>PPYE01740822.1_pt1 | contig 25753 bp, 20 predicted proteins | sample 1559881 | NCBI WGS metagenome assembly PPYE01 (sample SAMN08240022, study PRJNA423297) | Human gut metagenome, whole genome shotgun sequencing project. | reverse complement strand
TGGCAACGCAGATGCCGTGCCGCAGCTGCCGGAGCGGTGCTTAAGCCGCAAGGCGGGAATTGTGCGGTGTTGCCTTTATATCGGAACAAAGCGGCATAGCGTCCGCTTTTCCATCACAGCGTCTGCCCGCTGACCAGCCCGTTCCACAGGCGGTAATAAATGCCTTTCTTTGCCAGCAATTCCTCGTGGCGGCCCTCTTCCTCAATGCCGGATTTGCCCAGCACCAGAATGCGGTCAGCGTTTTTGATGGTGGTCAGGCGGTGGGCAATCGTCAGCGTGGTGCGGCCCTTGGCCAGCTTATCCAGGCTTTGCCCAACCAGAATCTCACTCTCGTTGTCCAGCGCGCTTGTGGCTTCGTCCAGCAGCAGGATGGGCGGGTTCTTCAAAAATACCCGCGCAATGCTGATGCGCTGTTTCTGCCCGCCGGAAAGCTTGACCCCGCGTTCGCCTACATAGGTATCATACCCGTCTTTCAGCTCCCGCACAAAGCCATCAGCACCGGCCAGCCTGGCGGCGGCAATGATCTCCTCCCGCGTGGCACCCGGCTTGCCGTAAGCGATGTTTTCGGCCACCGTGCCGCTGAACAGGTAAACATCCTGCTGCACCACGCCAACGGCATTGCGCAGGCTGCTCAGGGTAACATGGCGGATGTCCTGCCCGTCAATCAAAATCTCGCCGCCGGTCACATCATAAAAGCGAGGGATCAGGTTGCACAGGGTGGTTTTGCCGCCGCCGGAAGGCCCAACCAGCGCCAGATTCTCGCCGGGGCGGATGTTCAGGTTTACATGACGCAGCACCTTGTTGTGGTCGTCCGGGTATTCAAAGCTCACATCGCGGAACTCAATGCCGCCTTTTTCCACCTGCAGCGGTTTGGCGTCGGGGGCGTCAGTGATCTCAACGGGGGTATCGATAATGTCAAAAAAGCGCTCAATGCCGGTCACGCCGCGCTGGAACTGCTCGGCAAACTCCACAATGCGGCGGATGGTGGCAATCAGAGTGGAAACATACAGCACATAGGCAACCAAATCGCCAGCGCTGATGGTGCCATATACCAGCGAAAGGCCGCCTGCCACAATGACCACCAGATACATCAACCCGTCAAACAGCCGGGTGGAGGTGTTGAACGCGGCCATGGCATGGTAGGTTTTCTTCTTGATGGTCTGGAACGCGGTGTTGCCCTGCTCGAACTTTTTGTTCTCTTCCTCTTCCGCGGCGAACGCCTTCACAACCCGCTGGCCCAGCAGGCTGTCCTCAATCGAAGCGTTCAGCTCGCCGATCTGAAACCGCTGGCGGCGGAACGCGGCGCGAAGCTTCAGGTTCAGCTTGATGGATACAACCGCCATCAAGGGCACGCAGGCAAACACCACCAAAGTCAGCGGTACGCTGGCCCCGCACAGGATGATGAACGAAGCCGCAATTTTGATGCCCGCAATAAAAAATTCTTCCGGGCAGTGGTGGGCGAATTCGGTTACATCAAACAGGTCGTTGGTAATGCGGCCCATGATCTGCCCAACTTTGGTATTGGAATAATAGGTGTGGCTCAACCGCTGCAGGTGGGCAAAGGCATCCCGCCGCATATCGGTCTCAATGTAAACGCCCATGATGTGGCCGGTGCCGGACATAAAATACTGTGCGGCACCATCAATCAGCCGCAAAATGAGATACAGCAGGGCGAGCTTTAACACCGCATCAACCGTCAGCACAATGCCGGGATCGGTGGCGGCGTTGGTTAGGTAGCTCATAATTTTAGGCAGCACGATATCACACAAAGTGGTCAGTGCGGCACAGAACAAATCAAAAATCAAAATGCGTTTGTATCGCATCAGGTAAGGGGTAAACCGGCGGATCAGCGCCGGGGTGCCAATGTGCTGCTGGCTGGGGTCATTCATAAGATTAAGTTCCTCTTCTTTTCAAAAAATCAGGGTTATTCCTGCGGAGCTTCCGGTTCCTGTGCAGGAACCTCGGTGGGGGCTTCGCTGGCAGGCTCGGTTTCCTGCGGCGGCTCCGGGTCAGGGGCCGGTTCCGCGGTAATTACCGGCTCCGGTGCACCCGTCGGTTCGGGCTCCGGCGTAATGACAGGTTCCTGCGTAGGCTCCGGGGTAGTTATCGGCTCTGGTGTGACAACAGGTTCCGGCGTCTGGGTAACTGCCGGTGTCGGTGAAGGGGGTGACGTGGGCGAAGCTGTCGGCGTTGCGGTGGGCAGCGGTTCAATGGGCGCTGTTTTAATGTAGCCGCAGCGCTGGCAGGTGTAGGTCATCACCCCGGCTACACCGGGCTGGGGCTGCAAGGTGATAACGCCCTTGTCATAGTCATGCCCCAGGGCGGGCAGTTCTTTTTCTTTTACCTTGCCGCAGATGGTGCACTTGACTTTTACGGTGCCGTATTCCAAACAGGTGGGCTCAATGCGGGTATCCTTTACTTCCACAAATTCATGTTCGTGTTCGTCCGGCTCAAAGTGTGCTGTCACAATCACGCCGTTGGCGTCCGCATTGCTGGGCACGGTAAAGCTCAGGGAAGAACTGCTGGAGGCCGCCCCCAGCGACGCCGTCCACCCGGCAAACTTCCAGCCTGCATCGGGTACGGCTTTCACGGTGGAGCAGGTGCCGCCCTTTTTCACTTCCTGGCTGGTGGAACCGCTGATGCTGCCGCCGGATGTGGCCACAAATTCCACCGGCACTTTAGCGCCGCGCACGGCGATCGGATCCGAGGAGATTAACCCCAGCGGCACGCCGTCCGGCTCCGGGATGACGACTGTGCTTTCGGGGCGGCGGTCCTGCGTGACATAAGCGTGGGTGCGCACATAAGTAAAATAGGCTGTGACAGCCTCTTTGGAAAGATGCACCCCGTCCGAAAGGGTATAGTCCTTTTTAGCCCAGCCGGTGGCGTCATCCCGCAGTACTTCGGCGGTGTTCAAAAATTTGTAGCCGTTCTCCTCGCACATCGTCACAAGAGCGGCGTTGTAGGCATCTACCTGGGTCATGGTCAGGTTGGTGTTGTCACGCTGCTGGTCCAGCGGGGGAATGGCGCTGACGATAATATCCGCATAGGGCCACGCTTTGGTGATGGCGGCCAGCCCCTCCCGGTACTGCGCGATGAACTTGGTGGCATCCGTGGAGCTGCCACCAAGGTTGTTGGAGCCGAAACCAATGATAATGCGTTTGGGCTGCAACTTGGCAACGGCATCCGGAATGGTGTACAGGGTGCTGTCTCCCTTGAACTTTTCGCATTTCAGGGTGGTGATGGAACCGGCCCCCATGCTGACCACGCCAATGTTGTTTTTCAGCGTGGAAAACGCCGTTCCGGTGTCATCGGCGTACATGGTGTAGCGCACGGTGTTGGAATCCCCAATGAACAGGGTGTCGTCCACATAACTGCGCCCGGCATCTGCTGTCTGCGGCAGAATAGTGGGCACGGTGGTATCTGTTGGGGCGGGGGTGGCGGTGGCCTGAACAACGGCGGCAGTTGGGGCAACCGTGGCGGATGTTTCCGGCGTGGCGGTATGATCGGGCAGAACATCCTGCGGCTTGCTGCAGGCACACAGCGCAGCACACAGCGCCGCCGCAGCCAAAATTTTACCCCAATTCGGGCATTTCATGCGCTCATCTCCTTTTTAATATTCTTTTATGATACACCGAACCAAGCACCACTGTAAAGCGCTGAGTTGTAAAAAATGCGGCTAAAAAATGTGGCTATAGCATCGGCAGCATACAATAATTGGTTGTTGCATAAGAAAAAAGGTTGTAAAGAGTAAGGGAATATGATATAATATTGTAAAATGATGATGAAAAGAGAGGAACCTTTTATGGCCTCCAATCCCGAATTTGTTCAGTATATTGCGGACCAGCTTGCCCCGGCCGGGCAGGTGACCTACCACAAAATGTTTGGCGATTATGGCGTGTATCTGGACGGCAAAATGTTTGCCCTGGTGTGCGATGACCAGCTGTTCATCAAAATTACCAAAGAGGGGGCAGCCCTTGCTCCGCAGCTGCCCAAAGTCCCGCCGTATGATGGTGCAAAAGATTATTTTCTGTACGAGGATGTGGATGACCGGGAACACATGATTGCATTTGTGCAGGCCACCTGCCGCGAACTGCCCATGCCAAAGCCCAAAAAGAAGAAGGGAGCGACCTGACCGATGCCGTTTGACTATAAAAAGGAGTATAAGGAATTTTATCTCCCGCCCCAAAAGCCGCAGCTGCTGGAAGTGCCGCCCATGAACTATGTGGCGGTGCGCGGCCATGGTGACCCCAACGCGCAGGATGGCGAATATCAGGCGGCCATTGGTATGCTGTATGCGGTTGCCTTTACCATAAAAATGAGCTACAAAGGTACCCACCAGATCCCCGGCTATTTTGAATATGTGGTGCCGCCGCTGGAGGGCCTTTGGTGGCAGGAGGGGCAAAGCCGGGTCGATTACGCCCATAAGGAAACATTCTCTTGGATCGCCATGATTCGCCTGCCGGAGTTTGTAACCAAACAGGAGTTCGATTGGGCCGTGGCCGAAGCTGCCGCCAAGAAAAAGCTGGATCTCAGCAAAGTGGAGTACTTTACTTATGATGAGGGCCTGTGCGTGCAGTGCATGCACCTTGGCAACTATGATGCCGAGCCCGCAACGCTCAACGCAATGGAGCAGTTTGCGGCGGAGCAGCACTATAAAATTGACTGCACCTCCGCTCGCCTGCACCACGAAATTTACCTCAGCGATCCCCGCCGCACTGCCCCGGAAAAATGCAAGACCGTTATCCGGGAACCGGTCTGCAAGGTGGAGTAAAGATCACCGGAAAGAGAACAAAATCAAAATAAAGACTGCCGTACCACCTGATCAATACAGGGGGAGGGCAGTCTTTTGCAGTTACCGTGAACCGGCAAATATCAGCGCAGAGCTGCTGACCAGCGTGACGGAGAATGCCAGAGTGAAGGCGGAGATTCTATGCAAGGCGTCTGGTAATGCGTTGGAGCAGTTGCTCAATATCGACTATAACCGGGGCAAACTCAATGTGTTTTCCGGAACGAGCTGCAATGTAGAAGGCGGCATCCAGCCTTTTATGGCGATGAGCAGGTGCACCGCATTTGAAATCGAGCCGGACGATATTGACGAGCTGAAAGAAAAGATGGACGCGGTATGGCAGTTGCTATCCTCCTTCTGCCAGGGGTGTGCAGCAGTATCCTCCGGCTTGTTTGATTCTTGCGAAAGTCTTTTGTTTTCGGTCAAAAAAGAAGGAACTAAACCAGAATGCCTTGGTTTTCAAGGCCTTTCTGATTTAGTCCTATGATCTCACAATAATTTTCGCGATAATGATTCTCTCTTAAAGTAAAGCACCAAAAAAGCCGTTTTAAATCCACAAGTGTGTACCGCACAACAAAAATACCGCAGATACAGACGTACCTGCGGTATTTTTTGTGGTGGACTCGAAGGGGATCGAACCCTCGACCTCTCGGATGCGAACCGAACGCTCTCCCAGCTGAGCTACGAGCCCATGTTGTTGGCTTAATTACTATACCGCAGCAGGGGAAAATTGTCAAGCTGGTTTTGAAAAAAGTACGCAGATGTTGTTCAGCCTGAAAAAGCGGCAGGAGGACGCCGGGAAAACGTGATCCCGGAAGTAGGCAAAGGCCTTTATCATGCTTACCCGGTCAAGAATATTGTGCCGGATGCAAAGCAATCTGCGCTTTTGGCTTAGCATCTGCCGCACCTCGCTCGCCGTATCGGCACTTAGAATTATGCGGTATTGCCTTAGAAAACAGAATACCCACGATCCCCAATGTCGCCGGCCATCTGTGCGGCGCTCTTTTTACAACAAGAGCACAACAATAAAACAACGGCAATTCCTGGCCTGAGGTCTGCAAAATCGGTATATATCGACAGACAAATAATATTTGCTTATAATAATAACGTATATATGATAAAATAAAACACATAGCTCTAAAATTGCATTGGCCGTACAAAACCGTATACCCCAAAAGCCTTGACTTTTTGCCGTGCGGCTGTATATAGTAACCTTAATACAATATTAACCAAGCGGCGGGCAAGGCTTGCAGCCTGGACCTGCCAAAAGTAGAGGGGTAACAGCCTGGGTAGCAGGCGCAATACAATGAGAGAGCAACTATAAAAGGTTACACATGGTAACAGTCTGCTTATGCTGCGGCGTGGTGGATTAGCGTACCGGCAGGGAAAAGGAGGCCCTAAAACCGTGGAGGATCATTGTGGAAAAGCAGGCAGAAGCAAGGTAAACAGACTGCTGGCAAAGCAAACCCGATTGTTCAGTTACATTGAAGGATTACAGGCGGAAACGCGTGTGTATTATACCCTGTGGCAATGTGGCCCGGAGCTGCGCATTTTGGTGAGCGGGGAGGCGGGCCCCGCTGTGCGTTGTACCTTCCCCGCAGATATGGAGTGCCGCGCCCGGAACCTGTTGCAATACTTATACGAAAACACCGTAATGCCCAGCCAGGCCGCAGATGTGCTGGCTGATTGCTGCACAGTGGGGCAGGTTGAAGTGCTGAACGCAGGCTGCTGAGTACCTGAACCAAATGCGCAGCAAAAAGCTGCGAAAGAATGTTAAAATGCAGGGGGACCGTATGTGATGCCTTGCCCCGGTAGGAGAAACAAGAATGACGGAAGAAAAGCTGGTCGAACGTGTGACCGCACTGTTTGCAGACAGTGATGCAGCCCAGCGCAAGATGATCCGCCTGTATGCAGAAACCAATGATGCCATTGAGGCAAGCGCAATCATTGATTCCGGCGCAGAAGTATTGCATATGCTGCAAGGCGGCCTGCGGCCGGAAGTTCTGGTGCTGGATTCGGTTTTGAGTGATACCACAATTTTTCCACTGCTGCGCAGCATACGCCAACAGCAGATTGAGTACGAACCGCATATTATTGTAACCCTGATGCCCAGTGCAGCGCCCCAAATTGAAAAAATATTGACATTGGGGGCCGAGTGTACTATATTCAAACCATATAGTTTGCCCGAATTATTTGATACGGTGTATCAAACAGCAGCAAGCGGCCCGCGGCTGAACCGTTACCTGGTGCATGAGAGCGTTACGGCTCAGCTGCGCACCCTTGGCTGCTACAAAAACCTGGCCTATGGTATCAATTACCTGCAGGAAGCCGTGTATATTGCGGTCTGCAATCGCCAGGCGTGTTCCCTGGGGGAGTTGTGCACCAAAGCAGGGGAGCCGTTTGGCGTAAATGGCCCGGCGGTGCGCTCGGCCCTGGAACGCCTGAATGCACGGCTGTACAAAAGCAATACGCCGGCTTACCAGATGCTGTGCGAGCGCAACGGCAAGAGCCCGCAGGATCGCCTGACGGTAAGTGAACTGCTGGAAGCGGTGATCGCACGCACGCACCATGACCTGCGCTGCTGACAGCAGCAGATAAACGGGCATATCCAGCGCTATAAAAGGAGAAGCTTCCTATGCCGGAACATACACTGCCCGATGCCCTGCACCCGCAGCAGGAAGATGCAGCGGATGAACTGCAGCTGCGCGGGGGGCTGAAAGGCCGCTTTTTTGCGGATTTCTGCCTGCTGCAAAGCACTGTGGATGCCTTGCAGAATTATCTTGCGCACGCTGCCACCCCTGATGTACAGGATATGGCAGCACCGCTGCTAGAAGAGATGAAACAGCGCATTTTCCGCCTGGAACGCTTGGCGGATAATGCGGCGGATCTTGTGGCGCAAAGCCAGCCGCCCCGGCAGCTGAACTGGACTGTGCAGGAAATGACGGTGTACCTGGCTCAGCTGTGTGATGCCGCCAACCATGAGCTGGAAGAATGCGCCGTTACCGGCCGGGTGCACTTACAGCCCATGCCGCAGAACCAGCCGGTTTGGGCGCAGATTGATTTGGCCATCGTCCAAACGATGTTTGCCAACCTGTTTTCCAATTCTCTGCGGGCAAACCCGGCGGCAAAAATTACGATAAGCTGCACCGGACGCACGCTGGAATACCATGACGGCAGGATCTGGCCGGAGGCCGCCTGCGCCCAGTTGGCTGGTGTTCAGACACCGGAAGCCCTTGCCAACGGGTGCACCGGTTTGCTGTTGGTATACCGCTGCGCCCAAAATTTGGGCTGGCGGCTGGAAACCGCAGCAAACCAGGAAACCGTGCTGCGCATGACGTTGCCGCCGGAACCGCTGGCAGCGTTTGGCACCCATAATGTGCTGCGCACACCTCGCCCCGAAAGCGGCGCAGCCCGCCTGCGGGAAGAATTCCGTGCGACCCTGCCGCCCAAAAAGATTTGATGCGGCTACCAAAGCTGATAAAAGACACCATCCTGCAGTCGAAAAGCAAAGCCGGAAATCATAAGAAATAAATATAATTTGTACAGCGGCGCACCCGGTGCGCCGCTGTTTTTCTGTGCGGCAAGCGGAAAACAAAATGTAATTATGTCAATTTTTCTTTTTTCAAACAACGGCTTTACTTTGAGCGCAAACTATTGTAAAATACAAGGGAAAAGATAATATGGGTGCAGTTTGGGAAAACCCGGCAGCGGCGGCTGTGCCCGGAAAATACAGGTGGTGTTTGAATATGGCAGTTCAATATAAACGTATTCTTTTGAAAGTCTCCGGCGAAGCACTTTCCGGCGAAAAAGGCACCGGTTTTGATGAAACTACCATTGCTTCTATCTGCGCGGGCATCAAGGCAGCGTATGACCTTGGCGCACAGATCGGCATCGTGGTTGGCGGCGGCAATTTCTGGCGCGGCCGTTCCTCCGGCAAAATGGATCGCATGGATGCAGACAAGATCGGTATGCTGGCAACCGTGATGAACGCCATTGCCGTCAAGGATGCTCTGCGCCAGCAGGGGGTGCCCGCTGTTGTTATGACCAGCTCCGCCATGCCGCAGGTGGCCGATACCTTCCGCAGCGATAAGGCAATCGCTGAGCTGGAAGCAGGCAAGATCGTCGTGTTCGGCGGCGGCACCGGCAACCCCATCTTCTCTACTGATACCGCATCCGCCCTGCGCGCCTTGGAAATCGGTGCAGACGCCATGTTCAAGGCAACTATGGTGGACGGCGTGTATGATAAGGATCCCCACAAGTACCCCGATGCCGTCAAGTACGATACCCTGACCTTTACCCGTGTGTTGGACGAGCGCCTGGCTGTTATGGACTCCACCGCCGCAACCCTCTGCCGTGACAACGGTCTGCCCATTGTGGTGTTTGACCTGAACGAGCCCGCCAACATTGCCCGTGCCCTGCAGGGCGAAAACGTGGGCACCATTGTGCGCGAGTAACCGCAAAGTATTTTAACCCCTAATTTATATATCGAAAAAGGAGAAAACCCTCATGAGCAGCACGACCAAAATTTACGAAGAAAAAATGAACAACTGCGTTGCCCATCTCGACCGCGAGCTGACCTCCATCCGTGCAGGCCGCGCAAACCCCGGCATCCTGGATAAAGTAATGGTGGATTATTACGGCAGCCCGACGCCGGTCCAGCAGGTTGCATCCGTGGCTGTTTCCGAAGCCCGCATCCTGACCATCACCCCCTGGGATGGTACCCTGATCAAGGCAATCTCCAAGGCAATCCAGACCAGCGATATCGGCATCAACCCCATTGATGACGGCCACACCATCCGCCTGGTGTTCCCGGCCCCCACTGAGGAACGTCGCAAGCAGCTGACCAAGGATGTGCAGAAGCAGGGCGAAGAAGCCAAGATCGCTGTGCGCAATGTCCGCCGCGATGCCATGGATAAGTTCAAAGCCCAGAAAAAGGCTGGCGAGCTGACCGAGGACGACCAGAAGAACCTGGAAGAAGAGGTCCAGAAGCTGACCGATAAGTTCGTTAAGGAAATTGATGCAACCTGCGCCCGTAAAAATCAGGAGATCATGGAGGTCTGATTGCGGCAGACGGGCGTAAGCCTGCCTGGGCGCAGTCCCTCTTTATACCGCTCCGGCAGCTGCGGCACGGCATCTGCGTTGCCAAAATGCTCGATAAGACATCTAGTATTATCTGCGCTTTTGGCTTAGCATCTGCCGCACCTCGCTCGCCGTGTCGGCACTTAGAATTATGCGGTATTGCCTTAACACACCGCAGCTGCTGTTGAAAGGAAACCATCTTTTATGAAAACTCGCATCATTACCGCCGTAGTCGGGCTGGCTGTTCTTGCCGTGGTTCTGGCTTTCTTTGACACGATCCTGTTTGACCTGGTGCTGGCGGCTATCTGCCTGCTTGGCATTCATGAAGTGTTTACCGCAATGGGCTTTGGCAAAAAGCAGTGGTACCTGTATGCGGCAGCGGTGCCGTTTACCATGCTGCTCATGCTCAGCTCCAGCGGCGCGGCGCGCGCAGCGCTGCTGGCTGTGGGCTTTTTGACGGTGCTGTTTTATAATGTGGTGCTCATCACCCATGATAAAACGCTGGATTTTGGCAAGCTGAGCGGCTTTATCTACTTCAGCGGTGTGATTCTGTTCTGCTTTTACTCTCTCATCCACCTCAAGCGCTGCCTGCCGATGGATATGTACGGCTATGATGCCATCTACTTCATCCTGCTGATCCTGTGCTTTGCCTGGGGCGGCGATACCTGCGCCTACTTTGCGGGCCGCGCGTTCGGCAAGCACAAGCTGGCTCCGGTGGTAAGCCCCAACAAAACGGTGGAAGGCGCCATCGGCGGCGTGATCGGCAGCGTGGTCATCGGGCTGCTGGCAACCATTATTTACAGCGCGCTTTCCGGCCGGTTCGCCAGCCTGACGGTGGCTGTCACCGCGCGGCACTATATCATCATTGCCGCCATGGGCGCCGTGGCGTCGGTGCTGGGCATTTTGGGCGATCTCTTCGCCTCTGCCGTCAAGCGTCAGGTGGGTATCAAAGATTACGGCACCATTTTTCCCGGACACGGCGGTATTTTGGATCGGTTTGACAGCGTGATGTTTATCGCGCCGCTGGTGTCCATCGTGGTGCGTTACTTCTTTTATGTGTTCCAGTAAAGCGTAAACAGGGGGCCGCCGTATCAACAGGCCGGGTCCCGAAAACCAGAACAACAACCGGCACTGCACTTTTGGGGCAGTGCCTTTCCATAAGGGGATGTCAACATGCCAAAAACTATTACTCTGCTTGGCTCCACCGGTTCCATCGGTACCCAGAGCCTTGATGTTGCCCGGATGCACGGCTACCGCATCTTTGGCCTTGCAGCGAACTCCCGCGTGGAGATCCTGCAAAGGCAGATCGAAGAGTTCCACCCGGAATATGTGGCCGTGGTGGACCCTGCCGCCTGTGAGAAACTGGATGCTGCCCTTGCCGGTACCGCCAACGCACCCAAACTGCTGAAAGGCCCGGAAGGGCTGCGCACTCTGGCTGCCATGGATGGCCCCGATGTTGTATTGAACGCGGTAGTCGGTATTGCCGGTTTGCCGGCCTCTCTGGCTGCAATCGAAAGCGGACATGATCTGGCCCTCGCCAACAAGGAAAGCCTTGTGACCGGCGGCCACCTGGTAACGGACGCGGTAAAGAAATACGGCGTCAAGCTGCTGCCGGTGGACAGCGAGCATTCCGCCATCTTCCAGTGCCTGCAGGATCAGCATTCTGCCAAACGGCTGGAAAAGATTCTGCTCACCGCGTCAGGCGGACCTTTCTTTGGTATGACGACCGAGCAGTTGCGCGGCAAAACCAAGTCTGATGCCCTCAAGCACCCCAACTGGAATATGGGCGCTAAGATCACGATCGATTCCGCCACCCTGATGAACAAAGGTCTGGAGCTGATTGAGGCTGTCTGGCTGTTTGGCTTGCCGGAGAATAAGATTCAGATTGTTGTCCAGCGCGAAAGCATTGTGCACTCTGCTGTGCAGTTTGCCGACCATTCTGTTATCGCTCAGCTTGGCGTGCCGGATATGCGCATTCCGATCCAGTATGCCCTGACCTGGCCGGACCGTCTGCCCAGCCCGGTGCCGGAGCTGGATTTTGCTGCCCTCAAGCATCTGAGCTTTGATGTGGCGGATGATGAAACGTTCCGCTGCCTGGCAGCCGCCAAAAAGGCGATCCGCAAGGGCGGCCTTGGCCCCTGCGCCGCAAACGGTGCCAACGAGGAAGCTGTGCGCCTGTTCCTGCAGGATAAGATCGGCTTTTTGGATATTGGCCGCCTGGTGGAAGGCATGGTGGATAGCGACAGCTTTGGCGGGGATTATACCCTGCAGGATGTGTATGACTGCGACCGCATGGCGCGCGATTATGTAAAAGCCCATGTGTAACCCTTCTGTGCCGGGCATTTGGCGGCCCGGCTGTCAAAGTTCCCTGTAAGCGAGGTGCTTATGAATTTTCTGCTGACCGCGATTGTGGCAGTTTTGGTATTTGGCACGGTGGTGCTGGTGCATGAGGCCGGGCATTTTTTTGCCGCCCGGCACTGCGGCATCCATGTGGAGGAATTTTCCATCGGGTTCGGCCCGGCGCTGTGGAGCACCGTCAGGGGCGGCACCCGTTATTCCGTGCGTCTGCTGCCGCTGGGCGGTTACAATAACCTTGCCGGTGAAACCCCGGAAGAATCTGAGGACCCGGACGAGCAGGAGCGGGCAGAACCTGCGAAAAAGCAGGATGCTGCCGCTGCTTCTGTGCATACCTATGATCCGCATGCTCCCTTGTTCCCCCTGACGGTGGATGGCAAAAGCTTTGTGGAAGCAAGCCCCTGGCAGCGCTTTTTTGTGATTGCCGCCGGTGCCCTGATGAATTTTGTGCTGGGCTTTATCCTGTTGCTGGTACTTGTGGCCAGCGGCAGCGCTGTGACCAGCAAGATCATTTATGACTTCCAGGGTGAAAACCCCAAAAGCCAGGCATCTGGCCTGCAGGTGAACGATGAGATCATGTCGGTCAACAGGCATTTCTGCTTTACGGCTGAAGATGTCATGTACGAACTGCAGCGTACCGAAAATGATACCGCAACCATCACGGTTCTGCGGGACGGCAAGCTGGTCACACTGCCCCAGGTGCAGTTTGATTCCACTACCAATGCGGACGGCACAACCTCCATGGTACTGGATTTTCGGGTGTATGGCATTGAAAAAACGCCGCGCAGCGTGGTGCATGGGGCGGCACGGTATTTCTGCTATTATGCGCGGGTCATCCTGCGCGGATTTCTGGACCTTTTCACCGGGCGTGTGGGCGTCAATGAGCTTTCCGGTCCGGTCGGTGTAGTCAATGCGGTCAGCGAAGCCGTCAAATATGGCTGGCGGGATGTGCTCAGCCTGGCCGCTGTCATCACGGTAAATCTTGGCGTGTTTAACCTGCTGCCCATCCCCGGGCTGGACGGCTGCAAGCTGCTGTTCCTTGCCGCAGAAGGCATTACCCGGAGGGAACTGCCGCTGCGCTTCCAGACAGCCATCAACGCGGCAGGCATGATCCTGCTTTTAATGCTGATGGTGCTGACCACGATGCAGGATGTGGCAAAATATATTCTTTGATTTGGAACGAAAGCCGCAGCAACCCAGATAAAAGGGGAACAGTAGGCTTTGCAAAGTAACATACAGGAGGCGTTTTTCCATGCGTCAGCTAAAACGGACGGTCAAAATCGGCAACATTACCATTGGCGGCACCAACCCCATTGCAGTGCAGACCATGCTCAATGTGCCCGTTAAGGATATTGCGGGCAACGTGGAGCAGGCAAAACGCGTGGCAAAAGCGGGCTGCCAGATCGTGCGCGTCACGGTGCCCACCCCGGCAGATGCCGCGGTGGTATCGGCCATTAAGGAGGCGGTGGATATCCCCGTTGTGGCCGATATCCACTTTGACTATCGCGCCGCCCTTGCCGCCATCGATGCCGGTGCCGATAAGATTCGCATCAACCCCGGCAACATCGGTGATGATGACCGTGTAAAAGCGGTCGCGGATGCCTGCAATGCCAAAAACATCCCCATCCGCATTGGCGTGAACGGCGGCAGCCTGGAAAAGCATATCCTGGCCCGTTACGGTGCCCCTGTGCCGGAAGCCATGGTGGAAAGTGCCATGTACCATGTGCGCCTGCTGGAAAAGCATGACTTTAATAATATCGTCATCTCCATAAAATCCTCCAACGTGCCGCGCATGATGGCCGCTTACCGGCTGCTGGCCTCCCAGACAGATTACCCCCTGCATGTGGGTGTGACCGAAGCCGGCGGCAACCGCATGGGCTTGATCAAATCCGGCATGGGGATTGGCGGCCTGTTGCTGGAAGGCATCGGCGATACGCTGCGCGTCTCCCTGACCGGCGACCCGGAGGATGAAGTGTACGCCGGTTACGATATCCTGCGTGCGGTTGGCTACGCCGTGGCCGGGCCGGAGATCATCAGCTGCCCCACCTGCGGCCGCACCCAGTACCCCATGATCGAAATTGCCAACGAGGTGGAGCGCCGCCTGAAAGAAGAGGGCTTCAAAAAGCCGGTAAAAATCGCCATTATGGGCTGTATTGTCAATGGCCCCGGCGAAGCCAGCGATGCGGACATCGGCATTGCAGGCGGCAAGGACTGTGCTGTGCTGTTTGAGCATGGCGAGAAGATCCGCACCCTGAAAGGCGATATCGTCAGCCAGTTCGTTGAGGAAATCCATAAACTGTAATGATCCGGAACACCCCAAAAAACGCAGAACCGACCGCTAAAGCCAAGCTCCCGCCGTTTGTGCGGGGGCTGCTTTGCATTGGCACGGTGCTGCTGGTGTGCTTTGTGGTCAGTATTGTGCTGGAAGTCTGGTACTGCAAAAGTGCTCCCAACGCCGCAATCAAGCTGGCCGCCTGCCTGGTGCTGGATGCCTTTGCCTTTTTGCTGCCCGGCGTGGTGGCCACCATCACCGCGATGCATGTCATCCGCAAAGATAAAAACAAGTTCCGAAAACAAGTCCGAAAACCGATGCCAAAGCGATGAAAATGTTGCGTGAAAGCGGCACGGCACCGCATGGGAAAACTGCGCTGTTTACCCCATAGTGACCATAGGGGCGCACGTTATGCGCCCGTCACCTTGCGGAGCCTGCTGTGGAGGAATCTGCGGCAAAGCCCACCATTGCGGGACGATGCAAGCATCGTCCCCTACAAATCATGTGCAACGTTCGCAGCACACGGCAAGGCAGAATTCCTCTGCGGTGGCGTTCACCCCTATCCTCTACAAGGGAAAATACGCTTTTCAACACGCTGAGAAAAAGTCTGATTTATATTTCCCGGTAAATAGAGCATTGCACTTCTATGTGATGCTAACAAAGCCTGCGAAAACAGGGGAGCTTAACGCCAGCTGCCGGGCTGCCTTTGAATCCAACATAATATTGTTATAATATTACTGTAATTTATCATATTAAAGTTTTTTGCCAGGCCTTTTTTCAAAAAAGGCCGTCCGTAACTCTCAAGAGGTGCTATGTTAAAACCACTTGTTACCCAGGTTTGGCCGCAGTTCACGGCCGATGAACAGTTTACCGCCAGCTTCAGCAATGTGTTTGTGGAGCGGGTAGAACTGTTCCGTTCCGCACGCAAAGTTATCATCTGCCTGCGCAGCACAGAGCCGCTGGACTCTGCCCTGTGCGGGCGTCTTTTGGCGTCATTGGAGCAGATTTTTGCCGGTTATGAGTTGACCATGCGCAACTACTTCAACTATAACGCCATCACGCCGGAAGCCGTCAAGGCTATGATCGAAGAGCTCAAACAGCAGGGGATGCCGGTCAACGGCTTTCTGGATAAAACCCAGCCGGTTGCTTTTGCTCAGGACGGTCTTGTGGTGCGGGTCAACGCGGGTCTGCCGATTCTGGAAAGCGTGGAGCTGCCCAAGCATCTGGCAGAACTCATCCAGGAGCGCACCGGTGCTTTGCCCATTGTGCGCATGGAGCTGGTCGGCAAACAGATGGATGCGGACGAACTCGACCGCCGCGTGGCAGAAAAGGTGCCCGCCGTGCAGTTCAAGGCCAAAGAAGAAGTGGCACCCTTTACCATTGAGGGGCTGGAGCTCACCTCCAAGCCGGCTAAGGTGTTCTATGGCAAGTCTTTCAAGCCTGCTGACCTGCGCCCGCTGAACGATCTGGGCGATGGCGGTAAGGTGACCGTGTGGGGCGACGTATTCTTTACCGAGGTAAAGGGCAACCGCCGCAAAATCTACTTTACCTCCATCACCGACTATAACGGTTCCATCAACCTCAAAGTCCTCGGCGATGAAAATGAGGATATGTCTAAGTGGGAGGGCCTCAAATCCGGCACAACCCTCATCGTGCGCGGCAACTATACCTACGATAAGTACGAGCACGACTATGTCCTGCTGCCCTATGATGTATTGCAGGTGGAGCGTATGCCCCGCCATGATGATGCCCCCGAGGGGCAAAAGCGCGTGGAACTGCATCTGCATACCAAGTCCAGCAGCATGGACGGCTTCTGCGATTCCGGCAAGATCGTGCGCCTGGCCCACCGCATGGGCCACCGCGCCATTGCCATTACCGACCACGGCGTGTGCCAGGGCTACCCGGAAGCCATGCTTGCCACTGACGAGATCCACCAGGACGACCCCAACTTCAAGCTGATCTATGGGTGTGAAGCCTACTTTGTGGACGATATGATCCCCGCTGTGTATGGCACCAAAACCATGCCCATCACCGGCTCCTTTGTGGTGTTTGATACCGAGACCACCGGCCTGGACTCCAACGTGGAAGCTTTGACCGAGATCGGCGCCGTGTACGTGGAAAACGGCAAGATCAACTCGGATAAGAGTTTCTGTACCTTTGTCAACCCCGGCAAACCCATCCCGCAAAAGGTGGTGGAGCTGACCGGCATCAACGACAGCATGGTGGCCGATGCCCCCACACCGGCCGAGGCCATCCGCCAATTCAAGGAATTCTGCGGCGATAACATCCTGGTTGCCCACAACGCCAACAGCTTTGATATGCTGTTCATCCGTAAAGCAGGGGATAAGGCGGGGGTGGATTTTTCCAACACCTATATTGACACCCTGCCCATGGCGCAGGCGTTGTTCCCCGGCCTGCATAACTATAAACTGGATACCATCAACAAACATCTGGAAATCCAGCCCTTTAACCACCACCGCGCCGTGGATGACGCCATGGCGCTGGCCCGCATCTTTGAGGTTATGCTCTCCGATTTGAAGGAGAAGGACATGACCACCGTGGAGGCTATCAACACCGGCCTTGGCGGCAACAAAGAGGTGCTGAAAAAGAAGTATTACCACCTGATCATTCTGGTGCAGAACCAGACAGGACTCAAAAACCTGTACCGCATTGTCAGTGCGGCGCACACCAAGTATTTCTTCAAAAAGCCGCGCGTGCCCCGCAGCCTGCTGAATCAATACCGCGAGGGCCTGCTGCTTTCACCTGCGTGCGAAGCAGGCGAGCTGTACCGCGCCGTAGTGGCAGGCAAGGCCCATGATGAACTGCTGCGTATTGCCCGGTATTATGACTATCTGGAAGTGCAGCCTCTTGGCAACAACGAGTTCATGGTCCGCAATGGGCAGGTGGATTCCATCGAAGCCATCAAGAACTTCAACCGCACCATCATCCAGCTGGGCGAAGAACTGCATATCCCCGTGGTTGCCACCGGTGACGTTCACTTCCAGGAGCCGGAGGACCGCATTTACCGCGCGGTCCTGCAGGCAGGCAACGGCTTTAAGGATGCTGACAACCAGGCCCCGCTGTTCTACCGCACCACGCCGGATATGCTGGAGCAGTTCAGCTATCTCCCGCAGGAAAAAGCCTTTGAAATCTGCGTGACCAACCCCAACAAGATTGCCGCTACCATTGATAACAATCTGCGCGCCATCCCCAAGGGAACCTACCCGCCTTCCATTGAGGGTGCTGAGGATCAGCTGCGCTCCGGCACCTGGCAGCACGCCCGCCGTGATTACGGCAACCCCCTGCCGGATGTGCTGCAAAAGCGCCTGAAAAAAGAGCTGGATTCCATCTGCGGCCATGGTTACGCTGTTTTGTATGTCATTGCGGTCAAGCTGGTGGCGTTTTCCAACGCAGGCGGCTACCAGGTGGGCAGCCGTGGCTCTGTCGGCTCCAGCGCTGTGGCGCACTTTTCCGGCATTTCGGAGGTCAACTCCATGCCGCCGCACTACCTGTGCACCAAGTGCAAGCACAGCGAGTGGATTGATGATGGCGTGACGATGGACGGCTTTGACCTGCCGGATAAAAAATGCCCTGTCTGCGGCGAACCCATGGTCATGGACGGCCACGATATCCCGTTTGAAACCTTCTTGGGCTTTTACGGCGATAAGGAGCCGGATATTGACCTGAACTTCTCCGGCATGTACCAGTCCAACGTTCACCGCTATACGGAGGAGCTGTTCGGCAAGGAGAATGTGTTCAAGGCGGGCACTGTATCCGGCCTGCAGGATAAAACGGCTTACGGTTATGTGAAAAAATATCTGGAAGAGCGTGGCAAAACCGTGAACCGTGCTGAGGAAAACCGCCTGTGCCTGGGCTGCACCGGTGTCAAGCGCACCACGGGCCAGCACCCCGGCGGCATGGTTGTTGTGCCTTCCACCTTTGATATTTATGATTTCTGTGCCATTCAGCACCCGGCGGACGATGTGAAGGGCGGCCTGCTGACCACCCACTTTGAATTTAAGTACCTGCATGATACGCTGCTCAAGCTGGACGAGCTGGGTCATGATGTTCCGACTTTCTATAAGTTCTTTGAAGAGTATTCCGGCATCCCCATTGACAGCGTGCCGATGAACGATCCCAAGGTCTACAGCCTGCTGACCTCCACCGAAGCACTGGGCGTTACCCCGGAGCAAATCGGCAGCCAGACCGGAACCTTCGGCATCCCGGAAATGGGCACCAACTTTGTGCGCGGCATGCTGCTGGATGCAAAGCCGAAAAACTTCTCGGAGCTGATCCAAATCTCCGGCCTGTCCCACGGCACGGATGTGTGGACCGGCAACGCGGACGAACTGATCCGCTCCGGTACCTGCACCATTGCCGAGGTGATCGGCTGCCGTGACAGCATCATGCTCTACCTGCTGCGCAAGGGGCTGGAACCCAAAATGTCATTTGACATTATGGAGGCCGTGCGTAAAGGCAAGGTGGCCAAGGGCGGCTTTAAGCCCGGCTGGGAAGAAGCCATGAAGGAGCATGATGTGCCGGATTGGTACATCGAATCCTGCCGCAAGATCAAGTATATGTTCCCCAAGGCTCACGCTGTTGCCTACCTGATGGCGGCCATCCGCCTGATGTGGTTCAAGGTGTACCACCCGGCTATCTTCTATGCTGTGTACTTTACCGTTCGCGGCGCGGATATCGACTATGAAGCAGCTGTTGGCGGTGTGCGCGTGGCCAAGGAGCACCTGCGGGATAACGAAAAGATCCCCAAGGATGAGCGTACCGCTAAGGACGATGATGCCCTTGTCAGCCTGCAGCTGGTCAATGAAATGCTGCAGCGCGGCTGCCAGTTCCTGCCCATTGAGCTGGGCAAGAGCTATGCCAGCAAGTATGTGGTGGAGGACGGCAAAGTGCGCCTGCCCTTTACCGCCATCCGCGGCCTGGGCGAAGCTGCCGCTGTGGCGTTGGAACAGGCTACCATCCATGGGCAGGAATATATCTCGGTGGAAGAACTGCAGCAAGCCTCCGGCGTGGCGCAGTCGGTATTCGACAAATTGCACGAAGTCGGCGCTTTGGGAAATCTGCCGGAAACCAGCCAGGTTGACCTGTTCAGCTTAATGTAATGGCAATCCCCCGAAATCCCGCCTGCCGCAGCGCAGGCAGATCAGCATACGAATATACTATGATGTACCGGACCTGCAGTAGCGCTGCGGGAACGGTACTTTTTGTTTTGCGGGATTCGCTTTGATTCGTTGATTGAACTTACAGCCAGGCAGGGGAAAACACCCCCCCAAAAAAATGCCCGTGCCCCATTCCAGCAAAATTTTCCGGGGCAGGTGTAGAAATTGCGTATTTGACGATGGAAAATTGATTTATCATGGAGAACATGATAGACTATAGGATACATGTAGAATCTACAAGGAACTATACGATGCCCAGCAGTAAAGATAAGGCAATACCGCACAATTCTAAGTGCCGCAGCCGCCGGAGCGGTGCTTAAGCCGCAAGGCGGGAATTGTGCGGTGTTGCCATAAACAAATTTAAAGAAGTCTATGATAAATGAAAGCGATTGGAGAGGCAACCGATCATGAAAAGCAGAAGAAAGCATGGCTTCCAGTTTATGACTATACTATATTTTTTGATAGTATTTTGTATGTGTGTGTCGCGTTTTAACGTGATTATGACAATTATGGGTGGTCAACTAACGCGGGTGGAAGAAATGAATCTACTGCCGTTCCATAGTATTAGAGAAAACTTGAAATATGGTCACAGCCCTGTTTCATGGGATATGCTTTATAACATGGTAATGTTTGTACCTTTTGGAGTAATTTACTGCTATTATCAAAAGAATTTCCGCGTATATAAAGCAGTTGGAATGTCATGCTTGACAACATTCTTCATAGAAAGCGCACAGCTCGTTTTAAAAACGGGTGTCGTAGATATAGATGACCTTATTGTAAACACATTGGGAAGTTTGACGGGAATTGTGGTGTATGTTATTCTGCAGCAGATATCCTTCAAAAATCAAAAGTTTGAGATTCACGAATTGATTGATATCAGTGCGACAATGCTTCCACCGATGTTTGTTGCCTTCATTGCGGAAATGTTCCTGGGAGATGGTTCGCTAAAATTGCTGCCAGTTCACTGTGTAGTGTTACTGTGCTATGGAATTTTTGTCTATGTATTTTTAATAAGGGATTTTACTCGCAAAGCAAAAGTTTATTATCTGGCATGTTATGTGGTTGGCAACGCAGATGCCGTGCCGCAGCCGCCGGAGCGGTGCTTAAGCCGTAAGGCGGGAATTGTGCGGTGTTGCCCTAAGGCTCTTTGCCTTACATCCTGCTTGTGTTTGCGAAATATCCGTCATTTTCTTTGTTTTCAGATACACCTTAAATACTTCCGCCTTTATGCCACAACCCCCTGCCTAACTTTATGAGAATTCCAAACCCGGTGAGAGTTCTCGACACCAGAAAATTTTCTGAGCAAAATTTCTGGGGACAGGCATCTTGTACTTTGCCGTGCGTTGCGGTATACTTAAGTGTCAGATTCTATTTTTTTGTGCTCTCCCAGGCGTTAGCTGGGACAAACTGCACCCGTCAGGAGCAATATCTTGGAAAAACTAACCTATACCCATAACGCGGATGCCGCCGCCGTCATCGCCCAGACTTATGATACCCCGCCCCTTGCCTATGTGCGCAGCTATGGCTGCCAGCAGAACGTGAACGATGGTGAGAAGATACGCGGCGTGCTGATGGACATCGGCTTCGGCGTCTGTGATTCCGTCGAGCAGGCAGATTTGATCCTGTTCAATACCTGCGCTGTGCGCGAACATGCGGAACAGCGCGTGTTCGGCAATGTTGGCGCGCTGAAAAAGCTGAAGGAAAAGAACCCCCGCCTGATCATCGGGGTATGTGGCTGCATGGCGCAGCAAAAGCATATTGTGGATAAGCTGCGCGCCAGCTATCCTTATGTGGATCTGGTGTTCGGCGTGGACGGCATTGACCGCCTGCCCGCCATGCTGGTGGAGCGCCTGCACCGCGGCAAGCGCTACCTGGAAACCCCGGTCGAGCGCAACGCCGTGGTGGAGGAGCTGCCCATCCGGCGTGATTCCGGCTTCCGCGCCTGGCTGCCCATCATGTATGGGTGCGATAATTTCTGCACCTACTGCATTGTGCCCTATGTGCGCGGGCGCGAGCGCAGCCGCACTCCGGCGGATGTTCTGGCAGAGTTCAAAACGCTGGTAGAGCAGGGCTATAAAGAAATCACCCTGCTGGGCCAGAACGTAAACAGCTATGGCAAAGGTCTGGAAGAAAAGACGGATTTTGCCGATCTGCTCAACCTGCTGTGCACCGTTCCGGGCGATTACCAGATCCGCTTTATGACCAGCCATCCCAAGGATGCCAGCCGTAAGCTGATCGATACCATTGCCGCGCAGGATCACCTGTGCAAGCATATCCATCTGCCGGTGCAGTCCGGCAGTGACCGTATCCTGAAAGAAATGAACCGCCACTATACGGTTGCCCAGTATATGGATCTGGTCAATTATGCTAAGGAGAAAATCCCCGGTGTAACTTTCTCCAGTGATATCATTGTCGGCTTCCCCGGCGAGACGGAAGAGGATTTCCAGGCAACGCTTGATTTGATCCAGCAGGTCAAATACATGCAGCTGTTTACCTTTATCTATTCCAAGCGCACGGGTACCATCGCTGCCAAGCTGCCGGACCCGGCCACCCATGCCGAAAAGGCAGCCCGCATGGACCGCCTGCTGAAACTGCAGGATTCCATTGCTTTCCCGATGATCGCCGCTATGGCGGGGCAGACCGTGAAAGTATTGGTGGAAGCTGCTGGCCGCACCCCCGGCACCCTGAACGGGCGGCTGGATAACAACCTGGTCGTCGAGTTCCCCGCCGAGGAAAGCCTGATCGGCCAGTACGCCAATGTGCGCCTGACCGGTTCCCGCGCCGCACTGCTGGTGGGGGAACTGGCAGAATAAAGCCAGTTCCAATAAAATATCGTAGCTAACATTTGCTGAATACAGCGTAATAATAAGGAGTAACCAAAATGGATTGCATTGATCTTTTCAAAAAAGCCGCCGCCGCCATGCAGACTGACCCCCGTTACCTGGAACTGGATGCAGCCCGCCGCGAAAACGATAACGACCAGGAACTGCAGGGCCTGATCGGCGAGTTCAACCTCAAGCGCCTGGACCTGAACAACGAAAGCGCCAAGCCGGAACCGGATACCGCCCATGTGGCCGAACTGAACCAGCAGGTGAACGACCTGTATACCCAGATCATGTCCAGTGAGGGCATGGTGCGCTACAACACCGCCAAAAAAGAGTGCGAAGCCATGGTCAGCCATATTGATGCCATCATCAACACGGCCATGAACGGCGGCGACCCCATGACCGTTCAGGCCCCCACCGGCGGCTGCACCGGCAGCTGCTCCACCTGTGGCGGCTGCCACTAAGGCAGCACAGCAGCCAATTTGTTCATGAACAGAATCAGGAGTGTGAAGAATGGCAGCAAACATTGTGCCCCAAAAAGTTGAGGATGTTGATACACAGGCGCTTTCGCCCATGATGCAGCAATATCTGGAAATCAAGCGCCAGCACCCCAACGAGATTCTGTTTTACCGCGTGGGTGACTTTTACGAGATGTTCTTTGACGATGCCCTGACGGCATCGCGGGAGCTGGAACTGACCCTGACCGGCAAAGCCTGCGGCCTGCCGGACCGTGCGCCGATGTGCGGCGTGCCGTTCCATTCGTATGAAATTTACGCCGCCCGCCTGATTGCCAAGGGCTACAAAGTCGCTATCTGTGAACAGATGGAAGACCCGGCGCTGGCCAAAGGGCTGGTCAAGCGGGATATCATCCGCGTAATTACGCCGGGTACTGTGATCGAAAGCAGCATGCTGGCGGACGATAAAAACAACTATATCTGCAGCATTTATACCCGCAAGGTGCGCAGCCGCTGGAAAGCCGGCATCTGCTTTGCGGATATTTCCACCGGTGAGGCCTATGCCACCGAGCTGACCGCGGAAAAAATGGGCCCGGCCATCATCACCGAGCTCTGCCGCTATATGCCCAGTGAAATTCTGATCAACCCGGCACTGCTGGACTTAAAAGAAGTAACCAACTATGTCCGCCAGCACACCCATGCGCTGGTGGAACTGCGCGAGGATGCCTGCTACCAGCAGCGGGTGATGGAGGACGCCATGACCGCTCAGTTTGGGGCAGATTGGCGCAATACCTGCGGTTTTGCGCAGGACGGCCTGGTGCCCTATGCCTTTGGGGCACTGCTTGGCTACCTGCATGAGACCCAGAAGCACGGCATCGACCGCATCAAATCAGTGCAGAACTATGCCGATGCCCAGTACATGCGGCTTTCCCCGGTCACACGCGCTAACCTGGAACTGACCGAGACCATGCGCGGCCGCGAAAAGCGTGGTACGCTGCTGTGGGTGCTGGATAAAACCGAAACCTCGATGGGCAAACGCCAGCTGCGCGCCTGGATCGAGCAGCCACTGGTGGACAGCAGTGTCATCAACCAGCGTCTGGATGCTGTGGAAGCACTGTACAATGCCAACGTGACCCGTGCGGACTTAAAAGAAGCGCTCTCCCATGTATATGACATTGAACGCCTGACCACCCGCATTCTGTATGGCTCCGCCACCCCCAAGGAGGTCAAAGCCCTGGGGGATACCTGTGTTTATCTGCCGCAGGTACGCCAGCTGGCCCGGCAGTGTACCACCCCACTGCTGCAGGAGCTTTCGGGCGCTGTGGACCCGCTGGAAGATTTGCTGGACCTCATCAACCGTGCCCTGGTGGAAGATCCCCCGGCAAACCTTAAGGACGGTGGTGCTATCCGCGCAGGGTTCAACGCCGAAGTGGATGAGCTGCGGGATATCATGCACGGCGGCAAGGGCTTCCTTTCCCAGTTGGAAGCCAAGCTGAAAGAGGAGACCGGTATCCCCAAGCTGAAAATAGGTTTCAATAAAGTGTTCGGCTACTATATTGAGGTCAGCCGCAGCTATGCGGCCAGCGTACCGGATACCTTTATCCGCAAGCAGACCCTGACAACAGGGGAGCGCTACATTACCCCGGAACTGAAAGAGCTGGAAAACAAGATCCTTGGCGCAAACGAGCGCCTGTTGGTATTGGAACACCAGCTGTTTGCCGACCTGCTGGAAGCCATCTCCGCCCAGTTGCTGCGCATCCAGCGCACGGCCTTTGCGGTAGCCCAGCTGGATGTTCTGGCTTCCTTTGCGGAAGCGGCGGTGCAGAACAACTATGTAAAACCCACGGTGGATGACAGCGATGTGCTTTCTATTACCGAGGGCCGCCATCCGGTGATTGAGCAGATGCTGAAAGGCAGTCTGTTTGTGCCAAACGATACCACGCTGGACGAAACCGAAAACCGCATGCTCATCATCACCGGCCCCAACATGGCGGGCAAATCTACCTACATGCGCCAGAATGCGCTGATTGCCCTGATGGCGCAGATCGGCAGCTTTGTTCCGGCATCCAGCTGCCATGTCGGTGTGGTGGATGCTATCTTTACCCGCGTGGGCGCATCGGATGACCTTGCCGCCGGTCAGTCCACCTTTATGGTGGAAATGACCGAAGTGGCCGAAATTCTGCAGCGGGCAACCAAAAGCAGCCTGGTCATTCTGGATGAGATCGGCCGCGGCACATCCACCTTTGACGGCATGAGCATTGCCCGCGCCGTGGTGGAGTATATCTGCGATAACATCGGCTGCAAAACCTTGTTCGCTACCCATTACCATGAGCTGACCAGCATGGACCAGGATGTGGACGGCATTAAAAACTATAACATCGCCGTCAAAAAGCGCGGGGAGGATATCACCTTCCTGCGGCGCATTGTGCAGGGCCCGGCGGATGACAGCTATGGCATTGAAGTCGCCAAACTGGCCGGTCTGCCGGAGGCCGTGATCAAGCGTGCACACGCCGTGCTGCGCCAGCTGGAAGCCACAGCTCCCGGCGCCAACAAGGCCATGCAGCTGGATTTCGAAACAGTGGAAGCCTATAACAACCCCGCCGTGCCCAGCGAAGTTGTGGACAAGCTGAACAGCCTGGATATTGAGACCCTGACCCCCATCGAAGCGCTGAACTTCTTGTATGAACTGAAACAGGCGCTGAAGTAAATACATTGTTCAAACGCTAAGGCAATACCGCATAATTCTAAGTGCCGATACGGCGAGCGAGGTGCGGCAGATGCTAAGCCAAAAGCACAGATAATAC
>PPYE01293664.1_pt1 | contig 25777 bp, 25 predicted proteins | sample 1559881 | NCBI WGS metagenome assembly PPYE01 (sample SAMN08240022, study PRJNA423297) | Human gut metagenome, whole genome shotgun sequencing project. | reverse complement strand
AGCATCGTCCCAGATCATTTGTCCAAGTTCTGTCATGGCAATCTCCTCCTTTATTGCGGCTAAATTTATGCCTCTAAAAAATTTAAGTGCGAAAGCATATAGAATGGCTTCCATCTTTCGTATTTCATTCTGAGAGAAAATATGTTTCTCTTCTGTTATCTTTAGTATGCGGATTCCCTGTAAGAGGCAGTCTTTTCGGGTCTTTTCTTCTGCCATAAGCGGAGACAGAAGAAGCGGAATGATATCCGTCCGGTCTAGTCCCGAGGATGCTTTTTCTTTTAGGGAATCAAGCAGCTTTTTCTGGTCGTGGCCTTTCAGCCGGATTACCTTTACGTGATAGGTATTGATTCCTTCCGTGATATGATCCAGCAGACGGCTGGCCTTTGAGGAGCATATCACATAAGTGATGACTGGGGCGTTTACCCGTCTGGCAGTGGTCGCCTCGTATTCTCGGAAGCGCTTTAAGTCTTCCGGAGTGATGGCGTCGCTTTCGAATTCAAAGTGACACCAGGTGCCGTCCTCCAGCTCAAAGAGAAAATCCTCGTACATGTGTCTGGTTTCCAGTTCCACGATCTCGGTGGGAGAGGAACGGATCATCTTTCCGGGAATCCCAAGCCAGTGGAGGAGTTCGGCGCCGAAGTAGTCGGCGGCGGACTTTAAGGCAAGATCCTCCAGGTGGGCGAGATCATGATTCCGGCGGGTTTCATTTGGCAGCAATGTGACCTCCGTTTCCGGCGGCACAGGACTGTCTCCATATATAAGTATCATAGCATAAAAAATGCTCTACTGACAGCAGAATGCCTGATTTTGCAAATGTTTTTGGGATCTGTTTGTTAGAATATCGTCCGAATGGACAGAAAAATGTGCAGAACATGTCAGCGTGACATGAAGGATAAAAATAAGAAAATAAAATATATATGATATATGGCGGCAGTGCCGTGCGTAACTGCTGTCTGTAGGAGTATCATAGCAGATAGAAGAAGGGAGCGCAATGGAAATGCTTCGAGAAATCTGGCGGTATAAATATACTGTCATAGGCGTCCTGTACTCCGTCCCAAGGTCTAAGGTCATTCACATGCCTATAGGCAAACACCTATGAGTTTAGCCCGTTTGGCATTGGCATCATAAATATAAAAAAATGAGAAAAAAGTTGCATAGTTAAACATTGACAAAAAATAAATTGTTGGTTATGATAATAACATATAGCTAGATGTAGATATACAGGTAGGAATGTAAAGGATTTGGAAGAAGGTAAATAATTATGAAGAGAAGATGGGAAACTCCAAAGGCAATGGTAGAGGAATTTGAGGCAAATGAGTATGTAGCGGCATGCTATAGTGTTGTATGTAACGTAGATGCGGCAAATGAGGTGGAAAAAAATGTATTATTGAGGAACGGCCTTGGTGGGCAGGGGGGAATCTTAGTAATTATGACGCGGGACAGACACACAGCGCAACTGCATGTGGTGCACCAGGAAATTATTATGTGGTAGATAATAATGGAGACAATAAGTTTGATTCGATGGTAGAGATTAGTAGTGACTTAGGGAGACTGAATTGTGCTATTTATACAGGTGCTGACTATGGAACGGCGGCAAATTGGAGTAGTATTTCTTCAGGACAGACTATTTATTGGACAACAACAAGTGGAGATAGAACCTGGCATCATCAAGGTGTTGTAGGTACTGTGGATGCAACACATCCGAATCGTTCTTAGATAAATTTTATTTTGATGATGTTAATGATATAAAATGAATTACTTTAAAATCAACAAACACCCCTCTCGTTTATGGGGTGTTTGTTGATTTTAAATATAATATTTAAAGAGAGTAGTGTAATGAAAACAGATTTACTAGAAAAACAAATACTGCAAAAAGCCGCTGTCGCACAGCGCCCCGTTAACGGCACCCTTGAGCTCCTCCCTCTCTGCAATATGAACTGTGCCATGTGCTACATCAGACGGGATCGCTCTGAGGTGGAGAGTGGCGGAGGGCTTCGCACTGCGGAAGAATGGATCGAGCTGGGAGAAGAGATGCGGAAAGCTGGTGTGCTTTTCCTGCTTTTGACTGGCGGGGAGCCTCTTTTATTCCCTGATTTTCAAAGACTGTATCTGGAATTGAAGCGGATGGGTATGGTTTTGACAATCAATACAAACGGTACGCTTCTTGATGAGAAATGGGCAGATTTTTTCGGGAGAGAAAAGCCGAGGAGGATTAATATCACGCTTTATGGAGCGGATGAGAGGGCTTATGAGGAACTCTGTCATTATCCGGGAGGTTTCGAGAGAACAATGCGGGGAATCCGGCTTCTAAAAAAACGTGGTGTAGATGTCAAGATCAATGGCAGTGTAACAAAGGAGAACTGCAAGGATATAGAGCGGATCTATCAGATCGGACGGGAGCTTGAAATACCGGTACACATGGATACCTACATGCTGCCGGGGATACGGGAGAGAGGGCTGGCTATTGAACAGCAGTCCAGACTGGCGCCGGAAGCAGCGGCCGCCACAGAACTTGAAACGGTCAAAACAGAGCTTGGAGAAGAACAATTTCCTTTCTATGTACAAAGAAAAATTGCACAGATAGAAAATGGCTCTGATATTTATCCGGATGGCATGACCTGTATGGCGGGAAACTGTTCCTTCTCAGTGAACTGGCAGGGAGAAATGCGTCCCTGTGTCACCATAGAAGAGCCGTCGGTTCCAGTATTTGAGATGGGATTTGATGCTGCCTGGGAAAAGATGTCAGGAGGAGCAAAGAAATTTCGTCTGCATACAAAATGTGTCAAGTGCCGGCTGCGCCCTGTGTGCAAGACATGTGTGGCGAGCGCCTGGCTGGAAACTGGAGAATACGATGGTTTGTCGGAGTATCTTTGCAGGTACGCCAAAGAATATGCGCGGTTACTTTATGAAACAAATGCTGGTTTAAGGAGAAAAGATGAAGACAAATAAGGAATATGTATTAAGAGAGATAGCAGGAGAGCCGTTATTAATCCCTACGGGGATGGCATCCCAGAAATTGAATGGAATGATCCGGCTGACAGAGACGGCTGCATATATATGGAAACAGGTAGATGCAGCGTCAGACCTTGAGGAGATCGTAGAGAAGATACTTCAGGAATTTGAGGTGGCTGAAGAAACCGCAAAGCGGGATGTGTATGGCTTCCTTCGTGAGTTGTATATAAGAGGGATCGTAGAGGATATCCCTGAATTTGCAGGGGATCAGAAGGCGTAAAAGAAAAATAAGGAACCAATGCAGGCATCAGTTCCTCGGAAAAACGACAGATGTTTTTTGATCTATGTAGCTATTATATGAGGTATAAATATATTTGCCACCCCGTATTCATGGTATTTGTTTAGGACGAAGGTGTAATGAATTTATAGGAAAGCCCCCTTCAAAAGCGATAGCGAAGAAATTCGAGACGAATGAGTATATTGCAGTATGTCATTCGAAGTACTGTTTGGTATCAGGCAATGGAGAATACTTTACGGGAAATGCCGGGCATGATAGGAGAGGGGCGCGGAAGAGAAACATGTGACGATGCGACAGACTGGTAGGGAATGGCAGGCAGTATGCGGCGTGGATATCAGACGATGTAAACGACACGGGACATTACAGTCATTATAGTTATGCTGTGTTGGATGAGGTAAATCGCTCAGCTCATTCTTAGAGAGTTATCCTTTTCCATAAAAGCTATAGATAACGATATGATTTGAAAGAGAATCGGGTTTTCCTGGTTCTCTTTCTTGAGAAAAGGTAGAAAAGATGAAGCGCTTTTTTGCGATTGTATGATTATTTTTGTGAATATTACAATATTTTGAAAGAATCGGCAAAAGTGTGAACATTCTGTGATAAATTTGTGAAAAATGCCATTGACAATAGGGACAATTATGATATGATATTAACGTATAAGTATAATGAGATAAAAGGGGAGGAATAAAAGCATATTGGAGAGAGATGAAAAGTCATCCGTGACGCTCTCCAGTTCCGAAATTCAGGAGCATCTTCCGAAAGGAACAAAAGAGGAGAATGTCGGGGTGTTTAGAGCAAATCCGAACTTTCTTCTGCGGGAAGTGGCAGGTGAATCTGTGCTGGTGCCTGTAGGAGAGGCGGGAGTGTTTGAGAACAGTGTGATATCACTGAATGAAACCTGCAGTTTTCTGTGGAAATTGTTCCAGGAGCCAAGATCGGTGGAGGATGTGATCGCTGAGGCGAGAAAAGAGTATTCCGATCCAGATGGCGAGATGGAGCAAGGTATAAAAGATTTTATAAGAGAATATTTACAGTATGGTCTATTGAAGGAGGAGTAAAAATGGAGAGGAAAGTATGGAGAAGACCTCTTACAGAAGTGCAAAAGTTTGAGGCGAATGAGTATGTAGCGGCTTGTGGAGACGAAAACAAGGTTTATAAGTTCACGTGTGATGCGCCGGGAGGGTGGCTTTATTATTATCCAACTAGTGATGGAAAAATTGATGGTGAATACGATGGCTCTGGTGAGAAAAAGTTCTTATGGGCGTATACACCATGTGACGCTACACATGAAGCTAGTGTAACAAACGATTTCTACGATGGCTTTATAGACTACAATTGGAATACAAAACATGATGAGGGTGAAGGGGTTATTGTATGGCGTGGACCCGCCAATAATAATGGTCATGCAACAAAAAACCTTGACATGACGACTTGGCCAACGGCAAAATCATAATAATTAACTACATAATCACAATAGACCGGAGTTTATCCGGTCTATTTTCATACCTTAATATTTCGAAAGGCCTGCCAGTGACAGGCTTTTCGCACGTTGCCCGAAAGGAGACCGCGCTTATGGAACTTTTAGAAGGTGCCACTACCGTGGAGCGCATGCTTCTCGATCAGGCCAAGCGCACCCGAACTCCAGCCAACGGCAGCATCGAGTTGCTTCCCCTCTGCAATATGAATTGTGACATGTGTTATGTCCGTTTGAGTAAAAAGGAGATGGAGGCAAAGGGGAGACTGCGCACGGCGGATGAATGGCTGGAGGTCGGTAGACAGATGAAGGATGCGGGAGTCCTGTTCTTGTTATTGACAGGAGGAGAGCCGTTCCTGTATCCTGATTTTAGAAGACTTTATCTGGAACTGCGTAAGATGGGGATGATCATTACCATCAATACCAACGGCACGCTGATCGATGAAGATCTGGCTGAGTTTTTTGGAAAATATAAACCGAGAAGAGTGAATATTACTCTTTATGGTGCGGATGAAGATGCTTATACGAATCTTTGCCATTATCCGGGAGGATATGAGAAGACTCTGCAGGGAATCCGACTACTTCGAGAGAACGATGTAGATGTGAAGGTGAGCAGCAGTCTGGCCCAGTCGAATAAAAGTGATTTGGATAGATTGCTGGATATAGGAGAAACCTTAGGTATTCCTGTGTGGGTGGACACGTATATGATGCCGGCGACAAGAGAAAGGGATCTACCTTATAATATGCAGGTTCGTCTGGAACCGGAGGAAGCAGCTCGGGAAGGGATTCGTGCGATGAAGCGAGTGTTAGGGCCGGAGCTGTTTCCGCAGTATGTCCGTCAGTCAGTGGAGAGGGCGGATCATCCGGAACCTGCCGAAGCCAAACCGGGGCATATGTCCTGTATGGCGGGCCAGTGTTCTTTTACCATTAACTGGCAGGGTGAAATGCGTCCCTGTGTGATACTAACTGAACCAGCAATCTCGGTATTCGAGGTTGGTTTCGAGGCCGCATGGAAGTATATCGTGGAGGAGACGCATAAGATCCTGTTGAATGAAAAATGCAGTACCTGTCATATGAGACATCTGTGCCGTACCTGTGCGGCCAGCGCACTGTTGGAGACAGGCAGCTATGACGGTGTACCGGATTATATGTGCCGTTATGCAGGTGAGTCTTTGAGAATCTTGCGGGAAGAGTGGGAGAAGATACAGCATGGACAAACTATTTCAGATCGGTGATTTTATATTTCGCCTTTGTTGCCCGGCGGAGGTGACGCCGCCGGAAAATTTCATGAAGTTTGAGAGCGGCTCGGGGCTTCCGGGGCAGCGGGAGTCTGGACAAGTGGAAGAGAGCAGGACCGTAAAAGCTCCTGAGTATACATATCATATAGAGGTTTCAGACCATCTGCCGGAGCCGGATGGGAAGATCGTGGCGAGACGACCGGATCTTCTGGTATTCCAGCGTCAGGCAGAGGGAGGCAGACAGCTATTGGAGAGTCGCCTGATCGGCGTGAAGGGAAGGCCGGATCCTTATGCCTGCTACCGGGAGACGAGTGCGAATCGGGCGGAGATCCTTCTGATGCAGGATGAACTCCGGGATCTGCATATCGATCCTCTGTTTACGTCCCTGCTGGCATTAGAGCGGAGGCTGGTGAGAAAGGATCAGATGGTCCTGCACTGTGCCTATGTGGAGTACCGGGGAGAGGCTATCTTATTTTCCGCTCCTTCAGAGACGGGAAAGACCACCCAGGCGGGGCTTTGGGAGAAGTACCGGGGCAGCAGGACTGTGAACGGAGACCGATCCCTGCTGGGTAAAAAGGAAGGCAGGTGGATCGCCCAGGGGTGGCCGGTATGCGGGACATCCGAGGCATGTCATAATGAGGCGATTCCCATAAAGGCAGTTGTCATGCTGAGCCAGGCAAAGGAAAACCGGGCAGAGAAGCTTAAGCCGGGACAGGCATTTCCTCTTTTGTACAGCCAGATAACTGTCAACAAATGGAATATGCAGGATCATCTGCACACCATGGATCTGATCGAAGACTTCCTGGGGAGTGTGCCGGTCATTCATTTGGGCTGCACCATATCCGAGGAGGCGGTAGAGTGTCTGGAGGAGACTTTGCAGAGCCTGGATGCTTGACGAGGTTGTTGGGAAGTAAATGTCTGCAAGCGCAGCCGCTTCCTTCCCTGCGCACGTGGTATAATGATCGCACAAAGTGCGATCCGGCTGGCGGGCCAGCCCCCTGCTGCGCAGGAATTATACCGGCAATCCACGGCTTGGGAAGTAAATGTCTGCAAGTGCAGCCGCTTCCTTCCCTGCGCACGTGGTATAATGATCGCACAAAGTGCGATCCGGGCTGGCGGGCCAGCCCTCCCTGCTGCGCAGGGATTATACCGACAGGCAAAGGAGGAAGATAACATGGACGAAGAAAATCAGGACCAGCACAAGAATCCGGCCTTTGAATCTCTGGACATCCTCATATCCAGGTGGAAGGACGGAACCTTTGGAGAGATCATCGACGACTGGAAATGGATTTTCACGTATAGCGCCAGATACAAAGGCGCCATCGTATTCTATATTATTCTTGGTATCTTCAGTACCTCTATGGGGCTGGTCAGCAGCGTGGCCAGCAAGTATATGATCGACATCATTACCGGCCATGATTCCAGCAGACTCTGGGTCATGGTGGCTATCATGGTGGGAAGTACCGTGTTCAGCCTGGTATTCGGCAGCGTGATCAGCCGGATCACGGCCAAGCTCAGCATTGATATCAACAATGATATCCAGGCGGATATCTTTGATAAGATCGTGGATGCGGACTGGCTGGCATTGAACCAGTATTCCAATGGAGATATCCTGAACCGTTTCAATGGAGATATCGGCACGGTCAGCAGCAATGCCATCAGCTGGCTTCCGACCATTATTATTGCAGTCTATAACTTTATCGCCACTTTTTTCGTGATCCTGCACTATGACTGGATCATGGCGGTCATTGCGCTCGGCAGCGCACCGTTTATGCTCCTGATGTCCAGATTTATGATCCGGAAGCAGCGGGACTACAGCAAGAAGGTCCGGGAAATGAGCTCCGAGCTTATGACCTTTGAGGTAGAGGCCATTTACAATTTTGATACCATCAAGTCCTTCGGGATCGCGCCTCATTACAGTAAGAAGATGCGCTGGTGGCAGGGGAAATTCCGTGATATCAGCCTGAAATATAATATGTTTACCATCAAGACCAATATCCTGATGTCTGTGATGGGAACGCTGGTGCAGTTCCTGGCATTCGGGTACTGTCTGTTCCGGCTGTGGACAAATGATATTACCTATGGAACGATGACTTTGTTCCTGCAGCAGAGGAGCAAGCTGTCTTCTGCGTTCAGCAACGTGGTGTCCATCATCCCGTCTTTCCTGAACAGCTCGGTTTCCGCACACCGGATCCGTGAGCTGGTGCAGCTTCCCAGAGAGGTACATATTCCCGAGAGCAGCGATATGGACAAGTATGCATCCCAGGGATTCCGGGTACAGATGGAGGGAGTGGATTTCTCCTATGTGGAAGGGACCAGGGTGATCACGGACTCGGCGTTTGAGGCCAATCCGGGAGAGATCGTGGCGCTGGTAGGGCCTTCCGGCGAGGGTAAGACCACCATGATCCGTCTGATTCTGGGGCTTGTCCGTCCGCAGGACGGAGGAGTGAGCTTATGCGCCGCAGACGGGACCGCAATTGAAATGAATGCGGAGACCAGGCATCTGTTTGCTTATGTGCCCCAGGGAAACACCATTATCTCCGGGACGATTGCAGAAAACATGCGGATGGTAAAAGAGGACGCCACGGACGAGGAGATCATCGAGGCACTGAAAATTTCCTGTGCATGGGATTTCGTGTCCAAGATGCCGGATACCATCAACAGTAATCTTGGAGAGAGAGGCCGGGGCCTGTCAGAAGGACAGGCGCAGAGGATCGCCATTGCCAGAGCCGTGCTCCGGGACGCACCGGTGCTTTTGCTGGATGAGGCCACCTCGGCGCTGGATGTGACGACAGAGCGTACGGTGCTTCGGAATATTGTAAAGCAGCACCCGAACAAAACCTGTATCGTAACTACCCATCGGCCCAGCGTGCTGAATCTTTGTCAAAGAACCTATAGAGTCATGGAGACAAAGGTGACCGAACTTGGTGAAGAAGAGTCCAGCCGTATGGCTATGGATTTCTAAGCGATGGGATAGCGATGGGATAATAGAAAGATTTTTGATATAGAAGAGGCCGGAGTATGGTTGAGAAGATAGTGGATACAAATGCATATGTATCTGTCCTTCGGGAACTGGCGGAGGAGGGCAGGGTCGTTTCCATGCAGATCGCGGGCAGCAGCATGTCGCCTTTTTTGTGTCACCGTCGGGACTACATCTATTTCACCAGGCCGGAGGAAGAGCTGAAAAGAGGGGACATGGTGTTCTACCAGAGGGACAGCGGCCAGTATGTGATGCACCGCATCTGGAAGGTGAGGCCGGAAGGCTATTATATGGTGGGGGACGCCCAGACCCAGATCGAGGGCCCGTTAAGGCGGGAACAGATTTTTGCCAGGATCATCCGGGTAAAGCGAAAAGGACGCATTCTGGAGCCGGGAGATTTCTGGTGGGAGTTTTTTGAGCATGTATGGATCCGCATCATTCCGGCAAGAAGATTTACCGCCTGGTGGTATGGAAAGATATCGGGGATCTTTCACAGGAAAGAGAGTTCCCAGAAAAGGAAAAACGTGGTATAATTGTAAGTTGTAACTTATAAAGAGATAGAGATAAAGGGATCGGTATGATTGATATACATACACACATACTTCCCGGGCTGGATGACGGCGCCGCGGATATCTATGACAGTATAGAGATGGCATCTCTGGCATACAGGAATGGAACGAATGTGATCGTGGCGACGCCGCACTGCAATATTCCGGGAATGTATGACAACTATTTCGGAAATGAATATTGCAGAACGTTTCTAAAGACAAAAGAAATCCTGCAGCGGGAGGAGCCGGGGATCACCATCCTTGCGGGGATGGAGGTGTTTGCCACCGAAGAGCTCCCCAGGCTTCTGACAGAAGGGCAGATTTTCCCGGTGAACCGGACCAGATATGTGCTGATGGAATTTGACTTTGGAGAAGATCCGGGATTTGCAGACCGGATCCTTAGAAAAGTCAAAGAAGTCCGGGCGATTCCTATGATCGCACATGTGGAGCGGTATGCCTTTGTCCAGGATGATCCGGCTATTGTATACCGGTGGAAACAAAGAGGCTATGAAATACAGGTCAATAAGGGCAGCTTCCTTGGAAAATTCGGCCGGGGCGCCCAGAAGACGGCGTTTGACCTTCTGAACCATAACCTGGTGACGGTGATCGCCAGTGATGCTCACAGTCCGGAGCGCAGGACCACCTGTATGGCGGATGCGTATGAGTATCTGCGTGAGGAGTACGCAGAGGAGTATCTGGATATTTTATTTGAAAAAAATCCCCGGAATATCTGTAACGGAGTAAAACCGATCCAATTCCGGCGGATTCCGTTTGAAGAAACCATAACTGGAAGGAGTATGTACAGTGAGAAGGCTTAGGATAGCGATCGTGGCGCTTTTTATCCTGTCCGGGATATCATTCGTTGGATATAACGTGATCAGCAGACTGGCGGAGGACCGTACGCCGCCGGAGATCAGCTGTGATTCGGATACAGTGTCAGTCAGCGTGGAGGATGAAGAAATCGATGAGGCGCTTCTTAGCGGAGTAAAGGCATCAGACAATGAGGACGGCGATCTGACGGATCAGATCCGGGTGTCTTCCATGTCTAATTTCACAGAGCCTGGAAAGCGTACCATCACCTATGCGGTGTTTGACAAGGCGGGGCAGGCGGCAACGCTTCAAAGGACGCTGGAATACACAGATTATACCTCTCCGCAGATCCAGCTTACAGCGCCTCTTCGGTACAGCCTGGAGGATATGGCGGATGTAAACCTGACAGAAAATATGAGCGTGGAGGACTGCCTGGACGGCGATCTGACCTCGCAGATCCGGGCCACATTTAATGACAGCATCTATATCCAGCAGGCGGGGGAATATCCGGTAACAGTGCAGGTCAGCAACAGTGCGGGGGATACCTGCTCGGTTCCGCTGACGCTGACGGTGACGGATTCCTCCGACAGCAGTGAGAGGGATAAATATTATCCACTGCTTTCCCAGTACATCGTATATACCAATGCGGGAGAGCAGGTGGATCTGGCAGGTCTTCTGACGGGATTTGAAAGAAACGGGGCTGAGTACCTTTTCACGGATCCGGATGCGGCTTCCCTGCCGGGGGCCAGAGAAAATGTGAGCATATCGGGAGATGTAGACTGGGCGACAGCAGGGACATACAATGTGGATTACCAGTTTACATCGGCAGCAGGGGTGACGGCAACGACGAAATTAGCAGTGGTGGTGAGGTGATATCATGGAAAAGACAACCGGTCAGACCTTGGAAAATTACAAAATAGAGCCGTTTACGCTGGTACATGATATCCTGATCAACTGGTGGGCGATTCTTTTGGGAGCGCTGGCGGCAGCAATGCTTTCATACGTTTTTGTGGGAATCCGTTATGTGCCACAGTACACCACGTCTACAACCTTTGTGGTGTCTTCCAGGGGAACAACTGCTTCTTATTCGTCTCTGGGAAGTGCTAATTCAACGACGGCAACCTTCCAGAAGATCATTGAAAGTACGGCGATGCAGGATATCCTCTGTGAGAAGCTGGGCGTGGATTCTATTGATGCGGACATCCAGGCTAATATTGCAGGAGAGACCAACCTTCTGGAGCTGACAGTGACGGCGGCTTCGCCATCGGAGTCCTTCGATATCATGGAAGGGATCCTGGATAATTATTCCAGTATTTCCTATTATACGGTGGGAGACATTGTCCTCAATATCCTGGAGGAGCCGTCCATTCCGTTTTCACCGGATAATCCGATGAATACCGGAAGTGTGATGAAGAAAGTGTTTGTGGCGGCCCTGGCAGCATTTGCGGCGCTGTTCGGTGTGCTTTCCTTCATGAAAGATACACTGAAGACAGAGGAGGATATACAGGAAAAGCTGGATGCAAGAAGCATGGGAGCTATTTCCTATGAAATCAAATATAAATCGATCCGCGAGCTTTTGAGGCGGAAAAAGAAGGGACTTTTGATCAACGATCCGCTGGCGGGATTTGGATTTGTGGAGAGCTTCCGGAAGTTCTCGGCCCGTGTGGAGTACCGGATGGAAAGGGAAGGGTGGAAGACGCTGGCGGTGACCAGTGTTTCTGAGAATGAAGGAAAATCAACGGTGGCGGCAAACCTGGCCATCAGCCTTGCGGAGAAGGATTACCGTGTCGTTTTGATCGACGGGGACCTGAAACGTCCGTCACAGTTTCTGATCTTCGGGCTCCATCCCAAGGAGGAAAATGAGCTTGGAGAATTTCTGAAGCGGGAGAAGAAAGAATTTAACCTGTTTATGAAGACTTCTGTTCCGCGGCTTTATGTGGTGGGCGGACGGAACTGCTATTCCTCCTCCACGGATATCCTGCAGAATGAGGTGACGGCGAAGTTCATGCGCCGGTGCAGGGAAGCGGCAGATTACGTGATCGTGGACACACCGCCGACAGCTGTGCTGGGAGATGCGGAGTTGTGGGGACAGTGCACGGATGCGGTGCTGTTTGTGGAGCGTCAGAATTTTATCTACGCAGAGGACATTAATACCATGATCGACAAGTTCCGGGCGCAGGATACCCGGATCCTGGGCGTGGTCATGAACGGCGTACAGTCTTTTGGACGGGCGGTAAGCTCTACCGTGGGACGTTACAGCAGCCGTTACGGGGAATATGGAAATTATGGGAAGAAGCATAAGGAAAGTGAACAATGAGTGAGAATGTAGAAGCAACAGAAAAGAAAACAAGTCCAGAGATAGAAAAAATAGATATCATGAATCTGGTGGCGGCCTTCTGGAATGGGTTTAAAAGGCTGTGGTTTGTGCTGGTGATCATCGTGATCGTGTGTACAGTGCGGTCCTACTTTTCCACAAGCTTTTCCTATACGCCGCAGTATGTGGCATCGGCAACCGTATCCGTCACGACGCCGGGAGGATCCTATACCAATATCGAGTCCGCACAGGAGATGGCGGCGATCTTTCCCTACATTCTGACAAGCGGCGTCCTGGAGGATGTGGTGCTAAATGATATGGGTTTAAAGTCGCTTCCGGGGCAGATTGAGGTGGAAGCGGAAGAGGGCATGAATATGCTGACCATATCCGTATCTTCCGACGACCCGCAGATGGCTTATAATGTTTTGCAGTCTGTGATCAAGAACTATCCGGAAGTAGCGGAATACATATTTGGAGAGACGAATCTGCAGATCCTGGATGAGACGGGAATCCCGTCGGACACCCAGCGGGAGGTCGTGATCCGGGGTTCCTATAAGCGGGGCGCTCTGCAGGGAATGATCATCAGCGCACTGATCCTGTGCCTGTATGTGTTCCTGAAGCGGACCGTAAGGACGAAAGAACAGCTGAACAAGCATATCAATCTTCATGATCTGGGGAGTCTTCCTCATGTCAGGATGAAGAAGCGGAAAAAAGAAGAGTATAACAATCTTACCCTGCTGAACGACCGGATCTCTCCGGCCTATGAAGAGGCTGTCAGGAGACTCAGGGTCCGGGTTATGCGGGAGGCGGAATCTGAGAACGGCGGTGTGATCATGGTGACCAGTTCTGTTCCGGGAGAAGGAAAGACTACGACTGCGGTCAATCTGGCGCTTGCCATTGCCAAGCAGGGGAAATCCGTTATCCTGGCAGACTGTGACCCCAGAAACCCGTCAGTGGCAGAGGTGTTGAAGGATCAGGGAAAGCATCCCGGGATCGGGGCGGTCCTTAGAGGCAAAGTTTCCCTGCAGCGTGCACTGACCATTTTCCAGATCCCGGGAACGGATGCAGAAATGGAAGTGTTATATGGCGGGAAGCCAAATGCCGCAGACGCGGCACTTCTTGGATCCAGGAAGATGGATAACCTGATCGAGACTCTACGGATGAGAGCGGATTATGTGATCCTGGACACGGCGCCTGCGGACCTTCTGGCGGATGCATCTTTGCTGGGAAAATATGTGGATTTTGTTCTGTATGTGATCCGCTGTGATTATACCAAGGTCAATAAGATCCGAAGCGGGATTGAGACGCTGACAGCAAGAAATGTCAACCTGCTTGGATACATTTTCAATGATGACGTGAATCAGAAATCCAGCCGCTATGGATATGGATACGGCTATGGGTATGGCCGCTATGGAAGATATGGCCGCTACGGCAGGTATTCTCATTACGGAAAGCTGAAAGGAACGGGGCAGACGGAGGATGAAGCCGGACGTGTGATCAAAGAGTAGGAGGAAGCACCAATGAGAAAAGCAAAGACAAAAGCAAAAGGGAAAGGCTTATGGAACTGGATGAAGAGGCATAAGGTGGTCTCGACAATCCTGTGCCTGCTGATCCTGTGTTTCCTGGTTATGGCGATGTCGCTGGGTGTGCTTTTGTGGAATCTGAATAAGGATAATGTAGGGATCGTAGATGCGGACGACGTAGATCCCAATGCGGATGAAGTGCAGATTGCCAGAGAAGACCAGAAAAACAAGGACGTGATCAATGTCCTGCTGGTAGGCTCTGATTCCCGGGATCCGAATGCGGAGCTGGGACGTTCGGACACCATGATCCTTGCTTCCTTTAATAAGGCAGAAGGGAAAGCCACTGCTCTTTCCTTCCTTCGTGATTCACTGGTGGAGATCGACGGTCACGGACAGAGCAAGCTGGGCCACACCTTTGCTTACGGCGGCGTGGGTCTGACGATCAACACGATCAATAAACAGTTCGGCCTGGATGTGCAGGACTATGTGATCATTAATTTTGAAAATCTGGTAGAGATCATAGACCAGCTGGGAGGCATCCAGGTGATGCTGACAGAGGAAGAGGCGGCATATTACCGTGAAAACGGCATGCCCGATATAGTGGCAGGAAATGTTACTCTGACCGGATCCCAGGCACTGGCACATGCAAGGAACCGGAGCCTGGACAATGACTTCGGAAGAACCGAACGGCAGAGAGATGTCATTTACGGCATCTATAATAAAGTATTAGAACAGAGAAATGATCCATCCGCACTGCTCTCTCTGATCCAGTTCTGCATGACGCAGGTATCCACAAACATGAGTGTGACAGAGCTGTATGAGATGGCGACGGATGTTTTAAGCGTCGACAATCTGAAGACGCAGCAGGCGGCGATCCCGACGGAAGGCACTTATGAATTCGGCACCTATGAGGAAATGTCGGTTTTGAATATAGACCTGGAGGCAAATAAGGAGTATATCCAGGAGCTGCTTTATTAGAAACATTATTTTTTAAGGTACAGAGGGATTGTTATGAGGGTTAATATACGAAGGTTTTACGGGAACAGGGAAGCCTTTATCAAAGGCATGGCGTTACTGCTCCTGGATGGTATTTTAATTATCGGCTGTATGGTCGGGGCACTCTGGCTCCGGGTAGACTTTAGTTTTGCCAATATTGACCCGATCTTCTGGGAGTCTGTGCGGAAGTATATGTGGATCAATGTGGGCTGCACAATCCTGATCAACGCTCTGTGCCGGCTGTATACCAGTCTGTGGCGTTTTGCCAGTCTGGAGGAGCTTAAAAATGCGATCATAGCTATCGGGCTCTCCTCCCTGCTGCAGTATCTGGGGATGCAGATATTAGACCTTCCGGTTCCGAGAAGCTATATTTTCATTTATGTCATGCTGCTGTCTGTATGTATGATAGCACCTCGGTTTTCTTATCGGTTTTTAAGAATCGCATACCGGAATCATGAAGTGATCTGGAAGACAAAGCCAGTAGTGACTATGGTGGTAGGAGCAGGAGCCGCCGGATATATGCTGGTGCGTGAAATGAAAAACAGCAAGCACTTAAACCGAAAAATCCCATGTATCATAGATGATGACCCGCAGAAGGTCGGAACCTATCTGCAGGGAATCCCCATCGTCGGGAAAAAAGAAGACATTCCCGAGATGGCAAAGAAATATAGTATTGAAGAGATTATTATCGCAATCCCGACATTGAAGGATCAGGATCAAAAGGAACTTCTGGAGATCTGTCAGAAGACAGCCTGCAAGATCAAGATCCTGCCGGGAATCTATCAGATGGTCAATCAGGAGGTAGATGTATCTATGCTGCGGGACGTCAGCATAGAGGATCTGCTGGGAAGAGAGCCGGTGGAGCTGTATATGGAGAAAATCGGCAGCTATCTTAAGGGCAAGGTTATCCTGGTCACCGGAGGCGGAGGGTCCATCGGCAGCGAGATCTGCCGGCAGGTGGCGCTTCACGGGCCGAAGCTTCTGATCATCTTGGATATCTATGAAAATAATGTATATGATATCCAGCTGGAGCTTAAGAAAAAGCATCCGGATCTAAATCTCGTTGTACTTATAGCGTCAGTGAGAGATAAGCACCGAATAGACGACATTTTTGAGACCTATCATCCGGACATTGTGTATCACGCGGCGGCGCATAAGCATGTACCGCTGATGGAGGACAGCCCGGACGAGGCGATCAAAAACAATGTAAAGGGCACTTATAATGTGGCAAGCGCCGCAAATAAGTACCATGTGCAGAAGATGGTCCTGATCTCCACGGACAAAGCGGTACGGCCTACCAATGTGATGGGGGCCTCCAAGCGGATCTGCGAGATGGTGATGGAGGTCTTCTCCGAGATCTCCAGTACCGAATACACTGCAGTGCGTTTTGGAAATGTGCTGGGAAGCAACGGCAGCGTAATCCCGATTTTCCGTCAGCAGATCAAGGCCGGAGGGCCAGTGACAGTAACCCATCCGGATATCATCCGTTACTTTATGACGATTCCAGAGGCCGTGAACCTGGTGCTCCAGTGCAGCGCCTACGCAAACGGCGGAGAGATCTTTATCCTGGACATGGGCGAGCCGGTGAAGATCGTGGATCTGGCAAAGAAGATGATCCGCTTAAGCGGCCATGTGCCGGGGGAGGATATCAAGATTGAATTTACCGGCTTACGTCCCGGAGAAAAGCTGTACGAGGAATTGCTGATCGATGAGAAGAACTTGATCGAGACTGACAATGAGAGGATCTTCGTGGCACAGATGGGCAGGATTGATGTGGAGGCAACCAGCCAGAAGATCGCGGACCTGATCCGGCATGCCTATGATGAAAGCAAGGATATCCGGGCGGAGATCAGGGAGCTGGTGCCGGAGTATCAAGAGAATGGAGAGGGAATAGGACAATGAAGCAGAGCGTGAAGAAGGCTGCAAAGCTGTATTATCCTCAATTTACATTATTCCAGAAACTATATATGAAGACACAGAGAGTGCTTAGCTTTGTCTGTGCACTGCTGGGGATTATTGTCCTGTCACCTGTTTTTCTAGTTCTTTGCATATGGATTGTACTGGACAGTGGTTTTCCAATCCTTTTCAAACAGGAACGTATAGCGAAGTCGAGAAATGATGGGACACCAGTATACTTCACAATATATAAATTCCGCACGATGTATACGGACACGCCGAAAGACATGCCGACGCATATGCTAAAGAACCCGGATGCGTTTATCACAAAAGCAGGGCATTTTCTACGGAAGACATCACTGGATGAGCTGCCGCAGCTTTTCAATGTGCTGAAAGGAGACATGAACCTGATCGGCCCCAGGCCGGCACTTTATAATCAGAAGGATCTGATGGCAGAGCGGGATAAATACGGTGCAGGCTTTGTACGGCCGGGAATTACAGGATTGGCCCAGGTGATGGGACGGGACGAACTGCCTATCGATGTGAAGGCCAGGTATGATGGAATTTATACCCAGCATGTAGGACCAGTGGAGGATATTTTTTGCCTGGTTCGGACGGTTGGTGTGGTGCTGACCAGCGATGGAGTCGTGGAAGGCGGCACAGGGAAGATGGAGGCAAAGGGAAGTGAGTAAAAAAGTATTAATCATTACGAACCATTCCTATATGCTTTATCAATTCCGCAAAGAGTTCATTGAAAAACTTCTGGAAGAATATGATGTAACTTTGAGTATGCCGTTCGTTGGTCATGAAGATGAGTTTGCCGAGATGGGCTGCAGATGTATTGAGACAGAAGTAGATCGCAGAGGGATAAATCCTGTAACAGATTTTAAGCTGCTGCAGTTCTATCATAAACTGATTAAAAATGAGAAACCAGATAAAGTGATTACATATTCTATCAAGCCCAATATTTATGCGGGTCTGGTCTGCAGTCATCAGAAGATTCCCTATTATGCGAATGTGCAGGGACTGGGAACGGCGTTCCAGAAAAAGCTTTTGTCACAATTTGTAGGGCTTCTATATAAGACGGCATTTCGAAAAGTAAAAGCGGTGCTTTTTGAGAACAGTAAAAATGCACAGGAGTTCCTTGATAGGAAACTTGTTGCACGGAATAAAATTGTTGTTCTAAACGGGGCAGGCGTAAACCTGGCACACTTCAGTTATCAGCCTTTTTCTGTCAGCGGAAAATCAGATAGGAGTATTCATTTTTTGTACCTCGGACGCATTATGAAAGAAAAAGGGATCGATGAACTTTTTGATGCTATGCGGAAACTTCATGATGAGTGCGGCGATAGGGTAGTGCTTGATATTGTTGGCTTTTTTGAAGATGAATATAAAGATGCAGTTGAAAAAATGGCGGAAGACGGTATAGCAGTATTCCATGGATTTCAGGAAGAAACAAGACCGTATTATGCAATGGCGGACTGTGTTGTGCTTCCGTCTTATCATGAGGGGATGAGTAACGTGCTTTTGGAGGCTTCGGCAATGGGAAGACCGGTTATTACAAGTGATATCCCGGGATGCCGGGAGGCTGTGGAAGATGGAAAGAGCGGTTATCTGTGTGATGTGAAGGATGCGGATATGCTTTATGAGAAGATGAAACAAATGGCCGATAAGAGCGCAGAAGAACGGGATGCAATGGGAAGATGCGCAAGAGAGCGTATGGAAAAATTGTTTGATAAGAAGCGGATTGTTGAGCAGACGGTAGAGATAATAGGCGGTAAAGGTTACAGACAGGTGGTAGGAGAAAAGATATGCTTTCAAACGGATATATCCTGATATTAATATGGATTGGAGTATTAGGGGCGCTGACTGTAATGGCTCCGGAATGGATATATAGAACTGAATTTGTGAATGGTGAAAAAGTGCGGAGAGTGACTCCGCTTTTTGCCGTTGTGGCGGTACTGCCGCTGGTGATATGGGCTGGATTTAGAGGAAATGTGGGGGATACAGGGGCATATATGGAGGCGTTTGCTGATATGCCCGCATCACTGTCGGGAATCAACGGATATATGGCAGGGCAAGAGAAGGACCGAGGGTTTTATTTTGTTTCTGCTGTGATTAAATGTATAGTTGGGAATAGAGACACAATTTATTTCATTATAGTAGCTATGATACAGTGTTTTTTACTGTTTAAACTTTACAGAAAATATTCCACCTCTTTTGTAGTTAGTTTTTTCCTGTTTATTGCATCCACAGATTATATCTCTTGGATTTTCAACGGGATGAGACAGTTTCTAGCGGTAACGATTACCGTGGCCTGTTTTCCCTGGATTCTTGAAAAAAAATATGTTAGGGCAATCATCGGGATAGTGATTGCATCCTTGTTTCACCAGAGTGCATTGCTGGTATTACCCTTTGTGTTTATCGTACAGGGAAAAGCGTGGAATAAAAAAACGTTGTTATTTATCATAGTAGTTATCGCCGCGGTAATGTTTGCAGATCGGTTTACGAATATTTTGGATACGATGCTGGCAGAGACGCAATATAAGAATGTGGTTACAGATTGGGAAAGTTGGCAGGATGATGGAACAAATATATTGAGAGTGATGGTTTATAGCATTCCGGCTATTTTGTCATTATTTGGAATAAAATATATAAGGGAGGCAGATGATTCAGTAATTAATATTTGTTCTAATATGTCGATCGCGGCAGCTGGATTGTATGTGGTTTCTATGTTTACTAGTGGAATTTTTATTGGAAGACTTCCTATATATTTTTCTTTATATAGTTATATATTGCTGCCATGGGAGATAAATAGAATGTTTACAAAACGGTCTGCGCAGTTAATTTACATAGTTATGGTAGTTGCATATCTAGGTTTTTATTTATATAGCTTGCGTTCTATGGGAACGTTTTAAAAGGAGCAAAAATATGGAACCGATTAGAGTTCTTCATGTCGTGACATATATGGGGCGTGGCGGTTTAGAAACGATGATAATGAATTATTATCGCCATATTGATCGAGCAAAAGTACAATTTGATTTTTTAGTACATCGCGATTTCGAAGCAGATTATAATCAGGAGATTTTAAATCTTGGTGGTAAAATTTACAGATTGTCACGGCTTAATCCGTTTGCTAAAAAGTATATAAACGAATTGAATCAATTTTTCGAGGAACATTCGGAATATAAAATTGTTCATTCACATCTGGACTGTATGGCAGGAATCCCTTTGAAATGTGCGAAAAGAAATGGAGTCCCGATCCGAATTGCACATGCACATTCGAGCAATCAGACAAAAGATAGTAAATATTTGTTGAAATTAATGTTTAAAAGGAACATTAAGAAAAATGCCACGGATTTATTTGCATGTGCTCAAGACGCAGGAATTTGGATGTTTGGCTGTGAGCAGTTTCATGTTATGAATAATGCAATTGATACCAAGGCTTATATTGTAAATAAGAAAATAGGAAAAGAAGTGCGGCAAGAGCTGCAAATCCCGGAGGGTGCGTTTGTAGTGGGACATGTCGGGCGGTTTGCACCGCCTAAGAATCATAAATTTATTATCAGGGTGTTTGCGGAAGTCTTAAAAGAAAAAACGAATGCTTTTTTGCTTCTGGTTGGGGACGGTGATCTGAGAGGAGAGGCAGAGGCTTTGACGGTTGAGTTGGGGATTCAGGATAATGTAATTTGGGCAGGAATGCGGTCAGATGTAAACAGGATGCTTCAGGTAATGGATGTATTCTTATTTCCTTCTATATATGAAGGTCTTCCGTTGTCCATTATCGAAGCTCAGGCTGCGGGACTGCCGTGTCTGATTTCAGATAAAGTTCCGATTGAATGCCGGAAAACAGATCTGGTAAGCCAGTTTTCTTTAAATGATAGTCTGAGTGTCTGGAAAGATGCTGTGATAGATGCAGGAAAAGTTATAAAAAGAGATACTTCCAGAGAGATTTCAGATGCAGGATTTGATATCTGTCAGAATGCAAAATGGCTAAAAGATTTTTATCTGCAAAAGTATCAGGATGTTGTGGAAAGAAACAGAGGAGATATATAATGGTTAGTTTAACAGTATTCACACCTGCTTATAATCGAGCTCAAACACTTCCACGAACATATGCATCGTTAGTTAGACAGGATTGCAAAGATTTTATATGGCTAATTGTAGATGACGGTTCTACAGACCAGACTAAAGAATTAGTTCAAAAATGGAAGACAGAAAATGCAGGATTTGAGATTCGGTATATATATAAATCAAATGGAGGAATGCACACGGCCCATAATACTGCTTATGAGAACATAGATACAGAACTGAATGTCTGCATAGATTCAGATGACTGTCTTGCAGATGGATCGGTTAGGAAAATTCTTTTGACATGGGAAAAAGTAAAGAACAAAGGTTATGCCGGAATTATAGGACTTGATGCAGATTTAGAGGGACGGATTATAGGTAAAGGTTTTCCAGATAGTTTGGAAGAAACAACTTTGACTGGATACTATGCTAACGGTGGATGGGGAGATAAAAAGCTGGTGTATCGTACAGATGTGATAAAAAAATATCCTCCGTACCCTGTATTCCCAGGAGAAAAATATGTTGCACTTGCATATAAGTATAGACTTATAGACCAAGATTATAAATTAGCCGTTCTAAATGATGTTCTTTGTAGAGTCGAATATCAAAATGACGGGTCCAGCGCAACTATGTGGAAACAGTATATAAACAATCCGAAGGGATTTGCATTTTGGAGGAGAATATGTATGCAATACCCTATGTCAGCAAAACGGCTTTGGATTGATTGTGTTCATTATGTGTCTGAGAGTATTATTGCATGTGACAAACAATATATCAAAAAGTCGCCAAAACGGGTTATGACGATATTGGCGGTTCCTTTTGGCATAATACTGTCAATTTACACGAAGAAAAAGGCAAAGAGTTTATAGATGGGAATTATCATGCGAAGAAGTATGGATAAATATTATTTGGATTATTACAGAATGACAGGTGAACAATATAAGCCGGGAATAAAGAGTTTATTACAAAGATGCCTATTTCATAACCTGCAGTTTGCTTATTATTTTAGGAAGTATAAAGAACGGCCCGGTTTACTGTCCAGACTTATGCTTTATAGACTATCTCGAAAATATGGTTTAGAGATTTCTCCAAATGCACAAATTGGTGAAGGCATATATCTGGGACATCCTTATAATATTACGGTCAATGAAGGGAGCGTTCTAGGGAAAAATGTTAATTTACATAAAGGCTACACGATAGGAAGAACTAATCGAGGAAATATGGGATCCCCTGTTATTGGGAGTTGTGTATTTATAGGTGTAAATGCTACGGTAGTAGGAAATATTCACATAGGTAATGACGTGTTGATTGCACCGAATAGTTATGTAAATATTGATGTACCTGATCATTCTGTTGTAATAGGAAATCCGGCTGTTGTGCATCCAAAAGAAAATGCAACCGAAAGCTATGTTTGCTTTTTAGTGTGACTTGTTGAAAGTATGTAGTGAGAACTATTTTATACTTAAAAAATTTGTCTTTTTGGCTTTAAAGGGAGGAAGTGACATTGTGCAAAAAGTGCTTTTTTTAATCCATGATATGGGACAAGGCGGAGCAGAGAAAGTTCTTGTGAACCTTGTCAATAACATGGATCATTCAAAATTTGATATTACTGTAATGACGCTTTTTGACAGTGGAGAGAATCGACAGTTCCTGAAGGCAGAAGTAAAGTACAAGACTTGGTGCAAAAAGATGATTCCGGGTAATTCGCATTTAATGAAAATACTTAGCCCGGAACAGCTTCATAAATTCATTATTAAGGAACACTATGATATAGAAGTGGCATATTTGGAAGGCCCCTGTGCCAGAGTGATCAGTGGCTGTGCTGACCCAACTGTAAAAAAGCTGGCTTGGATTCATATTGAACAGCATACGGCAGAACGAGCAGCGGTGTCTTTCAGAAGTATAACAGAGGCAAAAGAGTGCTATCGACGGTTTGACCGTATTATCTGTGTTTCGAAGACAGTGAAGGAAGACTTTGGCCAGGCATTGCAGATTCCTGTGCCTCATGAGGTTTTGTATAATACGAATGAAAGTGATAAGATCGTTCAGCTTTCACAGGAAGCTGTGGATCTGGAAAAGATGGATCCAGATGAGATCAAGCTGGTTGGAGTGGGAAAACTGCTAAAGAGCAAAGGCTTTGATCGAGTAGTACGGATTGTAAAACAGTTAAAAGTAGAGGGATATCCGGTTCATTTCTATGTGCTTGGAGATGGAGCAGAACGAAGTAATCTTCAGGAGTATATTCATCAAAACGGACTTGAACACAATGTGACTCTTTTAGGGTATCAGTTAAATCCCTATAAATATATAGCAAGGTGTAATCTGTTTGTCTGTGCCAGTTTTGCAGAGGGATTTTCCACAGCGGCCACGGAATCGTTGATCATTGGAATTCCTGTCTGCACCGTAGAAGTCTCCGGCATGAAGGAATTGCTGGGGGAGAATAACGAATATGGACTTGTGGTAGAGAACAATGATGAAGCCCTGTATCAGGGGATCAAACGTTTCTTTACAGAACCGGGATTGCTGGAACATTATAGAAGACAGGCTGAAATGAGAGGGAAAGATTTTAGCACAGAGAAAACTGTACAGGCAGTTGAAAAAAAGTTGCTTAAATTGTGTGAGGAATAAGAAATATGATTAGTGTGATTGTTCCTGCGTTTAACGTAGAATCCACGATAATTAGAACATTAGATAGCATTTTAGCGCAGACGTATTCAGAAATCGAGGTTATTGTGGTAGATGATGGCTCGGCGGATGAAACAGGAAAGGTAATTGATATCTATGCGTCACAGCATAAGCGAGTTATGGTAATACATACCCAAAATCAGGGCGTAACGGCTGCACGTTTGGCAGGAGTAACACAGGCGTCCGGCGAGTGGATTGGTTTTGTAGACGGTGATGATGAGATTGAGCCGGATATGTATGAATTGCTTTTAAAAAATGCAAAACAATATGGTGCTGATATTGCTCATTGCGGGTATCAGATGGTTTTTGCTGATGGTCGGATTAGCTACTTTCATAACACGGGTTGTCTTGTACAGCAGGACAGAATAGCAGGTCTGAAAGACCTATTGGACGGTTCGCTTGTGGAGCCGGGACTGTGTAACAAACTCTTTCGTAAAACTTTGTTCTACAGTTTGTTACATACTGCAGTGATGGATAGGAGCATTAAAATTAATGAGGACCTGTTGATGAACTATATTTTGTTTTCCAACGCCAATATGTCAGTGTTCCAGGATGTCTGTAAATATCATTATTTGGTTCGGAGCACATCAGCTTCCAGAACTTCACTGAATCAGCATAAAATATTTGACCCGATCCGCGTGAAACAGTTGATTCTGGACATGAAAATTGATGGAATGACAGAAGTAGCACAGAGAGCCTATATCGGCACTTGCGTAAATGTATATAATTCTTTGGTGCTGGATAGAAGTAGTCAATTTGCAGGGGAACAAGAAGAGGTATGTGATTTAGTGAAAGAACATAAAGCATGGATTCCGCTTTTGAGCAGAAAACAGCAGTTCCTTGCGCATTTGTTTTTGTATTGGCCAACTGGGTATAAGCCAATTTATCGTTTTTATGCGAAATATTTCCTGAAAAATTGCTATGAGTAACGGTATCTGAAAGGAAATGAATGATGAAAGAACCATTAATTAGTGTCATAGTACCTGTTTACAAAGTAGAAAATTATTTAGAAGTTTGTCTTAGAAGTATTACCAATCAAACATATGAAAACATTGAAATTATATTAGTAGATGATGGATCTCCGGATCGATGCCCTCAGATATGTGATTCCTGGAAGAAAAGGGATAATCGAATTAAAGTAATACATCAAAATAATTCTGGGGGAGGGCAGGCAAGAAATAGAGCACTCGATATTGCAAGAGGAGAATTTATTGCTTTTGTGGATAGTGATGATTATATTGCTTCGACAATGTTTGAGTTTTTATATAATCAATTTAAGGAAGATATTGATATTGTAGAATGTGGGTATTGTATAACTGAAAATGATGATGCTCTTTTTGATGATAAAAATATTACATATGAATGTAAAGTATTTAATACAGAAGAAGCAATGCGTGAAAATATTAGGGATCGAATATTTCGACAATTGATTTGGAATAAAATGTATCGGAAAAATATAATCGGAAATATACGTTTCCCAATTGGAAGTAAGATAGATGATGAGTTTTGGACATATCAGGTGTTGGGAAATGCAAGGAGACTTGTTTACACAAGTAAAGTTTTATACGCATATCGTCAACAAGAAAATTCTGTTATGCATTTGCTGAGTCCAGAAAGACGACTGCAATCAATTGAAGCTAAAATTCAGAGGCATAACTATATAATAAAATATATGCCGAATCTCGAAGCAGAAAGCCTTTCAAATCTTTGGTATACATGTATCTATCAAGGACAATTAGCTATGAGACGTATGAATGAAAAGGAATATCAACATATCTTGAAAAGACTAAAACAGATTATGCAACTATATCCAATAAAAGGGGATTTATCTAAGATACCAGGTAAATCAAAGTTATGGCTGAAATTGGCATCGATATCATTTTATTGGACCTGTAAAAGTAGAAATATTTTAAAAATAGGATTGTAAGATATTGTTAATCGGAGGCAGTAATGGATTCGACATTAGTTTCAGTTATAATACCTGTTTATAAT
>PPYE01233176.1_pt1 | contig 25786 bp, 30 predicted proteins | sample 1559881 | NCBI WGS metagenome assembly PPYE01 (sample SAMN08240022, study PRJNA423297) | Human gut metagenome, whole genome shotgun sequencing project. | reverse complement strand
AGAGTATACTCTAGAAAGCAGAAGAAGGGTATATACTGTCATGAGAAGAGTCGGAGAAAGCAGAAGTGAATATAGATAAAAGCAGGTCGGGGAGACCTGCTTTTTTTCACTTTATCCGACTAAATGATTAAAGAAAAGGAGTGGGACCATGAAAGAGGAGACAAAAGCAGAATTAAAAGAAATCTTCAGCTTAAAAAGAATTATGTGGGTACTGATCGGAAACACGATCTATTCCTGCGGAATTGCCGCATTTGTACTGCCGAATGACTTGATCACGGGAGGGACGACAGGTATTGCGCTGATACTGGAACATTATTTCGGACTTCCGATCGGACTGTCCGTTGCCGTATTTAATATCGTGATGTTTCTCCTGGCAATCCTGATTCTCGGAAAATCATTTGCACTCACGGCGCTGATCAGTACGTTTTATTTCCCGTGGATCTTATCACAGTTCCAGAAAGTACAGTTTATTCAAAATATGACCGATGATTTTCTGCTCGGAAGTATTTTTGCAGGGTTGATGTTAGGGCTTGGAGTCGGTCTTGTCATCAGAGCGGGGGCTTCCACCGGAGGTATGGATATTCCGCCGCTGATTTTAAATAAGAAACTCGGGCTTCCGGTATCCGTCGGGCTCTATGTATTTGACTTTACGATCCTGATTGTCCAGATGTCATTCAGAGATAAAGAGAGAATCTTATACGGAATCCTGCTTGTGCTGATCTACTCAACGCTGGTAGATAAAGTACTTCTTATGGGCAAGACGCAGATGCAGGTCAAGATCATCAGCGATCATTACGAAGAGATCAACAAAGCAATCCAGGAGAAGCTGGACAGAGGCTCTACATTCTTCAAGACAGAGTCGGGATATCTCAGAAAAGATTCCTTCGCGATCATGACAGTTGTATCGTCAAGAGAACTGCCGAAACTGAATGAGCTTGTACTCGACATCGACAAGCAGGCATTTATCGTGATCAATCAGGTCAATGAGGTGATGGGGCGCGGATTTACGCTGCATAAGCAGGCAGAGTAGATGGGCTTTAAATCCCTCAGGGCTGACCGGCCGGAGAGGTGAGAACGGAATCTGGAAAAGCAGGCCGGAAATTACACAGGAGAAATGTGATTTCCGGTCGTTTCAAAAACATTTCAAAAAAATTAAAAAATTTGAAAAAATTACTTGCAATCTCCAAAAAACTGTTATATAATAGCACTTGTGTTAAGGAAACACAAAAACAAAATAACGAAAACGCGCGATTAGCTCAGTTGGTAGAGCACCTGACTCTTAATCAGGGTGTCCAGGGTTCGAACCCCTGATCGCGCACTTAGGAAGCACTGTTTTTGCAATCTTTGAATTGTGGGGGCGGTGCTTCTTTTAGATATTTTTCATAGATTTTTAAGAAATTTCTCAACATTTCAGGAGGCAGTTATGATATAATGCTGAACAGTGGAGTGAAAGGAGACAGGTATGTTCGGATATGTGACGGCATATAAGCCGGAGATGAAGATGAAGGATTTTTATAAATACAAGTCATACTACTGTGGATTGTGCCATGTGCTGAAGGAACGCCATGGGCTCAGAGGTCAGGTTACGCTCACATATGATATGACATTTCTTGTGACGCTGCTCACTTCCCTGTATGAGCCGGAGACGGTTCATGAGAAAAACCGGTGCATTGTGCATCCCCTGAAAGAGCACGACATGCTTTTTAATGAGATTACAGAATATGCGGCGGATATGAATATTGTACTGATGTATTATCATTTTCTGGATGACTGGAAGGATGAGAAGAGCAAAACGGCGCTTGCGGGACTTCACACGTACCGGAAGCTGTACCGGAAGGTTGAGGAGAAGTACCCGGAGAAATGCAGGGTAATTCGGAAATGTCTTGCGAAGCTTCAGAGTTATGAGAAGGCAGGCGAGGAGAATATAGATGCGGTCTCAGGCTGTTTCGGGAAACTGATGGGCGAACTTTTCTTATTCCGAAAAGATGTCTGGTCAAAGAATCTCTGGAAGATGGGATTTTATCTTGGAAAATTTATTTATATTTTAGATGCTTATGATGACCTGGAGAAAGACCGCGCGCAGGGCAGTTACAATCCGCTTCTGAAGATATCAGGGGAAGACGGATATGAGGAGCGGTGCAGGCAGATGCTTACGATGATCCTCGCGGAGTGCAGCAACTATTTTGAAATGCTGCCGTGTGTGGAAAACATAGATATTCTGCGGAATATTTTATATGTCGGTGTCTGGAACAAGTTTGATGAACAGTCTGCGGTGGAAGATACAGCAGAAAAGAGTAGATTAAAGGAAGAAATAAAAGGAGAAGACAGAGGAGAATTATGATTACAGATCCATATAGTGTGCTGGGAGTGCCGTCGAGCGCTTCTGATGATGAAGTAAAGAAAGCGTATAGAGAACTGATCCGGAAATATCATCCGGATTCCTATGTAAACAATCCTCTTTCCGATCTGGCGGAGGAGAAGTTTAAAGAAGTGCAGGAAGCTTACGACCAGATTATGAAACAGAGGCAGAATGGAGGATATTCCGGAGGCTACACGGAAAATTATTCCGGAGGATATTCCGGTGGACAGTCCTATTCTTCCGGCAGTGAAGATGATGTGAAGATGCAGGCGGCATGTAATTATATCAATGCAAGACGTTACCGGGAGGCGTTAAATGTACTGTCAGGAATGTCGAATCAGAATGCACGCTGGTATTATTGCAGTGCGATCGCCAACTATGGTGTGGGAAATAATCTTGTAGCGATGGAACATGCGCAGCGTGCGGCGTCAATGGAACCTGGCAATCCGGAGTATACGAATCTGGTCAACCAGTTCCAGTGGAGAGGACAGCGCTATCAGAATACCGGATACGGCTATGGGAGACCGACTTTTGGTACAGGAAATCTATGCTGTGATCTCTGGTGTGCAGACCAGATGTGTGAATGTATGGGAGGCGATCTTTGCTCATGCATGTAAATGCAAGAAAAATAGCATTGTCAGGGGTACTGGCAGCATTTGCAGTAGTACTGATCGTGATGGGAAGTATATTTGAAACGAGTACCCTGTTTTTGCTGGCGGCAGCGGCATTTTGTGTCGGGATCGCGGTCAGAGAGTGGGGGATTCCCTACGGGGCTGCATTTCTTACGGCTTGCATTCTGCTTGGAGTGATCGTTTCTCCGCAGAAGATGTACTGTGTGACATTTGCGGCGATGGGGATCTATATCCTGCTTGCGGAGACCGGGTGGGAAGTGCTTGCAAAGGCAGACCGGATCCGGAAGAAGAAAGCGATTTTGTGGGTGTGGAAATATGTTGTATTCAATTGTATGTTTCTTCCCGCAATATATCTTTTCCCGTCATTGCTGATCGCGAAGAAGATGACAGGGACGCTGTTCTTGATTCTGGCGGCAGCGGGGCAGGCAGGTATTTTTATTTTTGACAGAGCGTATGTCTATTTTCAGGCAGAAGTCTGGGGCAGGCTTAGAGGAAAGGTAATGAAGAGTTAGGGGCTGCCGGAAAGAAGCTTGGCGCGGAACTGTATTTACAGAAGTTTCCGGGAAAAGTTTCCGGCGCGATTCTTTAAAAAAACGAAAAGACGTGGTATAATAAAAATGTTACAGGAAAATCAGCAGGGAAATCAGCAGGAAAAGGAAAAAATTATGTGGATAGATGATGAAGCACTGGCGAGAAAAGACAGGAATCAGAAGCGCAAGTTTCAGATGCTGAAGAAGATTGCGATTACTCTTGCGGGGGCTGCGCTTGTGGCGGGTGTAGCAGCAGGAGGAGCTGTCGGTATTTTTATTGGGAAGAAGACAGAAGCGAAGGCAGTCGATGCCAAGGTTGCAAAGGCAGTCAAAGAAAGTGAAGCAAAAGCAGCGAAGCAGAATTCAGACAAGGAAGAGAAGAATACCACCGACGAAGAGAAACAAACAGAGTGGAATCTGACCTTGGTCAATAATACACACCCGCTGGCTGACGATTATCAGCCGGAACTTGCAGAAGTGGAAAATGGCTATACATTTGATGCGAGAGCGGCAGATGCGCTGAAGGAGATGCTTGCAGCGGCCAGAGAAGCGGGACTGAGTCCTCAGATCTGTTCGGCATATCGTACGCTGGATGAACAGAAGGCAATCTATAATCAGACGATGCAGGACTGGATCGACCAGGGAATGACCTATCTTGAGGCATTTGAGGAGACAGGGAAGTCCGTGGCATATCCGGGGACAAGTGAACATGAGCTGGGGCTTGCGGCAGATATCGTATCCTCATCTTACGGCGCGTTGGATGAAGCTCAGGCAGATACAGAAGAGGCGAAGTGGCTGCAGGAGAACTGCTATAAGTATGGATTTATTTTAAGATATCCGCCGGATAAGATTTCAGAGACAGGAATTATCTATGAATCATGGCATTACCGGTATGTGGGAAAAGAAGATGCCAAGAAGATCATGGACAGCGGTGTGACACTGGAAGAATATCTGGGAGAAACTTACTAGTAAAAGGTGACAGCAGAGGCTAAAACAGTAAATATAAAAAGCTTTCAGACAGGCAGAAAGCAGACGGTAAAAACGGACATAGAAACTTGTATAGGCGGGCAGTATAAGGGGAAACTACACTTATACTGCTGCTTTTTTTGGAGAGGAAGTCACAAAGAATTTACGTTCTGTTCTCTTTACCTTTTTTCTATTGTCTGATAAAATAGAACCCAGAGAATTGGAGAAGGATTTTGTATCCTGAAATTTTGAGAGAAGAAACGAGTGTGAACAAAGTGAAGATAGAGGTAATCGATACGCAAAAAGAAGACCGGACGGAAAACCTGCAAAAGAAGCTCAGCGGTAAGACGATGTTGGAGAGGAGATATGAGCAGGAATTGATGAAGGTGAAAGCGGCGGCAGACGCAGAACTGGAAGACCGTGACAAAGGAGAAGTGAACCCGTATACAGGAAGAGAGTATGATACAAATACTGTCCGGGTACACGCGGACAAGATTGGCTATGTCCAGGTATATGACCGCAGTATTCACGGATGGGAAACGATGACGGAGTGGGCATTTCTCGGAAAAGAAGAGCAGAAGAAAGTGACGCTCGGGGATGATTATGAGCCTCCGGTATTCGTATAATCTGTCCGGAGAAGAGAAAAAGGAGCAAATATGGAAAATTACAAAGCGTTTTTAAAAAGTGAAGTACAAGAGTTCAGAAAAGCAGGGCACAAATTTGTGAACGAGGAGATCAGCAAGGCAGAATTTAAAGGGATTTCCGGTGGAATGGGTGTGTATGCGCAGCAGGATCAGAAGTCATTTATGATTCGTCTGCGGACACCGTCGGGACTGATCTCTAAGGAGCACTTGAACCTGATCCTCTCCTATGTGCACAAATATGGGCTGGAGAAGGTACATCTGACCACAAGACAGGCAGTACAGCTTCATGATCTAGATATCGACAGTGTGTGTGACATCATGGAAGACGGGATTGATCATGATCTGTTTACAAGAGGAGGCGGAGGAAACTTTCCGCGGAATGTCTCGCTATCTCCGCTTGCAGGAGTGGAGAAGGCGGAGGTGTTTGATGTGACACCGTATGCGCTGCAGGTTGGGAACTATTTCCTTAGAAATGCTCCGTCTTACAAGCTTCCGAGAAAGCTGAAAGTAGCATTTTCTTCCGACGAGAAGGACACTGCGGCAGCTTCCGTCAATGACATGGGATTTATGGCAGTGTCTGAGGACGGAGTCCCGATGTTCCGCATGTGGCTTGCAGGAGGAATGGGACAAGGACCGGCAGTGGCAATTCCTTATCCGTCGCTTGTCCGTCCTCAGGAAGTGTTGTATTATGTTGAGGCGATGGTACAGTTATTCATTGCAGAAGGGGATTATCAGAACAAGGCGAAGGCCCGCACACGTTTCATTCCGAGAAGAATGGGAACAGAGGCGTTCTTAGAATGTTTTGAGAAACACCTGGAAGAGGTGAAGAAAACACATCAGTTTGAGGAAATTGAGCCGGCTGCAGCAGGGGATATTTCTTCCTGTGAGGATCTGAACGGCACTTGTATTGCGCAGCGTCAGGAAGGTCTGTATACAGTGATTCTTCACCCGGTATGCGGTCAGCTTGCGGCAGAAGATCTTGAGAAGATCGCAGCGTTTGTGGAGCGGGTGGAAGCAGCCCAGGTCAGACTGAGTATGGAAGAAGAGATGTATGTCCGCAATCTTACAAGAGAGCAGGCAGAAGAGCTTCAGAAAATGATGGCACATATGATGCAGACACCGGTTATGCGCACACTCAGCTGTGTCGGAACACCGTCCTGCCAGATGGGGATTCTCCAGAGCCAGAAGCTTTGCAGGGAGATTCTTGCAGCGGTGAAAGAAGTGGGACTCTGTGAAAGCAGACTGCCGATGATCCAGATCAGCGGATGTCCGAACAGCTGTGCAAGGCATCCGGTGGCAGAGATCGGATTTGCGGGAAGAAAGGTGAAAGTGGGAGATCAGTCGGAAGATGCCTTCCAGCTTTTTGTGGGAGGTTCTGTTTCCGGAACGGACACACATATGGGAGAACTTCAGGGAGTGATGCTCGCAAGTGTGATCCCGCAGTACATTGTCGAACTCGGAAAGCTTTTGGAGCGGGAAGAGAAGACTGTGACAGAGATCGCAGGGGGTGAATGTTTTAAAGAACTGACAGAGAAATTCTTAGTTTCATAGAAGGACAGAGCGTGTTTGAAGGCGGATAGAAGCTGAAGCAGAGGATGTGAAAGCTTTTGCGAAGACAGAATTTCAGACACGCTCTGGTTCTTTTTATCCCGGCTTGTGAATAGATTAAGAGAAAGACAAGTTGAGGGGATGTCGCGGTAATATGGGACAACAAATCTGTTATTTATATGAATATAAAGAATCTGTACCGGTGAGAAATGTAGGCTTTGTCCGGGCAGAACAGCGAAGGGAAGGAGCTGTTTTCGGAGTCAGTGTAAAGGGAGCCTGGGAACATGCAGATAAGCAGCTGGAAATCTGCGGATTCCGGATGAAACATGGTGCTTGTGAAACGGTTTCTCTCGGACCTGTTCAGGTAGTGCATGGAAATGTGTCACAGGCGGTGGAGACGGAAGAACAGCTGGATCAACTGGATGGAATTTTGCTCAAGTGCAAAGAGGACGTCATTTATGCGGCGGTATGGGAGCCGGTAAAAGTAAATTTTACCGGATGCGTCAGAAGAGAAAGCATAAAAGAAAGGATAGAAGAAGAGGCAGATCTCACGGAGCAGGCGGAGAGCGTGCCGGCGGACCGGGAAAAGGAAAGCGTGCTGGAACAGGAGATTGACACGGAGCAGTGTGCGTGTGCAGCGCGGCAGCCGGACGAGGAAGACTCCGGTGTAAATGGTTGTCTGCGATGCAGAAAAATCCGGAGAAATGATCTGGGGGAGCTTGCCCGCGGGGAGTGGAGGCTTGCAAACAACAGTTTTTTATTGCATGGCTATTACAACTATCATCATCTGCTTCTGATTGAGGAGGGAGATCACTGTGTACTTGGCGTGCCGGGGATCTATCATCGGAGAGAGAGGCAGGCGGCGGACTGTTTTGGATTTTCGGAATTCAGGGAGGCGGGGAAGCTTCCGGTGACGCTCTCTGCGCAGGAGCAAAATACCTATGAGAGATTTGGATATTGGTGCAGAAAAGTAGAAAAAGGACAGTAAAAGAGGAAAGAGAAGGATCCTAGAAAGAGAGCGGAGGAAACAAAAAAGATGAATCAGGATGAAAAATACATGAAAGAGGCGATCCGGCAGGCAAAGAAGGCATATGCGCTCAAAGAAGTACCGATCGGCTGTGTGATCGTATATCAGGATAAAATTATTGCAAGAGGATACAACCGGAGGACGATTGACAAGAACACGCTTGCCCATGCGGAACTGATCGCGATCAGGAAGGCGAGCAGGAAGATGGATGACTGGAGGCTTGAAGATTGTACCATGTATGTCACACTGGAGCCGTGTCAGATGTGCTCGGGGGCGATCGTGCAGTCGAGGATGAAGAAGGTTGTTGTAGGATGCATGAATCCGAAAGCGGGATGCGCGGGTTCGATTTTTAATCTGCTTCAAGTGCCGCAGTTCAATCATCAGGTGGAACTGGAGATCGGAGTGTTAGAGGAAGAGTGCAGCCAGATGATGAAATCCTTCTTCCGGGAGCTGAGAGAAGAGAAGGCGAGAAAGAAAGCGGAGGAAAACCCGGGGGAATAAGGGGAAGATTTGTGGAAAAGGGAGTAAAAAAACAGAAGGTGCGTGGATAACTTTCCGGCGCCTTCTGTTTTTTTGCAATTATAATGCGAGTGAGCCCATCGGATCCCAAGGTTCGAGAAGGATCGGTTCAGACTCGTATTCTTTGATAAACTGTTCAGGAAGGTATTTCTTATTGACAACAACCTGGTACATGTACTCGTCAAACCATGCGTCGCTCATGACATAGTAACCTTTCTTGCCGGATTTCTCACCCCAGCTGTTCTCGACGCGCCAGCGGTCCGGTTTTCCGTTCTCGTCAAGGTTGACACCCATGAATGTCATCGCGTGAGTCATAAGGCTCTCGTGATAGTCGAGACGTTCCGCTTTCGTCAGTTTGTAAGTAGTACCGAGAAGTGCTTCTGTCTGGTAGAGGTCAAGATCCATCAGTCCGTTTTCGCCGCAGGAATATTTTCCGACATCACAGCCGAACCATACCGGGGAACCGTCCTGCATCTGTGCGATCGCAGCTTTCTTTAATTCTTCGATCTCCAGATTCAGGTAGCGCACCGGGCGTCCTTCTTTGACATTTCCAAGGTATTTGACGCTGTAACTGCGGTGGTATGGTTTGTCGCCGGTCGGGGCGTTGATCAGGCTGATATAATCATCGAGATTCAGACCGACGTACTTCTCGTAGAATTCCTGCGGAGTGATCTGTGTATCGCGGTGGAAATTCTTATCTTTGTCGCGCACTTCAAAATCAAATGTCTTCGGAGGTTCTCCGAGACAGATGCAGAGAATGCGGTAGATTTCATTCATCATAGCTTCTTTCTGTATGCGGAGCTCATCGAGAGAAGTTCCGGCTTCGTGTGCTTTGCGGAGGGTGCAGGCAAATTCGCGGAGTTTTTTCGTCATGTATCCTGCCATTTCGTGTGTTGCAGAAGAGCAGGCAGTCTCCGGCATCGCATCCTTCGGGACGAGTCCGTACTTGCGGATAATGCTGCACAGCATATCCCACTGGCCGCCGTCTCCGAGCGGGTCTGTCAGAAGGTGGGAAATCAGTCTTCCGTTTACAGGTTCCTCAAGGGTGTCAAGAATACTTTCCAAGAAATAATTTGCTTTCTCAAGTTTGTCATAGAACAAGGTATAATTCTGTGACAGTTCAAAGGTCTCAAGGTTCAGCTTTTTCATCACTTCAAAGCGGAATGTATTCAGTGCGGCGAACATCCAGCAGCGTCCGCTCTGCATCTGGTTGGTAATCTCGCCCTGCTCAAGGGAGATGGAAAATTCGTGTCTTGTGCTGCGGGCTGCCTCGCTGTTTCTGGATGATTTTAAGAGTCCGTTTACAGTGACTGCATTTTTCGCAACAGTGTGAAGTGTGTCTGCGCGGAAATCATTTTGAAATGCTTCCAGCGTTTCTTTTGTAAGTGATTCCTTCATTTGTTTAACCTTCTTTCTGATGATTTCGTTTGTTAAAGATGTTATTTATCTGTATTTTACCACTGGAGAAATCCGGTGTAAATGAGGAAACAAAAAACGGTGAGAATCTGAAAGATCCTCACCGCAAGTAAGTTCGTAAATTTTTTACGTGCGTTACACTTCGAACTTACCTCCCAAACGTTACCTCGGCAGTTAACTCAGCCCAGGCACCCTTACGGCACCCGGAGGTCTCTGCTTAGTGCTGCTTCGTTCCCGACCTGACACGGTTCACAGAGTTCCGTCGCGTAAGACCCAAGCCTCAACGCCACTTTCCGAGGGCAGCTTCACAAGCATAAGCCCTCCGTGTAACATCACCCCCACTATAGCGGATTGTGGGTACAAGGTACCGCTAACACCCCGGCTGCACGAGTCTATATTTTACCGTGTTTATGTGAAAATGTCAACTGGGAATTGCGAAAAAGTACAATATATAGTAAAATAAAACAATATTTCAGGCGCAGATTTGCAAAGAGGTGCGGTCGGCGCAGAAAAGAGGCGTATATGAACATTCTATTAACAGCGATCAATGCGAAATATATCCATTCCAATTTGGCGGTGTATAGTCTTCGGGCATATGTACCGGAATATCAGGAGCAGATACAGATCGCGGAGTATACTATCAACCAGCAGGTGGATGATATTTTAATGGACCTATACCGGAAGAAGCCGGATATTCTCTGTTTTTCCTGCTATATCTGGAATCTGGAGTATGTAGAGCAGCTTGTGCGCGAGGCGGGGAAGGTTCTTCCCGGAGTGCCGATCTGGGTGGGAGGACCGGAAGTATCCTATGACAGCCGGGCGGTTCTTCAGAGACTTCCGGAAGCTTTCGGAGTGATGAAAGGAGAAGGAGAAGAGACTTTCCGGGAACTGGTACATTATTATATGGAAGGCGGAAGCCTGGAGGAGATCGATGGAATCACTTACCGCGGGGCGGAGGGACAAATCCTAGAGAATCCGTGGCGTCCGGTAATGGATCTGAGCAAAGTACCATTTGTCTACCATGACATGAAAGATTTTCAGAACAAGATCGTTTACTATGAAACAAGCAGAGGATGCCCGTTTTCCTGCAGCTACTGCCTGTCTTCGGTCGACAAGTGCCTGCGTTTTCGAGATCTGGAGCTGGTAAAAAAGGAACTGCAGTTTTTTCTTGATGCCGAAGTACCGCAGGTTAAATTTGTAGACCGGACGTTTAACTGCAGACACAGTCACGCGGCGGAGATCTGGAAATATCTGATCGAGCATGACAATGGAATCACAAATTTTCATTTTGAGGTGTCGGCAGATCTTCTGAATGAGGAGGAGCTTGCTTTGATCGAACAGATGCGCCCGGGGCTGATCCAGCTCGAAATCGGAGTGCAGTCTACAAACGACAGGACCATCCGGGAGATCCGGCGGACAATGAAGTTTGAGGAGGTGTCAAGAATCGTAAAGAGAATCAATTCTCATGCAAATGTCCATCAGCACCTCGATCTGATCGCGGGACTTCCGTATGAAGATTACGAGAGTTTCCGCAGATCTTTTAATGACGTCTATGCGCTTGCGCCGGAACAGCTGCAGCTTGGTTTCCTGAAGGTACTGAAAGGTTCCTATATGGAAGAACAGAAGGAGCAGTACGGGCTTGTGTATAAGAGCAGACCGCCGTATGAAGTGCTCTACACGAAGTGGCTTCCTTACAGTGATGTGCTCCGCCTGAAGCGTGTGGAGGAGATGGTGGAATCTTATTACAACAGCGGACAATTCTCCTACACGCTTGCGGTGCTTGAACAAGCATTTCCGGATCCTTTTTCGATGTACGAACAGCTGGGAGATTATTACGATGCGGCAGGGCATACATTTTTAAGCCATTCAAGAGTGACGCGGTATGAGATTTTGTATGCATTTGCGAAGCAGGCAGATCCGGATCGGGAAGAGCTGTACCGGGAACTTCTGACATTTGATTTTTATCTCAGGGAAAATGCAAAAAGCCGTCCGGCATTTGCAGGGAAAGAGACGGTGGAAAAAGAAGAGCAGCAGCGCTTCTATGACGAAGAGGCAAGAGCGCATCGGTATCTTGCGGGGTATGAGAAATGGGATAAACGCCAGCTGAGAAAAATGACACATATCGAGCGTTTCCACCATCGTGTGACCCGGAATGGTGCAAAAGGAGAGATGGTGCTTCTGTTTGATTATCAGAACCGGAACCCGCTGAACTACCAGGCACGCGTGATAGAAATCCATGAGATGGAAGCAGAAAATGCGGTTTAGGAGAAAGTAGAAGATTTGGGAAAATCAGCCTTCGCTTCCTTGCAAAAGAATGGGAAAGAGTATAGAATGGAGGAACATCTTCCGGCAGGAAGGGAAGAAGCAAAAGGAATAGTAATTGATAGCAGAAAGGAAGAAGAACGATGAACTTTTATAGTAAGAAATTTCGAAAGATCACATCTGTGATCATTATTGTAATTATTGTGGCAATGGTTCTGACAGGAGTTGTGCCATATTTGCTCTAATCGTATGTGAGCAGACAGTGGGCGAACTGATTACGGACAAAATGAAAGAAAGGACTGGGAAAGAATGAAAATAGGGAATGTGTCAGGAACTGTGCTGAAGCGTTCCATCTTAAAACAATTACATACGGTCAGGGATGAGGCGCTTTTTGAGCCGTCTTCCGAAGAACTGTGTGCTGGGATTCGTATGAAAGAAACTGTTCCGGTAGTCTTTTCCGGGACTTCCGTATATGGAAGTGCGAAGAATATCGGTGTATTTGCGATGGCGCGGGCGGTCAATGATATTGCCGCGAGAGGGGCGGATCCAATCGGGGTAGATGTGCAGATCCAGCTTCCGCCTTACGCATATGAGTCCAGACTGAAGGCGATGACAGAATGGATGGAGCAGGCGGCAGAAAGACAGAACCTTCAGATTCTTTGTGCCAAAGCGGAGGTAAGTCCTGCTATCTGTGAGGCGATCGTCCATGTCAATGCAGTCGGAACGGCGGAGGAGGATATCCCGCAGAAAATGACAGCAAAGGCAGGGCAGGACATCGTACTTGCAGGATGGATCGGACTGGAAGGGATGCTGCGGATTATGAGCAGGAAGGAAGAGGAACTGGCGGCAAGATTTGTTCCAGCCTTTCTGAACCGGATCAAACAGATGGACGGGGAATTATTCGCACTGGAGCAGATTCAGACTGCCAGGGAGCACGGAGCATCGGCGATGTATCAGATCGGTCCGGGCGGAATTCTGGCGGCGCTGTGGGAAACTGCGGAGGCGGCAGATGTCGGTCTGGAAGCAGATATGAAGAAGATGTCCATCCGGCAGGAGACTGTGGAAATCTGCGAATATTTCCGCCTGAATCCGTATCAGATGACTTCCGCCGGAAGTATTCTGATCTTTACGCATGACGGGGAGACGCTTGTGCGAAAACTCCAGGCATCAGGAAAGCAGGCGGCGGTCATCGGCCATACGACGAATCAGAAAGAACGTGTACTGTCCGGGGGGAGTGAGCGTCGTTTTCTGGACAGACCACAGCCGGATGAACTTGCGAAAATCTATGAATCATTTATTGAACAGGACAGGAAGGAAGGGAAACAGCAATGAGAAGAGAGATTTTAAAATATCTTGAGAGAAACAGCAAAATAGATCTGCAGGAGCTTGCAGTGCTGCTCGGCTCAGATGAGGTGATGATCGCCAATGAGATTGCACAGATGGAGAAGGAGAAGATCATCTGCGGTTACCATACACTGATCGACTGGGAGAAGACAGGAGAGGAGCAGGTGGTCGCTTTGATCGAGGTAAAAGTGACACCACAGAGAAATCAGGGATTTGACCGGATTGCAGAGCGGATCTATAACTACCCGGAAGTCAATGCCGTGTACCTGATCTCAGGCGGATATGATTTTCTGATCACACTGAAAGCAAGAACATTAAAAGAAGTGTCTGAGTTTGTCTCCGGGAAGCTGGCTCCACTTGATGCCGTGCTGAGCACTGCGACACATTTCGTGCTGAAGAAGTACAAAGATCACGGGGCGGTGCTTGTGGCAAAAACAGAGCCGGAAAGGATGTTGGTGACGCCGTAATGAGGAATCCGTTAGCAAAAAAAGTAGTAGAAATCGAGCCTTCGGGAATCCGTAAGTTTTTCGATGTCGTCAATGAGATGAAAGATGCCATTTCACTGGGAGTCGGAGAGCCGGACTTTGACACGCCGTGGCGGATTCGGGAAGAAGGAATTTATTCTCTGGAAAAGGGGAGAACATTTTATACATCGAACTCCGGGCTGAAGGAATTAAAAGAAGAAATCTGTAACTATATCCGGAGAAAGAGTTCCGTCGTGTATGATCCGAAGACGGAGGTGGTCGTGACAGTCGGCGGGAGCGAAGGAATCGATATTGCGATGCGTGCGATGCTGGATCCGGGGGACGAGGTGCTGATTCCGCAGCCAAGTTATGTATCGTATCTTCCTTGTGCAGTACTTGCAGGCGGTGTTCCGGTCGTGATCCCTCTTCAAAATAAAAATGAGTTCAAACTGACAAGGGAGGAACTGGAGGCGGCGATCACACCGCGGACAAAGATCCTTGTCCTTCCGTTTCCGAACAATCCGACCGGGTCTATCATGACGAGGGAGGATCTGGAACCGATCGCGGAAGTGGTAAAAGAGCATGATCTGTTTGTGATTTCCGATGAGATTTATTCGGAATTAAGTTATCAGGGGGATCATGTGTCGATCGCGGAGTTTCCGGGACTTCAGGAGCGGACAATCATGATCAATGGATTTTCCAAAGGATTTGCAATGACCGGATGGAGGCTTGGGTATGCGTGCGGTCCGGCGGCGATCATCGAGCAGATGGTCAAAATCCACCAGTTTGCAATTATGTGTGCGCCTACAAACAGCCAGTATGCGGCGATCGAAGGACTTAGAAACTGTCAGCCGGAAGTAGATGAGATGAGGGAAGCCTATAATCAGAGAAGAAGGTTTCTCATGCATGAGTTCAGAAAGATCGGGCTGAAATGTTTTGAGCCATACGGGGCATTTTATGTCTTCCCGGATATTTCCGAATTTGGAATGACTTCCGAAGAATTTGCCACGAGATTTCTGGAGGAAGAGCGGGTGGCGGTCGTGCCGGGAACCGCGTTCGGAGCAAGCGGGGAAGGGTTTATCCGCATCTCCTACGCATATTCGCTGGAAGATCTGAAAGTGGCACTTGGAAGACTGGAGAAATTTATCGGACGGCTGCGGGAAGAAAATAGATAAAGGAGGCAGGACAAATGTTAAATATTGTATTATTTGAACCGGAGATTCCGGCAAATACAGGAAATATCGGAAGAACGTGTGTGGCGACAAATACGCGCCTCCACCTGATCGAACCGCTTGGATTCAGGCTGAATGAAAAGGCGATCAAGCGGGCGGGCATGGACTACTGGGATCAGTTAGATGTGACAACGTATATTGATTACAATGATTTTCTGGAGAGAAATCCGGGAGCGAAGATTTATATGGCAACGACAAAGGCGCCGAATGTCTATACCGATGTGAAGTATGAGCCGGACTGTTATATCATGTTCGGAAAGGAAAGTGCGGGAATTCCGGAGGAGATTTTAGTTCATCACAAGGAAGACAGCATCCGGATCCCGATGGCGGGGGATATCCGCTCGTTAAACCTTGGAAATTCGGTGGCAATCGTCCTGTATGAGGCGCTCAGGCAGAATCAGTTTGCCGGAATGAATCTGGAGGGGCATTTGCACAGATTAAAATGGGATATATAATCATAGGAAGATTCACTGACTTTATAGATAGAATTAATAAAGAAACTGTAAAAAACCTAGACAAGAACCTTAAAAATGTTATAATAAAAAGGACAGGAAAATATGAATCGAAAGTAGGGATCGAGCTATGAAGTATAAAAAAAGTGTGTATCGTACATTTGCACTTATTACACAACTTGGATTGAGTATGATCACCCCTATTTTTTTGTGCGTTTTTCTTGCGGTGTTTTTGGAAAAAAAGTTCTCCATTTCACTGTTTATCCCATTGGTAATCTTAGGTGTGCTGGCCGGGGGACGCAACACATATTACTTGGCGAAACATGCAAATGAAGATCCAGAAGAGAAAGAGGAACATCAAGATGAATAGTGCAGACAATACAGCAAAAGAATTAGCGGCTGGCATAATTGTATATGGAATTCTGGTACAGATCATCTGTCTGATTGTGACAGATCATCGGTTGTCTGTATCTGTCGGCCTCTGGGTCGGAATTGCGACGGCACTCGGTATGATGGTACATATGAAGCGGTCGATCGAAGATGCTCTTGACTTTGGGGAAGAGGGCGCAGCGAAGCATATGCGTAAGACATATGTGATCCGTCTTTTTGTTGTTGCAATCGTATTTGGAGTGATAGCTTACTTTCGGGTAGGAAACATCATTGCGGCGCTGATAGGCGTTATGAGTCTGAAAATGTCGGCGTACCTTCAGCCGTGGACGCACAGAATATTTGTAAGACTCCAAAAATCTAAGTAAAGGAGGGTGATCATGTGGGAACTGGCTTAGGAATCTTAGCTGCAGACGGACCTGATTTTATGATACACGGGCTTGTCAAATTTCACTTGTTCGGGCAGGAACTGTGGCTGACAACGACACATGTCAGTTTGCTGATTGTGTGCGTGCTTCTCGTGATTTTTGCACTGGTTGTCCGCAGCAAGCTCCGGGACACCGAAGGGGAACCCGGGACACTGCAGAATATCGCAGAGATGATCGTGGAAGCACTGGACGGCATGGTAAAAGGCAGCATGGGAAAGAATGGAATCCCTTACCGGAATTACATCGGAACGCTGTTTTTATTCCTGATCGTCAGCAACCTGTCAGGGCTTCTCGGACTTCGTCCACCGACAGCGGATTACGGTGTAACATTGCCACTTGGTGTGATAACGTTTGTACTGATCCAGTATAACAACATTCGTTACAACAAGTTCGGAGCATTCACCGGATTGTTCAAACCGCTGCCGATTTTATTCCCGATCAACTTGATCGGTGAGATTGCGGTACCGTTCTCGCTTTCATTGCGTCTGTTCGGAAACGTTGTATCCGGAACAGTCATCATGGGTCTGTTATATGGCCTGTTATCGAAATTCGCAATCGGATGGCCAGGTATCTTACACATATACTTTGACATCTTCTCAGGATGTATTCAAACATATGTGTTCTGTATGCTGTCAATGGTATTTATCAGTGATAAATTGCCGGAAGCAGAGTAATCAGCCTCTTAGCAGGCAGGAAAATTTTACGAAAATGAATTGTAAAACAGGAGGAATTTATTATGAGTCAAATTACAAACGAAGCATTAATCTTAGCGTGTTCAGCAATCGGTGCAGGTCTTGCGATGATCGCAGGTATCGGACCTGGTATCGGACAGGGTGTTGCAGCAGGTCATGGTGCAGCAGCAGTAGGTAGAAACCCGGGAGCAAAATCAGACATCACATCCACAATGCTTTTAGGACAGGCCGTAGCCGAGACAACAGGTCTTTATGGTCTTGTTATCGCGCTGATCTTATTATTCGCTAACCCATTATTAGGTCAGTTATAAAAAAGAGATTCCGTACAGAAGCAGATCGAAAAACGGAAGAGATGAAAATAATAGAAGGAAGGAGGCTGAACCTTGGAACGTTTATTTAACCTGGATGCACAACTGCTGTTTGATGCGTGTACACTTGCGATTGCGATGTTTGTACTTTTCACGCTGTTGTCCTATCTGTTATTTGAGCCGGTCAGAAAGATGCTCGATGAGCGTAAGAGACGGGTGAAGGAGGAGCAGGACACTGCAAAGAAAGAGAGAGCAGATGCCGTCGTATTCAAAGAAGAATATGAGACAAAGTTAAGAGAAGTGGACAAAGAAGCGCAGGTCATCCTGAGCGAAGCCCGCAAGAAAGCGATGAAGACAGAGTCACAGATTGTTGCAGAAGCGAAAGAAGAGGCAGCCCGTATTATAGCGCGTGCAAACGCAGAGGTTGAATTAGAGAAGAAACGTGCATTGGATGAGATGAAGCAGGAGATGGTAGCAATCGCCTCTCTTATGGCAGGAAAGGTCGTGAAGGCTTCGATCGATACGAATGTACAGGAAAGTCTAATCGATGAAACATTAAAAGAAATGGGTGAACGTACATGGCTAAGTTAGTTTCTAAAACATATGGTGATGCATTGTTTGCCGTTGCTGTTGAGGAGAACAAGATGGATCTGTTCTTCACAGAAGTTCAGGATGTGCTGGAAGTCTTACGCACAAATGAAGAACTGAGCAGATTAATGAATCATCCGAAGATCATCAAAGAAGATAAAGTGAAGATCATCGAAGAAACATTCGGCGGTCATGTATCCCGCGAGATCATTGGACTGATGACATTATTGATCACAAAAGGTCATTATCCGGATACAGTGTCCGTATTTGAATACTTTATCGGACTTGTAAAGGAAGAAAAGAAGATCGGTATCGCAAATGTGACGACAGCTTTTGCGCTGAGCGACAAACAGAAAAGTGATATCGAGAAACGTCTGCTTGAGACAACACAGTATGAGACATTTGAGATGAATTACGATGTTGATGAAAGTCTGATCGGAGGCATGGTGATCCGTATCAAAGACCGTGTTGTGGACAGCAGTATTAAGACGAAGCTCTATGAATTATCAAAGCAGTTGAGAAAGATCCAGATTCACTAGAGCGCAAAAAATAGAAGGAAGGTGGATTCGCTCCATGAATTTAAAACCAGAAGAAATCAGCTCTGTCATTAAAGAACAGATTAAAAGATATGCATCAGAGTTAGAAGTATCTGATGTTGGAACGGTTATTCAGGTAGCCGATGGTATCGCGCGTATCCACGGACTGGAAAATGCAATGCAGGGAGAATTGTTAGAGTTCCCTGGAGAAGTATATGGTATGGTATTGAACCTTGAAGAAGACAACGTTGGTGCGGTTCTCTTAGGTGATAACAGAAACATCAACGAAGGTGATACTGTAAAGACAACAGGCCGTGTAGTAGAAGTGCCGGTCGGTGATTGCATGTTAGGCCGTGTAGTAAACGCGTTAGGTCAGCCAATCGATGGAAAAGGACCGATTCAGGCAACATCTTTCCGCCAGATCGAAAGAGTTGCTTCTGGAGTTATCTCTCGTAAATCCGTAGATACTCCATTACAGACAGGTATCAAAGCGATCGACTCCATGGTGCCGATCGGAAGAGGACAGCGTGAGTTGATCATCGGTGACAGACAGACCGGTAAGACAGCGATCGCAGTCGACACAATTATCAATCAGAAAGGTCAGGGCGTAAAATGTATCTACGTTGCGATCGGACAGAAAGCATCTACTGTTGCAAATATCGTTCAGACTTTTGAAGAACATGGTGCAATGGATTATACAACAGTCGTTGCATCTACAGCAAGTGAGCTGGCACCTCTTCAGTACATCGCACCATATGCAGGATGTGCGATCGGTGAAGAGTGGATGGAAAATGGAGAGGACGTTCTCGTAGTATACGATGATTTGTCCAAACATGCGACAGCTTACCGTACACTCTCCTTACTGCTCCGTCGTCCACCAGGACGTGAGGCTTATCCGGGAGATGTATTCTATCTGCACTCTAGATTGTTAGAGAGAGCAGCAAGATTATCTGACAAATTAGGCGGAGGTTCTCTGACAGCGCTTCCGATCATCGAGACACAGGCGGGTGACGTATCTGCGTACATCCCTACAAACGTAATCTCTATCACAGATGGTCAGATCTTCCTTGAGACAGAGATGTTCAATGCAGGTTTCAGACCGGCGATCAACCCGGGTATCTCTGTATCCCGTGTTGGAGGTTCTGCGCAGATCAAAGCGATGAAGAAGATTGCAGGACCGATCCGAATCGACCTTGCACAGTACCGCGAGCTTGCTTCTTTCGCACAGTTCGGTTCTGAGCTTGACGCAGATACGACAGAGCGTCTTGCACAGGGTGCCCGCATCAAAGAGATGTTAAAACAGCCACAGTATCAGCCAATGCCGGTTGAATATCAGGTTATCATCATTTATGCGGCAACACAGAAACATCTGCTGGATATTCCGGTAGAAGATGTGCTTCGCTTTGAAAAAGGACTGTTTGAATTCATTCAGACAAAATATCCGGAAATTCCAGAAGCAATCCGTACAGAAAAAGTAATTTCTGACAAGACAGAAGAAGCACTTGTAAAAGCAATCAATGAATTTAAAGCAGAATTTTAGTGCGGTAGCGATTACCATTCAGGTGAGAGGAGAACTATATCATGGCATCAATGAGAGAGATTAAAAGACGTCGAAGCAGTGTGCAGAGTACACAGCAGATTACAAAAGCCATGAAACTTATTTCTACTGTAAAGCTGCAAAAAGCAAGAACCCGCGCGGAAAATTCAAAAGCATATTTCGAATGCATGTATGCGACAGTGACTTCCATGCTTGCAAAGGCAGGAAACATTGAGCATCCATACTTGCAGAAGAGCGACTCTAAAAAGGTCGGAATCGTAGTTGTAACATCAAACAGAGGTCTTGCAGGCGGATATAATTCCAACATCGTGAAGCTCATCACAGGAAGCGGAATCGAGAAAGAAAATGTCCGTCTGTATACAGTGGGACGTAAAGGTGCAGAGGCACTGGAGAGAAAGGGATATGAGATCGTGGAAGATTTCTCTGACATGATCGAAGAGCCTTCTTACAGCGATGCACAGGCGATCAGCAAAAGACTTCTGACTGATTTTGCGGCAGGAGAGATCGGTGAGATCTATGTGGCATACACATTCTTTAAGAATACGGTAAGCCATATTCCGACACTTACAAAATTACTTCCGGTAGACACCACTGCGATTGCAGAGGAGGAAAAAGAAGGAGAAAGTTCTGTGGACAAACTGACACTGATGAACTTTGAGCCTGCGGAGGAAGTGGCAGTGGGACTGCTTGTTCCAAAATATATGACAAGCATTCTCTACGGAGCTTTTGTAGAGGCCGTTGCAAGTGAAAATGGTGCGCGTATGCAGGCGATGGATTCTGCGACAAACAATGCAGAAGAGATCATCGAGGACCTGGCATTGAAATATAACAGAGCCCGTCAGGGTGCGATCACTCAGGAACTGACTGAGATCATCGCGGGTGCAGAGGCATTGTAGTATTGGAAAACAGATTAGGAGTGAAAAGATGGCAGAGAGAAATATAGGTAAAATCACTCAGATCATCGGCGCGGTATTGGACGTAAAATACGCCGAGGGCCAGCTTCCTGAAATTAACGAAGCGATTGAGATCACAAGATCCAACGGCGAGAAGTTAGTGGTGGAAGTTGCCCAGCATCTGGGAGATGATACAGTAAGATGTATCGCCATGGGTCCGACAGACGGACTTGTGCGCGGAATGGACGCGGTTGCGACAGGTGCGCCGATCACAGTACCGGTTGGAGAACATACATTAGGACGTATCTTCAACGTACTTGGAGAAGCGATCGATGAGAAACCGGCTCCGACAGACGTGGAATATGAACCGATTCATAGAAAAGCGCCTACATTTGAGGAGCAGGCAACCGAAGCAGAAATGCTGGAAACTGGTATCAAAGTAATCGACTTACTTTGTCCATACCAGAAAGGTGGTAAGATCGGATTATTCGGTGGTGCCGGTGTAGGTAAAACCGTATTGATCCAGGAACTTATCACAAATATTGCAACAGAGCATGGTGGATATTCTGTATTCACAGGTGTAGGAGAGAGAACCCGTGAGGGAAATGACCTCTACTACGAGATGACAGAATCAGGAGTTATCAATAAGACAGCCATGGTATTCGGACAGATGAACGAGCCGCCTGGAGCTCGTATGAGAGTTGGTCTGACAGGTCTGACAATGGCAGAGTATTTCCGTGACAAAGGTGGAAAGGACGTACTTCTGTTCATCGACAACATCTTCCGTTTCACACAGGCAGGTTCAGAGGTATCAGCGCTTCTTGGACGTATGCCTTCAGCCGTAGGTTACCAGCCTACACTTCAGACAGAGATGGGTGCTCTTCAGGAACGTATCACATCTACAAAGAACGGTTCCATCACATCCGTTCAGGCTGTATACGTACCTGCCGATGACTTGACTGACCCGGCTCCGGCTACGACATTCGCCCATCTGGATGCGAAAGTCGTACTTTCCCGTGCGATCACAGAGCTCGGTATTTACCCGGCAGTAGATCCGCTGGAATCTTCATCAAGAATGCTTGACCCACACATCGTAGGAGAAGAACACTACAACGTAGCCCGCGGTGTGCAGGAAATTCTTCAGAAATACAAAGAATTACAGGATATCATCGCAATGCTTGGTATGGATGAGCTTTCCGAAGATGATAAGCTTACAGTATCCCGTGCGAGAAAGATCCAGAGATTCTTATCACAGCCGTTCTTCGTTGCGACACAGTTCACAGGCTTTGAAGGACGTTATGTGCCGATCAGTGAGACGGTTCAGGGATTCAAAGAAATTCTCGAAGGAAAACACGACGATATTCCGGAAGGATACTTCCTGAATGCAGGAAATATTGATGACGTGCTTGCCCGCGTGAAGTAGGAGGGAGTTCCTATGGCAGAGAGATTTGAATTGAAGATCATCTCTCCGGATGAAGTGTTCTATGAAGGCGAGGGAACATTCCTCGAATTTGTATCTGTTGAAGGAGAGATGGGTGTATATCAGAACCATATTCCGCTTACAACGATCTTAGAGCCTTGTGTCATGAAGATTCACAATGAGTCTGAGGTGAAGAAGGCAGCGATCCTCGGTGGATTTGTCGAGATTCAAAAAGACAAGATCACGGTACTTGCAGAAGATGCGCAGTGGCCGGAGGAGATTGACGTAGAGCGTGCGAAGAAAGCGGAAGAGCGTGCAAAAGAGAGACTTGCAAAGACGGACGGAATCGATGTACTCCGTGCGGAAGTCGCATTAAAGAAAGCGATTGCAAGACAGAATGCAGCAAAATAAGAACGATCAACAAAAGAAGGATCACAAACAATAGAAAATGATCTGGAAGAGAGAGATCTCACAACAAGATCAGACAAAATCAGAATACGTTCTGAATGAGAGCAGATTTCATTCAGAACGTATTTTTTGTGCGCCTTGCGGCGGACAGGAATCTTCTTTCACGCTTTCAGTGTTTTTCTCATATAGTAAATTAGATGAAATGTGAAAGCGCAGGTATTTTTATGGATTATCGGTTACCATATTATATGGCATATCCTATGCCGCTCCAGTATGATGATGAGAGAATTGAACGCTATGATTTCGAGTACATGAAAAGCATGTACCCGCAGACTGCAAAAAAGATTCTTCCTTATGTGGAGGACGAGTGCGACCGGATGGAATATGAGGGGAGCATGATGTACGATGAATATCCGGATCAGCTTCAGCTCCGTCTGATGTGCAGGCGGGTGTACGACCGGATGATGCGGGAAGAGAAAGAGGGGCTGGAGATGGCAGATGAGGAAGATGTGGAGCAGCAGTATTTACAGATGGGACGTCAGCAAAACGGAAGAAACCGAAAGGACAGAGATCAGCATATCCGGGACATGATCGAGATCCTGTTATTCCAGGAATTATTTAAAAGAAGAAGTGATCACAGAAGAAGAGGAAGAAGGTATTATTAAAGTTCGGATGAAAAATTGATCATAAAAATACAGTCTGAAAGCTTTTCCCCTTGTCTGTCCGCCGGCAGATGAGTGGTGGACAAAAACGGTGAGCGAGGCAGGAGAACAAGTGTGCGCTGGACGAAGAGGAAAAAATATGATAAAATACCATATAGATGCGGGATAAAACGAGAAAATGAAAATTTTAGAAACCGTTCCGGTATCGTATATTTGGAGAGTTCTTTTGACATGATAAGTATTAAGCATAAGGAGAAGAAGCATTGTTTCTCCAGCTGGAAGTATGGGAACCGGCAACCAGGCGGATCAAGAGAAAATGAAAATTGTTTTACAAATAAGAAATATGTGCTATAATACTTCGTGGACTATAAAGAAATTACAGGTTATTGTCTCAACACAGATGAAGGAGATCAGACAGTTATGATGTCAGAAGAGACGATAACGATCACTTGAAAATCAGATTAAGTAAAATAAATGGAACAATAGAGGTGCGATATGGAGCAATATATAATCAAGGGCGGCAGTCCGCTCGTAGGTGAAGTGGAGATCGGCGGTGCGAAGAATGCGGCACTTGCAATTCTTGCAGCAGCGATTATGACGGATGAGACTGTTACGATTGACAATTTACCGGATGTAAATGATATTAATGTACTTTTAGAGGCGATGGAAGGAATCGGCGCTCAGATTCAGAGAGTCGACAGACATACAGTGAAGATTAACGGAAGCACAATCGGTGATTTTAGCATTGACTATGACTATATCAAGAAGATCAGGGCTTCCTACTATTTACTTGGGGCACTGCTCGGCAAATACAGCAAGGCAGAGGTTGCCCTTCCGGGCGGATGTAACATCGGAAGCAGACCGATTGACCAGCATTTAAAAGGTTTCCGTGCACTCGGAGCAGAGGTAGAGATTGAACATGGGAAGATCCTTGCGGAAGCAGAGCGGCTTAGAGGTACACATTTGTACTTTGACGTTGTATCCGTAGGTGCGACCATCAATGTCATGATGGCGGCGGCGATGGCAGACGGACTGACGATTCTTGAGAACGTCGCAAAGGAACCACATGTCGTTGACGTGGCGAACTTTTTAAACAGCATGGGTGCCAATATTAAGGGAGCAGGAACCGATGTGATCAAGATCCGCGGTGTACAGAAGCTTCACAAGACAGAATATTCCATCATTCCGGATCAGATCGAGGCCGGAACATTTATGTTTGCAGCGGCGGCGACAAAGGGAGATATCACAGTATTGAATGTGATTCCAAAGCATCTTGAGGCGACTATTTCGAAACTAGAGGAGATGGGATGCCAGATAGAAGAATTTGATGATGCGGTCAGAGTTGTGGCAAACAAGCGCTTAAAGAGCACACAGGTAAAGACACTTCCATACCCGGGATTCCCGACAGATATGCAGCCGCAGATCGGCGTTACGCTGGCTCTGTCAAAAGGGACAAGTATCATTACAGAGAGTATTTTTGAAAACCGCTTCAAATATCTGGATGAACTTGCGAGAATGGGAGCAGTCATCAAAGTAGAAGGAAACTCTGCAACGATCGAAGGTGTGGAGAAGTTTTCGGGGGCGCGTGTCAGTGCACCGGACTTAAGAGCAGGTGCGGCACTTGTGATCGCAGGACTTGCAACAGATGGAATTACGATCGTCGATGACATTGTCTATATCCAGAGAGGGTATGAACAGTTCGAGAAGAAACTTCAGGGACTCGGTGCGATGATTGAGAAAGTTGCAAGCGAAAAAGAGATCCAGAAGTTTAAGCTGAAAGTAGGATAAAGACTATTTTTAATAAAAATAAATACGGATGCTGGTAGCAGCTTAAAAAGAAAAGAAACCTGCAAGAGCAGAACGGTTATAGAGGCCGGATGCTCTTGCAGGTTTTCTTTGTGATTCTTTTGAGGGAGGGTTCGGATATGTAATATTATAGATACTGTCGATAGGTATATAGAAACAAACAATTTTTCATCTAAAAGAATCCATGTTATATTGAAAGTTAAAGAAAATGGGAGAAATTTTTACTTTGTGGTATACGAAATGTGGAAAGAAAGAGGATACGGGGGATGAAAAACAGAAAGAAACTACTTCTTGTCAGTCATTGCATTTTAAATGTGCGTTCCAAGATCAGCTATGCGGTGGAGTATGAGACGGAGGAGGAAAGAGAACGGAAGGAATTTTTAAAAAAGGTGATCGAGCAGGATATTCAGCTGATTCAGCTGCCGTGCCCGGAGTTTCTGATGTACGGAAGCAGACGCTGGGGACATTCATCGGAGCAGTTTGACAATCCGTTTTTCCGAAGACAGGCGCGAAAGATGCTGGAGGATATTGTGCTTCAGGTGAAGGAATACCAAAACTGTGCGGAGCGGGTGGAAGTGCTTGGGATTGTAGGAATCAACGGCAGTCCAAGCTGTGGCATCGAATATACTTTTTCCGCCAAGTGGGGAGGGGGATTGTCCTCACAGCCGGATCTTGCAGCCTATCTGAAAAAGGGAGGGCCAAAAG
>PPYE01106768.1_pt1 | contig 25796 bp, 20 predicted proteins | sample 1559881 | NCBI WGS metagenome assembly PPYE01 (sample SAMN08240022, study PRJNA423297) | Human gut metagenome, whole genome shotgun sequencing project. | reverse complement strand
TCGTTTAAAATTTTCTGTCAAGCGACTGGAGAATTTCAAATGTAAAACTTCGTTTCTGCGTTTCCCGCTGCATTGCTGCCTCGAAAAACGGAGGCGAATTATGAATGCTTATTTTGGGCTTGTCAAGTTGGCGAGATAAATCTTCTTTTCAGCAGCTGTTTCTTTGTCGGCAAAGTCTTGAATGCCGCAAACGTCTCTTAGTCTTTATTATTCGTTCTTCTCAGTCTCATCGGGCGTCGTCTTTGCTGAAAGTTTTTCCTTGAGTTCCAGAAGATAACTCAGTCGCGCTTCCGCATTTTTCAAAAATTTTGCTTGGTTGTCTTCGTACATTCTTGTCTTACTGTTATTTTGTGAAGCGCGTTTGCTCTTGGCCAGCAGATAGCCGGTTTTCGCTTTCTCTACCTTGTCCTTTGCTGCCGCTATTTTTTCTTCCAATGCCAAAAGCTCAGTATTGTCGATGCTTAGAACTGCTGATACTTCAGAAGCGTCCTCTAAAGTTTTGCCGGCTATATCTGCAAGAGCTTTCAGCAACTCAGGAAAGCACGACCCGATTTGATTGGGGTCTTTTTCAGAATTCTGGTATTGCACCATTGCAAACGGCAATTTCGAGTGGAGTTCTTCCACATAACCCAATCCATTCTTCTTGTAGCTAGGCCACTGTTTCATAAGTGCCTCTAAGCTCTCTTCAGGATCGAATAATTTGTAGTAAACCTGCTCAATAATTTCCTTTTCCATGCTTTCAGAAACTTTGATTACCTGAGTTTGAGTCGGACCCGGAAAACGGACAGATGCTGTTAAACCGCATGGAAGTTTTATAAAGTGCATCAAGAACCAAAGCTCTATGCAGGGATTGGACCAGCAAAGACGAATTCTTCTGTTGCGAGAAGCTAGTTCGAAAGCCTCCTGGTAGGAAGGATGTCTATCTCGATCGAAAACACACCAAACTTCTCTTAATGTCGTTCCTTTCAATTCGTCCAGCGCTAGAATGCGGGCCGCTTCCTTTACCATTTCAGCCGGTGAATTGCCTGACGGCTTGATAATGGACACCTTCTTCAGCACGCCAAGTCTTCTCGCATAGGCTGAAATATAGTTTCCTTCCGTCTCACCTTCGACTAAGAAACAGAGGTGATCGGGCGCGGCTTCCAATGTTTCTTTGGGAACTAGGGCGCGCTTCAATGATTCAACTAGATCCGCGATAGTTTCACAACGGTCTTCGGTAGCCTTTCTGATAATCTCGGCCCTTAAGCCTTCCCGATACCGATGAATGAATGCTTTGACTTCGGCCGCTTCAAGTTCAGTCTCCATTGTCCTAGTGAACACGCTGATCTCTTCAATTTCTTCCTTTGTTAATTCCAGGATAGGTTCAAACCTCGCCGGATAGACTGTGAAATCTACAGTGGCTGCTTTTTGATTAATTTTTGCTCGCTTACCTTCGGGACCGGCTTCGAAACGCACGATTTTGTATTTCAACCCGTTTTTAGAAGCTACGTATTTCAGTTCGCTCATGATGAAACACCGACAATAATTTATTTCATTCATCCTCCTCCTACGTACGTCAGGTGGTGTCTTAAGTCTTAAAACCGCAAATTTCAAATCAGGCTTTTATTGGCTTAATTCAAGCAATATGTTCGTGATGCACTGTTCTTTTGTCCGATTCAAAACCCAGGAGTAATACAATCAACTGATAACTCGAGGTTCGGCATTGGCTGGACACACTTTGTTGAATTTTGCGAATGAGTAACGAAACAAAAAACGAAATCAGCGGCCTTCTCTTAGCGGGCGGAAAAGCTCGAAGAATGGGAGGTGTAAACAAAGGAGCACAGCTTCTCGGTGGCCGAACGCTTGCAGACCTTGTCATCGAACGCATGGAACCCCAGGTCAATTCCATATTTATAAGTTCAAATGACTTTGCTGCCGACTTTGATTCTTACGGTTATCCTGTATTCAAGGATGTTCGTCTGGATTATCCGGGTCCCTTAGCCGGAATCGAGACCATCTTAAAACAAGGCTTGGGCGGTCCCTGGTATTTCGTCTCGCCGACAGATACCCCGTTTCTGCCGCGAAATCTGGCTGGGCTTCTGCATAAGGCTGCGAAAGACAAACAGGCACTCTGTGTTTTCCCGACCCACAAAGGAAAAAAAGAACCTTTGCATTGCCTGCTTCACAAAGATGTCCTGCCTTCTCTTACCTCATTCTTAGATTCAAATAAACGCAGCGTTCTGGGATTTTTAGAACATCTTGGCGCATTCGAGTTGGAATGCGAGATCGATGAAAGCGATTTCATGAATCTCAACACGCTTGAAGAGCTGGAACTATTAAACAAAACGTTAGAACAGGAGCTTTCCGATGGAAGTTAAAACCTACACGCAGACTCTCGAATTTCTGCGTTCTTATATCGAGCCTGTGGCTTCAACAGCAGAAAAGACGATTTCCGAAGCGCTTGGGTTTGTATTGGCAGAAGATCTTCGCTCACCCATCGACCTTCCGCTTTTTAATAACTCAGCTATGGATGGCTGGGCTTTCGGTTCAGCAGACATCAAGCCTGAAGGTTTTACGTTAAAAGAGGTCGGATCCTCTTTTGCCGGTCATCCTTATCCGAAAAAGCTGCAGCCGGGTGAATGCGTCCGCATCATGACCGGCGGAGAAGTCCCCGAAGGAGCCGACACCGTCGTCAAACAAGAAATTGTAAAGGCCAACGATAAAGAAATTACTTTCCCTGCAGACGTTAGGGCTGGAGATAATGTCCGCCGAAAAGGAGAAGAGATTAAAAGCGGCGATGTTTGCATGACGAAGGGCGCCCTGCTCCATGCTCCGGAAATAAATTTCCTTGCGGCGCTAGGTATTCACAAAGTAACGGTGTTCAAAAAGGTTAAGGTGGGCTTTTTCTCCACGGGAGACGAACTTCAAAGCATTGACCAGCCGCTTGCTCCGGGAAAAATTTACGACTCGAACCGCTATTGCATCGGAGCGATGTTAAGAGAAAAAGGCTTTGACATCATCGATTACGGCGTGATCAAAGATAATCCTGAAGCGTTGAAAGAATGTCTTTTGAAAGCATCTCAAGAGTGCGATGCAGTGATTACCTCCGGCGGAGTCTCCGTTGGAGAGGCCGATTTCACAAGAAAAGTCGTCTTAGAAGTCGGAGAACTGATTTCTTGGCACTGCCTAATTAAGCCGGGCAAACCTTTAGCGGTTGGAAAAATCGGAAAGGCCTATTTCTTCGGACTTCCGGGAAATCCCACTGCCGCACAAGTCACTTTCTATGCCATCGTCTCCATTGCTCTGGCATTACTTTCCGGTCAGAAAGATCCTAAGTTGATCTACGCCTTAGCTGCAGCAAAAGGCAAGTTCAAAAAGAATTTAGGCTACACAGATTTTCAAAGGGGCCTCCTGACCATGGAAAACGGCCGAGTAACGGTAACGCCGGCCGGTTCGCAAAAGACGGGCGCCCTAAAGTCCATGATAAAAGCCAACTGCTTTATTTACCTGGCCGATGATCAGGCTGCGCCCGAAGACGGAGAGCTTATCCCTGTCGTTCCTTTTTGGGGGGCCTGTTAGACCAGCCTTTTCGTGAAAACCGATTAAATCGATTGAGACGCCGGAACTTAGAAGCCGGCGTTCTTCTTAACTGGGCTCTTACCGGAGAAGGTGCGGACTGCACTTTCGCCTCGAGCTCACGCGGATCGACTTGGGCAGGAACAATGACGTTCCCTTCCAAATCAATGATTCCGCGAAGTCCGATTCCGCGTGCGCAGAGACCGTTACACGGACAGTAGCGCTTACTTTCATGCTGATGAGCGTGGAAGATGATTTTGCAGCCCATTTTCACAGCCAGGTCATCCAAAGCTTTGAAGCCTTTCGGATGCATAGACGGGGCTTCGTGCGTAATCAGGATATCCGCCTTGCATTCCTTGAGTTTTTCATAAACGCTTTGGAAAATCGTGGAGCGGTGTCTGCGAGGAAGACCTCCTCGCCACATTCCGCTCTTGCCGATCTTGCGAATAAAAAGACTCGGCGAAGCATAAAGCGGCATTGCCGGAGGCATCCAAATTTGACCGCGGAATACACCGCCCAAACCGGCCACCTTAACGCCGCAGACGTCCTGGACTCTGCCGTGAAGATTATGTTTAGCGAAAGAGGACCTCCAAAGACGGTCATAAATAAGGTCAGAATCGGTGTCATGATTACCCGGAATCCAATAAATCTTGGTTCCTTTGACACCTTTAAAAATCTCATCCAAGGAGTGAGACGGCGTCAGGTCGCCGAGAATCAAGACCGCATCCGGATGCCATTGATCTATGGCGCTTAAGATGTGATCAAACTCTCCGTGCGGATCGCCGCATAGGAAAACCTTACTCATTCATGCCTCCGTTGTTAACGAAGGCAGAGTTCGTCCGACTTCTCGCCGGACGAAAAACTTCGTTCTTTGTGTCCATCAATACAAGCCGGTCTTCTTTTTACTTATAAGGGACTGGGTTAGAAGACCTGGCTCCCCGTGTGTTCTGTTACTTGGAGAATAACACTATTTAGCGCTGTCTAAAAATTAAAGCGACTCTCCCCACAAATTTGGGTATAAAAACTGACAAAAGAAACACAAATCGCACAATTTTTCCTAAAAAGAGAATTACTGTGCGTTATCAGCCGGGCGTTTGCGGAGAAATAATTCAGATTCCGGCGCCAAGCCGGAACAACAATTCTTCACTTAACTTCGATCACGTCCGCACCTTTAGGGGCCGTGAATTTAAACGTCTCGGGGCTTAACTGAACATCGGTCTTAAGATTGGAAATCGTTAGATTTGTCTTCTCTCCCATCGATCCGACAAAAATGAGTTTTTCTAGTTTTTCAGCTTTAAAGCCGAAAGAAACTGAGTTCACTGACGCATCTCTGGCTTTAGGCGTCAGCGTGATCCAGGTATATCCGTTTTCCAGCTTCGGTTGTGTAGCATTCCAATCTTTTTTATAGGACTGCGTCCCGAATAAGATTGAAGCTGGGCTCTTCGGAATAGATCCTTTTGCCGAACGAACGGTAACCTGATTTAAATCTTCATCCCAAACATAGATTCGGCTGCCGTCGCAAACCATCTTCTGAGGGTACGGGCTGGTATAAGTCCAAACAAACTTTCCGGGACGAGAAAAAGAGAACGTTCCTTTCTGTAATTCTTCTGCAGGTTTTCCATCCTTCTGAAATGTTTGCTGTTCAAAGGCTCCGGATGCCTGTTTCGTCTCATTCAGAAAATTATTTAAAAGATCCGACGGCTGAGAAAAAACAACGAACGGAAACAAACCGGTAACGGCCAAAAGTGCTGTTTTTTTCATGAAACGCTTCATCCTCGTTCTAACAAAAGTTAGCGATGGGCTAATCATAAATGATGATCAGTAGTTTTACTAAGACTAGCGTTTTCCTGCAAATATTGTTTGCTTTTTGTTCGTTCTATCAAGTTTTCAATCAAAAATCTCATCTTATTTTTGCTATGCTCCTGACTCATGAAAACACATACGATCCAAATTCAAGAAGAAAAACTTCTGCTTTCTTGGAGGGCTTTACGCAAGCCCAAAAATAACTGTTTTCGCTAACGGCCTTCCCAATTTCGGGAGGCCGTTTTTTTACAGGAATTGAAATGAACTTGGAAACTCCTCTTACTATTCGCTCGATGATTGAACCGGTCATCAAAAGGAACGGCGGATGGGTGAATACCCATGCTCATGCAGACCGCTCCTTTACACTGAGTCCGGATGTACTGCATATGAGAAAGACTTGTACGCTCCAGCAGAAATGGGATGCGCTGGATAAGCTGAAGTCTGAATCCACCGAAGAGGACTTCTACAGAAGATTTTGCCAATTCTTCGAGCTCATGATTTCCCAAGGCGTCACAGCCGTCGGAACCTTCGTGGACATCGATCCGCAGAGCAGAGACCGCGCAATCAAGGCAGGGGTCCGAGCAAGAGAACATTATGCTGATCAGCTTATCGTTAAATTCGCCAACCAAACCCTGAAGGGTGTTATCGATCCCGAAGCCAGACAATGGTTCGATATCGGCTCCGAAATGGTCGATATCATCGGTGCGCTCCCTAAACGCGATGAAAAAGACTACGGAAAAGGGTCGGAAGCATTCGACATTATTCTGAGCACCGCAAAACGTCTTAATAAGATGGTTCACGTTCACGTTGACCAGTTCAATGAGTCTCTTGAATATGAAACTGAAGAGCTGTGCGCTAAAACTATTGAACACGGCATGCAGGGAAAGGTCGTTGCCATCCACGGTATTTCCATCGCAGCACACTCCAGAATGTACCGCCGCCGCTTATACGATCTGATGAAAAAAGCAGACGTCATGATGATTGCCTGCCCGACCGCTTGGATCGACACGCCGCGCTCTGAGAGCATCGGTCCTGTCCACAACTCCATGACTCCGGTCGACGAACTGGATCCGGCCGGCATCACCGTTGCATTAGGTACGGATAACGTTTGCGACGCTATGGTTCCCTGGAACGGCGGTGATATGTGGCACGAGCTGATGACACTTGCGACCGGCTGCCGTTATGATGAAATGGAAGCCCTGGCGAAAATCGCAACCGTCAACGGGCGCCGAGTTCTCGGTCTTCCGCCGTTAGAAAACACCGATTTCTCTATCCAAATCTAGGAGTTTCAGCAATGCCTACCTCTTTTATCGCTCAAGATATCATGGCTGAACACCTCCTCAGCCACAACGCCATCGTATTTCTTAAAGACAAGCCCATGCGTCTTCGCTCGGGACTTGTCACTCCGATTTACGTGGACAACCGTATTCTTCCTTCTTACCCGGAAGCCTGGAGAGACATCGTTGAGACGATGGCTTCCCGCATTGTGGAATTAAAACTGGATTTCGATATCATCGCCGGCGTTGAAGGTGCAGGAACCTCTCACGGCGCTGCTCTGGCCTACCGCCTCGGTGTTCCTTTCGTCACGGTTCGCCGAGCTACCAAAAGCTACGGCAACCTGAGCCGAATCGACGGTGTCGATGTCAAAGGCAAAAAAGTCCTCATCATTGAAGACCACCTTTCTACCGGTCTGTCTTTATTAGATTCCGCTAAAGTGCTTCGAGAAGCCGGCGCCATCGTGGAAGCCTGCTTTGCGATCACGAACTTTGATATGCCGGAGACGATGAGAAACTTCGAAAAGCACCACATCACCGCTTATCAGCTTCTTCCTTTTGCCTTCATTGTTGAAAAAGCCGAAAAATTAGGCCTCATCGACGCAAACGAAAAGGAACAAATCGATGCTTGGTTAGATACGCCCTGGACGTGGGCGGCTGAACGCGGTCTGTTCGCTCAAGCCTCTGAGAATTAATCACATCCCCAAAGAAAAACGGAAGGCCGCAAAACCTTCCGTTTTTTCTTGTTTGAACACTTAATCCATTGACGGGCCGGAGCCTACAAGAACTCGGCGTTTGCCCATGGTATTCGGTTTAGAAACCACGCCTTCCTCTTCCATTTTTTCGATGAGGTTGGCAGCACGGTTATAACCGATACCTAGCCGGCGCTGCAGATACGAAATAGACGGGCGGTTTTCCGTCGTCACCAGCTGAACTGCTTTGTCGTAAAGATCATTGCCTTCATTACGAGCCGATGAGGTCTCTTCAGCTTCTTCCTCTTCTTCCTCAGGCGCGTCTGTTACGCCGTCAACATATTCCGGCTTACCTTGTTCTTTGAGGAATTCTGTCACACGGTAAATTTCTTCGTCCGGAACAAATGCACCGTGGATTCGCTGCAGCTGAGCACTCGGCTTCATATAGAACATATCGCCGCGGCCGAGCAGCTCTTCAGCTCCCGGAGTATTCAGAATCGTCGTTGAGTCGTAACGGTTAGAGACCTGGAAACTAATACGCGACGGACAGTTGGCCTTAATCACCGGTGTGACAATGTCCGCACTCGGACGCTGTGTGGCGATAATCATGTGCATGCCGGCAGCGCGAGCCTTTTGGGTCAAACGCATAATCTGAGTCTCGACTTCCTTGCCGTAAACCATCAGCAAGTCTGCCAACTCGTCGATGATGATAATGATGTACGGAATCTCTTCCAAAGGAATCGGCGGCTGAGCATGCGGATTCATGATCGGCGTACCTGCCTCCTTCGCTTCGCGAATGCGCTGGTTGTAACCGTCAAAGTTTTTCTGACCGGCCATCTTCAGCAGCTTGTATCGTCTGTCCATTTCGCGAACTGCCCATGCCAAGCAGTGTGCAGCCTTGGCCATGTCGGTGATCACCGGCGTCAGAAGATGAGGAATATCTTCGTAGGGGCTAAATTCCACTTCCTTCGGGTCTACCAGAATCAGCTTGAGCTTATCCGGCGGATTCTTGTACAGCATCGAAAGAATCATGGCGTTGATACCGACGGACTTACCGGAGCCGGTGGTACCTGCGACCAACAGATGCGGAGCCTTGGCCAAATCGATAACGACAGGGTCTCCGGCAACACCCTTACCCAGAGCCAAGGTCAGCGGAGAGGTACTGGACTGGAAAGGATGGCTGTTGATGATTTCTTTCAGGAAAATCGTCTGTACAGACTGAGAAGAGTTAGGAACTTCAAGACCGATGCAGTCTGCTTCCTGCATATTCTCCACGATGCGCACGTTGGGCTGGCCTAAGCCGCGAGCCAAGTCTTTGGCGACTTCGACGAATTTGCGGGAACGAACGCCGGGTGCCGGCTGCAGTTTGAACCGAGTAATAATCGGTCCGGGCAGTGCAGAAAGTACCTTGGCGTTAATCTTGTAGTTTTGAAGAATGTGTTCGATACGCTGAGAAGTCAAGTTAAGTTCTTCTCTGCTAACCGTAACCGCTTCAAACGGAGGATCATTCAGCAGGGAAACGGGCGGAAGAACAAATTCTTTCGGTTCTTCCGGAACCTCTTCGATAGGCTGAGCGGGCTGTTCAATAACATGATCCTCAATCGGCAGATCTTTGACGCTCTCTTCTTCAGCGCGGATATCTTCGATATCGAAGGGTTCTTCTTCCATCGGAGCAACAGTGTTTTCCGGAGTCGGACGCAGAGAGACCGGCGCCAGTTCTTCCGGATCGCGTTCGTAATCAATAGGCTTAAATTGATCCGGTCCCTTAACTTCTTCTTCCTTATCATCTCCGAATAAAACCTCCTCGGTTTTAATCTCTTCCGCAGGCGGCTGAACAATGGGGGCGGCAGCTGTCGGAAGTGCCGGAAGTTCAGGAGAAGGTCCTTGTCTGTCCTGCAGTGACTTCTCTCTTTCCTCCATCGAAGCTTTCGCGAAGGCATCATCTTCTTTGCTTTGCTTGATGGAAGCGACCCGACGGAATAAGCGTTCAAAGGTTCTTCCGATTTGCTCTGCGACAGAAAGCCAAGAAAAACCGAAAAACACAGACGAGCAAAAAAGAACCAACACTAAGACGAAAGCTGTTGCAGCCTCGAGACTCATCCAATACAGGAGCTCAGATCCGATTGCGCTTCCGAGTGCTCCGCCGGTCGTGCCGGGAAGACCTTCAGAATGAGTATGAAAACGAAGGAAAAACAACGCACAGCAGCTGAGAACCAACACGCAGAAAGCCAAGATCCGGAAACCCATCGGGATCGGAGATACGGAAACTTTCTTACCGCGCAGACGTTTTAAGCCGCGGACCAAGAAATAAAAAAGTCCGATGACAAAGACCCACGCTCCCCAGCCGAATAAAAGATAGAAAAGATCGGCTGTCCAAGCACCCTGCACTCCGAAGATATTACTGACTTGAAGCTTCGTATTGAAACGTGAAAATCCCGGATCCGAGTAGTCATAACTTCCCAGAACAAGGGAAAGAGCAATACAAGCTGCCGCACAAACGCAGAAGAGAACCAGGCCCCAGAGCTTTCCTCCGGCGCCCACTTCGTCTTCCGAATTGCTTCGAAACCGGGGGGAATTTCTATACAAGAAGGAGGTTTCTATTGAGTTGCTCATTATGTGTTAAATGGTGTATCCGTAATTCTAGTTGTAAACCAACGCTCTATAATCGTTGGACAATTTGTGAATATTAAAGGAAGTAGAACATGACTACCAATACCGAACACAGTAAAGTTTTGATTATCGGTTCCGGCCCCGCCGGCTATACCGCCGCTGTTTACGCCGCCCGCGCTAACTTAAAACCTACTCTCATTACAGGTATGGAGCAAGGCGGTCAGCTGACAACAACAACCGAAGTCGACAACTGGCCCGGTGACCCCAAAGGCGTCATGGGTCCCGAACTCATGCAGCGCATGCTCGAGCATGCCGAGCGCTTTGAAACGAGAATTGTTTTCGATGAAATCTCCGAAGCTCATCTGAACGAAAAACCGATCCGTTTGGTCGGCAACAACGGCAATTACACTTGCGACGCTCTGATTATCGCTACCGGTGCCAGCGCTAAATATCTTGGCCTCCCCAGCGAAGAAGAATTCAAGGGCAAAGGCGTTTCCGCCTGCGCAACCTGCGACGGTTTCTTCTCCCGCAATCAGGAAGTTGCCATTGTCGGCGGCGGCGACTCCGCGATTAAAGAAGCTATCTATCTTGCCGGCATCGCCTCCAAGGTTCACATGATCCACCGCCGCGATCAGTATCGTGCTGAAAAGATCATGGTTGACCGCCTTAAAGCTGTCGCCGCCGAGGGCAAGATCGTCCTCCACGAGTTCTGCACACTGGACGAAATCCTGGGCGATAAGACCGGTGTAACCGGCGTTCGTTTGAACAACCTCAAGACCGGTGAAAAAGAAGACATTCCTGTGATGGGCGTTTTCATTGCTATCGGCCACTCTCCCAACACCAAGATGTTTGAAGGCCAGCTGGAAATGAACCACGGTTACATCGTGACCAAAGGCATCGCTTCCGGCGCTGCTCAGGCCACCAATATCCCGGGCGTTTTTGCCGCCGGTGACTGCCAAGACCAGGTTTATCGTCAGGCCATTACAAGTGCCGCCTCCGGCTGTATGGCTGCCTTGGACGCATTAAACTACTTGGAAACAAACGGTTTGGTTGATTAATTGAAATGAATGTCGATAAAGAGTCTTTCGCTTCTCTGATGGGCTTGAAGGAACAACTGAAAGTCAAACAGGAAGAAGAAGCACGAATCGCTGCCGAAAAGGAACAAAAGCGTAAAGAAGCCGAGGCCAAAGCTCACGAGTTCGAAAATGCAATGAAAGAACTCGGAGTCAAAAAAAAAAATAGGCAGGGAAGATAAAGTCTTCCACGCTTTGCCGAAGCCCGCGCCGATTCCTCGTCAGCGTTACGCCGATGAAAAAGCGGTGCTCGAAGACTCTTTGTCCGACAACATCAGTATCGACCACCTGCTGGATTCGGATGAACGACTGTCTTACCGGGCACCTTCGATGGCGCCCGATGTTCCAAAGAAACTGCACCAAGGCGCCTGGTCCATCAAAGGAACCTTGGATCTTCACGGATACACTTCCGAGGAAGCCAGACTCCTTTTGGTGGAATTCTTGAACGAAGAGAGAAAAGCCGGTCATCGCGCCGTGCGGATTATCCACGGGCAGGGATTCGGCTCTGCAGGACGCAAACCGGTTTTAAAAGAAAAGGTTCCGGTTTGGCTGGCTCAGCGAAAAGAGGTACTTGCCTTTGTGCAGGCTCCGCCTTATGACGGAGGAGCCGGTGCCGTTTATGTTCTTTTAGCGCCTTAACGGGCAGAAAAAACAATTCGACCGATGCTTTACGGCATCGGTCTTTTGTTTTATTAGACGGCGGCGTTTCCGGTTTCACCGGTTCTGATTCGGATCACCTCTTCGACCGGCATGACAAAAATCTTTCCGTCGCCGATCTTATTGGTGCGGGCGGTTTTCATGATTGCTTCAACCGCCATGTTGACTAAAGAGTCGTCGACAACGCACTCAATCTTCATCTTGGGCAGAAAGTCCACCACGTATTCCGCACCGCGATACAGTTCGGTATGTCCTTTCTGGCGGCCGAAACCTTTGACTTCGGTCACGGTCATACCCTGAACTCCGATTTCTGCGAGTGCCTCTCTCACTTCGTCCAGTTTGAAGGGCTTGATAATAGCGACGACTTGTTTCATTTTTTCTCCTGAAATTTTTCCAGAAATTTTACTCTTAAAGTCTGTATTTATTGGTGACCGGGAAGCGCCAATCCCGTCCGAAAGCGACTTTTGTCACCTTAGGTCCGATCGGAGACTGGCGGCGCTTATATTCCGCCCGGCTGACCATTCTTAAAACTTTGTCAACGACGGCACGATCAAAGCCTGCTGCAGCAATCTCTTCCGGCCCTTCCCGATCTTCGATAAAGCGGCGAAGAATCTCATCGAGCACGGCATAATCCGGCAGAGAGTCCTGATCCTTTTGGTTCTCCCGCAGCTCGGCACTCGGAGCCCGCGTCAGAATCGTTTCAGGGAAAACCGGATTTTCTTTATTGCACTCGTTAATCCAGCGGCACAAAGCGTAGACCTGAGTCTTGTAGACGTCTTTAATCACAGCGAAACCGCCTGCCAGGTCGCCGTACAGGGTCGAGTAGCCCACCGCCATTTCACTCTTGTTTCCGGTCGTGGCAACCATCGAGCCGAACTTGTTGGAAATAGCCATCAGGATGACACCGCGAATACGCGCCTGAAGATTTTCTTCAGTGACGTCATGCGGCATGCCGTTGAACTGTTTGGCGAGCATGAATTCAAATGCCGTGTAGCCGTCCTGAATTGAAATCGTCTCAAGACGAACGCCCAAACGTGAAGCTAATTTAGCAGCGTCACCGCGGCTTAATGAAGAGGTATAGACGGACGGCATCATCACAGCGAGCACTTTGTCCTTGCCGACGGCATCCACCGCAATCTTAAGGACCAGTGCAGAGTCCACGCCTCCGGAGAGGCCCAGCACGACGCCCTTAAATCCGTTCTTAGTGATGTAGTCCCGCATGCTCACAACCAGGGCTTCGTACAGTACCGCCAGATCAGACAGCGGCTGAGAAACTTCGCCTCGGCAAATTCTGCCTTTTCTCACCTCTACCGTGAGCAGAGACTCTTTCATGTGAGGCGCACGAGCCAGAACCTCATCGGCCGAGCAGGCAAAAGTTTCACCGTCGAAAACAATTTCGTCCTGAGCGCCGCACATATTGACGTAACACGCATCCATTCCGATAGCATTCACATGGCGGCGCACCATATCCAGCCGCTGCTCTTCCTTTCCCTCTTCGAATGGAGAAGCATTGGCAATTAAGAGCACTTGCGCGCCCTGCTCCTTGGCCTGAGACGGAGCTTCGGGGAACCAAATGTCTTCGCAAATATTGATGCCGAAGCGCGTATCGCCGACATCGAACGTGCACACATCTTCTTCTCCCGGAGTGAAATAGCGCTCCTCATCAAAGACGCCGTAATTAGGAAGATTTTTCTTTCGATAGGTAAGAAGGATTTGGCCATTGAGGATGACGGAGACGACGTTGTATAAACGATCGGACTCTTTCAGCGGATAGCCTGCAAGAATATGCAGTTTCGGAAAACGAGTTGAATACTCAACGAGCTCATTGAGCTTTTTTGCACAGTCTTCTAAAAAGCTGTCCAAAAATAATAAGTCTTCGGGCGGATAGCCGCATAAAGAAAGTTCAGGGGTCACCAGGATATCCGAATGCTTTGCCTTTTCGGCGGCTTCGGCGATTCGTCTAAAGTTCCCTTCTAAGTCACCGGCAGTTTGATTCAGCTGCGCCATTGAGACCACTACTTTTTCATTCATCCGGTACCTCCTCAGCATTTACAGAAATCGAACCCAATGACTTAGATCATACAAAACAAACTGCTGTCCGAGCGTTCAGCGAGGACCAAAAACAGAAAACCCGAGCGAATTGCCCGGGTCTCATCCTAAAAAGCAGGAATCAAGAGATTATTTAGCGTTGTTGTAAGCTTCAACGCCTTTCATGATCACCTTGCAGGCTTCTTCAGGACCGGTCCAGCCGGAAACCTTAGCCCACTTGCCTTTTTCCAGATCTTTGTAATGTTCGAAGAAATGACGGATCTGAGCAAGATAATCTTCAGGAACATCATCGATGGTCTGAATCTTGTTGTAGCGCGGAGTCAGCTTCTGAACCGGAACGGCAAGCATCTTCATGTCGCCGCCGCTTTCGTCTTCCATCAGGAGCATGCCGAGGGGACGGCAGCGGATAACGGAGCCGGCCAGCAGAGGGAACGGAGTAATCACGCAAACGTCAACGGGGTCACCGTCATCACCGAGGGTCTGAGGAATGAAACCGTAGTTTGCAGGATAACGCATGGAAGTGCCGATGAAACGGTCGACCAGAAGAGCGCCGCTTTCTTTGTCTACTTCGTACTTAACGGGGTCGCTCTGTGCGGGGATTTCAATCACAACATTGAAATCGTGCGGCAGGTCTTTTCCTGCGCTGATTTTGCTCATATCCATAATATTTTTCCAACCTTCATTAATTAGGAAATAATTTATTAATTTTAATCGTTAGTGACTTGCTCTGCCAAGGCGATCAATTTATCGGCAAGTCCGCTGCTGTGGGATTCCACTAATTCCACGTTGTTGAAACCCTCCGCGAAGAGATGCTCTTGAATGCGGGGATGGATCGTCAGAACTAAAGCCGACTTAAGCCGCCCGGCATTGTCTTCTCCGACATTTTCTTCAAGGATCCGTATCGCATCTGTACTCGTCAGATAAATCACTGGCGCCTCTCCGCGTCCGATCCACTGCTTTTGGTCTTCTGTCGCCTTCAGCGGGATTCTCTTGTAGATCGGCGCGACGGTCACGGGAACACCTTTTTCACGAAGCGCGTCAATCAGGAACTGACGACCCGTGTCACCTCGAATGAGGACAACTTCCGAGGGCAAGCCTTCTTTCAGGAGAAGATCAAAAAGCAGTTCGGAACCGCTTTCTAAGGAGCTTCCGTGCGGAAACAGAATTTCGCCCGCAGCAGGAAAAGCCGCAGCTAAGGCTTTGGCCGTCGGTTCGCCGACACAAGCGAAGCGAGAGGATTGAGGAAGCCGCGGAAAAATGTCCTTCATGAAGCTGACCGTTGTCGGACTCACGAGAATCAGCAGCGCGCCTCTTTCAGCTCCTTCGAGAATTCCTTTGACGCTTTCCTCGTAATCTTCGGAACGGTCAAATGTAAAAGCAGGCCAGTAAACGGAACCGGCCGTTTTGGCTTCCAGTTCTTTCTGAAGCCGACGCCCCCCGGGTCCCGGCTTCATGTTGAGGATCGTGCGCATTACTTTCCGAGCACTTCTTTCAGAAGACGTTTGGCACCCTTTTCGATCAGCTGGTCCAGCACTTTGCGGGCATTTTCTTCCGGTTTGTTCGCCGGACCCGTGTATTCAGCCGTCACATATTCACCGGTCATATGGTTGCCGACAAGTGCGCGGAGGAACATCTGACCGTCATCAATCGTGGCGTAGGCAGCCAGAGGAACCTGACAGGAACCGCCGAGCGCTCTGGAAACCGCTCTTTCTGCCTGGGTGCACAGACGAGTGTCTTCGTCGTTGAGCGCTTCGACGTATTTTTGCGTCATTTCGTCATTTTCAACGGCTTCGATACCGATGGCGCCTTGGCCCGGGGCCGGAAGAGAAACTTCAGGCGGAATGATCGAACGGATGCGATCGGACAAACCAAGACGCTTCAGGCCGGCGGCAGCCATCACGAGCGTGTCGTACTGGCCGTTGTCGAGCTTAGAAAGACGGGTGCCCACGTTGCCGCGAATCATCTCGACTTTGAGGTGCGGGAAACGGGAACGAACCATCAGTTCACGACGAAGGCTGGAGGTGCCGACAACGCTTCCGGCAGGCATCTCTTCTAAAGAAGCATATTTGTGAGAGACCACAGCGTCGCGCGGGTCTTCACGAACCATTACGGCTGCCAGAGTGAACGGCTCAAGAAGATCCATCGGGACATCTTTCAGACTGTGAACGGCGATTTGAGCTTTGCCTTCGAGCATAGCGGCTTCAAGTTCTTTCACGAACAAACCTTTTCCGCCGATCTTGGACAGCGTGACATCCAAAATTTTGTCGCCTTTAGTCGTTAAACCTAAAAGCTGAACATCAAGCTCGGGGAATTTTTCTTTCAGACAGCTCTGAACGTACTTTGCCTGCCAAAGCGCCAACGGGCTTTCGCGAGTGGCAATAACCAGATGATCTTGCTGAGTCATTTTTAACTTTTTTAGAGAAATACAAAGAATGAATAGGAGTTTAACAAGTCGGGCAAGAAGCGCGTTATACAGGCCTTAACAATCGCTTTCGAAAACCACCTCAAAAACCAAAGAAATTCTTTTGTAGACAATCCGTTACCCGACAATTCAGTCATTACTAGCTATAATTGACCTTTTTTCATTACTGACTGCAAAAGTTATGGCCCAACACAATCCTCTCTCAGTTCATGCCGATCCGCTTGCCTCCAAAAAAGAAGCTTGGAGCGGACGCTTTTCTGAGCCTATGGCCGAATTTGTCCTTCGTTACACCGCCAGCGTGAACTTTGACAAGCGTATGGCCGAAGCCGATATCGCAGGCTCCGTGGCCCATGCCAAGATGCTTGCCAAATGCGGCATTATTTCCAAAGAAGATTTGAACGACATCGAACGCGGCATGCGTCAGATTCTTCAGGAAATCAAAGAAAACCGCTTCGAATGGAAACTCGAACTCGAAGACGTTCACCTCAATATTGAAGCTCGTTTAACGGAACTTGTCGGGGACGCCGGCAAACGCCTTCACACCGGCCGCAGCCGTAATGACCAAGTTGCATTAGATATTCGTTTGTACCTGCGCAATGAGATCGACCAGATCATGGATCTTCTTTCTCATCTGCAGGAATCTTTACTGACGGTTGCCGAAAAGAACATCGACACCATTATGCCGGGCTATACCCACATGCAGGTTGCCCAGCCCGTCACACTCGGCCATCACTGCCTGGCTTATGCCGAAATGTTCGAGCGTGACCGCGAACGCCTGGCTGACTGCCGCAAGCGCGTAAATCGTTCTCCGCTCGGCGCCGCAGCTCTTGCCGGCACCACTTATCCGATTGACCGCGAATACACGGCTGAGCTGCTCGGATTTGAAGGCGTAACTCAGAACTCCCTGGACTCCGTCAGCGATCGCGATTTTGCTATCGAGTTCTGCTCCTGCGCTTCGCTCATCATGATCCACATTTCCCGTATGTCCGAAGAACTCATCTACTGGATGAACACCAACTTCGCATACATCATGCTGCCCGACAGATTCACAACGGGTTCCTCCATCATGCCGCAGAAAAAGAATCCGGACGTTCCGGAAGCTGCCCGCGGCAAGTCCGGACGCGTTGTCGGCCATCTGATGGGTCTTCTGATGCTGATGAAGGGACAGCCTCTTGCCTACAACAAGGACAACCAGGAAGATAAGGAACCGCTCTTTGACACGATTGATACCGTCAAGGACACGCTCCGCGCTTTCATTGAAATGATCCCCGGAATCCAGGTCAACAAGGCTCGCATGCGTGAAGCCGTCATGCTCGGTTATCCGACCGCTACGGACTTTGCCGACTACCTCGTCCGCAAAGGCCTGCCCTTCCGTGACGCTCACGAAGCCGTCGGCTGCGCTGTCCGTCTGGCTTCCGAAAAAGGCTGCGGTCTGCATGACCTCACGCTTGAGGAATTAAGAGAATTCAGTGATAAGGTCGGTGATGATGTTTATGACAGCCTGACTTTGGAAGGCTCCATTGCTTCCCGCAACCATACCGGCGGTACGGCACCCTCTCAGGTCGCCAAACAGGTCGGTATCTGGAAAGAGCGTCTTAAAAACCGCGCTCAAAAGTAATTCCTGACCGCACGGGGACTCTCAAGGTTCCCGGCCTCAACGCAAAACGCCCGGAAATCCGGGCGTTTGCTTTTGGTATCTAGCGAAAATTATTCGGCGTCAATCTTAACGACCCAGCCTTCAGGTCCTTCGATTTCGCCCATCTGAATACCGGTCAGCGTTTCTCTGAGCTTGGTGCAGACAGGACCCATCTTTTCCATGCCGGACGGGAAGTAGATATCGCCGTCAGGTGTGTTGACCATACCGATCGGAGCCAAGACAGCAGCTGTGCCGCAAAGGGCACCTTCAGCCATGTCTTTGAGTTCGCTCAGCTTAACGGGACGTTCAACAACCTTGTAGCCCAATCTCTTGGCAACTTCGATTAAAGAGCGGCGTGTGACGGAAGGAAGAATGGACTCGGACTTCGGAACAATGATCGTGCCTTCTTTGTCCACGAAAATTAAGTTGGCACCGCCGGTTTCTTCGATATAGGTACGAGTAGCCGGATCAAGGTAGATGTTTTCAGCGTAGCCGTGGCGATGAGCTTCCATTGTCGGATGCAGGCTCATAGCGTAGTTCAGGCCGGCTTTGATATGACCTGTTCCGCGAGGAGCAGCACGGTCGAATTCAGGAACCGTCAGCTTAAGCGGCTTGATGGCGCCTTTGAAATATGCGCCGACCGGCATCACGAAAATTCTGAAAATAAAGTCATGAGCCGGCGCCACACCGATCTGAGGGCCGGAACCGATCATGACCGGACGGATGTACAGCGTTGCGCCGGTGCCGTAAGGCGGAACCCAAGCAGCGTTGGCGGCAACTACATCTTTAACAGCCTGAATGAATTTTTCTTTCGGAAAAGCCGGCATTTCCAAACGTTCGGCGCTGCCCATCATACGTTCTGCGTTCAGATCCGGACGGAACGTAACGATATCGCCGTTGACCGTGGTGTATGCCTTTAAGCCTTCAAAACAGCACTGGGCATAGTGGAACACGCAGGCGGCTTCGGACAGTTCGATATTGGGATCAGTGATCATCTTACCTTCATCCCATTTACCGTCTTTCCAATGAGCTTCGAAACGGTAGTCAGTCGGTGTGTAGCCGAAGCCTAATTTGCTCCAGTCAATATCTTTTTTCTGCATTTTTCTCCTACAAGATTCGTTTTGTTATCGGTCCCTAATTGTAATAATTTGAAAGAAATTATTCGGACTTCTGAGGAGAAATTAGCAGGAGCGGCTTTTTTCAGACTTAAGAATTTCCGGCAACCGTCATCTCTTTTATTAAAACCGATCCGTTGAGATAGCAGCCGTTCAAATCCACATCATCCGACATGGCTTCGATGGACATGAAAATGTCTCTGAGATTTCCGGCAACCGTAATGCCTTCCACCGGATAAGCAATCCTGCCGTTCTCCACCCAGAAGCCGGATGCGCCCTTAGAGAAATCTCCCGTCGTGTAGTTGACGCCCTGCCCGATCAGCTCAGTCACTAAAAGACCGGTTCCCATGCGTGAGAGCAAGGCGGAAAGCGTTTTCTCGGAGGCTTCCGGTGCTTCGGAGAAAATGAGGTTATAGGGGCCGCCGGCATTCCCGGTTGTCGTCATTCCCAACTTCCGAGCCGAATAGCTGCTCAGGAAGAGTCCGCTCAGCACACCATGATCGACGACTAAGCGTTCAGAAGGACGGACGCCTTCATCATCAAAAGGCGCCGAACCCCAATAGCGCGGGATGAACGGATTTTCCAAAATGGAAAGATGATCCGGAAAAATCCGTTTATTGAGCATTCCCTCAAGGAAGGAAGTCTTGCGGTACAGCGCGGAACCGCTTGCCGCATGAACAAAGGTTCTGAATAAGCTCTTCGCAACCGGAGCTTCAAAAACGACCGGGCATTTACGTGTCGATAAACCGCGTGCCGACAGATGGTCTACGGCTCTTTGGCCGGCAATCGTGCCGACTTGCTGAGGGGACAGCAAATCCATCGATGAAACGCCGGAAGTGTGCCAGGAACCGACCTGCATCCCGTTTTCGTCTTCGGCGATCACGGATGTGTCAATCGAGTGGTCGCTAAACGGATAGCCATGCAAAAAGCCTTCGCTATTTCCCAAGATAAAAGACCCGATCGTTGTCGTGACCATCGCGCCGTCGGAATTCACCACGCGCTTATCGACATCCAATGCGGCCTTTTCTGCTTCGACCGCTTTTTGAACCTGTTCTTCAATCGAGATGTTCCACGGATGGAAGAGGTCGAGCTGACGAGGATTCGTGCAGAGTCGGTCTTTATCCGGCAGGCCGTTGCATTCGTCCGGTGTGGTATAGCGCGCCATATCGAGCGCTGCTTTGACCGTTCTTAGGATTGAGTCCTTGCGAAAGTCTCCGCTGGAAGCCACAGCCTTAGATTTACCGAGATAGACGGTAATTCCAAAATCTCGGTCATGGGTGTGTTCAATGGATTCCGTTTCCTGGTTTCTTACCGTGACACAGGTACCCTTCTCTTCACTAACTTCTACCGCAGCGGCAGTTGCACCTAAGGAGAGGGCTGTATCCAAAGCATAAGAAACCAAGGAACCGAGCTCTTCTGAGCTACTTATTGTGGGAGTTTGACTCATATTTTGAAGCGGAAACTAAAGATTGGAGATTATGATAGCGCTTGATGCAAATATTACTAAAGAAGGTCACGCTAATATGAAGAATACAAACGAAAACCTTGAAGAAGAGTACAGCGGTCCGAGCAAAAGTGAACTCAAAAGAAGAGCCGAGCATCTGCAGGATCTCGGTAAAGAACTGACCACCCTGGGTGCCGAAACCCTGGCAAAAATCGAACTTCCCGAAGTCATTCTTAAAGCCATTGAGGAATATCACCGTGTTCCCTCCTTCGGCGCCAAACGCCGCCAGCTTCAGCTCATCGGCAAATACATGAGAGCCTTAGACGGAGATGCCGTTCGTCAGGCCATTGACCGAGCCACCGGCAATGATAAAGCGGCGGTGGCCGCGCTGCATAAGAGTGAACGTCTGAGAGATGCTTTGATCGCAGATGATGCTGCTCTGACAAAATTCATTGCCCAGTTCCCGGACGTTAATGTTCAGGAAGTCCGTCAGCTTATCCGCAATGCTCGTAAGGAAGCCGAAGGCAACAAACCTCCGAAATCCGCCCGCGCGCTCTACAAGCTGATTTACGCCATGGTTCTTCCGCCGATCGTGCTGGAAGTCACAGAGGAGGAAGAGGATGAAGAATAGCAAAGCAAAAATCGGTCTGGTTTCCATTTCCGACCGTGCTTCTTCCGGAACTTATCAGGATAAAGGCATTCCCTCCCTGAAAGAATGGCTGGCAAAGGCCCTGCTTTCTGATTATGAAGTCGTCGAGAAACTCATTCCTGATGAACAGCCGCTTATCGAAGCAACGCTTAAAGAATTGTGTGATCAGGAAAACTGCGATTTGATTTTGACAACCGGAGGAACCGGCCCGTCTCGCCGCGATGTGACGCCGGAAGCTACGTTGGCTGTGGCCACCCGTACCCTTCCGGGATTCGGAGAACAAATGCGTGCGGTTTCGCTTGCCTTTGTGCCGACCGCGATCTTGTCCCGCCAAGTCGGCGTGCTTCGCGAGATCGAAGATCATGCCGCTTTGATCATTAACCTTCCGGGGCAGCCTAAGGCCATCGCTGAAACTTTAGAAGGCATTCCTTCAAAAGGCATTCACGGCATTTTTGCGGCAGTACCCTACTGTATTGATTTAATCGGCGGCCCGGCCATTGAAACCCGTCCTAATGTCGTTAAGGCTTTCCGCCCCAAATCTGCGCCGCAGCCTCACGTCATTGATGCAAAAATCATTGAACCGAAGGAAGGCAAAGCAGATAGCGCCATCATCATGCTGCACGGCTTGGGCAGCGACGGATCAGACTTCGAACACTTCCGAGAAGAACTTGCCGCATGCGGCGCACCTGTCGAACAGGCTCGTTTGATTCTTCCGACCGCGCCCGAGCGTGCGATCACAGCAAATAAAGGCTTCCTGATGCGCGGCTGGTTCGATCTTCTCGATACCGACGGAATCGGCGCCGGCGACGAGCCGGCGCTTATTGAAAGCGCCCGTATTGCAGAACGTTTAATTGCTCTGGAAGAGACGAAAGGAATTAAACGGGATCGTATTTTCTTAGGAGGATTTTCACAGGGCGGCTGCGTTGCGCTTTACACCGCCTTGAAACTCGACCGTCCGATCGGCGGAATTTTCTGCTTGAGCGGCTATCTGCCCATTGAGTCTGCTGACGATATTGAGCATGTCGGTCAGGGTATCCTCTCTCCGATTTTCTTGGCCTACGGAAAAGAAGACAGTGATGTACCTCCCGTATATCCCGAAATCAGCGTCAAGGAGCTCCGGAAACTCGGAGCAGCCGACCTCTGGTCCAAGGGCTATGACGGAGTCGGACATGATATGTGTATCGAGGAGGTCACGGACTTGTCCGACTTTCTTGAAAAATCTTTAGAGGCTTCCCGCTAAAGTTTTGTATCCGATTTGAGACAAAAGGGCGCTTTTTTACGGCGCTCTTTTTTATGCTGAAGTACTAACAAAACATCGAAAACAAGATCATGGATTCTTTCTGGGACAAAATATTGAGCGGCTCAGAGGCCATACTTCAGCCTCTGCATGTTACGTTGTTTACTGCCGGCGGCAGTCAAATCGATACGTTCGATATTCTCGAGTTCTGCCTGGTATTTCTAATTGCCTATTGGCTCGGTAAGCTGAGCGAAGAAAGCATCAAGAAGTTCGGCTCTCGTCACAATTCCGTACGTCCCGAATCTCTTTCGATGTTCGCCCGCTTCATTCACTGGGGCATTTTAGCCATCGGTATCCTGATGGGCTTATCGATGATCGGGCTCCCGATCACACATTTGGCGATTTTAGTTTCTGCCTTATCTGTGGGCATCGGCTTCGGATTACAGACCATCGTCAATAACTCAGTCGCCGGCTTGATTTTGATTTCCGAACGCGCCGTGAGCTTGGGCGATATTATTGCCACGCCGAGCGGTCATGTCGGCCGAGTAACCATGATCACCATTCGCGCTACTCGTATTGTGACGCCGACGGGCCAGGCAATCATCATTCCGAACGCCTCTCTGATTAACGGATCGTTTACCAATTTCACGATGGACCGCCGAGGCGTTCGCAAAATTTATCCGTTCTCTATCCCGTACGGCATCGACTTCCGCAAGGTTAAAGAAATTATTGAAAAGGCGGCTGTCTCAGTTCCCTACTGTATTAAACCTGACCCGCTTCATGAGGTCGAGTGCGGTATCACAGGTTTTGGCAATTTCGGCATTAGCGTGGAACTTGTCGTTTGGGTCGACCCGATTGAATTGATGGAACCGTATCGCCTCGAAGCGTCCTTTTTGAATGCCATCAATGATGCCTGCGTTGCCAATGGTATCGTGATGCCGGGACCGTCCTACGGTGTTACCGTCTCTCCAAATCCGGCGCCGGTCGCATTCAACGCTCAGGTTTCCGGAACCACCTCTTCTGTACCCTCTAATCTACAGGCGCCTGCGCCTACCGGTCATGTAGGGACAGCTGACCCTTCCGTGAGTGCGAAAGCCATCGGACAAGTTCCGCCAACACAGCAAGTCCCTCCGGCACAGGCCGCAGCCATCATCGGAGTCCCGCAGTCTATGACTGAAAATCCTCCGCCTAAGAAGGAAAAAGAGGAATAGTTGACCTCGTAATTTCTCCTCAGACTAAAATTTGATTATTAGTTTGAGGAGATTTTTTTGAGCCATTACGTCGGACGCTTTGCTCCATCCCCAACCGGTCATTTACATGCCGGAAGTTTGGCATGCCTCTTAGCCAGCTACATCGATGCAAGAGCACACAGAGGAACGTGGATTATTCGTGTCGAGGACATTGATCCGCCGCGTGAACCTGCATGGGCGGCAGAGGATCAGCTCCAAACCATCGAGGCATTCAAACTTCTTTCAGATCGTCCAATACTCAGACAATCAACCCGAGACGAGGCCTATCAACAAGCCCTCGACTTTTTAATCAGTAGTGGGCTGTCTTATGGGTGCGCTTGTACTCGCAAAAGCATTGAAGCTGCTTGCGCAGCCGCAGGTTTGCCACTGGGTGTCTACCCCGGAACTTGTCGCCACGGAACGGGAAGAGCTCCGATTCGCGCGTGGCGTTTTCTTGTAGAGGACAGTATCGTCTCTTTCAATGACAGATGGCAAGGTACGTTTAAACAGAACGTTTTGAGAGAAGTCGGAGATTTTGTTATTCGAAGAGCCGACGGTCTTTGGGCCTATCAACTTGCCGTTGTTGTCGATGACGGGTTCCAAGGCGTAACGCATGTAGTCCGCGGTGCTGACTTGATCGACGACACGCCGCGACAAATCCTGCTGCAGAGAGCATTAGGTCTGCCTACCCCAGCCTACATGCACATTCCGCTCGTGTTGGACAAAGACGGGAACAAGCTCTCTAAACAGACATTGGCTCCAGCGATTGATCGAAGCAATCCCGAAGAAGAAGCAGCGCGTGCATGGAGGCACCTCGGCTTCAAACCTTTTGCTTTCGATACTCTTGACGAGTTTTATTCAGAGGCGATTACTCGCTGGAGAACGAGATTCCAAATCAATGCCTAATTTCTGCGGCCTGTTCCACCAAGAAGCACGGCCACCTCCTTTCTTTCTCCGGAAGTCGGTCTTGAGAAATTTTGTGGAACCGGTTTCTTTCCAGAAGAACGACCCGGAACATAGGGCTGCGTAAAAAATGGATCTATGGGCTTCTGAGGAGCTTTCCAATTGTCGGTAGCAGATGCCCTACGAGGAATTCTTGCTCTTCTACGCGGTTCCGGATCGAGTTCCTGCGGGACAAGATTAACTTTGGTTAGCTTTCGAATAGCGTCATAGTTCTTTTTATCTTTATCCGTAATCAGCATTAATGCCAGGCCCGAACTTCCTGCGCGACCTGTTCTGCCAATTCGATGGACATAATCTTCAGGAACAAATGGAACGTCGTAATTAATCACGAGCGGAAGCTCTGCAATGTCTAAACCGCGAGCTGCGACATCGGTAGCAACCATAATGTTAAGGGTTCCATCCTTGAAATCCTTCAACAGCTTCAGACGCTCTTCCTGAGTTCTGTCTCCGTGAATGGCATCAGCGCTGAAGCCGCACTTTTCTAATTCACGCGCGAGTCGACGAGCCGTTAATTTTGCATTGACGAATACGATTGTCTGGAGCGGTTTGCCGTCGGAGTCTTCTCCGCGGGTTTTCAGAAGTTCTACGAGAGCATCTGTTTTTTGGAGTTCATTAACCAAGAAAACTTCTTGTTTGATAGTAGCAGCTGTAGCGTTTTGGCGAGCTACCTCGATAACAACAGGATCCGTCAAGAAATTTCCGGCCAGTCTTTTAATTTCCGGAGAGAATGTAGCCGAGAACATCAGATTCTGGCGTTTTTTGGGGAGAGTATTCAGAATCCTGGAAATATCCGGAAGGAAGCCCATATCCAGCATGCGGTCAGCCTCGTCCAAAATGACAATGCCGCACTGATTAAGATTGGTATTTCTCTGTTCCAGATGATCCAATAAGCGTCCGGGTGTCGCGATTAAAATCTCGACACCACGCCTTAATGCCTCTGCCTGAGGTTTGATATCGACGCCGCCATAAACAACGCCAATTCGGATCGGTGTGTCGGCTGCGTAATTTGAAAGTGCCTCTGCTGTTTGATCCGCCAGCTCTCTTGTCGGAGAAAGAATCAAAACACGTACAGGATGGCGAGCTGGAGATGTGCTTGTATTGGTTAATGGCAAAAGTTTTTGAAGAACAGGAAGTCCAAAACTAGCTGTTTTACCTGTTCCCGTCTGGGCCGCACCCATAACGTCGCGCCCCTGAAGCACCACGGGAATCGCTTTACACTGAATTGCTGTGGGTTTGGTATAACCCATCCGTGTAATAGCTGAAAGTAAATTCGGAGCCAAACCAAATTGCGCAAAATCCTGACACTCTGCCATTTATCTGTTTATTTAATAAATACGTAAAAAACGCTATTTTACAACCCATGATGCAGAGCTTCATTCACTCTGCCA
>PPYE01585185.1_pt1 | contig 25817 bp, 26 predicted proteins | sample 1559881 | NCBI WGS metagenome assembly PPYE01 (sample SAMN08240022, study PRJNA423297) | Human gut metagenome, whole genome shotgun sequencing project. | reverse complement strand
AAAATTTTAAATAGTTTTTCGTTAGGTCACACATACTAATTTTAAAGGAGAGTGACATTATGCGAAAAACTTATTCGCCCGAATTTAAGGCAAAACTTGTCATGGAAGTCTTCAGGGGAGAACGCCTGCTCAATGAAATTGCATCAGAAAATAACGTTCATCCTAATATGCTTACTCGCTGGAAAACAGAAGCTTCCAACAATTTACATGTGCTTTTTGAAAATGAAAATGCTAAAATGCGTAAGCAGGCTAAGCAGTATGAAGCACAAATCGAAGAACTATATACACAAATTGGAAAACTTACTGCTCAGTACGAGTGGATGAAAAAAAAATCTGGAATCTAATTTCCATCGAGATGAAAGAATCTCCATGGTTGATTTTACTGACCCTGTTTTTTCAATATCTGCCCAGGCTGAAATGTTGAGTCTGAACCGCACTTCCCTGTATTATAAGCCGCGCCCTTCTTCTGAATGGGATCTGCAGCTTAACCGCCTGATTGATATAACCTACACAAAGCATCCTGAATTTGGATATCGCCGTATCACAGCATGGCTGGACAGTTATTATGGTTTTCATGTAGATAAAAAAACAGTGCTTTCCAGAATGCAGGAAATGGGGATACAAGCTGTTTACCCCAGGCAAAACACCAGTAAAGCGAACCCTGCCAATAAAGTATATCCCTATCTTCTCAATGGGATACAGGCTGCCTTTCCGGATCATGTTTGGAGTATTGATATTACTTATATTCCGATACAGAAGAGCTGGCTTTATCTCACTGCCATTATAGACTGGTATTCCCGGTATGTCCTGGCATGGGAGATAGATGACACAAATATGAGGATATTTATCTAAAAGATTACAGTTATCCCCGGGAAGCACGAAAAGGGATCCGAGAATATATGGAGTTTTATAACAATGAACGCCCACATCAAAGTCTGGGGTATAAAACTCCCAGCCAGATTTATCATGAAGGGAAAGAGCGTTCTTTCCGCTCATGATTTTACTTGAGAATAATCAATGTATCAAGGATGTATACACACCGCACTGCGGCAAGTCCTTGACACATTGATTATCCCCAAGTTTCTTATAACCAAGGAAAGAAAGGGATAGTATATTCCAAATATATCCAGTAACATATGTTTAGTACCTAACGATAAATTTAATAAAAAACTGTCTTGACAAAGTGGGTCACTTTACATCACAAATTACGAACCAAAAGATTTCGCAGAGTTACTTGGTGTTTCAGTCAAAACAAACGTTGGGATAGGGACGGTATACTCAAGGCAAATCGGACTCCTACCGATAGACGGTATTATACTTATGACCAGTATTTACAATTTAAAGGAATACAAATTCAGTTGTAGGCTGTATGGTTTAAGAAAATACCAAAAACAGATAAAGGAGGACGAAGAGATTGCTAAAGAGTTACAAGACGGAAATAAATCCAACGAATGAACAAATACAGAAAATCAATAAAACAATTGGTGTTTGTAGGTTTGTTTATAACTTCTATCTTTCTCATAATAAAGAAGTTTATGAAAAAGAAAAGAAATTTGTTTCCGGAATGGATTTTCAGAAGTGGTTAAATAATGAGTTCATTCAAAATAACCAAGAGTATCAATGGATAAAGGAAGTCTCCAGTAAATCTGTTAAGAAAAGTATTATGAATGCAGAAGCTGCATTTAGAAGATTTTTCAAACACCAAAGTAAATTTCCCAAGTTTAAGAAAAAGGGAAAATCAGATGTGAAGATGTATTTTGTGAAAACAGATGCAAGGGTGATCATTCCATGCGAGAGGCACAGAATAAAAATTCCTACTCTTGGTTGGATAAGGATCAAAGAGAAAGGTTATATTCCAACAACAAAATCAGGTGTAGTGATCAAGAGTGGTTCTGTTTCTTATAAGGCTGGCAGATATTATGTATCTGTTTTGGTTGAGGAAAGCGAAACAGCCAGACCACAACTAAATGATCTTGGGCTGGGGATTGACTTAGGTGTAAAAGAATTTGCAGTAATAAGTAATGGCACTGTAAAAAAGAACATCAATAAAACTGCAAAGTTAAAGAAACTTGAAAAGCAATTAAAACGAGAACAGCGTTGTCTATCGAGAAAATACGAGGACTTAAAGAAACGCTCAAAAAAGAAAGGAGAAGCTACCAGACAAAATATCCAAAAACAAGTTGTAAAGGTACAGAAACTTCATCATAGGATAGATCATATCCGCGCTGATTACATTAACAAAACAATTGGTGAGATAGTGAAAACCAAACCGTCTTACATTACGATTGAGGATTTGAATGTATCGGGTATGATGAAGAACAGGCATCTTTCAAAAGCAGTTGCTTCACAGAAATTTTATGAGTTTAGAAATAAGCTGGAAGCAAAATGCAGAGAATTTGGAATTGAATTAAGAATTGTAGACAGGTGGTATCCATCCAGCAGGCTTTGTCACGAATGTAGACGTATTAAATCAGATTTAAAGCTGTCTGATAGAGAATATATTTGTGAATGCGGTTATCATGCTGACAGAGATTATAATGCAAGTCTTAATTTAAGAGATGCTTTAACTTATAAAGTTGCATAATCAGGCGCTTATAAGTATGTACCGGTGGCTTAGTCGGGAATTTACGACTGTGGAGTGTACAAGAACCTGCGAGTAGTATCTGAAATTATTCAGTACAAAAGCATACACGATGAAGCAGTAAAACCAATTCGTGAGAATGGTTAGTATCTCGGTATAGATATATTTGTCCATATTTTGAGTAGCAGAAGGAATTCATGAAAATGTTATCACTTGAAAATGATTTGAGAGAAAATGCGTACCCGGGCAGGGGAATTGTTATTGGTAAGTCTGAGGATGGAACAAAGGCAGTTACTGCATATTTTATCATGGGCAGAAGTGAGAACAGCAGAAACCGTGTGTTCGTTGAAGAGGGAGAGGGTATCCGCACCCAGGCATTTGACCCATCTAAGCTGACTGATCCCAGCCTGATTATATATGCACCGGTACGTGTGATCGGAAATAAGATGATCGTCACCAACGGTGACCAGACAGACACTGTCTATGAAGGTATGGAAAAGGGAATCTCCTTTGAGCAGTCCCTGAGAACTCGTGAATTTGAGCCGGACGGCCCTAATTATACACCGAGAATCTCCGGTATCATGCAGGTGGAGAACGGCACATACCACTATGCCATGTCTATTTTAAAGAGCAATAACGGCAATCCTGAGAGCTGCTGCCGTTATACATTTACCTATGAGAATCCGGTTAACGGAGAGGGACATTTCATTCATACTTATATGCATGACGGCAATCCGCTGCCGAGTTTTGAGGGAGAACCGAAGCTGGTGGGAGTTCCCAATGACATCGATGCATTCACAAAAGACGTGTGGGAGAGCCTGAATGAGGACAATAAAGTATCTCTGTTTGTACGTTATATAGATATCCCAACAGGTGAGTATGAAACCAGGATCGTGAATAAAAATAAATAACAGAAAAGCATAAAGGAGAATCGGAATATGAAAGAATTAGCGTTAAAGTACGGATGTAATCCAAATCAGAAACCTTCCAGAATCTATGTGGCTTCCGGCAGCGAGCTTCCGATCGAAGTTTTAAGCGGCAAGCCGGGATATATTAATTTCCTGGATGCTTTTAATGGCTGGCAGCTGGTGAAAGAACTGAAAAAGGCCACAGGGCTTCCGGCAGCGACTTCCTTTAAACACGTGTCTCCGGCAGGCGCGGCAGTGGGACTTCCCATGACAGATGTGCTGAAAAAAATCTACTGGGTAGACGATATGGGCGAGTTATCACCGCTGGCATGTGCCTATGCAAGAGCAAGAGGAGCTGACAGAATGTCCTCCTTCGGAGATTTTATCTCCCTGTCTGATGTGTGTGATAAAGACACGGCAATGCTGATCAAGAGAGAGGTTTCCGACGGTGTTATCGCTCCCGGATATACCGATGAGGCACTGGAAATCCTGAAACAGAAAAAGAACGGCAACTACAATGTGATCAAGATTGACCCGGATTACCAGCCGGCTCCGCTGGAGCATAAAGAGGTATTTGGCATTACATTTGAGCAGGGGAGACAGGAGCTTTCCATTGATGATGAGCTGCTTTCCAATGTTGTGACAGCGAATAAAGAGATTCCGGCGAACGCGCTGATGGACCTGAAGATCTCTCTGATCACACTGAAATATACACAGTCAAATTCTGTCTGTTTCGTAAAAGACGGACAGGCGATCGGTATCGGCGCAGGCCAGCAGTCACGTGTACACTGTACCCGTCTGGCAGGCCAGAAGGCTGATAACTGGTGGCTGAGACAGTGCCCGAAGGTACTGGATCTGCCGTTTATCGACGGTATCCGCCGTGCTGACAGAGACAATGCCATTGATGTTTACATCGGTGAGGAATATATGGATGTTCTGGCTGACGGAGCATGGGAAAAGATTTTCAAAGAGAAACCGGAAGTGTTCACACGTGAGGAAAAACGTGCATGGCTGGACAAGCTGACAGATGTCACATTAGGTTCTGATGCCTTCTTCCCATTCTCAGACAATATCGAGCGCGCTTACAAGAGCGGCGTAAAATACATCGCAGAGCCGGGCGGCTCCGTACGCGATGACGCAGTCATTGAGTGCTGCAATAAGTACAATATGGCGATGGCATTTACAGGCATCCGTCTGTTCCATCACTAATTTATTTCGCCTCCGCTTTGGGGCAGAGATAAGACCGGGGTTTCCGGTTTTATCTCTGCCCTTTATTTTATTGTTGGATACGATATGTGATAACTATTCTTTAATATTTATGCCGGGAGATTTTTTCCGTTATTTAATAAAATATAGATACCGGAAACTAGAATTAATAATAAAAGAAATATAGTGGTAAGGATGACAAAAAGAGTAGAATTTTTGAATAAGAACCCTTCAATCTTTATTAATAAATGTGTTGTTTTTAAATAATATATCCATGCAAAAGATAATCCCGAAGAGATTAAAAACCAATTACACCACCATATAAAGGGATATTTTTGTATGAAATTGGCATTAATATCATCTGTTGATTTAATGTTCAATTTGGTGAGTTTGGAAATAAAAAACATGAAAACAAAAATTAGATTCATAATACAAAAACACCATATATTTCCTACAATAAGTAATTGTAATACGGGAATATCTCTTGCGCCATCTAAAATATTGTCAAGAGAGCTTATTCCGCCAAAAAGTAAAAAAGAAAGTGCTGTAAAAATGGATACCAGGGCAATAAGCTGAGAATTCATATCTTTTGTTAGACCTGGAATAATATTTTTGACTTTTTCCTCTGCAATTTCTGAATATTTTTCATCAGTGGCTAAAAATAATTGGTATTGTCTTCTTGCCAAATTTATATGGTCCCATAATTTTAATACGGTTTTTTTCGCTGTATTGACAAGTTTTTTGTCACTGAAATTTGAAGATTCCTTTTCAAAATCTATGGAATATATATAATGGGCAACGGCATCGATATTACTTTGAACTGTGGCAAATTGCTTTTCGCTTAGTGTACAGACATAATTAGTAATATTCGTATAGAGCAAACGTTCATATGTACTTATATAGCTACATAACTTCTTGAAAAAATCCCACTCATTAAATTGCATGGACTCCTGTGCAAGTTCCTGGCATAATTTATCTATTTCAATCTGTATCTGCTTCAACTGATCGTTTATGCTGTCAGGGGTTATGGGAGAGTTTTCATTATCCTGTTTATTGGTATTAATGATCATCTACTTAAAATACTCCTTAATGGATTGTAACGAAATTATTTGGTTATGCATTCCATTGTATGCGGTTTTCCACGGACTCTGGTTATGAGTGAGGTCGACGAGATAAGAGGCTGAATAAGCGGCACAATTGCTCAATACATCGTCCATAACTTTTTGATCACACAATTTTATATTTTTCTCAGCGTTGTGAGCACAGATAGTCGGAATATCGGAATTACCCCATATTTTAAAATAATGATAAGCTTCCGGTACTACTGGTCCAAAGTCCCATGCTTCTATTTCTGCAGCAAAGCAGGGTTGATTTAATGTTACGAGAAACTGCGCCTGAACGAAATATAATAATTTTTGAAGTTTTAAATTGCTGACAGAATACCCATTTTTTTTGCAGTACAAAATTATATATTTTGCGACATCTATAACATTATACATTTTACCATCTCCTATCTGGATGTTATGATGTGGATAGACTCTTTATTGTATTTTTTATTATATGCTATAAATTTAGATAAGTCTATTTCTTTTTAGAAAGTGAAACACATCGGTTCAAGTATTTGATGTAATCTTAATATAGAACATATGTTCGATAAAGTCAAGGCGTAATAATTCACAAAATAATTCTGAAAAACAGAAGGATTTTTCGTATAGTATTTTATATATTTCAACGAAATCGATGGAGAAGAAGATATATGAATAATAGCAACTATTCGGCAGGTCTGTGTATTTGATGCAGAATAATCCATAACCGTACATGGCAAAGCGTGGCAGAGGGCAGAAGGTGAACAGCAAAATTCAAAGAAATTTGAAGGAAAAAGACATGAATTTCCCTTGTGATATATACGTTTCTGACTTATAATGAAGTCACATAATGTACATTCATAAGAGGAGGAGAACAAGAGATGGAAGGCATGATGAAAGTAGCAATAATGACGGATATCCAGAAGATGGATTTTGAAGAAAGACCCATCCCCCAGCCAAAGGACGACGAGGTTTTGGTAAAGCTGGATTATGTGGGAATCTGCGGTTCTGACCTGCACTATTATGAGACAGGGGCAATCGGGGATTACGTGGTAAAACCGCCTTTCGTACTGGGCCATGAGCCGGGCGGAGTTGTAGTGGAAGTCGGTAAGGATGTTAAGCATCTGCAGGTTGGTGACCGTGTGGCACTGGAGCCGGGAAAAACCTGTGGACAGTGTGAATTCTGCAAGGAAGGCAAGTATAATCTCTGCCCGGACGTGGTATTCTTTGCAACTCCGCCGGTTGACGGTGTGTTCCAGGAATACGTTGCCCATGAGGCAAATCTCTGCTTCAAGCTGCCGGACAATGTCAGCACTCTGGAGGGCGCTCTGATCGAGCCTCTGGCAGTCGGATTCCATGCTGCGATCCAGGGAGATGCTCATCTGGGCCAGAAGGCTGTTGTCATGGGCGCAGGCTGTATCGGTTTGGTCTCCATGATGGCTTTAAAGGCCAGAGGTGTCAGCGAAGTTTATGTTGTGGACGTGATGGATAAACGTCTGGAAAAAGCCATGGAGCTGGGTGCCACAGGCGTTATCAACGGTGCAAAAGAGGATGTTGTGGCTAAGGTCAAAGAGCTGACCGGCGGCAGAGGAATCGATGTGGTGATCGAGACGGCAGGCGCGGAAGTGACCTCCAGACAGGCGATCCTTATGGCAAGAAAAGGCTCTACCATTGTGTTCGTGGGATACAGCAGGACAGGGGAAGTGACCCTGCCTATGAGCATTGCCCTTGATAAGGAGCTGACCTTTAAGACCGTATTCCGCTATCGTCATATCTATCCTATGGCAATCCAGGCAGTTGCGGACGGCAAGATCAATCTGAAAGGTATTGTGACAGATGAATTCCCGCTGGATGAAGCGGACAAGGCTATGGAGTTCTCTATGAACAACAAGGCGGATATTGTGAAAGCAGTTATTAAGATCCATGAATAATTAATTAGATAGAAGAGGAGAGCCTCACTGGCAGCGAAATGCCGGTGAGGCTTTTTCTGTGCCGGGAAATCAGGGAGGCGGGACAGAAAAAAGAGGGATTTTATTAGTAAATTGAAAGAAATCATATGAAACTCATGAAACAAAAGTGAAACAAATGAAACAATATTGACATTTTACATGGCTGTTTCTATAATAAGTCTCATAAAGTTGGTTGAAAAGCACAAGGGAAGGGTAGAAAATAATGGAAAACATTGTAAAGTGCACAAAAGAGAGGTGATGAAAATGGGGCAACCATAAGAGATGTGGCGAAAAGAGCAGGAGTATCACCGGCCACTGTTTCAAGATATTTTCACGGGAAGAACATTGTGACAACAGAGGCGGCAAAGCGGATTGAGGAGGCTGTCCGGGAGCTTGCATATACACCTGTGTATAAGCAGAAAAACCCCGGTATCATAGCTGTTCTGATTCCGAACCTGAAGCTGGCGTATTTCAGCGAGGTGCTGAGAGAGCTGCTGGAGGCCGTGCCGAGATACGGATACAGGATGGTATTTATCCCTGTTACGGAACAGGGGGAGGCATACAAACAGTTTTTTAAAGAGCTGGATATTACGGGAGTTATCTATCTGGAGGAAAATGCAGACCAGGATATGCTGAATTACATAGCAGCCAAGAATATCAAGACGGTCATGTTCGGTGCGATCAGTGCTGACAAGAGATGTAAGATGATCCATATCAATGATTTGGCAGCCGCCCATGAGGGAGCCAGATATCTGCTTGACCTGCAGCACGAACAGATTTTGATCTTGTCCGATCATCCGAAAAGCATCAGTTCCGGATTTCAGCGTATTACAGGATGCAAAAGAGCTTTTGAGGAATTCGGTCTGGAGTTTGATGAGAATAAGGTGAAATATGGTGAGCTGACATATGACAGCGGTTACCGGATGACCGCACAGGCCATCAGAGAAGGGATCACTTTTACGGCTGCCTTTGCTTTCAGCGATGAAGCAGCTCTGGGTGTGATCAGTGCGCTGTCTGAGGTGGGACTGAAAGTTCCGGAGGACGTATCTGTGATGGGATTTGACGGAATCAGCTTATCCAGACAGGTGACACCGAAACTGACTACCATCAGCCAGCCTATTAAAAAAATGATAGAACAGACACTGGATACGTTCCAGAATCAGAAAAAGGAAGAAAATATAGAGATCACACTGCCCTATCGGCTGGAACAGGGAGAAACCTGTGTTGTCAACCAGAAAAGTAAAGCAATATCAAAGGAAACTGTAAACAGGAAATAAAAATACGAAAAGATGAAAGGTATGGAGGTACAAAATGAAAAAAGGAATGTGTATGATGCTGACACTCTTAATGGCAGGTTCTCTGACAGCCTGCGGAAACTCCCAGGCAGATGCAGGTAAAGACGAGGCAAAAAAGGATAACAGCTCAGAGAAGACAAAAATCTCATTCGCACTCTGGGATGAAGTGCAGAAACCGGTGTTTGATGAGATCGTAGAGAAATTCGAGACAGAAAATCCTGATATTGATGTGGAACTGCAGCTGACGCCGTGGTCACAGTATTGGACAAAGCTGGATGCAGCCATGGGCTCCGACAGTGCAGCAGATGTTTTCTGGATGAATACATATCTTCCCAAATACGCAGAGGCCGGTGTTCTGGAACCTCTGGACGAATATATTGAGAAGGATAAGGTAAATATGGATGACTATGTAAGTGTTGTAAAAGATGCTTACAATTACAATGATGTGCAATACTGTATGCCGAAGGGAATGGACACTGTACAGGTCTTCTACAACAAAGGTATTTTTGAAAAATACGGTGTGGAGGAACCACAGACAGGATGGACCTGGGAGGATATGAAGAATCTGGCAGGACAGTTAAAAGCTAAGATTGAAGAAGCAGGCTCCGATGAATACCCGATTTTGATGGAACTGGATCCACAGCCGTCTTTCTTTAATTTTATCAACCAGTCAGGCGGTTATGTTCTGAGCGATGACATGAAGAAAGCAGGTTTTGACCAGGAGGGAACCGTAAAAGCATATACAGATATGGTATCACTTATGGATGAAGGCCTGATGCCGGGAAGTGAAGTGCTCTCCGATACGAAGGGGACAGACCTGTTCCTGTCCCAGAAGGGAGCTATCCTTTTTATGGGCTCATGGAAAACTGCAGTCATCGATGAGGCAAGCTTTGCAGAGCAGGTGGGAACCATTGCCATGCCCGCAAAGGAAAGCGGAAATCAGAGTGTCATCGGCGGCCTTGGCTATGCAGTCAATTCCAGCAGCAAAGATAAAGATGCAGCGTGGAAACTGGTGAAATATCTGGCAGGAGAAGAGTCCAATAAGATGCAGGCAGAGGCGAAGATTGATGTCCCTGCACTGATCAGCGCACAGCAGTATTACAAAGCAGAGCATGTAGATGTAAATGTCATATTCGATGTGGCTAAGACAGGATTCCCCTTCCCGACATCATCCAGCGTGGCAGAATGGCTTCCCACTGTAAATGAAATCTCAGCAAAGATATTTGCAAAGGAACTGACTCCGGAAGAGGGATGTAAACAGATGCAGGAAGCAACACAGAGCGCATTGGACAGTGAATCATAAAACGGGATGGAAGTGCTGCACAGGACGAACCTGCAGCACTTCCGTTTTTAAAACGACAGGAGAGGGTGTTTGATGAAAAGACAGAAAAAGGGTTCCCTGAGGCGCCGGGAGATAATAGCAGGATACCTGATGATCGGGCCGCTGATGGCAGGGGTGATCGTGTTTTTTATCGGGGCGTTTTTTCAGAACATTTATTACAGCTTTACAAACAAGTCCAGTTTCGGAATACCTAAGTTTGTGGGCATGGAGAATTATGTGAAGCTATTCCAGGATGACGCATTTTATCAGGCGTTTATCAATACCATCCTGTATGTGGTCATCTGCGTGCCGCTGGTGGTGATACTGGCTGTGTTATTGGCTGTTCTGCTCAATTCCAAGGTAAAGGGGATCGGAGCCTTCCGGGTCTGTATCTTCCTGCCGGCCGTAACGCTGCCGGCTGCGATCGGACTCTTATGGAAGTGGCTGATGAATTATAAATTCGGTATTTTCAATGAGATACTGGGAAAATTCGGCGTAGAGCCGGTGGCCTGGCTGTCGGATTCCCGGATCGTGTTGTTTTCTATTTCCATAGTATTTATCTGGGCCAGCGTGGCATATCAGGTGATCGTGCTGCTGGCCGGACTGCAGGGGATTCCGGTATGCTACAGGGAAGCCGCTGAAATTGACGGGGCAAATGGAGTGCAGAGGTTTTTTAAGATCACACTGCCGCTGCTGTCCCCATCCATTTTCTTTGTATGCGTCACAACAGTCATAAACGTTTTTCAGATCTTTGATTTTATCTATCTGATGATTCCCCAGGGAAGCAGCGGAACGGAGGCATCCAGGTCTCTGGTCACTTATTTCTTTGAGCAGTCCTTTGTAAAGTTCCATAAGGGCTATGGGGCGGCGATCAGCCTGATGCTGTTTCTCCTGATTCTGGCAATTACTGCGGTGCAGATGATATGCCAGAAAAAACTGGTATTTTATGATGATTGATGCGCAGCAGGACGCGGAAAGGAGAATGGAATGATGAAAAAAAGAAAATGGCCGGTGTATCTGCTGCTTATCCTGTGTGCGGTTGTGACGGTGGGTCCGTTTCTATGGATGATCTTGACTTCCTTTAAGTCATACGAGGAGAGCATTCAGATACCGCCTACGATTTTTCCGGAAGTTTTTACCGTGGGAAGTTACCGGGAAGTGGTAGATAAATTTCCGTTTTTTGATTTTTATGTGAATACGTTTTTAGTTCTTTTATTTACCATAGGGATAGAGCTGCTGATTTGCTCCATGGCCGCCTATGCGTTTGCCAGGCTGCATTTTCCGGGCAGGGATGTGATCTTTATCGTGCTTTTGGCGCTCTTAATGGTTCCGGGACAGATATTTCTGGTGCCCAATTATGACATTATGGTGAAGCTGCATCTGGCCGATACCGTGACGGCCCTGTGGCTTCCGAAAATATTCAGCGCATTCGGAACATTTATGCTGAGGGAATTCTTTAAAGGGCTTCCCAGGAGCCTGGATGAGGCGGCTATGCTGGACGGCTGCGGATTTTTCCAGATTTATTACAGGATCTTACTGCCGCTTTTAAAACCTGCGCTGTCATCTCTGGCAATACTGACTGCGATCTCCACATTCAAGGATTTGATGTGGCCGCTGATCGTGAATAACTCTATGGATAAGATGACTTTGTCAGCCGGGCTGGCTATGTTGATCGGGGAACATACAACTTATTATCCTCAGGTCATGGCAGGCGGTATTATCGCCATACTGCCCATGATCATAATTTTCTTCCTCTTCCAGAAACAGTTTGTGGAGGGGATTGCCACAACAGGCGTAAAACAGTAAAGGAGGCAATGAAATGATCGATATCTTGGCAGTCTGCGCACATCCGGATGACCTGGAGGTCTGCGCAGCGGGTATCTTTGCAAAGGCAAAGAAAGAGGGACTGAAAACAGGTCTTGTGATTTTTACAAGAGGAGAATCAGGAGGTTATGCACAGAAGTGCGTGAGAGAAGAGGAGGCGGAAAAAGCAGCCGCCATACTGCAGCTTGACTATTTTGCCATGCTGGATTTTCCGGATGCCGGCATGTATTTTTCTAAGGAAGCAGTGGACGCTCTGATACCGCATCTGCGGAAATGCTCACCGCGGTTTGTTCTCACACTTTTAGAGGAGGATTACCATCCCGACCACACAGCCGTGTCAAAAATAACAAAGGCAGCCTGCTTTACAGCGGGACTGAAAAAATATGCGGATGACGATACGGACTGGCATTATGATGCCCTTCTCTTTTTCGGGGCGGACAACAGAACCAACCGGCGCAGGCCTGATATCTATGTGGATATCACGGATGTCATAGAGATAAAGAAACGTGCCTGTACGGCACACAGCTCCCAGGATGTGCTGCCTTATGCTATGAGCCTTGCCAGGGAATACGGGAGAGATGCAAAGACAGAGTATGCGGAGGGCCTGTTTTTAGGGCACAGTATTACAGTGGACAGTCTCTCAAATCTTATGAGAAAAAAATCTGGAGAATAGGCAGACGCTTCGGGGAGGTGTTCAGAGTGAAAATTGATTTTTACCAAAAGGTCCGGGAGGCAGAAGCAGAGATAAAAAGCTTTTACATCCATCTCCACAGACATCCGGAACTCTCGGGACAGGAATATAAAACACAGGAATGGATTCTCGGACAACTGAAAAAATGGAAGGTAGAGTGCAGGCCCTGTGCAGATACAGGAGTATACGCAGTCATCAAAAGCGGGAGGCCCGGGCATACCATTGCCCTCCGCGCGGATATGGATGCTCTGCCGGTGACGGAACAGACAGGTCTTGCCTGGCAGTCTGAGAATCCTGGGGTCATGCATGCCTGCGGGCACGATGTCCATATGGCTGTACTTCTTGGGTGTATCAGGCTTCTGCAGGAGTGCAGGGAGTGTCTGCACGGCAATGTGGTCTTTTTATTCCAGCCCTCCGAGGAACAGCAGGGAGGTGCCCGGCGTATGATCGAAGAGGGAGTCATGGATGAGCCAAAGCCGGAATTTACAGCTGCGTTTCATGTCTGGCCGCAGAGAGCAGGCAGCATAACCTGTATGCCGGGACCTGTTATGGCACAGCCCGATGCGTTCGGCATTGAGATAAAAGGAAAGGGAGGCCACGGGGCATCTCCCCATCTCTGCAGAAATCCCATTCCCGCCATGGCTGCACTGGTAAATGCCATTGGTAATATTACAGCCGATACGGTATCTGCCCAGGAGGCAGCAGTGGTGAATATCTGCCGGATACAATGCGGAGAGAAATATAATGTTGTAGCAGAGACCGGATATCTGGAAGGCACCATCAGGACCTATGATCCGGATGTGAGGGAGAAAATCATACACCGCCTGGAAAGGCTTACAAAATCCATAGCAGAAGCCTGGGAAATGGAAGGGACGTACCATATGAGTTCCGGTTATCCTGCAACAGTCAATGACAAAACAGCAGCACACTGGGCGGCCCGCGTGCTCAAGGAGAAGCTGCAGGAGGCGGAGATTCTCACAGAGGGAGAACCGGCTATGCTGGGAGAGGATTTTTCATATTTCGGCGCCCAGTGCCCGTCTCTGTTTCTGCGGCTGGGCTGCTGGCGAAAAGAAGAGGCAAAGCAGTATCCGCTTCACAGCAGTTGTTTTGAGATTGATGAATCCATATTGGCGGAAGGCACGGCTGCATTCTGTGTTCTGGCATCCGAATTTGCAGAAAAGGGGTTTGAGACAGATGAAAACCATTGAGATGATATACAGAGTTACATGCAGATACTGCAGACAGGCTTTTGGGCTGATGGAGGAACTGCGAAGGAGCAATGAAAAATATGAAAAGATCGAGATACGCTTTCTGGATACAGAGCGGGACAGAGAACTGCCTGCAGGCAGGAAATTCACTTATGTACCCTGCTTTTATATAGATGGCGAAATGGTTATGGAAGGGGTACCGACAAAGGAGAAAATAGAGGCGGTCTTCATACAGGCGCTTCAGGATACAGAAAGCAGAGAAAGAAGGGACAGAACCTGCAATAAACTGCTGAGAGAGGAAATCATGCTGGCTCTTGGATGTACGGAGCCGGGAACCATTGCCTATGCGGCGGCCTGTGCCAAAGAGATTCTGGGTGACATTCCGGAATATATGGAGATATGGGTCAGCGGCAATATATTAAAAAATGTAAAAAGTGTGATCATACCCAACACCGGAAACCTGAAGGGGGTAGCAGAAGCTGCCTTCTGTGGAATCGTGGGGGGAAATCCAAAACGCAAACTGGAGGTACTGAACACACTCACCGCCAATGACGCAGACACAGTGAGAAAGCTGGTGCGGGAGGAGAGTACATACAGTATCCATCTGGCAGAGATGGAGGAACCTCTGTATGTGCGTATTGACCTGCGAAAAGGGGAACATACCGCTTTGGTGGAGATTCAGAAAAGCCATATCCATATAACAAAAGTACAGAAAGACGGCAGAGATATCACAAAGCAGTATCAGCGCCGGGAGTGCGTTGGCAGCACACAGACAAATGAGGATGAGCTGAACTTAAAAGATATATATGATTTTGCAGGTGAGACCGGTACAGCAGAATTAAAGGATATTCTGGATATGCAGATCGCCTGCAACCGGAAAATAGCGGAAGAAGGAATGAAAAACGATTATGGGGCAAAGGTGGGGAAAAATCTTCTGCGTTTATACAAAGAGGAAGACGCTGCAGTGCTGGCAGCTTATGCGGCAGCCGGAAGTGATGCCAGAATGGGCGGAAGCGTTCTGCCTGTAGTGGCAAACTGCGGAAGCGGAAACCAGGGAATCACCATTGCGGTCCCCATATCTATCTATGCGGAAAAAAAGGATAAGAGCCGGGAGGCATTGCACCGTGCAATGATCTTTGCAAATCTTATTTCTATTTATATAAAACGTGGAATCGGGAAGCTCTCTGCTTACTGCGGGGCAGTCAATGCCGGATGTGCCGCAGTCTGCGGCATCGCATATCTGGATCAGGCGCCGCTTGCTGTGATGGAGGATATTATCACAAATACACTGGCTACCATATCAGGCATGCTCTGTGATGGCGCAAAGCCCTCCTGTGCCGCAAAAATCGCCATGTCTGTGGAAACAGGCCTTCTGGCCTATGAGATGGCGAAAAACCAGTGCCGCTTTATGGAGGGAGAGGGTATTGTGGGTAAAAATGCAGACGAGACCATTGAGGCAGTGGGCAGAATCGGAAAAGACGGCATGAGAGAGACGGACAGCAAGATTTTGGAAATTATGATGGGAAACTGAAGGAGGAAGGCTTATGAAGTTAACAGTCATTGGCGGATGCGGTTCACGCAGTCTGATGCTGGCAAAATGTCTGGCACAACAGGCGGAAAGCCTTGGCATAACAGAGGTTGTTTTTATGGATACGGATCAAGAGCGGGTCAGGGTTTTCGGCTCAATGGTAAAGGAGGTCTTTGCCAGGACAGCGCCTTCCGTACATTATGTGTGCACAACAGATGAAAAGGAGGCTGTGTGGGAGGCGGATTTTATCATCACCACCATCCGCGCGGGAAAAGAGGAAAGCCGTATCATAGATGAGCGGGTAGCGCTGAAGCATGGAGTGATAGGACAGGAGACAACCGGGGTAGGCGGGTTTGCCATGGCCCTTCGCTCCATTCCCACCCTGCTGCACTATTGTGAACTGATCCGCAGATATGCTGCCCCTAATGTGATGGTATTTAACTTTACCAATCCTGCAGGGCTTGTGACACAGGCTTTAAGAGATCAGGGATATTCCTTTGTGTATGGAATCTGCGATGCTCCCTCCGGGTTTATGCGGCAGGTGGCCGGGCTTTACAAGGCCGAGGCTTCGGATTTTCAGGTGCATCTCATAGGTCTGAACCATTTATCTTATTTTACCAGTGTAAAAAAAGAGAACAGGGAGATGCTCCCGGAGATATTAAAGGATCCCAGGCTCTATGAGCAGACGGACATGCGGTATTTTGAACCGAAGCTGGCACAGCACATGGGGTGCATGCTCAATGAATATCTCTATTATTTCTATTACAGGGAAAAGGCACTGCAGAATATACAGAAGACCGGCGAGACCAGGGGCGAAAGGATCAAGAGGATCAATGACTGTATGCTGCAGGAGCTGGGCCGGTATGATGCCGGAAAAGATTTTGACAAAATGCTGGAAATATACCGTGATCATACATATACGAGAGAGAGCAATTATATGCAGGGCGAGACATCTGTGGCGAGGGATGATGCCTGTATTCCGAAATTTGATCTGAATACAAAAGATGAAGGCGGATATGCAGGGGTAGCCCTGGCACTTATGCGGGCTAAAATCACAGGGAAAGAGGGAGAGATGATTCTCTGTATGCCCAACCAGGGAACTGTGGACTGGTTAAAGGATACGGATGTGATTGAAGTATCCTGTCATATTTCAAAAGCAGGGGCAGTGCCGAAACCCGGGCCGTATACTCTGCCCCAAAGCGCAAAGCAGCTCATCTGTGCAGTCAAGTATTATGAGAGAACAGCCGCCCAGGCCATAGTGGAACGCAATGCAAAGAAGGCCATAGATGCCCTTATGGTGAACCCTCTGGTGAATTCCTATTCCCTGGCAGAGGAACTGCTCAGGGAGTATCTGGAGATTTATGAGGAGTATACAGGAGGATGGAAGGTATGAACAGTGTAGGGGGATTTGGAATCGCCAATGTGGATATTATTTTCGGAAACGCCCGCAGAATGCCAAAGCTTGGTGAGGAGGTATACAGCGAGAGCTGTTCCAAACAGCTCGGAGGCGGAGCGGTGGCAACTCTTATCCAGTTGTCCAGGCTTGGCGTACCTGTAAAGCTGGCAACCTATATTGGAGAAGGGCCGCTGAGCAGATATCTGGTAAAAGAACTGGAGAAAGATGAGATTGAATACACCAATATGCTCTCCACGGATGAGGAGGACCCGGTTACCCTGAGCTGTGTGGTATCCTGTATGCAGGATCGGGGGATTGTCTCCTATAAGCCGGAGGAAGCGGCGTTTGCAGTGGAGAAAAAGAAAATATATGAGTTTTATGAAGGCTGTCGGATCGCATTCCTTTCTCTTGAGCAGAAGGATCTGTGCAGGCCTCTGAAAGAGGCCGGATGTACCATTGTCCTGGATTCCGCGTGGAGTGACATGCTGAGCCTGGAGTGGTATTATGATGCTTTTCCGTATGTGGATTATTTTATACCGAACTCCATGGAAGCCATGAAAATAACCGGGGCAGATACACCGGTACAGGCATTGGAAAGGCTGTCTGAGCATTTGAAAAATCCTATTGTAAAAAACGGAAACGCGGGCTGCCTGTATAAGCAAAACAAAGAACTCCATATCATAGAGCCGCTCCCGGTAAGACATGTGGATTCCACCGGGGCAGGGGATGCTTTTGCAGCCGGCTTTATGTACGGATTGTATTACGGATATGACCTGGGGGATTGTAGCCGGTTTGGAAATATCACGGGAGGAAATGCCGTGACAGAGATGGGGTGTCTGTCCGCGGAGATGGACGAGGAGAAGCTGCTGAAATATTTTTATGAGATATACGGCAGAGAAAAGAAGATCAGCTGAGAAAACTGCGGACAGGTATTGGGCCGGTTCTGTATCGATGGGATAAAATATGAAAAAGGATTCAGCGGGAACTGTCCAGACCAGGGATGGGGAGCAGGTGCAGATGGGACGGGCCGGAAAGCTGGGAAAATGGTTTGAGCCTGCCACGAAATATCTCTTTGTGGGACTGACTTTTGTTGTATATATTTTAGGAATTTTTTACGGTGGCATCGGTTGATTTATGAATTTTGCAGGTTGAAGTGAAAAAGGGAATTTGTTATACTTAGTGGGACGAAAAAGGGAAACACTATAAGAAAAATTGACAGGAGAGGTAAAGGATGAGTATAAGAATCGGAATTTTAGGCTATGGTAATCTGGGACGCGGAGTGGAATGCGCAGTGAAGCAGAACCCGGATATGGAACTGGCTGCTGTTTTTACACGCCGTAATCCTGCAGATGTCCATATCATGACAGAGACTGCAAAGGTTTATCATGTGGATGAAGCTGTGAAGATGAAGGACGAGATTGACGTTCTGATCCTGTGCGGCGGAAGCGCGACGGATTTACCGAAGCAGACACCTGAGTTTGCACAGTATTTCAACGTGGTGGACAGCTTTGATACTCATGCAAAAATACCGGAGCATTTTGCGGATGTGGACGCAGCGGCAAAGAAGAGCGGGAAGATAGGCCTGATCTCTGTTGGCTGGGACCCGGGAATGTTCTCTTTAAACCGTCTGTATGCCAATGCCATTCTGCCGGAGGGAACGGATTACACGTTCTGGGGAAAAGGCGTCAGCCAGGGACATTCCGATGCAGTCAGAAGGATTGAGGGCGTTGTGGATGCAAGACAGTATACCATTCCTGTGGAAAAAGCGCTTACAGCAGTCAGAAACGGAGAGAACCCCACACTCACAACAGGTGAAAAGCATACCCGTGAGGTGTTCGTAGTTGCAGAAGAGGGCGCAGATAGAGAGAAGATCGAAAAAGAGATCAAGACAATGCCGAATTACTTTGACGAGTATGAGACAACCGTGCATTTTATCAGCGAAGAGCAGATGAAGGCAGAGCATGCAGGTCTTCCCCACGGTGGATTTGTGATCCGTACAGGAAAGACGGGATGGGAGAAGGAGCACAGTCATGTGATCGAATACAGCCTGAAGCTGGATTCCAACCCGGAGTTCACATCCTCTGTTATTGTGGCTTACGCAAGGGCGGCGTACCGTCTGAACCGGGAAGGACAGAGCGGATGCAGGACCGTCTTCGATATTGCACCGGCTTATTTAACTGTAAAATCTCCGGAGGAACTTCGGAAACACATGCTGTAAGGTCAGCAGATGAGGAAAAATGAAAGCGAATATTGATATAAAAAAAGAAGCTAAACGGGTAGTGTTTGGCCTTGCCGGAGCTATCATTATGGCTGTTAATATCAAGACATTTGTCAGAGCGGGAGGATTGTATCCGGGCGGTTTCAACGGGGTGACTTTGTTGATTCAGACTGTTTTTCAACGGTTTCTGGGAATTGCACTGCCGTTTACTCTGGTCAATCTGTTATTGAACGCTGTACCGACAATTGTATGTTTCAAAGCGATTGGTAAGAAATTCACAGTAAGTTCTGCGATGATCATAGTATTGACCAGTATTCTTACCGATATCATCCCCTCCCAGCCGATCACGCAGGACATTCTTTTGATCGCTGTATTCGGCGGGCTTTTAAATGGTTTTGCTGTGAGCCTTTGTTTAATGGGCGGAACCAGCGGCGGCGGTACTGATTTTATTGCTATTTATTTCGCGGAAAAGAAAAATGAAGATGTCTGGAATTTCATTTTACTCGGTAATGGATGTGTGCTGGTGATCGCGGGTATTCTGTTTGGATGGGATAAGGCACTTTATTCTATTATTTTCCAGTTTACATCCACACAGATCATTCATATACTGCATACGGCGTATAAGAAGGAGACGCTGTTTATTGTTACGGATTGTCCGGATGCAGTGTACCAGGAGATTTATGAGGTGACAAATCACAGCGCGACTGAGTTTGCGGCTACCGGGTGTTATTCTAATGAAGGCCGGAAGATGCTGTATTCCGTGGTTTCCAGCGCGGAGGCGAAGGTGCTGGTGACCAGGGTGCGGAAGGCGGATCCGAAGGCGTTTATTAATGTGATCAAGACAGATTTTCTGGAAGGGCATTTTTATCAGAAGACGGATTATTGATAGGAAAAGGACTGCTTAGGCGGTCCTTTTTTTGTGAGATTTTTATTCCAAGCTAATGCGTAAGATTCTCTACCGCTCTTAAACGTCCGTACAGGGAAGCCTGCGGCCAGGTCCGGCTGGTTTTTTAAAGGGGATGGAAAGAGGTAGCAGCGGATGGCGTTTGAGGGTAAAGGAACGGTTTTGGGAGGAAAGTCTGGAAAAGAAAGCCCGGAAAGAATAGGGAGGATAAGGTGGGAAAAATGTTTGGAAAGGGGAGATTTATGATGGGATTTGTGGTATTATGAAGGATAGATTGTGAAAAATGGATTATGAAGCTGGGTGGGTGAAATATGATTTATGTGAGTCATTTGCTGGACAATGTGGATATGAGAGATGTGATAGAGAGGACAGGGGCCGGAGTTGAGAGTATTGAGTTTTCAATCTCCGAGAATCTGGACCGTCTGGAGGAGAAGATTGACAGTTATGAAAAGAGGCTGGAGGAAATGGGGTGCGGGAAGCTGCTGCTTCATGGGCCTTTTCTGGATCTGAATCCCATGGCGTTTGATTCGCTGGTCCTGGATGCTACCAGGAAACGGTATGAGCAGGCGTATCAGGCGGCAGAAAGGCTGGGGGCTGAGAAGCTGGTGTTCCATACCTGTTATGTGCCGGATGTATATCTGCTCATAGGATGGGCTGACAGGGTGGCTGAGTTTTATAAACGGTTTCTGGATGGCCGGGATGGGATTCAGATCGTGATGGAAAATGTGTTTGACAGGGAGGCAGAACCGATTCTGGAAGTGGCCCGTAAGGTGGATCATCCTGATTTTGGGATTTGTCTGGATATAGGGCATGCTCATTGTTATTCGGAGATGCCGGCTGCTGCGTGGGCGGAATTGTTTGGCAGTTATATCAGGCATATGCATGTGCATGATAATCTGGGAGACAGGGATGCACACATGGGACTGGGAAGAGGAAATCTGGATTATAAAGAGGTTATCGGAATCGTGAAAAGGAATAATCCGGAGGTGTCTTTTACAGTGGAATGCAGTGGGAAAGAAGATGCGCTGCGGTCTGTTATGGCGCTTCAGGTTTTGTGAAATTTATGGGGAAAAAGGGCAGCTCGGTTTGAATGGCCCCAAAAAAGTCAGACTTTTTTGGGGCACCTCAAACCGGGCTGCCTTTTACTTGCTTGTGTTATTACTTGCCGTCAAAGCAGTGGGTACACATTTTGCACGGGCTCAGTCCGATGGAAGTTGTCAGATCATCCAGACGGTGATAGTGGAGTGTTGTGAAGTTAAGCTGTCTGCCGATCTCCTCCAGCATTTCTTTGTAGTTGGTGGAATCGGGGTTGGCATAATCAGCAAGCACTTCCTCGGAGACATTGTCTCCCTCCCGGTCCGCAATAATGCGGCGGGTGATCAGATCCATTTCGGATTTGGAACGTGAGAAGTTCAGGTACGGGCAGCCGAACAGAAGCGGTGGGCAGGCCGGACGGATGTGAACTTCTTTGGCTCCGCTGCTGTATAAAAATTCAGTTGTCTCGCGAAGCTGTGTTCCGCGGACGATGGAGTCGTCGATCAGCAGCAGGCTCTTGTTTTTTATCAGCGCTTCCACCGGAATCAGCTTCATGCGCGCGATGAGGTTTCTCTGGCTCTGCTGAGTCGGCATGAAGGAGCGGGGCCAGGTCGGTGTATATTTGATAAACGGGCGGGAGAAAGGAATGCCGGATTCATTGGCGTAGCCGATCGCATGGGCGATACCGGAGTCAGGAACGCCGGCAACCAGGTCTGGCTTCACATTTTCTCTCTGGGCATCGCGCTGTGCCAGCTTTTTGCCGCACTCGTAGCGCATTTCCTCTACATTTATGCCTTCATAGGTAGAGGTGGGATAGCCGTAGTATACCCACAGGAAGGAACAGATTTTCATTTCTTCCCGGGGTTTTACTAAAGTTTCAGCGCTTTCCGGGGTGAGGAATACAACCTCGCCAGGTCCGAGTTCACGATAGGTTTCGTATCCCAGGTTGAAGAAAGCAAAGCTTTCAAAAGACGCGCAGAACGCATCCTCTTTTCTGCCCAGGATGACAGGGGTACGGCCTACACGGTCACGCGCGGCATAGATTCCTTTCGGGGTGAGCAGAAGCAGAGTCATGGAACCGTCCACAAGCTCCTGCACATACTGTATACCTTCCACAATGGTGGATTTCTGGTTGATCAGGGACGCCACCATCTCGGTTGGGTTGATGCTTCCGCCGCTCATTTCCAGGAAATGTGTGCATCCGTTTTTATAGGAAATATCCACAAGTTCATCCATATTGTTGATTTTTCCCACGGTAGTGATGGCGAAGCTGCCCAGATGTGACTGTACTAAAAGCGGCTGCGGCTCATTGTCAGAGATACAGCCAATACCCAGGTTTCCCTCCAGTTCGTTTAAGTCTCCGTCGAATTTGGTACGGAAAGGGGTATTTTCGATATTGTGAATCGAACGGTTGAATCCATTTGGTCCATAGACTGCCAAACCGCCTCTTCTTGTGCCTAGATGAGAATGATAGTCTGTTCCGAAAAACAAATCCAGAGTGCAGCTGGATTTAGAAGCTACTCCAAATATTCCACCCATTGATTTTTCTCCTTTTTCATAAGAATTCTGTTAATGTGACTACAGAAAGCATGCTGTGTGGTAACTGTTCAGTACCTTCACAGTTACGCTGTGTGTAGCTTTCTGCGGTTTTTCCGATGCAGTCTTTATTATATACTCATAGGACAGCGTTCGTAAAGTCGTTTTGCCAACTTTTTTTACTTCGCAGGAGAGAAAAAATAGTGTATAATGGGGACGAAAGAAGTAAAATTCTACAATTTGAGGAGTGGGTCCATGAAAAATCAGACAGAATATGTGAAGCATACATTTGCGCCGGTTTATGACAGCAGTTCCAGGGTTTTGCTGCTGGGAACCATGCCTTCTCCGAAATCCAGAGAGGAAGGATTTTACTACGGGCATCCCAGAAACCGGTTCTGGAAAGTGATGGGAGAGGTGCTGGGTGAGGAGACTCCCGTGACGACAGAGGAGAAGAAGAATATGCTTCTGGCTCATAAGGTTGCCGTGTGGGACGTGCTGGAAAGCTGTGAAATACGCGGGGCGGATGACGGGAGTATTAAAAATCCCAGGGCCAATGATATGTCACTTGTGCTGGATGCGGCACCTGTACAGGCTGTCTTTGCCACCGGCCAGAAGGCGGCGGCACTTTACCGGAAGTATTGTGAGCCGTATACAGGGGTGCCGGTAATACAGCTTCCGTCTACCAGCCCGGCAAACTGCGGTATGAAATATGAAGCGATCCTGGAAGCTTACCGGGAGATTTTAAAATATCTGTAAGGGACAGAGAGGAGAAATATATGAAATTTATATCATGGAATGTGAATGGCCTGCGGGCTTGTGTTCAGAAGGGATTTATAGAGTATTTTGAGGCTGCGGACGCGGACTTTTTCTGTCTGCAGGAGACGAAGCTTCAGGAGGGGCAGATTGATTTTGCGCCGGAGGGGTATTATGCATATTGGAATTATGCGGTGAAGAAAGGGTATTCCGGGACGGCGATTTTTGCCAGGAAGAAGCCGGTTTCCGTGGCTTACGGAATCGGGATCTTGGAGCATGACCAGGAGGGCAGGGTGATCACTCTGGAGTATGAGGATTTTTATCTTGTGACCTGTTATACGCCGAATTCACAGAATGAACTGGCAAGGCTTTCTTATAGAATGGAGTGGGAGGATGCGTTTAGGGAGTATCTCTTGAAGCTGGATGAGAAGAAGCCGGTTGTTATGTGCGGGGATCTGAATGTGGCGCATAAGGAGATCGATCTGAAGAATCCTAAGACGAACAGGCATAATGCCGGGTTTACGGATGAGGAGAGGGGTAAGTTTACGGAGCTTCTGGAGGCTGGGTTTACGGATAGTTTTCGGTATTTTTATCCGGAGGAGACGGGGATTTATTCCTGGTGGTCTTATCGGTTTAAGGCCAGGGAGAAAAATGCGGGGTGGAGGATTGATTATTTCTGCGTTTCGCGGAGGTTGGAGGAGAAGTTGGTTTCTGGGGGGATTCATACGGAGGTTTTGGGGTCGGATCATTGTCCGGTGGAGGTGGTTATAGATATGTAAAATAAGGGGGGGATAGGGCGGACGGGAAACAGGCGGTGAGCGGAGGGCAGCCGGGGCAGAGGGTATCAGGCAGGCGGAGCACTCCGCTGGGTGGAAGCTAACCTGCTCCCAGTCACTAAGCTCATCGCCTTAGGGCTCTTCGCTAAGTGTCTGGGGCAGGTGGATCTTCCGCCCGCTCCGCGAAACACCGCCTGCCTGATACCCTCTGCCCCGGCTGCCCTCCGCTCACCGCCTGCTTCCCTGGTGGCTGGTATCCCACGGTTTTGTGGGTAAAGTAAACGGTAGCCTTTGTTATGGATATTTTGAATTTTGAGTTAGAAAGAGATAGGGTAGGTTGAGAGAGATGTGTTTGGATAGGAGATTATTATGAGTGTTGGGGTGAAGTTGACGGAGTTTTCTAAGAGTGCGGGGTGTGCGGCTAAGATTGGGCCGGGGATTTTGGCGGAGGTGGTGGGGAGGCTGCCTGCGGCCAAGGATGATAGATTGATGGTTGGGGTTGAGACGGCGGATGATGCGGCGGTGTATCGGGTGTCGGATGAAGTGGCTTTGATACAGACCGTGGATTTTTTTCCGCCTATGGTGGATGATCCGTTTACGTTTGGGCAGATCGCAGCGGCAAATGCGCTCAGTGATGTGTATGCAATGGGCGGGGAGCCGCGGCTTGCTTTGAATGTGGTTGCGTTTCCTAATTGTCTGGGAGCTGAGGTGCTGGGGGAGATTCTGGCAGGCGGGGCTTCTAAGGTGAAGGAGGCAGGGGCTGTGCTGGCAGGCGGGCACTCGATCAATGATGAGGAGCCGAAGTATGGGCTTTGTGTCTCCGGGTTTGTGAAGCCGGACAGGATTTGGAAGAACGGGGGAGCAAGGACGGGGGATGTGCTGCTTTTGACAAAACCTCTGGGTGTGGGACTGATCAATACGGCTGTGAAGGCGGGAATGGCTTCCGAGGAGGCGGAGAGGAAGGCTGTTGAGAGTATGAGCTGCCTGAATAAGATGGCTATGGAAGCGCTCAGGGATGTCGAGGTGCATAGCTGTACGGATGTGACAGGGTTCGGACTGACCGGTCATGCTCTGGAGACTGCAAGAGCAAGCGGGAAATCGCTTGTGATCCAGACAGATAAGCTGGAAGTGCTGCCGGATGCTCTTTTTTATGCCTCTATGGGGCTGGTTCCGGAGGGAACTTACAGAAATAAGGCGTTTAATAAGAAGGATGTAAGGCTGGAGGAACAGGTGGATGAGACGATGGAGGATCTGGTCTTTGATCCCCAGACTTCAGGAGGGCTTCTGGTGAGTCTGAAAAGGGAGGATGCGGAAAACGTGCTTGTAAGGCTTGCAGAGGCAGGGTACCCTTTGAAGGCTGGTATTGTGGGAGCTGTCACGGATCTGCAGGATAAGTATCTGATTGTACGATAGGAAGAGCGGACGGCGCTGTGGGAGAAGCAGGGCAGACGGTTAAAGCATTGAGGGAACCGGCAGCAAGTGCAGGAGCTGCCGGTTCCCTTTAAAAACGCAGTGTGTTATTTTGTGTAACTGTTCAGTCAGGTCTGCGCATTTACTGCGCTGACCGTGCAAAAGAGTAGTGGCGGCAGGTATTCGCCCCATC
>PPYE01643650.1_pt1 | contig 25822 bp, 22 predicted proteins | sample 1559881 | NCBI WGS metagenome assembly PPYE01 (sample SAMN08240022, study PRJNA423297) | Human gut metagenome, whole genome shotgun sequencing project. | reverse complement strand
ACAGAAAATACGAACCACATTAGACAAGTTCTTTAACAAAAGTCATTCCTAATCGAATGGCTTTTTTGCGTTCACCACCAAATCAGGCGCCCTTATCGGTCAGTTGGTTTGTTAATAACAAGATGAGATAAGCTAGCGGTAGAGGCGCACATTCAATTTGTCATCAAAATGTAATCAGCCAGGCGTTCCTTTTGATTGCGTTTTGAAATAAATTTCCGTAGAATGGAAGGACAGCGAAATTTTTAGTGAGGTGATAAAGATGGCATACGGGTTATTATTTGGTGGCATTTTAATGGAAGTTTTCGGGAGCTTTTTCTTAAAGCGCGCAAACGGTTTTCGGAACTTGATACCCACGTTAATGGTTTTAGTTGGGTATTTTAGTTCGTTAGTCCTCGTGACGCTTGCAATGCAACGCCTGCCGTTAGGGGTGACGTATGCCATGTGGGCCGGTCTGGGGACGTTTGCGACCGTTGTGTTAGCGGTCGTGGTCTACCGGGAACGGTTGAGTTTGTCACGGTTAAGTGGCTTACTTGCAATCGTGATTGGAGCGATTTTACTGAACATTTAAATACAAGGGGGAATTGATGATGCGTGCATGGATTCAATTAGTTATTGCAATTGGCGTTGAAATTGTGGGGACCAGCTTGTTGAAGTTATCGGCTGGATTTAAGCACCCCTTGGTTGGGATTCTAGGCATGTTGCTGTACGGGTTAGCGATTTTTAGCTTTTCGTTAGCGCTACGCAAGATTCCGCTCAGTATTGGTTATGCCATTTGGGCCGGGGTTGGTACAGCCGTCACGGGTCTCATTGGTATTTGGGCGTTTGGGGAAGTCTTGACCGGCTTGAAGACGCTCGGATTTATGGCAATTATTATGGGGGTCGTTTTGTTGAACAAACCACTCAAGGCCCCTCAAACGGCCCCAACAACATCGCGGACAGCGCGGTGGCGGGCTCGTTATAATCGATAAAAATTAAAAAAGACCGAGTATCGGGCTTGCTTTGTGTGTTAAAGCAAGCGACTGATACTCGGTCTTTTAAAATGATTCAGGTTTAGGCACTGCATAAGGCTCCCATCGACTGCATATGACGGAGAACCTTGGTTGCTCAGGCTGAACGCAGTACTTAGTCGATTGACCAGACTTCCTTGGCCGTCCCGATGACTAAGGCGAGTTTGGCCCATTGTTGTGCTTCAGTCAGTTGGTTGCCTTCTTCAGTTGAGGCAAAGCCACACTGTGTTGATAACGCCAGGTTACTTAGAGGCACCTTAGTCGTTGCCTCTTGGAGGCGGGCTTTAATATCGGCGGTCTTTTCAAGTTCTGGGAATTTGGAAGTGACGAGCCCTAAGACGAGCCGTTTGTGAGCATCGTGATTCCAAATCTGGTCCAGAACTTCGAAGCCCCCGGCCCGTTCATTGTCGTATTCCAAGAATAAGCCGTCGTAATTGAGTTGACCTAAGTAGGGTGCAACGACGTCATAGCTACCTGAGAACAGGTAGGTGGACTTGAAGTTGCCCCGGCAGATGTGCGTCGTGACGGTCAAATCAGCCGGTAAGTCAGCTAGGGCCGCATTGATCACGGTGACAGCGTCGTTTGCCCACTTAGTATAGGTCGCGTGGTCGGCATCTGGGTCGTTGAGCTTGCTAATTAGGAAGGCCCAAGTCGTATCGTCGAGTTGGATGTAGCGACAGCCCAGGTCATAAAAATGCTGAATCGTTTCATGGTAAGCTTGGGCGAGATCCGTTAAGTACGCGTCCCAGCTGTCATAGAATTTGGACCAGTTATCACTGCGGTTGTCACGGAAAAGCATCGTGGGTGACGGAATCGTTTGTTTAGCCAAGACGCCTTCTGGGACGATTGATTGCAAGTATGAAAAGGCATCGAAGAAGGGGTGGTCAGGATTGTAGGCGACTTTGCCGATGAGCTCAGCGTTGTCCGTACGGGTATGGTCGCCCTTGAACTTGTAGCTTTGGTGGTAGTCATATTTGCCGACACCGGTTAGGCCCCAGAGAAAGTCCAAGTGCCACCAGCTACGAGAAAATTCACCGTCAGTGACAGCTTTGAGGCCTAGTTTGACTTGTTCGTCAACAATCCGTTTGATTTCGGCATGTTGAATTTCGAGTTCTTGTTCAGCAGTGATTTCACCAGCGGCTAATTGTTCGTGGGCTTTTTTTAAGCTAGCGGGACGTAATAAACTGCCGACGACGTCAAAACGGAATGGTGCGGTTAAAGTGGTTGTTGTGGTTGTCATAAATCATCAGACTCCTTAAATTTAGTTGCGGGAACGAAAAAAGCGTCGTCCTGAATAATCAAATTATCCAGGACGACGCTGGGCCGTGGTACCACCTGAGTTCTAGACTAGCGAACCAGTCTACTCGAGACAACTGCCGAATGATAGCGCAATTGCTAACGAAGGTAACGGTTGTTACACCGGCACTGGTTCATGTTCATACGCTGAGCACTCACCAGAACGAACTAGGAAACCAGACCATCTTCATTGGTTGTGCCGATACCGTTTCACCACCCCGGTACTCTCTTAACAGCGACGCCAACTACTCATCTTTTAATCGTTCTTTAATTATTGTCACCTATCATACTGGTAATTATTTTAAATGTCAAATTTAATTTAAAGCGGGGATGGATGAGTATGGTCCGCTTAGTGCCATGCTATAATGGCAAGTAACATGCGATTGGGGGCAAACTATGGATAGAATCATTCGATTTTTCAAGCGGGACGATGTCGATTTATACTTAACGTTGGCGTTGTTGATCATCATCATTTACTTAATGCGCGGCTTTGCGACGGTCGTGCTCTTAACCACGATTTTTGCGTATTTGGGGGTCAAACTCAGTCGGTGGTTGAATTTGCACACGCATCTGCCGTACTGGATTGCCGTGATCGTCGTCTATGTTGGAGTGATTGCGCTGTTCATTGGGGCACTCTCATACGCCGCTCCGACCTTGGTTGACCAGTTAAAAGTCATACCTGATATGATTTCGCGGGCAATCACGCACCATCCCGTACTTAATAAGAATATTGATAAGTGGGTCAATCAAGCCATTCATAGTAGTGAGCTCATCCAAAATGGTAAGTCGTTGCTAGTGACTGGTATCAAGGGCTTAAGCGAAGTGGGAACTGGCTTTACCCATGTCTTAATGGCCATCTTTTTGAGCTTTATTTTCGCCGTTTCACGGGGGCGGATGATGGTATTCGGCCGCCAATTCTTACAATCCAAGTTCAAAAAGTTCTTCGCTAATGTTTATTATCTGACGCATAAGTTCGTGATGATTTTAGGCCGGATTATTGAAACGCAGTTGGTGATTTGTACGATCAATACGATTCTGATGACGATTGGCTTCGTGATTATCGGGATGCCAAGTATCATGGTGTTGTCGATCATCGTCTTTATCCTAGGCTTAGTGCCAGTCGCCGGCGTCCTGATTTCGATGGTGCCACTCACCTTGCTCGGATTTGCGTCGGGTGGCCTGATTCGGGTCGTTTGGATCATCGTGCTGGTTATCTTGATTCACGCCTTCGAATCGTATTTCTTGCACCCACGGCTAATGGCGGACCGGACCGACTTACCGGTCTTCGTTACGTTTATCACGCTGATTATCATGGAAAGCCTACTGGGTGCTTGGGGCTTGATTATTGGGATTCCAATCGTTTCGTTCTTCTTAGATATTTTGGGCGTGCAGAATTCTGAACCGCGGCGGGTGACGTCGAGTAACAAGTCAGCATCATGATGGGTTTAAATCAATCTGAAGAATCAATTGGATGTTAGTCGTAGTCCAATATTAACTTTCTGATAGACAGAGGCTGCTAAAACACTTTAATATGATGTCTTTTTACTTTGGCAAATCAGTCATTATTCGACCTCATTCCAGTCAACATCAGGCCACGCTTCAGTCATTGGCTGTTTTGTGGGACCAGTATAAGGATTTTCAATACGTGGTACGAGTGTATATGATTCCCCATCTTTGGCTGGGATGAGTAACCAGCGTTGACCTTCTTTAAAACGTCCGTCTTTAGGTAGACTTAATGCCAATGAATTGCTGAGGCTAACTGTTTTTATCTCAACCATGTCAGTACCTCCTGTTAGTAAATATCTTCTTGGTATCACAAATATAACACGTGAATACCGGACAGCGTAGTTAAAACGATTGTGATAACTAGATGATGAGCATATGATTTATGAATACCTTTGAAATCGTACATCCGCGAAGTTGACCATTCATCGATTTGTGCAAGCTTACGAAATGTAATAATTTTAGTAAAAGGAGCTGTTTTCATGAATGAAACAGTCAAGAAACAAAAACGATTGCAAGTTAATGTTTCACCCGAATTAGCAGAACAGTCGCAAAATATCTTTCAGAAACTAGGCTTAATAACACAGGATGCCTTAACGATCTTTTTTAAAGCAGGTCGTTGCGACAAAGGAAATTCCATTTGATATCCAAATGACAGCCGAACAAAAAAGTACAATGAATTTACGGGATGCTGTTAGCAAATTGCCAGTTCAGAAATTGCGGACTAAGCAAGACGTTGCAGATTGGCTCAATGAAGAAGACGCTGACTATGAATAATGGAGAAGTTGTGGGTGTATAGAATTCCGACCGCTGCGGGTGACGTCAAAAGTTAAATAATTATAGGTTACTACCTGCTGGGCGTTAATTGAAAAGGCGCTATGGAGAAGGTTCTGGGCGGCTTTTTGTATTGGCATCAGCTCATCTGAAGAGCGATTGAACAAGTCGTAATTGGATAATAAAAACGGCGTATCTGTTATTCGATGCTGAGCTGGGTGATTCTGCTATAATGAGTAAAAAGTAAATGGAGCGGCGTAATGAAGCAAAATGATGAACGGTCTAAGCTCGAAACAATGCATGAACTCGACTTTAGCAGGTATGTGAGTCGTCACGATGTTGGACAAAAAGCGTTGAATAAAACATTGCGTAGAGCCTTTTTGCAACAGGGGCAACAAGTGTTGGTGATTGGTTCAGCTAGTGTCGAAAAGACCAGGGCTGTTTTGTGTAATCTGCACCAACTGGAACAAACCTACGCAACACACTTTGTCCGAATTGGGATAACTAAGTCCACAACCGTTGAACGCTTTATTGCGGCTGTTTCGATTCAGTTGGGCTTCGCGCGTTCAACGCGAACAATGACGACACTGGTGGCAGGGCAGAAACTAATCGCTAATGTTCAGCAATGGTCGTCATCAGCTAGTACTGAGTCAAAAGTGGTGACGGAACCAGTTACGGAACGGTATGTTGGCACGGATGATTTCAAAATTTTAGAAGAGATTTTATTTAATCGCAATACAATTCTAGTAATTGATGATATTGAAAATTTATCAGCTGACGCTCAGGGGCTGCAAGCTAAGTTAGCAGAACTTGCTAAGAGCATGTCCAATAATGCTGTTGATTATGAAGATCCATATGCAAAACTCGTCTTTATCGGTACTGTAACGACTGCTGCAGAACTTCGGCAAGCAGTTCAATCCCTGCAGGCAGCTCTGATTCCGATAACGACTTTGTGCATTAGCGTAAGTAACCAGCTTGATCAGCAATCATAAGCATTCTCGGTCGTATTAAAAAGCACTAGATTAATCCATGGCGACATACTGCCGTGAAACTTTGATGCGCCTATCCGAGCAAGCGGCCGTTTCAACTCATCGGAAGTTCGTACTCAACGACCTGTGGAGGAAAGTGAATTGAACATAGCTAAAAATATCGTTATTCGTCAGGAACAACCGAAAGATTATCAGCAAGTCGAACTACTGACACGTCAGGCTTTTTGGAATTTATATGAGCCGGGCTGTAGTGAGCACTACTTAGTGCATGTGATGCGGTCGCATCCAGATTTTATTGCCGCACTAGACTTAGTGATGACGATTGACGACCAAATCATGGGTAATATCATGTATACGAAGGCGCGGTTAGTAGCGGCCTCTGGCGATATTAAGCCTATTTTGACGTTTGGCCCTGTAAGCATTGCGCCGGAATATCAGCGGCAAGGGTTCGGCAAGCAGTTACTGAACCAGTCGTTCAAGATTGCCAAACAGCTCGGCTACGATACAATCGTTATCTTCGGTATGCCCAGTAATTATGTTGCTCGCGGATTTGTGAGTGCTAAGCGTCACCAGATTGCAACGGCGGATGGCCGTTTTCCGGCCGCAATGCTGGTAAAAGAGCTAGTGCCAGGTTGCTTGAAAGGCCAGTCATGGACCTATCATGACAGTCCGGTCATGGCAATCGATGCCGCTGAAGTTGAAGTGTACGATCAACAATTTGAACCGTGGGCAAAACGCTGGCAGCCTAGTCAAGAAACCTTCAACATTATCAGCCATGCAACGCTATAACTTGATCATGACTCACAAAAGCTAGCAATCAAGCGCATTAATTGCCTTTGATTGCTAGCCTTTTTCATCAGGATTTAGTTGAATGTTTCTGCGGCGTCCGGGCGTGTCGAACCGTCAAGTTAAGCAGGGTGGCGTCCGTCGCTGGCTTGGTGAACAGCGGAATCGTTTCTTCCAGCACATCACTAAAGGCGAGGCCGTACCAGATTGCCGGTGACGGGGTGATGTTTTGCAATAAGACGCGTCCGCCAATCATTAGTCGGTCAAATTGACTCATGGTCGGGTTGCTGGCGAGGTCCATGATTTGTTGATTTTGGACGACAAACTTGAAATCCCCGACTTGCCGCGGCTGCGTAATGCCGTAGCGTGAATATTGGGGGTCGATACTGTGGTCCGCAATCAAGTTAGTGACGATTTGTCGCAAATAAAGGTTGATATGCTGGGATTTACGGAACCCTAAGTTGAGCTGTACTTCCACAATGTTGCGTGTTCCAAGCATATCGACGCTGTAGCTACAGTCATAGGGCCGGTTCGTTTCGTTGATGGTGATAAACCAGTAGACTTTGGCGCGTTTGGGCCGCTTGTCTAAAATGGAGTACAGAATCGAACGCTTGACCCGGTGCTGGTGGTCGACCTTTGCCAAGTAGACTAGGTTAGTGGCGAATAACGGGAGGTGGTCATCGTGACTTAGTGCGATGAGCTGATTGCGATAATCCAGCAGACTGATTTGTTCGTTGGCTTGGTTGTAACGCAACCGCCGGCGATTACCGAAGAACCAGACGACCATGATCAGAAAAATTACGAGCGTTAATCCCAGTGTCAGATAACCACCATGTACAAACTTACGCAGACTGGCAGCTAAAAAGACCGTTTCCAGGGCCCCAAAGCCGCACAAGAGGGTGAGCGATAACGCGCGGTGGCCCTTCATATGAATCCATTGACTGAGTAAAATGGTCGTCATCAACATCGTTAACGTGATGGCCAGGCCGTATGCCGCTTCCATGTGGGCCGAGGTCTGAAATAGCCAGACGATGCCCAGAGTGACAAGACATAGTAGCCAATTGATTGCACCGATGTAGATTTGGCTGCGCACATTGCTCGGATGTTTGATAATCATGCGCGGCAGGAATTTCAAACCAACCGCTTCGTCGACTAGTGTGTAAGAGCCTGTGATCAGTGCTTGTGAGGCAATAATGGCCGCAATGGTCGCGAGAACGATCATCGCGATTTTCCCCCCAGCAGGCACCATTGCGTAAAATGGATTGACGTCGGTGGCGTTACGCCAAGCAGCGGCCTGATAGTGGTTGAGCATCCACGCGCCTTGACCGAGATAATTCAGAATCAGCGTCGTGTAGACGAAGGGCCAGGTGGCGTCAATGTTGGCTTTACCCACGTGTCCCATGTCAGAGTAGAGTGCTTCCGCCCCAGTCGTGGCCAGAAAGACGCTACCGAGAATAAAGAGCCCCATTTTATTGGCTGGGCTAAAGAGGACCTCAATTGCATACAGTGGTGAAAAGGCCTTGAGAATCATTGGCGCCTGACTAATGTTGATGAGGCCAAAGAAGCCGATGACCGTAAACCAAATTAACATCATTGGACCGAACGAGCGACCGACCACGGCGGTACCGAAACCTTGAATCATGAAGAGCACGAGCAAAATACCGGTGACGGTCAATGGCACGAGCCACGGATGCAGCGAAAAGGCGCTGAGATTAGGGAGCCCTTTCAGTCCTTCAACGGCCGAAGTCACCGTCACAGCTGGCGTTAAGGTGCCATCAGCGAGTAACGCCGCCCCACCAATCAAAGCGACAAAAATCAACCATTTGGCCCGATGCCGAACCAGTGCATAGAGGGCGAAGATGCCGCCTTCGTGGTGGTTATCGGCCCGCAATGCAATTAAGACGTATTTGACCGTAGTAATCAGCATCAGGGTCCAAAAAATCAGTGAAACACTCCCAATGACATAATCAGGCGTTGCGTTTTTCAACTGGCCCGCATCGTTAATCAGGGCGTTCATGACATAGAGCGGCGAGGTCCCAATATCGCCATAGACGACCCCGAGGGTGATTAACATCCCAATTAATGAACGCTCTTGAATCCGTTGCTTGCGCATGAGTGATTGACCCCACTTCCATCTAGAATGTGACTCATACTATACTAGCTTTTGACCAAAGTGGGTAACAAGACAGACTAAAACTTGCTTAGGTTAACCAATTTTAGTGCACATTTCGTTAGGTGAACTTTGATTCGGGGGATGGCGCCGAAAATATAACGGACAGCGGACGCCGCTAATAGGCTACTGTTATTGGAATTCTGAGTCGCGACACTTGGAATTTGGACAATACTGGAAAATACGGTGTGGTATAAAATGTTTTTATTGATTGACGTTTAATGTATTAATAATATGTGGCATGAATCAGTCAAAAAGCATATAATCGATTTTGTTGTGATTAACGGCTCTAGCATGACATTCTGTCTGAATTGGTGTGTTGAGTACGGTTAGGAGCAGCCTTTACTATGATTAATTTCATGTTTATTGGGAGTCGGGGTAGTTGAGGGTGCGGAAAAGCCCCCTTCAGAACATCGTGACTTCGAACTATCATTAGGTTGTGGGGAGAGAAAGAAAATGTCTAAGAATCGAACGGCTGTCACAATACTGACGCTGGCAACGCTAGTTTTGCTCAGTCCGTTATTACTTAATCAGCACGCCATCTTAGGTGTTGATGGGTATTTTCAATATAATCGAATTTATGAAGCAGCAATGCAAATAAGGCACGGTAATTTTAGTTTTATCAACCTTTATTCATTCCAGCAAGCTGGCCGGGTCGTGAATAGTTTGTATAGTCCGCTGATTACATACCTGGCAGGTGCGCTACTGCTATTACTTGGAACGTGGTTTAAATTTCAGCTGGTTAGTAATTTTCTACTGTACTTTACCAGCGGTTATCTCATGTATCGGGCGGCACAAAAGCTGCATTTACCGAAGAAGTTGTCGATTTCGTTGGGCGTTATCTTTTTATCGTCAAATGCAGTCTATGGGTTTATTCTAGGAACCACGTGGCGGACGGTCGCACTGGGCTTGTTACCGATGTTCGTGGGCCCCATCATTGACCTGTACAAGGGTGAATGGACGCTGACTAAAATGTTAAAGCTTGGCGTGATGGTCGGCTTTTTCGCGCAATTTCAAGTATTGACGATTGTCCTCTTTTTGCCATTTCTAGTGCCATTTGCGGTCCACGGACTTTGGCAGACTAAATATCGCGTCAATTCACTGCTAAACCTATTGGCAGGGGCGCTGTTTGCGGTTATTCTCAGCCTGAATGCGTTATTGCCGATACTGGAAGTATATCGGGGTAACACGCTGATTTCGCCGGTTGCGATGGATTTGGTTGATAATGCTAGCAAGATTCTCCAGCCGCTTTATACCGGCGTAGAATCTAGCAGTGATATTGTCTTAACCGTGATTGTGTACACGATGATTGTTGGGCTGATTTTGTTTTGGTCGCAATTAAAACCCTTTACCAAGCTGTTCTCAATTACGGCGCTGGTCTATGTCATTATAGGGACGGCGTTGTTTCCTTGGGATTTGGTTCAAAAGGCCATGCCGGTATTGCAGTCCTACTTACAGATGCCTCGTCGAATCTCGTTAGCAGGAACGCCATTTTTAATTGTCGCCACTGCACTGGTCTACTACGAAGCAGCACGGGACACGGAAAGTCAATCACTGAAAAAAGGCGTGATGGTTACCGGGCTGGTCTTGGGTGTGCTTTCGTTAAGCTTATGCACGCAAAAAGTGGCACATAATGTTCACTTTACAACGCAGGAGACCACGTCACTGGCGGATGGACTGCATACGCCAAAAGTTAACGTCCATTCCAAATTAACACGAATTAGTCAGTTACAGCCGGCCTTTCATACGCGGGATTTGAGTGTATTGATTGCCCAAGTTGATCGGACAACACCTGACTATGTGCCCGTCACGCATAAAATTGCTAATCTGCCGGCAGTTTACTCGCAGGTTTATCGCCAGTACACGCAAAAATTCTCAGCGCAACGCCAGCATTTCAAATACAAAGTCATTCATAAAGGCATCAAAGTGAGCTGGAACGCCAAGCATGCTAAAATGCGTGAATTACCGGTGACGGCGTATAAACGGACCGTTTTGACCCTAAACGGCCGTCGAATCAATGCGGCGCAAATCAAGCATCACTGGGTGGGCAACATTTCGATTCAACAGAAGGTCGGTCGCAATGTCCTGACGATTAGCTATGCGGATAGCTTCATCACGAAGCTGGGCGACTTTATGGCTGAGATACTCTGGCTAGCGATCGCCGTTTTACTGATTTTAGCGAAGTTTCCAGACTGGCAGCGCATACGAGTTAAAGCGACTCAAGTTTAATCACTGAATCGCTTCGGCGGATGTCCGTTTTAAAGCGGTGAACCGAACTACTGTCATCGAATTAATACGACAAACTAGCGGTCACATTCCATGCATACGTGCATTGAACGTGACCGCTAGTTTTAGTAAATCATTAGTTATCGTCAGTTGCCGTGGCTTTCAATTGTGAATGCTTGACCGAGTAACTGAAGTAGACGACCATCCCGATGGCTAACCAAACCACGAAACGAATCCAAGTGACGGGTTTCAAGTTGATGAGTAGGAAGACGCAGCAGATGATCGACATGATTGGAACGAACGGAACCCAGGGTGTCTTGAATGGGCGCCGCAAATCTGGTTGCGTTTTACGTAGCCGCAAGATGGAGAACGAAACTAGGGTAAAAGCCGTTAAAGTCCCGATGTTGACCAATTCTGCTAGGTCAGCTAACGGAATGAACCCACCCATGATTGCGGCAATCGTCCCAAATAAGACGGTTGATTTGAGTGGGGCCCCGGTCTTCGCGCTGATGTCGCTGAAGACGTGTGGTAATAGGCCGTCGCGCGACATTGAGAACGAGATACGAGTTTGACCATACAGGCAGACCAACATGACGGTGGTCATCCCAAGAATGGCGCCCAAATCGATGATGCCCGCCATCCAATTTTGACCAGAGTAGATCAAGACGGCTGAGATTAGATGGTCGATGTATTTCGCGAAAGTTTCAAAAGGCACCACGCCGGTCATAATCGCAGAAACGGCGACGTAGAGCACGGTACAGATCCCGAGTGAGAGCAACATCGAACGTGGCAAAGTCTTAGACGGTTCTAGGGTTTCCTCCACACTGGATGAAATCGCGTCGAAGCCGATAAAGGCGAAGAAGACACTGGAAGCCGCGCCAAAGACGCCTTTGAAGCCGAATGGCAGTAGTGGGTGCCAGTTGGCTGGTTTGACGAACCGCACCGCCGTGAAAATGAAGAGCAAGACCACCGCTAACTTGATGACGACCATGATGTTGTTGACGCGTTTGGTTTCCTTGACCCCCAGCGAAAGTAAGATGGTGATTAAAATAATAATCGTAAACGCCGGTAAGTTAAAATAGCTGGTCACGCCCGGAACAGAACCGGCCGCCGCAGATAATGCGGTTGGTAGCTTCAGTCCAAAGCCGGCTAAAAATGATTGAAAATAACCTGACCACCCAGCGGAGACGGTCGAAACAGCGAAGAGGTATTCTAGCATCAAGTCCCAGCCAATTACGAAGGCCACGATTTCACCTAAAGTCGTGTAGGCGTAAGTGTAAGCTGAACCGCTTTCGGGAACCATAGCTGCAAATTCAGCGTAGCAGAGTGATGCAAACAAGCAGGCAATCGCCGCTAAGACGAAGGAAATCATGAGTCCTGGACCGGCCGTCAAAGCGCCAGTTCCAGTTAAAACGAAAATCCCAGTCCCAATGATGGCACCAATCCCCAACATGGTTAGATCAAAGGTTTTGAGCTCTTTTTTGAGCGGACTGTGATAAGTGGCTAACATGGCATTAATATCTTTTTTGCGGAGTAGCCGCGTGTGTGATAAATCCATAATCATCGCCCCATTTCGATGTGATGGCTTAAGTTTAATTGGTTTTGATAAAGTTGCGATGGTCAATCTGACTAAAATAAAATTGACGATAGGTGATAGTAGCTAAAAATCAGATAATTGGACCTAATGACGCAAGCTATGGCAGCTGAACGTGGATTGTCTGACTAATCGTGATTAATTAGCCGTAACCGGTAACACTGATTAGACCGGTGTTATTGCGCATACGTTGGGGGTGGTATTTCTGACGGTTAACTTACCTTTGGTTGGGACTGTTAGTGGTCATTGGTTGAAATAAGGACATTTTTGACGAGGATGATTATCGGTAGTTGGGTATAGTTGCGAAAAATGGACTTCAAGGGAGTGTATTGTGCTTTTAAAGCATGCTATGACGATTGTTTCCATGAATAAACTGGGATTATGATTATTCTGGCACTATTTCGATTAATTAAATTCGAAAATTAATTTTTTCTACATAGGAAACAGGTTGTGATAGATAGCTGTCACTCATATGGGATCGCAGGTTCACTACTCTGCACGCCTATCGACATAAATTCACTTATTTCGAGTATCGAATTGATTGCAACTTTACCATCAATGAATGCGACTGATCGCCATTATTTAGTGACAATGGAACGGGGGTTTGCTATGTTTGTTGTATTCAAGAGGGGGGATACGATGAATTTTAGGCAATCTTCAAAGCTGCTTACAACTATCGGACCACTGGGGAGCCCCGTTGATGGGACTTCTTCGTTCATCGCACCGACAACATTGTCGAACTTATTTTACGAAATTGGTAGGTCATGACCATGTTTTCAGCGCATAAAGTGAAACTCGTTGCGGGTGTTCTTATTTTGATTTGCTTGATTGTCGGCTTTCGTGTGTATCGGTATGTCCATGGTCTCAATCAGGCAAGAACTGCAGTAACCACGATGTTGAAAAGCAGTCCATATCGCGCACGGGTACCGAGAAACGCCATGTACAAAGTTAGCTCGGGTTCTTTTAGTGTCAGCGATTGGTATGAATGTACATTTGCAACTAACAAAACGTTAACGGAAAGCAAGAAGTATCTGCAGTTTTTTTCGCTACCGCAACGCAAGCTAACACTCAAAAACTGCCCAATCGTCTACCGTGTCATCGTTAGACCGCCAACTAAGAAAATCAAGCATTGGACGGGCAAAGTTTATCTCGATACCAATCAAGTATCCAGCACTTCTGCCCGCTCGCTTTATGTTCACAATCTAAATGGGCTGTCTGTGCATAAATTATCGGCTCCGTAGTTAATGGATACGGTCGCGTAACATCGACTGAAACGGGATTTTAAGCTGAGCGCCGACTACCTCAAATGTATTCGCGAGAATCGTTCACAAATAGTCAGCGATTCAACCAAATTAAAGCGAGTCGTCAATTTATGATTTTGCAAAGTTGTACTGGCCAATATCGGCGGGCACAACTTTTTTATACATAGCGGGAGATCGTCAAAAAAGCGACCAGTCACACGACTAGCCGCTCCACAAGTTCAGTTTATTAGCGATGCCGGCGATAGTAGCGGTAAACGACGGCTAATAAAATAATAATTAGTAAAATACCAACGGCTGCGCGGGGACCCGCAATGTGTTCGGTCAAATGAAACATGCGAATCGGGCCGAGACCGTGGATTCCAAGCATTCCAAGCATTGAACAGCCCTCCTTAATCGTAATTATTAGCTTTTTAATAGGTAATTGCAAAAATAACATTCGCAAAAGATTATTATCTTACTACCAACTGCGGTAAAATAAAACCATCATAAAAAAATTAGGTGGGTGCCTCCATTGCAATATATTCAGCCAATCTTATATACGATTATTATTATAAACGCGGCCGCGGCTTTTATCACCGTTTTTCGGGATGGGGACCGCGATATTGCCGCGACTTGGGCTTGGCTTTTAGTGTTGATTCTATTGCCAGTTGTCGGGTTCATTGCGTACGCCTTCGTTGGTCGGAAGTTGCCGAAAAATCGACTGTTCCGGTTACGGAAGGAGACGCAGATTCGACTGGAGCAAATGATCCAGCGGCAACGAGAAGCGCTGGGGACCGAGTTGATGCCGGCGGATGCCGTGACGAGTTCCGTACGGGGAATGGTCAGTTTGTTTTTGAACTCTGATGGCGCGTTACTGAGTCGGAAGAATCGGGTCAAAATTTATACGGACGGTCACGAAAAGTTTCACGCGATGTTTCAAGACGTTGAAGCGGCTAAGAACCACATTCATATTGAGTATTATACTTTTTATAACGACCAAATCGGGAATGAACTGTTGCACTTGCTGGAACGCAAAGCTGCCCAAGGCGTCGATGTCCGGGTACTCTATGATCCGTGGGGGTCAATGGGGACGTTCCGTAGCTTCTTTAAACATTTAGAAGAACTTGGCGGCCACGCGCGGCCGTTCCTGGGTGCGCATTCCGCCGTCTTAGACTTCCGACTGAACTTCCGGGATCACCGTAAAATCGTGGTGACGGATGGCCGGGTCGGCTACGTCGGCGGGTTTAACGTTGGTGATCAGTATCTGGGACGTAATAAGAAATTTGGCTATTGGCGAGATACTCATCTACGTATAGTGGGCTCTGGCGTCTTCGAGCTACAAGAACGGTTCATCCGCGATTGGAACGCGACTGACCCTGACCACCGTATCGTGCCCGACGTGAATATGTTCCCAGTTATTCGGGTGAAAGGGAACACGTCATTACAAATCGTTTCAAGTGGTCCGGATAGCGATGGCCAACAAATCAAGCTGGGCTATATCAAAATGATTATGACGGCGCAGCACCGCTTATGGATTCAGTCGCCGTATTTGATTCCAGATGATTCGGTACTCGATGCGATTAAAATCGCCGCAATGTCGGGTGTCGATGTTCGAATCATGGTCCCAGATAAGCCTGATCATGCGTTTGTCTATCGTGCGACGCAGTACTATGCGCGTGAACTTGCGGATGCCGGTGTGAAAATCTATTATTATAATAATGGGTTTATCCATGCCAAGACCATCGTCATTGATGGGCAAGTCGCCTCGGTCGGGTCCGCCAATCTTGACTTCCGGAGCTTTAAGTTAAATTTTGAGGTCAACGCCTTCTTGTATGACGCTGACCTTGCCCAAGAGTTGGAACGCATCTTCTTGGATGATCAAAAGCTCAGTAGCCTAATTACCGTTCAGGACTTTAAGAATCAGTCCTGGTGGTTGAAGTTCAAGCAGACGTTCTCACGGCTCCTGTCTCCAATCTTATAATTTTAAAAAGCTGATTTCGAAATGAAAAACTTCGAAGTCAGCTTTTTTTAGTGGGTATTCAATCCAAGTACAGGCGCCGTAAATCGTTAATATCGGCAACGGAGAGTCCTAGCACTTGTCGTAGATAGCCGAGGCCGTCGCCGTACAAATCATCAAAGACTCGAAAGACCATCTTCATATTGTCAGCTTCAACGGCCATGGCGACGTTAAATTGGCTCGCCAGGTCGCCCTTGTTGGCTTTGGTAATAATTGTCGCTGTATCCATACTGTCCGCGGCCATAAAGACGGCGTTCGTCAGAAGATAGTCTTGCATGATCGTCTCGCGGGGGACATCTAAAGCCGTCATGATAAGGGCACCGGCCACTCCAGTCCGGTCTTTGCCCGCAGCACAGTGAAAGAGTACGGATTGGTCCGGCTGGTCATTAGCGAGTAGCGTGGCGAACAAGTTTTGCCAGACTTTCACCGCGTGTGAATCTGTGACCATCTGCGCATAAGTTTGCGCGTTAAATGAGTCATCGATGACCATCCGCTTGATCAGGCGTTTCAGTCGGCGGTCAAAACGGCGATTGTCTGTAAACGGGTAGACGGAAGTATTGATGTATTTCGTCTTACGAGGATACCGGTCTGGCGACATTTCGGCCTCGTTAGCTTGCCGCAGATCGATATCGTAACGCAGCCCGTAGTCGTCCAAATAAGCCAGATCATGGTCAGTCAGCAATGACATCCCTCCACAGCGGAGGAGCTTCTGCCACTTGATCGTTTGGCCAGCGGTCGTCTCATACCCGCCTAGTTCGCGAAAATTGATGCCGTGTTCTAATCGCAAGACCCGATTGTGTTCCATATTGATTACCTCGATTAGTATTTTAACGTATTGCGCTTGTTATTATCCTGAATTTATATGATTAAAACGTACCAGAGTCTCGAGTTCGAAAGCGACCAGCTGAGGCCCACTGGAAACGGTGCGAGTTCGCGTAAATCTGCTGTAGTGGCGTTGTCAGCCGGCCCCGGAAGTCGGACTAAAGCGTGCATCGGCTGACGAACAGGAATCCACCAACTGGCATGATTTAACCATGATGCATGCCAAATTAACGAGCGCAATGCACATGATTTAGCTTTATTATAACCGCTTTCATCCGCGGTGTCAGTTAGCAACTGATCAGGTGGTGGGGCAAGTGAGCGTGCCGCAATGAAAAGACCAGGGTTAGTTTGGAAAATTCACAACTAAATGATGGTTAGAATAAATTATTTTAGCAGTTATATCCTGATTTAGCGGGATTATTCCAGTTTGTTAATGAAAAGACACTATGAAAATAATGAGAAAATAGCTTGAAATCACTTGCTCGACCGCCTATGATTGCGACACGTATTTTATTTAGCACCAACTGGTTTTGCACTAACGAAGGATTATCGGACAAAAGGGATGGGGACTTTTATGAAAGCAAAAAAGGGTTGGTTAGCAGCGACCTTCTTTGCTGGGACGCTATTGCTAGCAGGGTGTGGTAGCTCTAAGGCGAGTGACCAGAAGCAGGATGCAACTAACCATTATAATTATGTGTATGTGTTAGACCCGGATAATTTTGATTATACCGCTTCATCTAAGCAGAACAACTCGGATGTGGTCTCGAACTTCGAGGATGGGCTGCTAGAACGAGATCCATACGGGAAGTTAACGGGGGACTTAGCGAAGTCGTGGTCGGTCAGCAAAGACGGTAAGACCTACACCTATCACTTACGTAAGGGCGTCAAATGGGTCGACAGTGAAGGCAATCAACACGGGACCGTCAAAGCACAGGATTTTGTGACGGGACTTAAACACGCGGTCGCGGCCAAATCCGAACAGTTATACGTGGTTCAGAATAGTATCAAGGGGTTGAACGCGTATGTGACGGGTAAGAGTAAGGACTTTTCGACGGTCGGTGTCAAGGCGTTGAACGATGATACGGTGCAATACAAGCTGAACAAGCCTGAAACGTACTGGAATTCCAAGTTGACGTACGGCGTGATGTACCCAGTCAACGCACAATTCTTGAAGCAAAAGGGATCCGATTTTGGCAAAGTGTCTGCGGACAGCATTTTGTATAACGGGCCATACGTTTTGGCTAACTTCACTTCGAAATCAGTCTTGAAGTACAAGGCCAATCCTAATTACTGGGATAAATCACATGTCTACTTGAAGACCATCACGCTGACCTATGACGATGGGAGTAATCCAGATGGGCTCTACAAGTCGTTTGAGAAAGGCAATTACAGCTTTGCACGGGTCTATCCAGGTTCCGCCGGCTACAAGACGGTCTTGAAGCAGAATAAGAAAAATATTATCTGGACGAGTCAAGATTCAAGCATCTTTAATTTCACCTTTAACCTGAATCGGCAGTCTTATAACTACACTTCCAAGAAGACGGAACAGCAAAAGCTGGATACCCGGAAGGCGATTTTGAATCAGAATTTCCGGTTAGCCATTCAATTTGCCTTTAATAAAGCCGACTATAATGCTCAGGTTAACGGGAAAGTCGGCGCGGATAAAGGGCTACGTAACGAAATCACGCCACCATCCTTTGTTTCAATCAATGGCAAGGATTACGGTACGCAACTGCAAGCAGACGTTGCGAATACGGACTTTAGTGATATTAAGTTGGCAGATGGTCAGGACGGCACGTACCAACCAGCTAAAGCGAAGAAGTATCTGGCAAAGGCGCTGGCTGAATTGAAGTCGCAAGGGGTCAGTGGTCCAATCCACCTCGACTTACCGGTGGATGAAAAGGCGTCCTTGAATTTGAATCAAGCCAAGTCATTCAAGAAGTCCGTCGAGAGCACGTTGGGTAAGCAAAATGTGGTCATTGATCTACAACTTCTGAGTGACGATAAGTTCAATGCTGCGACCTTTAACGCGACAACGGGTAAGACGGATGACTTTGACCTCAGCAATGCGTCTGGTTGGACACCAGATTACGATGATCCATCAACGTATCTGGAAATCTACAATCCAACTTCCGGGGCAGAATTGTTCACCTTGGGCTTGGATCCAACGGCGAAAGCAGATTCTTCAGCTTCCAATGCCGCCGCAATCAAAGCAGTTGGGCTTGACGAATACGGTAAGCTATTAGACAAAGCTGAAGCCATTAATACTGATCCGGCCGCGCGCTATAAGGCGTTTGCAAAAGCCGAAGCTTGGTTACTAAACAGTGGGATCACGATTCCGGTCAACTCTGGTGGTGCTGGTGCCATCGTCAGTCGGGTTGCACCGCTCAGTGGACCATACGCACCATCCGGAATTGGTGATGGTCGTTACAAGTTCTTAAAGGTTCAAAAGAAGCCAGTCACAACAGCCGAAGCCAAAAAAGCGAAGGCTGAATGGCTTGCAAAGCGTAAACAAATTGCGCAGGAGGCCGCGACAAATTAAGTCGGCACTTGCACGGCGGGAAGAGGGCTAGCAATGGACTAGCCTTTTTTCTGTATCTAACAGTTACGAGCTGTTTCGACGATTCACAAGGAAGTGATAATAGTGAAGAAATACTTGTTTTATCGCGTGCTACGGTCGCTGCTGAGTATCTTCTTGGTGACGACGCTGACCTATATCATGATTTATTCACTCGTCCCGCGTCGTGATATTTTTAAAGCCGACCCGATGATCAGTAAGCTGAGCACTAGTCCTGACCAGCTCGTCGATTATAAGAATACGGCTTACGACAAGATGAATTATATCGATTACCTGGATACTAAGTCACTGCTCAATCAAGCCAGTCGTCCGGGGCAAACGGTGACCGCCGCCCATACAGCCATCAATACTGAGCGGCTGCGTCAGTGGGCCAGCCAGCACCGCTATACGCTCCATCGGTATCCGCAGAGTGGCAGCTATTATGCCACCCGCGAGTTACCGCTGTGGCAACGGGTGACCAAGTTCTATTCGGGCTTGATTCAGATCGATACCCCTTGGGCGGTGCATGATCCAGCTAATCCGAAGCTGCCCCGTTATCTAAAAGTCAGTCATGATCCGATTGTCGGCTGGGCCTTGATTGGGTCTGGAACGCGGTATAAGTATCAATTGTATGCCAATTCAACGTTTCCATTCTTGCATGAAAACTTCATCCATCTGAATTTGGGGATTTCGTACCCGACCTATGCGGGAACGCGGGTCACGGAGGTCATTGGTAGTCATCAGGGTGAAGCGGTGACCCATCAGTATAAGTTTGCGAACGGGCAGAAGTTATTCAGCACGGATGACGTGTATACGCGTCAGTATCAGCCGGTCAAACGCCAGGATCCGGCGCTCAAAGTGCAATATGGCGACAATTATACGGCCGTCTCACAGCAACACCAAGACCCGTCGATGATTGGGACTTCTTTCAAAGCTGGGTTGGGCGCCTTACTAATTGCTTACTTGGTTGCGATTCCCATGGCGATTTTGATGGCGCGCTACAAGGGTCAGTGGTTTGACAAACTGGGGACGGGTATCGTGACCGCCCTAATTGCAGTACCTAGTCTGGCGTTCATCTACGCCTTCCGCTACCTCGGCAGTGCGGTCTTCAACTTGCCAGATAGCTTCCCCACAAGTGGTGCGGGGGCCCTCGTATCCTGGATCTCGCCAACCTTGATTTTAGGCCTACTATCGGTTTCCGGCCTAGTCATCTGGTTTCGGCGTTACATGATTGACCAACAGTCTGCAGATTACGTTAAGTTCGCTAAGGTCAAAGGGCTGACGGACAACGAAATTTATCGCAAGCATATTTTTAAGAATGCCTCGTTGCCAATCGTACAAGGGTTACCCGGATCGATTATTGGGCTGATTGGTGGCGCAACGATGACTGAAACGATTTTCGCGATGCCCGGGATGGGGAAGATGTTACCGGATGCGATTTTAGCGCACAATAACCCAATCGTGATTGGTCTGGTCTTTATTTTTACGACGATTGCGGTCTTTTCAATTCTGTTAGGGGATATTTTGATGACGATTGTGGATCCACGAATCAAATTAACAGCGACGGGGGATGATTGAAATGGTAACTAGTCCAGATAAGCAGCACGCACCAGCTAGTCAGGAGCAACTCACGGCGGCGGATTTTAAGTTCGTTGCGTTGGATGATCAGGCGACGGAGAAAATCGATACGCCGACGTATTCCTACTGGCGGTCCGTGGCGCGGGTGTTTTTCGCGAATAAACTGACGATTGCGATGTTTATTCTGATGCTCGTCATCTTGTTGCTAGCGTTCATTCAGCCGCTGTTCAGTGGCTATAGCCTGATGAATGTCAGCAATATCAATGATTTTAGCGCCCGGTATAATTGGCCTAGCTGGCACTATTGGTTTGGCACGGATGCTGATGGTAAGTCCCTCTTTGATGCCATCTGGGCGGGGGCCCGCACCTCGATTTCGATTGGGGTGATCGCCTCGCTCATTACAACGGTGATTGGTGTGGCGGTCGGTGCCTATTGGGGGAATTCTAAAAAAATCGATCGGCTCATGTTGGAGATTTATAACGTCTTGTCCAACGTGCCCAATCTGCTGATTATCATCGTTTTATCGTATACCTTTGGCAATGGCTTTTGGAATCTGATTTTTGCGATGACGGTCACGACTTGGTTGGATACGGCGTATTTTATTCGCGTGCAAGTCATTTTACGCCGTGATCGTGAATACAACATCGCTTCCAAGACACTCGGGACCCCAACGATACGGTTGATTGGCCGCAATATTCTACCGTACCTGACATCGGTGATCGTGACCCAACTGTCCCAGTTATTACCGGCCTTCATTTCGTTTGAAGTCTTCCTCTCGTTTCTGGGCGTTGGGTTGAGTGCCAATGTGCCGTCACTGGGACGGCTGATTTCACAATATTCGCCAGATATCACGAGCTATCCATATCTGTTCTGGCTACCCGTACTCGTGCTCGCCTTGATCACGGTGTCGCTGTATATTGTTGGGCAAAATCTGGCGGATGCGTCGGATCCACGGACTCATCGTTAGGGGGATGGTGTGATGAAACAGCAAGTTGTGTTAGCGGTTGATGATCTGTCAGTTAGTTTTCGCGTGCGCGGCCAGGATTTACAGGCGATTCGGCACGTTTCCTTAGCCTTATATGATCAGGAAATCTTGGCATTAGTCGGCGAATCTGGTTCTGGCAAGTCGGTGCTGACCAAAACGTTTACTGGCATGCTAGAGGATAACGGGCGCATCACCAGTGGCCGCATCATGTATGGCGACACCTGTTTGAGCGATTTAAAACGGGACCGGGAGTGGGATCAGATTCGGGGCAAGGGGATCACGACCATTTTTCAAGACCCGATGACATCGCTTGATCCTATCAAAACGATCGGATCGCAAATCGCAGAAGTCATCATCAAGCACCAGCAGAAATCGCCGGCAGAAGCAAAGGCCCAAGCAATCGAACTGATGACGCGGACGGGGATTCCAGATGCGGCTGAACGCTACAACGCCTATCCATTCGAGTACTCAGGTGGCATGCGCCAGCGAATCGTGATTGCCGTCGCACTCGCTTGTCATCCGCGGATCCTGATTTGTGATGAGCCGACCACCGCACTGGATGTCACGATTCAGGCGCAAATCCTGGACCTGATCAAACAACTGCAACGTGAGTACCATTTTTCAATTATTTTTATTACCCATGACTTAGGCGTCGTGGCCGCCATCGCAGACCGAATCGCGGTGATGTATGCCGGACAAATCGTGGAGTTAGGGACCTGCGACGAAATTTTTTATGACCCACGGCATCCGTACACTTGGAGCCTGTTATCGGCGTTGCCCCAACTGGCGACCGCAGACTCCGGACTCTATTCGATTCCCGGTACGCCACCATCGCTATTCCACGATATTGAAGGAGATGCCTTTGCGCCCCGTAATCGCTATGCGTTAGCGGCTGACTTCAAGCAGGAACCGCCGCAATTTGACGTTAGTCCGACGCATTGGGCGAAGACGTGGCTACTTGATCCGCGGGCCCCGAAAGTCGAAAAACCAGCACTAATTCGCAACCTCCACGCGCGGCTCGTGGCGTTGACAAAGTCGGAAATGCAGATCAGCCAAAAGACAGGAGGACCCACTAGTGACGAATGAAAAGCAGGCACTGTTGACGGTTAAAAACTTAGAAATTGCCTTTGGCGCCGGTAAACGGCGATTTGTGGCGGTCAAGGATGCTAATTTTGACCTGTATCCAGGTGAGACGCTGGCCTTGGTGGGTGAATCTGGTTCGGGCAAGACAACGATTGGACGTGCGATTTTAGGCATTATTCCGACTGCAGCCGGCACGATCACGTTTCATGGTCAACCCATCAATCAGGGCTTGGCAGCTAAAGCCCACCGCGATGTGATGCGCAAGATTCAGATGATCTTTCAAGACCCCGCGGCCTCGCTGAATGAGCGGGCTACGATCGATTATATTATCTCAGAGGGACTATTGAATTTTCACCTGTATCACTCTGAACAGGACCGGCGTGAGCAAGTCGCACGGATGATCAAAGCGGTCGGCCTGTTGCCCGAGCATTTATCTCGATATCCGCATGAATTCTCAGGTGGACAGCGGCAACGAATCGGCATCGCCCGTGCCCTGATTATGCGGCCGGAGTTAGTCGTGGCGGATGAACCGATTTCGGCACTGGACGTTTCGATTCGGGCGCAGATTCTAAACTTGCTCAAGCAATTTCAGCAGGAAAGTCAACTATCATACCTGTTCATTGCACATGATCTCTCAGTGGTCCGCTTCATTTCAGACCGAGTCGCGGTTATTCACAACGGCCGTATCCTAGAGCTCGCACCGACCGCGGAGCTCTTTGCACATCCGCTACACCCGTATACCCAATCGTTGTTGGCAGCCATTCCGATTCCGGACCCGCAGCTGGCGCGCCAGAAACAACTGGTCGCCTATCATGAAGTGGTCCATGAAGACCCGGTTGATGCGCCCCATTTTAGCGAAGTCGTACCGGGACATTTCATTTATGCCACTCAGACGGAGCTGGCGGCTTACCGGACCCAGTTAGCAGTCATGCGGTCGTGAACTAGGACGGTTAGCTGGCCGGCTGCAGGCTTGGCGGTAAGTCGGGCAGAAGTCTATTGGAATTGCCGTACTACGCGTTTGAAAGCTGGAAAAATGGCCGGAAACGGCGAATATGGCGACGAAACCGCGGGACTAAGGGGCAACGCTAAGTCATCGCTGGCACGAGGTTCACACCGCAAAAAAATGCCGCAAACCAATTTGGTTTGCGGCATTTTTGCTTAATCACCGTTATAGATGGAATTCTTAACGACCACGTAATCGCACTTGGTAATGGCCTTTAAGTCGCGGCCACCCGCGTAGGAGATCGATGATTGTAAGTCTTCTTGCATTTCGTTGAGGGTGTCGGCTAAGTGGCCACGGTAAGGGACCAACATCTGCTTGCCTTCAACGTTTTTATGTTCGCCTTTTTGCGTTTCACTGGCTGAACCATAATATTGTTTATAAGTCTTGCCATCGATTTTTAAAATGTTGCCGGGTGATTCTTGGTGCCCAGCTAACATCGAACCAATCATGACCATCGTCGCACCGAAGCGGATGGACTTGGCAATGTCGCCATTGGTCCGGACACCGCCGTCCGCGATGATTGGCTTACGAGCGGCCTTGGCGCACCAGCGGACAGCCGCTAACTGCCAGCCGCCCGTTCCGAAGCCCGTCTTGACCTTCGTGATGCAGGCTTTACCAGGGCCCACGCCCACTTTGGTGGCATCCGCGCCGGCGTTTTCTAGGTCACGCACGGCGGCCGGGGTGGCAACGTTGCCGGCAATCACGAAGCTGGCTGGTAGGACGTCCTTGATGTGCTTGATCATGGCAATGACGCTGTCAGCATGACCGTGCGCAATGTCGATCGTAATGTATTCAGGGACGATTTGATTAGCAGCTAGGTCGTCGATAAAGTCGTATTCACTCGCTTTGACACCGACCGAGATCGATGCATACAGTTTGTCAGCGTGCATCGTTTCGATAAAGGCCCGCCGTGTTTCTGGCGCAAAACGATGCATGATATAGAAGTAGTCGTTGGTCGCAAGCCACTTAGCGATGTCGTCATTAATGACGGTCGCCATGTTGGCAGGTACCACTGGAATCTTGAAACGCCGGCCGCCGAGTGCCACGGTGGTGTCAGCTTCGGAACGACTGTTAATCACACACTTGTTTGGAATTAATTGAATGTCTTCGTAATCAAAAATTTCCATACCCATTCTGTTACAGCTCCTTTAAAGTTCGTTGGGAAGGTGGTCGTCCTTATCCCCAAATGTCGTGGTCGATCACGTTGGTTTGTTCACGGTCGGGACCGACAGAGAAGGTCGCAATCTTAACGCCAACGAGTTCTTCTAATTTACGTAAATAATTTTGGGCATTCGTTGGGAGTTCTTCAAAGGTCTTGACGCCCGTAATATCTTCGTCCCAGCCAGGTAGTTCTTCGTAAATCGGCTTGCAAGCTTCCAATTCCTTCAGACTGGCTGGGTAGTGATAGATGGTTTCGCCGTTCAGGTCATAAGCGGTACATACCTTGATGGTCTTCAACCCAGTCAAGACGTCTAAGCAGTTCAAGCTGAGGTGGGTAAACCCAGAGACCCGTTTGGCATGCCGTAACACGACGCTATCAAACCAGCCGATTCGCCGTGGCCGCTTCGTAACGGTACCGTATTCGTGGGCCGTTTCACGGATGAAATCACCCACTTCATCGAAGAGTTCAGTTGGGAATGGTCCGTCACCAACGCGAGAGGTGTAAGCCTTTAAAACACCGACACAGTTGTCGATTTTAGAAGGGCCGACGCCACTACCAATGGTGACCCCACCGGCGACTGGGTTTGAGGAAGTGACGTAAGGATAAGTCCCCTGGTCGATATCCAACATCACGCCTTGAGCGCCTTCAAAGAGCACTCGTTGGCCGTTATCGAGGGCATCGTTGATCACAACAGAAGTATCCGTCACGAATGGTTTCAAAGTTTGTCCATAAGCGTAATAGTCATCAAAAATATCTTCAAATTTAAGTGGTTCCAGATCATAGAGCTTGGTAATGATTTGGTTCTTTTCGGCTAAGTTGCGTTTGAGTAATGCGGCAAACGTGTCCTTGTCGAGTAAGTCAGCCACCCGAATCCCGATTCGTTCGGCTTTGTCCATGTAAGCAGGGCCGATCCCTTTGTTGGTCGTCCCAATCTTGCCGCCAGCCTTAGCCTTTTCTTGAGCACCATCCAAGGTGATGTGATAAGGCAAGATGACGTGGGCCCGATTTGAAATTCTCAGGTTATCAGGG
>PPYE01585184.1_pt1 | contig 25824 bp, 28 predicted proteins | sample 1559881 | NCBI WGS metagenome assembly PPYE01 (sample SAMN08240022, study PRJNA423297) | Human gut metagenome, whole genome shotgun sequencing project. | reverse complement strand
GTGAAGGACAGGCAGGAACAGCGGGCCAGGGAGGCCAGTCAGCGGGCCAGGGAGGCCAGACAGCGGGCCAGGGAGGCCAGACAGGCCAGACAGCGGGCCAGGGAGGCCAGGCAGGACAGGCAGCGGGCCAGACGGGCCAGACAGGCCAACCGTCCTCTGACAAAACCAGACAGGACGCGGATAAGGCCTCAGGACAGGGTAACAGCCAGTCAGAGGGACAGTCCAAAGGCCAGGCAGACCAGTCCTCAGACCAGTCAACAGCCCCATCCGCAGCCCAGAATTCCTCGTCGCCCACCGGTGAAGGGACGACCAAGGCATCTAAGGAAACAGAACCATCATCCAAGGAAGGGGCAACGCCGCCAGCTACCGGCGCCCGCGAGGATGCCTCATCCCAGACCGTTTCAGCGGTTAATTATAGCGTTTATACGGTGGAAGAGGGAGAGACATTATATGGTATCTGTTTTAAGCTGTATCATGACCTGAAGCATATTGACGAAATCTGCCGGGTCAATGCATTGACAGACGAGAACAGTATCTTTGCAGGACAGAAGCTCCTTGTACCGTAGAAGAAAGTCCGGCTTCCGGAAAAAATTAATGCGTTTTACCCAGAATTGTTGTATACTATTGCATAGATGCAAAAGAGGATTGTTGGGAGAACGTAAGATGGGCAGTACCAATTCAATGAGCCGTGAAAATAAAAAGAAGCAGCTGAAGCGTCAGATTGTCCCTTCGAATAACCAGTATCATGAGGAAGAAGACAGCCGGGATATTGTCCATAAAGCCCATAAACGGGTGGTAAGGAAGCGGCTGACCATATTTCTGGTACTGGTTATTCTTGCGGCTGTGGTGGCCTTAGTGCTGCTCAGGTATGACCGTTATCACCAGTTTACGGATTATCAGGTCATATGGGAAAAGAACCTGATAAGTGAAGCCCAGGAAGCAGCTGTCCAGGGAGAGGGAAGCTTCTGTGGGTACATGGATTTTGGTGACGGTGTGCTTAAGTATACCAAGGACGGGGCGTCATATCTGGATGCACAGGGAAAGGTGGTCTGGGTACAGAGCTATGAGATGAAGACACCTATGGTATCCATTAACGGCGAGTACGCTGCAATCGGGGACCAGCAGGGCAACAGCATTTACATATGTAATAAGAGCGGACCGGTGGGAAAGGCCACCACGCTCCTGCCGATCCTGCGTGTGACGGTGTCGGCCAAGGGCATGGTGGCAGCCCTGCAGGAAGACTCCAAGGCCAGCTACATTTACTTCTATAAAAAGGACGGCAGTTCCCTTGATATCAATGTGAAGTCCCTGCTTTCCGGGGACGGATATCCGGTGGACTTAAGCCTGTCCCCCAACGGTACCCAGTTAATCACTTCCTATATGTATCTGGACCAGGGAATCCTCAAGTGCAAGATTGTTTTCTACAACTTCGGATTGGGAAAAAATGACCCCAGGAGGGTGGTGGGGATTTTCTTCCCCCAGGATCTGGATGATGCCATGGCGGGAAGGGTCAGGTTCCTGGATGAAAGCCATGCCGTCATATTTACGAATAAGGGCATCCAGCTTTTCTCCACCAGGGTGGAAACCTCGCCGGAGTCCGTGACCCAGATTCCCATAACAGAGGAAATCCGCAGCATCGCATATACAGAAGACCATATGGGAGTTGTGACGGATAATGTGGAAGGGCAGGACCCGTACAGCCTGAAGATTTATGACAAAGAAGGCGGCCTTGTGTTTGAGAGGACATTTAATTACCAGTACACTGGATTTGATATAGACGGAGGCCTGGTGTTATTGTATAATGATAGTTCCTGTAAGGTATTTAATATGACAGGAACAGAGAAATATAACGGGACATTTGATTTTACGGTCAACAAGGTGTCGGCAGGCAGGTTCCCTGGGACACTTCTTGTGATGGGACCGCAGATGATGATGGAAATCAAGCTGCAATAGCAGTATGAATATAAGTGGAAAGGAAGTATATACCATGGGGATGAAGTGTATCGGAGTTGACGTTGGAGGCACATCTGTAAAGATTGGGCTGTTTGAAGTGACCGGAGAACTGCTTGAAAAGTGGGAGGTAAAAACCCGCAAGGAAGATGGCGGAAGCCATATCCTGCCTGACGTGGCAGACTCCATCAGGGAGAAGATGGCTGCAAAGGGCATTGATTTCAAAAAGGACCTGGCAGGCGTGGGCTTAGGCGTACCGGGACCGGTGCTTCCAGGCGGATACGTGGAGGTATGCGTCAACCTGGGATGGCATAACCTGAATCCCCAGGAGGAACTAAGCCGTCTGTTAGACGGGATTCCTGTTAAGAGCGGCAATGACGCCAATGTGGCTGCCCTTGGAGAGATGTGGCAGGGCGGAGGCAAGGGATATAAAGACCTGGTAATGGTGACCCTTGGAACCGGCGTTGGCGGCGGCGTAATCCTTAATGAGAAAATCATTGCCGGAAGGCATGGGCTTGGCGGTGAGATTGGCCATATCCACGTACGTGACGAGGAGTGGGAGCACTGCAACTGCGGCGGCGTGGGATGCGTGGAGCAGATCTGTTCCGCTACCGGTATTGCCAGGGAGGCCAGGCGGAAAATGGCTGCCGGTGATAAGCCGTCTGCCCTGAGGAAATACGGCGAGTCAGTGACAGCAAAGAATGTGCTGGACGCTGCCAAGGACGGGGATGAGCTGGCTCTGGAGGTAATGGACGTAGTGGGCCGCTACCTGGGTCTGGCCCTGTCCATGGTGGTGATGACTGTGGATCCGGAGATATTTGTGATTGGCGGCGGCGTTTCCAAGGCAGGGCAGTTCCTGATAGACGTTGTACAGAAGCACTATGACCACTTCACCCCTATTTCCAAGTATAAAGGTAAGCTGGGCCTGGCAACCCTGGGCAATGATGCCGGGATTTATGGCGCGGCAAGGCTGCTGCTGTAGTGAGATGGATGCCCCTTTCAAGGGGGGCTGATTCAAAAAAGTAATTATAAAAGCTCTGCCATTGGCTGGTAATCAGTAAATACCAGTTGATGACAGAGCTTTTTGGTGATTATATGAATATCATATATTGCGTGCCAGACCTATGAATCAATCATGCCAATCCTATGAATCATGCTCCAGGCACCCATGCTCCGGATGCATCCACCCAGCAGTTATCCGGTGTCCGCGTATTGGCGTACATGGCGCCGGTTGCAGGGTCAAGGTAATAGGACTTGCCGTCAAGCTCAATCCATCCGGTTGCCATATAGCCCTCGGCATCAAAGTAGTACCACTGGCCATTGATATCCTTCCAGGCTGAGATGGGGCAGGAACCATCCGGATTGCGCCACCACCATCTGATGCCGTCGGCCGCCTGCTGCCAGCTGCCGCCGTCAGGCGCAGAGGCCTGAGGGGTATTGCCCATGGCGGTGATGTCAGCTTCATTGACAGCCCAGGCATTGGATGTGGACCAGCTGCTCTTGGCACTGTTGCTGGATTTGACGGAACGCACCTTGAAGCGGTAGGTTCCGGGGGATGTAATCTGGTCCGCAAAGTTATAGGAAGTATCATAGATATCTTTCATATCCCCTGTGTCTGAGCCGTCCTTCATCAGCTGTACCTGATAGTACTTGGAGGATGAAACCGGATTCCATGACCCCATACCGTTGCGGGCGTCATCCCAGCTAAGGCCGGCAGGGGCTGTTGCGGAACTTATATCAGCGTCCTTATCAAATATAAGCTGGATAGTCAGGATAAGGGTGGCGTTGCTGTCCTTGCGCTTTGCATCCACGATTTTAATCTTATCAAAACGGTACTTGCTGGAGGAACCAAGAGTCAGCTTGAAGCTGCTGGACGAAGTGCTTGCAAAATAATATTCCTCTTCATCCTCCACCCCAAGGACGATATCAATCTCAGGCGGATTGGACCTGGTCCAGGTATCGCCGTTATCATTGGTCACTTCCCAGGAGTCTACATAGTAACGGTCCGTATTATCGCCGGTGGGAGTCACCTCCACGTCCCCGCCCTCCCGTCCGGTCCGTATATCGGAGTCAATGGTAAGGCTGATCTTGCCCACCTTTGTTTTGCTTGCCGCCATGGCCATTGGTGCCATTGATGAGGAAAGCAGGGATGCAATCAGAAGCGCGCCGGCTGCTTTTTTCCATGTAATCATATCTTCCTGTCCTTTCTTTTTATTCGATTCCTTTTGACTCAATGCTTCTTAACTCAATGCTTCTTACACTCAATGCTTCTTAAATTCAATGCTTTTTAAATTCAATGCTTCTTAACTCGATGAATGTCTCCTATTCCTGATACATATTCCTAATTATAACTATATCACGATCCGGAAGGAAATGTCTTACAATATTTTAAAGGTTTGTGGAACGGGGAAGGGAGAAGATGAATTCGGTCCCAACGCCTTCCGTACTGACCACATCAATATTCTCTCCATGGGACTGGATGATTTCCTTTACAATGGAAAGTCCAAGTCCTGTGCCCTTCTTATCCTTGCCCCTGGAAAGGTCTGTCTTATAAAAACGTTCCCAGATTTTTTTCTGGCTGTCTTTGGGGATTCCGATTCCCGTGTCCTTGACCGAGACAAATATTTTCTCATACCGTCCCGATGCCTGGATATAGATGGTGGAGTTGTGGTGGCTGAACTTGATGGCATTGTCAATCAGGTTGTACAGGACCTGCTGGATCTTGCCAAGGTCTGCGTAAACCATCTGGATGCTGTCAGAGAACGTCAGGTCAAAGCTGATGTTCTTGGCATCACATGTGCCTTCAAAGGAAGCAGCCGTATCCTTGATGACCCGGTTGATATCAAAATTCGTCCTGGACAGGTATCCCTTGGCGTCCAGGGAGTTGAGGGTGAGCATGCTTTCCGTCAGCTTGTGGAGCCGCTTTGTCTCGGAAATGACCCTGGACAGGTACTTTTCGTACATATCCTCAGGTATGGTTCCGTCCAGGATGGCTTCCAGATAGCCTTTGATGGAGGTCAGGGGCGACCGGAAATCATGGGATACATTGGCAATGAAGTTTTTCTGATACTCCTCCATCTTATTCAGTTCGTCCGACATATAGTTCAGCGTATCGGCCAGATAACCCACCTCGTCATGGGTTTTTACATTAATCCTGTATTCCAGGTTGCCTGCCGCGTATTCGTTGGCGCCAACGGTGATTTTGCGCAGGGGCAGGTAAACGGTCTGGGTAAATACCAGAAGGATGATCAGCGAGAGGGCAAACACAATGGCGGACGTGATATAAAGTATGTTCAGGATATCATTCTGGGACTGGGTAATCTGGCTCAATGGAAGATGGATCAGAACATAACCGTAGGTATTGTAATTCCCGGTAATGGGTGCGGAAACGCTGAGGACATTTTCATTAAACAGTCCGTAAAACCTGCCTGTGGTATAGGAACGGTTCCCCATGGCCGCAGGGTCGAAATTGCTGATGTCTGTCTGGACCCTTAAGCCGCCCTGGCTGTCCATGACAATGGTGCCCTGACGGTTGACCACCCATATCTCAGCTTTCAGATACTTGGAAAGGGCGCGTATCTGGGAGGTGACCTCCTCGGAATCCATGCGTTTACCCTGGTACATGGTGCTGCAGGAGGATGCTATGATATTGGCTTCATCGTACATGGCATCCGCCTGGTATCTGACCAGATAGTCACGGGTCATTTTCGAAGAAAACGTGGCAATGGTGATGAAACCCAGAAGTCCAAATATCAGGTATCCCAGTATGAATTTGGAATATAAGGAACGGGTCATCATCTTACCTCTTTACTTCAAATTTGTAGCCAATCCCCCACACTGTGGTGATGGCCCAATTGGTGTGGTCCTTGATTTTTTCACGGAGACGTTTGATATGTACGTCCACGGTGCGTGTATCGCCAATGTACTCATAGCCCCAGATATGGTCCAGAAGCTGTTCCCTGGTAAATACCTGGTTGGGGGATGACGCCAGGAAATAGAGGAGCTCCAGCTCCTTTGGCGGCATTTCCACGGAGTGGCCATTGTAAATGACTGAATAATTGGTCAGGTTTACGATTAAATCAGGATACTCCACGTATTCGCCCTGCTGTGTGCTGGAGGGCGCCGGTGCGGGAACTGCCTGATAGCGGCGCAGCACTGCCTTTACGCGGGCCACCAGCTCCTTGGAATCAAAGGGCTTGATCATATAGTCGTCAGCGCCCAGTTCCAGGCCAAGGACCTTATCGAAAATCTCGCCCTTGGCTGAAAGCATGATGACGGGTACCTGGGAGCCGGAGCGCAGTTCCCGGCAGACCTGATATCCATCCATGCCGGGCAGCATCAGGTCCAGGAGAACCAGGTTGGGCTTGAACTCAGGGAATACCCTGAGTGCTTCCTCGCCGTCTCCTACAATCATTGTTTCATAACACTCTTTCATCAGGTAGAGGGAGATTAATTCTGCAATATTTGCATCATCATCCACAATCAGGATTCTCTGCTTCTCTGCCATGTTCCATTCCTCCTATAGCTGTTGTTGGTTGTATGTGCGGGCCGTAATTATTTGAACGTGACAACGGTCACACCTGAATCGCCTTCGCCAAACTGGCCCAGACGGAATTCCTTTACATATTTAAGCTGGCGCAGACGTTTGTGCACCGCGTTTTTAAGGGCCCCGGTACCCCGTCCGTGAACCACCCGCACGCTTGGCAGATGGGCCAGATATGCGTCGTCCAGATACTTCTCCATCACAGGAAGAGCCTCATCCACGGTCATACCAATCAGGTTCACTTCGGTTGAGATGGTGGAGGATTTGGATACCTTTATCTGGCTGCTGCCGCTGCCCTTGCCCTTGGCAGGAGCCTTGCCTCCGTAGCTGATGGAGGAACCGTCGCCCAGGGTGGCGCTTATCTCTTTTTCATCCAGAAGCTCCAGGTCCTTGATGTTCACCAGGGAGCGGAGGATACCCATCTGGACGTAGAGGTCGCCCTTTGCATTGGGCAGGGTGCTGACCGTGCCCTTTAAGTTCATGGACAGCACTTTCACGCCATCGCCGATTTTTAACTTCTTTGGCGAGATGGGCTGGCTTGGGCCCTTGGCCTTTACCGCCAGTTTATCGTCCGCTTTTTTAAGCTGGTCACGCAGCCTGGAGCGCTGTTCTTCCAGTTCCTTGTTAAGGCCTGCCCCTGCCGCCAGTTTGTTAATCTGCTTGATGGTCTGGTCCGCTGTCTCCTTGGCTTCCCTGAGAATCCGCTGGGCCTCCTCGGCGGCGTTGCGGATGACCTTGTCCTTGCGCTCATCCAGCCGCTCTTCCTTTTGGGTAAGCCTGGATTTAAGCTTGGCAACCTCATCTTTATAGGCGTTGATTTCAGCCTGTTCCTTCTCAATGGTGAGACGGCTTGATTCCAGACTGGCCAGCAGGTCCTCAAAGGATACGTCCTTGGCTTCCAGATGGTTTTTGGCTTCATCGATGATATAGTCAGGAAGCCCCAGCTTCTTGGAAATAGCAAAGGCGTTGCTTTTGCCGGGAACGCCGATGAGCAGCCGGTAAGTGGGCTGCAGGGTCTCCACGTTAAATTCACAGCAGGCATTCTCCACGCCGGGCGTGGTAAGCGCAAATACCTTCAGTTCGCTGTAGTGGGTGGTAGCCATGGTGCGGCACTTCATGTTGTGGAGGAAGGTGAGGATGGCGATGGCCAGGGCCGCGCCTTCCGTGGGATCTGTCCCGGCTCCCAGTTCATCAAACAGGCAGAGGGAGTGGGAATCAGCTTCATTTAAAATACGGACCGTGTTGGTCATATGGGCGGAGAATGTGCTGAGGCTCTGCTCAATGCTCTGTTCATCTCCAATATCAGCAAATACCTCATCAAATACCGCCAGTTCCGATCCTTCCCAGGCCGGGATGTGAAGACCTGACTGGCCCATGAGGGTGAAGAGCCCAACTGTTTTCAGGGAAACGGTCTTGCCGCCCGTATTGGGGCCTGTCACAATCAGCAGATCGAAGTCCCTGCCCAGCCATATATTGATGGGGACCGCTGTCTGCGGGTTTAAAAGGGGGTGGCGTCCGTCCTTGATATGGATATATCCCCTGTCATTGAACACAGGCGCGCTGCACTTGTAGTGGCGTGCCAGCCCGGCCTTTGCAAAGATGAAATCCAGCTGTGCCAGCAGTTCCTGGTTCATCCGGAGTTCTTCGCAGTAAGGGGCGGCCTGGTTGCTCAAGGATGCAAGGACAGCCTCAATTTCCTTCTGCTCCTGTATCTCCAGTTCGCGGATCTCATTGTTCAGCTTTACAATAGCCATGGGTTCTATGAACAGGGTGGAACCGGTAGAGGACTGGTCGTGGACCATGCCGGACACCTGGTTTTTGTATTCTGACTTGACAGGGAGGCAGTAACGCCCGTCCCTCATGGTGATAACCGCATCCTGAAGATAGGAACGGTTAGAATTGAGAATGGAATTCAGCTGCGTATGGATACGGTCCGCAGCCACCTTCATGGAGCGCCGTACATGGGACAATCCCGGGCTGGCATCATCTGCAATCTCATCTTCGGAGAGGATACAGCGCTTAATCTCGTTGTTCAGCGGGGTTAGGGGCTCAAGACCGGCAAACAAAGGCTCCAGGGAGTCATAATCATCATCCGGGCCATCGCTGTCCGGGATGTTGGCGCCGGTCCGTGCATCCCCCTGGGGTTCGTGCCGTCCATAGGCCTTGGCCCTGGCAGCGGCCGTAAGGTTGGAGCTGATGGCAAGCAGTTCATGGATGCCCAGTGAACTTCCAATCTCCAGACGTTTTAAAGAATCCCCGATATCTCTTACACCGGAAAATGACGTAGTGCCCTTGAAACGGATCCTTGTCACCGCATCCGTGGTCTGGGCCTGCCATGTGCGGATTTCCTCAAGGTCGGAGGATGGGGTAAGGCTGCGGCACAGTTCCTTGCCCAACGGGGACGCCGCATATTCAGTTAACTGGTTGATTATCTTATCGTATTCTAACGTTTTTAATGCTTTCTGATTCATTGATTTCACCTGTGTTTTACGTAAAAATGCTGGATTAATAAGGGCCTTTTTCCAAAAGGCGACATTTAAATTATACCATAAAAAATGATATTTACTATCTTTTTTACTATCTTTTCATATATAAAATCTTGCATAATAACTGGAAGAAACGTATAATAGAGAATAAGATTCTTCGCAAGGGAGGAGCACCATGGCGGATAAACGTGCAGATCAGCATCCGAATAAGAACCAGCAGGACCGTGGGCCGGACAAGTCCCACCGGTTTATCAACGAGAAAATCGTCCGTCAGCCCATGTCCCGCCGCCAGATTGCCAGGAAGATCCTTCTGACTGTTTTTTGCGCCGTGCTGTTTGGAGTGCTGTCAGCCATCTGCTTTGTGGTCAGCCGCCCGGTGGCGGAGCGTTTCCTGGGGCAGGAGACACCTGAGGAGAGCAGCCAGATTACCATTCCCAAAGACAATCCTGAGACGACCCAGGCCACCATGTCCGTACCCTCCACGGAAGTTCCTGCCCAGACAGAACCAGTGGACGTACTGGTCCGCAGCGCAATCGAAAAGTACAATTATTCCGTAGATGACCTGAATAAATTATACGGTAACCTGCGCGCCATTGCGGTGGACGCGGATGACAGCCTTGTGGTAGTCCATTCCATACAGCATGAAAAGGACTGGTTTGACAATCCCATTGAGACATCAGGACAGTTTTCCGGCATCATCATTGCCAGGACGCGTTCTGAAATCCTGATACTGACGCCGGAGGAAGCGGTTGAAGCCGCAGACTCCATTGAGGTGGCATTTCCCGACAACACCATGATGGCGGGAACCGTGAAGCAGAGCGATACCATTACAGGACTGTCCGTGGTAAGTGTGGATGCGGCCAAGATGGACAGCGAACAGTTCAAGAAGGTGGAAGCCATTGAACTGGGGAATTCCTATGGGGTGAAGCAGGGAGACATCGTGATTGCGGTGGGTGCTCCGGCGGGGATTGTACACTCCAGTGATTACGGCAATATTTCCTATGTGGTGCGCAACGTGCAGACCGTGGACGGCAACTCCAGGATTTTTTATACGGATGCCAACGGGGATGCGGGCGCAGGAACATTTTTACTGAACATCTCAGGAGAACTGATTGGCTGGGTCACTGACAAATATGACGAGGACGGGGTCTGCAAGATGACCACCGTGGTGGCCATTTCAGACTATAAGGGAATCCTGGAGCGGCTGAGCAACGGAATCCCGGCCCCGTATTTTGGGATTAAGGGGCAGGAGGTGAGCCCTGCCATGGAAGAAAGCGGAATGCCTCACGGCATATATGTTACTGCCACTGTTACGGACAGCCCTGCTTACAATGCAGGCATACAGGCAGGGGATATCATTACCTGGATGAATGGGGAACAGGTGGGTAACATGAAGGATTTCCAGAACCTGGTGGAAAAACTCCATTCCGGTGACAAAATCAAGGTGGCAATCCTTCGCAGCGGAAAAGATGAGTACAAAGAAATTGAGTTTTCAGTAACAATCGGAGCCAGGTAGTTCATAACGCCTGGCTGCGTTATTGTAATGAGCATCATAAACAGAATATGAAGTTTATGTGCCAACATATTAGAAAGATGAGGAAGTAAAGGATGAAATACATCGACACCTTCAGGGAAGGCATGCACATTGCGGATGTGTACCTGTGCAAAAACAAGCAGATTGCAATGACCAAGAATGGAAAGGAATACGGCAATCTGGTACTTCAGGATAAGACAGGAACCATAGACGCCAAAATCTGGGATTTAGGTTCACCTGGGGTAGGTGACTTTGAGACCATGGATTATGTGCATGTGGAAGCGGACATCACGCTGTTCCAGAATTCCAATCAGATGAATATCCGCCGCATACGCAGGGCGCAGGAAGGTGAATACGTGGAGGCAGACTACCTGCCGGTATCCAAGAAGAATATCAAGGAAATGTACGAGGAGCTTCTTGGCTGCATAGGAACCGTGAAGAACCCATATCTTCAGAAGCTGTTAAGCATTTATTTTGTGGACAGCCCGGCATTTGCAAAGGCATTCCAGTTCCACTCCGCTGCCAAGAGCGTCCACCACGGTTTTGTGGGCGGGCTTCTGGAGCATACGCTGAGCGTTGCAAAGATGTGTGATTACTATTCATCCTGTTATCCGCAGCTTAACAGGGATTTACTGCTGACAGCAGCCATTTTCCATGATATTGGCAAGACCAAGGAACTGTCACGTTTCCCGGAGAATGACTATACGGATGACGGCCAGCTGTTAGGGCATATCATAATCGGCACAGAGATGGTGGGCAAAGGCATACGCGCCATTCCGGGATTCCCGGAAGTTCTGGCCGTGGAATTAAAACACTGCATCCTGGCCCACCACGGGGAGCTTGAATACGGTTCGCCAAAAAAACCGGCGCTGTTGGAAGCGCTGGCACTGAACTTTGCCGATAATACGGATGCAAAGATGGAGACCATGATTGAGGCGCTGAACGCCGGCAATCCGGGTTCTGATAATAAGGGATGGCTGGGTTATAACCGGCTGCTGGAGACAAACATCAGAAAGACTTCGGAATCCGTGTAATGGGTTTGGGGTGTTATAAAAAACACGGCCCGGCGGGGCTGTCCGGGTGATGATTGTGAGATGACATATAAAGGCTGAAAACTTATGAGGCAGATGGTATGGACGGAAGGATATATCGGTGCGCGGAGGTTTTCAGCCTTTTTGGATGTGGGGATTTTTGGGGGAGTTGGGGAATGGTGTGTGAGGGAATGGGAGCTGTGTGGTTAGTGGGAGCTGCGTAGGGAATGGGGGTATCGTGGGGAGTGGGAATTGGGAGTAGTGTAGGGAATGGGAACTGTGTAGAGAATGGGAATATCGTGGAGATGGTGGAGCGTGGAGATTGGGAATAATGTATGGATTGGATATATCATAGGGAATTGTGTAGGGATTGCGAATAATAGTAAGGACAGGAGAACTTGATAATGGAGAAAAATCAGGAATTTACCGTGACAATAGAAGACATGAATGAAGATGGAGCCGGCGTGGGAAAGCTTGATGGTTACATCTGGTTTATTAAGGATACGGTCATTGGCGATGTGGTACGGGCAAAAGCCATGAAAATGAAGAAGTCCTATGGATTTGCACGGCTTATGGAGGTGCTGGAGCCTTCCACTGGCCGTGTGGAACCGCCCTGTCCGGTGGCCCGCCAGTGCGGGGGCTGTCAGCTTCAGGCCATGAGCTACGAAGAGCAGCTGCGTTTTAAGGAGAATAAGGTTCTGAATAACCTAATGCGGATTGGGAAGTTCAAACGGGATGAGATTCAAATGCTCCCGATTATGGGAATGGAGAATCCCTGGAGGTACCGCAATAAAGCCCAGTTCCCATTTGGGCGGAATAAATATGGGGAGATTATTGCGGGATTTTATGCCGGAAGGACCCATGATATCATTGGAAATGATGACTGCCTTCTGGGAGTGGAAGAAAACCAGGAGATACTGGGAATCATCAAAGGATTTATGGAGGAAAACGGGCTGGAGCCTTATGACGAGAATGCCCATAGAGGACTTGTGAGACATGTCCTAATCCGGAAGGGATTTAAGACCGGGGAACTGATGGTGTGCCTTGTGATAAATGGGAGGTCGTTGGGGAAAAAAGCTGGGGACAGACGGAAGGATAGATGGGAGGACTGCATGGAAGGCGGTCTGGAGGACTGTCGGGAGGAGCGTATGGAAGGCGGTCTGGAGGAATGCCGGGAGAAAGGTACGGCAGACAGCCTGGCAGGGCGTTTGGTGGAAAGACTGTGCCAGGTCAAAGGGATGACTAGCATTTCCTATAGTGTTAATATGGAAAAGACAAATGTAATTATGGGTAAGAAGATTGTCAATCTGCATGGGCCGGGATATATTACGGATTATATCGGAGATGTGCAGTATCAGATTTCCCCACTGTCTTTCTATCAGGTCAATCCGGTGCAGACTGAGAAATTATATGGGACAGCCCTTGAATACGCGGACTTAAGCGGCAATGAGACGGTTTGGGACTTATACTGCGGGATAGGGACGATTTCCCTGTTCTTAGCACAGAAAGCTAAGAAAGTTTATGGAGTGGAAATTGTTCCCCAGGCCATTGAGGATGCACGCAGGAATGCGGCGCTGAATGGAATGGAGAATGTGGAATTCTTTGTTGGTAAGGCAGAGGAAGTGCTGCCTGAACAGTACGAAAAGAACCAGGTATATGCGGATGTGATTGTGGTGGATCCCCCCAGGAAAGGATGTGACAAGGTCTGTCTGGATACAATCCTTAAGATGCGGCCTGAGAAGGTTGTATATGTGAGCTGCGATTCCGCTACGCTGGCCCGGGACTTGCGGTATCTGGCGGATGGGGGGTATGTGGTTGGGAAGGTTAGGGGGTGCGATATGTTTCCTGGGACGGTGCATGTTGAAACCGTCGTGGAACTATCACGTAAAATCAAGGATTGACAGGCTTCTTTGTTCTTGTATTGGTTGCCTTGCCTACCATTTGCCTACGCTTTTTTTGGGTGGTAGGCAAGGCTGCTATGATATAGCGTCTGCCAGGATTACAATGGCATCGTTCTGCATTTTCTCCGTGTTAAACACATAGCGGTCCATAGTGGTCTTGATGTCCTTGTGGCCCAGACGTTCCATGACGGTCTTGGGCTGGGCACCATTCTCCGCCAACAACGTGCCGTGAGTATGACGTAGGCAATGGCTGTGGAACAGAGGATTTCCCAATTCCTCGTGGATAACCTTAGAGCAGTACTTAAATGAGTATGGCGTCAACAGCTCTCCGTTTTCCTTTGCGCTGATTGGCATTATTTCCTTGCCAACAATTTTGACGTTGGCGGGAGCCTGAAAGATTAAGCCATCGTCCATTTGATACGTCTTTGTAAAATACTGGCCGTACCGGAGCATGTTCTTTTTGCGGTTATGGATTTCTGATTTCAAGATATTTTCATACTCCGGGAGTATTTTTATAGTCCGGACAGAATCATATTTTGGCGGCCGGTAATACCACTTTCCGCCCTCGTTGGCAAGCTGGTGCCAGACGGTTATGGTGTGGTGCTCAAAATCTACGTCATGTAGCAAGTCAATGCCATAAGTCTCCCCCAGGCGGGTGCCACAGTGGTATCCAGTCATGAGCGGTATGTGAAAATTACTGTCCGGGCCAAAGCGCTCAATGATGGCTGCAAAGTCCTCTTTGACGCAGATATATTCTGTGTGTGCCTTGGCCTTCTCAGACATAACTATCTTCGGTATCCTGGCATAATCACATGGATTATACTTGATGTATTTACAGGGATATACCGCATATCCCAGGGCGCCGGACAGGCAGGATAATGTATTTTTAACCATGCTCCTGGAATAGCCTTGACGCTTCATTCCATCAATCCATTTTTGGATAACATCTGTCTCCAATGATGCCAGCCGGTATTTCCCAAATGCCGGTTTGAGGTGGACACGGATTAAACGCTCATAGCCCACCTGGGTGTTGTGCGCAAGGTTGGCCTTGACATAGTTTTCATACCAGTAGTCAAGATAGTCAGACACGCTGATGTCCGAAGGGGTAAACCTGCGGCCGGCAGAGTCGTATTCGGCCTTGGCCTGGGTACCGGCAGTGATGGCCTCGGCCTTGGTGCGGTACCCTCCCTGGCTGATGGGGTTGCGTTTGCCATTGATTTTGGCTCCCTCGAAGGACCATTCCCAGGTGGAGCCACGTTTTCTTGTTCTTAACTGTCCCATATATCATTCCTCCTTGTATTGTTGCGACATCGCAACTTTTTGGGTATAAAAAATACGCCCCTTGCCAGGACGCTCCAGGAATGATATAATTTACTTGTTTAAGGTATTATATCTTCCGGAGCAGTCCGGTAAGAGAATTATGTGAAAAGCTCTTGTGTTACCAGCACAGGGGCTTTTTGCTTATAATTTATTTTTTCTCAGAAACGCTCTTGGAAAATGCGTCTCTATACTGAACGAAGATTGCCGTATCGGTATCATTCCCAGTCTGCTGTACACCAGATTCAAAATGCTTATATAATTTGTCAGATTCACCACTTAACTTACCCCAAGCGGTTTTTAAGGCGGCATAATCATCCGAAAGGGAATTGATGTAGGCATTATACCCTGCTTTTTTCTTGTAGGAATCCTTGAACAATTGAAGCGCATAATCAATATCAATTGACTGTCCAGTGCTGTCCTTACCGTCATATTCATAATGATAGAAGTCGCAATATCCGTGATTCCAGACATCACCAATAACCCAATTGTTTATTTCACGTAACACGGTCTTTGTCTCTCCGGTAACAGGCTGTACCCATGCTCCGTCATCCCCCACGGTTCTGCCGTCAGGAGCAGCGCCGTTTGTGAGCATATAACCGGATTCATTCAGGTAATACCACGTTCCATCAAAGTCCTGGAACCATTGGTTAGTTGGATGGCTTCCATCATCGTTTTGGTAATACCAACCGGAAGCATCCTGTGTCCATTGACCAGCAAGAGCGGTAATACCCATAGAAGCAGAGATACACACACTTAATAATAGTACTTTATTTTTTTTCATATTGATACCTCCCTATAACTTTATTGATACACCAACGAAACAATCTTTATCAAATCCGCCTTCGGTCAAAAATTCTTTTGGTAATTGCGGATATTTTTTTGACTTTCCACTTATGGAAAAAATTTTATTATTGTATTTTTTGCAGAGTGGGCATTTGCCGTTTGTTTTTATATAAATCAAGTCAGTATGATATTGTTTACATTTTTCAATACTTTCTATAATACGTTTACGGTTTCCGATTCGCTTGTCGAAAAGTTCTGGATGCTCTTGATGTAATCGATTTTCTTCGGAATCAGCAATGTCTTCTTGTCCATTTTGTCGGAGATACTTTATGTATCTCATATAATCACTGGCCTGATACTGGAAATTAGAATGCGGCATAAGTTCGTTGGATTTTTTCAGGCAAGCTATGGCTAAATCCATTCGACCATTTTTCTTATGTTCTGTCGCTTTTCTTTGTAAAATATACTCAATGTTCTTAATTGGAGATTCCAGTCCCTTTATTGGTGGATACTTTGAAATTTCTATTTTCTCAATTCCTTCCAATGTATCCATATTAAAAGAATCTTTTTTAAAAAAATTCAATATCCCCATACAACTTCCTCCTTAGATTTTCTATGTCGTTCTATTAAAAAAGCTATGGGCTATTTTAATTATAAGTCATTTCCATATAGATACTGGCGTTCTGCCAGCTCAAAATCATAGTTTTCACGTTGATTACGCAAGTATTCCATAAAGGAAGAACGCTCATCCAATTCCCTGCGTAGTCGCTGTCTACGGCGGCTCTTGACAGATTTCATCTGCTTCTCAACCATAATGGCCGGTGCTTCTTCCTGCTCCGGGAAGAATATTTGCTCCAGCTCCAACTCTGGCTCCGTGGGCTTCCTCGTTGCGCTGTAGGAAATATTGCGGAACCATTCCTTATAGGACATCAAGGCTCTATTAGATGCCTGATAGGACAGACCAAAAGTATCATGTATCTGGATTGCGTCATGACATTTATATTTGTGAATAAGAATACGTGGTGCTAAAAAATGGCTGGCAAATTCATCAGCTTTGTCCTCATTGTCTGTTTTCAAGAACACATGCCCAAATTCATGTGCTATTGTAAATTGTATCCGTCGCGAATGGGCTTTAGCCTCATAAAACAATGTTCCATCCAAAAGGCAGGCATCTTCGCTAAGGGTTCGACAGGCTATTCTCTTCTTATCACTTAAGTCCGTATATTTCACAGTTCTGAAACCACATTTCCGCACTAATTCGAAGCAGTCTACTGGAAATGAGTCAATGCCAAAAAACGTATATGCGTATAAAATACTGTCATATAGGCTTTGATAATCCATTTGATATTACTCCTCGTCATCATCTGATAATATGATACGAGCAAGTCTCATTTTTTCTTCTTGAGAGAGGTTCTTCCTACTACGAGTATACACAGTGATAAGCCTATCAAGAGGATTTTTTTCTGGTGGAGCTATGCCCATAATATCATTGGCGTCCACATTGTATAGCTTACATAATGTCACCAAAGTATCAACGTCCACGCGCGTTCTGCCAGTCTCAAAGCTACTGACTTTTTGCGGTGTAACGCCCAAAATATTGGCTATATCTTCTTGCTTATATCCTGCCTTTTCTCGTGCTGTTCTTAACTTTGAAGCAATCTCTTCCTTAGACATCTTAGAACCTCCTTATATTGATAAATTATACAACATTGATGTTGAAACGTCAATAATAAAAACAACAAAATGTTGAGTTGATGCTTGACAAACAACAAAACGTGTAGTAATATTGGCTTACACAACAAAATGTTGTTTAGAAGGAGGTGAAAAAATTGCAGGATGTGCAAATCTACGAAAAAGAATTTAGAGATGGCCTGAATTTATACATGAAAGATAAGCTTATTAAAAGCACTTCGGTAGCAGATAAATCAGGCATAAGAAGAGATACTTTTTCCAGAATTTTAAGTGGAGGAAGGCGCATATATGCGGATGAAGTAGCAACAATTTGCAAATCCCTTGAAGTATCCTTTGAGTTCTTGCTCAATTACAAAAAACAAACATACGTTCGATAAGAAGAATATACCACTATTACGTATGTGTGTCAACTGGGAAAAGGAGGTGAGAGAGGTGGAAGAGAGGACAGAAATGGAACGATTAGAAACCGCAATACTTAATTTCATTGAAAAGACAGTCAATGAGCCAGTATCTGAAAAAGATGTAGAGATTTTACCAGCACTGGCTCATGAACTAATCGAATTATGGAAGATTTAAAGTGCCTTGTTGTTTAATTCAACGAGCTTGTCATAAATCGCTTGCATAAACTCTGCTACTTTTTCGCCACCTTCTTTTGATGGAGGGGTATTAGTATTAGACATCTTTGCAACAGTGATTTCTTTTACCATATCGATTATATGTTTGTTACCTAAAATATCCATCATAATCTCCTTTCTTTCGTACTCGGCTCTGGCAGGAGCCTGTAAGTACAGTATACCAAGGAGGGGGAGAAAACGCAACGAGGGAGGCGGTACATATCAAAACAACATGCAAGACCTGCCGGCATAGCCAGTGCCTGCACGGACACGGTGGTATCCGTGCAGGGACTATGAGAGGAAGGAGGATAAAAGCGATGGTGGAACCTTACAAGCCAATCTACACAGTCAAGGAGGCGGCAGGCGTTCTCAGGGTTAACCCAACCAAGGTGTATGAGCTTATCAGTACAAAAAAGCTTCCATCTTTGCTCCTGGGCCAGCGGAAGATACGAGGGAGTGACCTGGAGCGATTTATTATGACGTATCCGGTAGCCGAAATAGAGGAAGGAGGAAAAGCGCAATGAGAAAAGTAACTGAGTTAGCCATCCGCGCCAAGGCGGCCATCCGATACCCTGGCTGGCGCCTGGACATCGTAGGCCCCACCACAGCGGTGCTTACCGACATGATGGGCAGACGGCGGATGGTCACGTTCAGGCAGCGCCGGAACCGGCGTGACGGTCCATGGATGCGGCTGGCCAAACGGGCGGTCCCCATGGTCATCTGGGGAGTGGGGATGTGGATGGTGTCCATTGTGGTCATGGCACTGGCAATGGGCGTGAGGCTATGAAAGGAGGAAAAGGATTGAACAAGACATATAGAGGTGCCTATGAGCGCATGGTTGACCGCATGATAGCGGGACAGGCTGGGACCATTGAAATCAACTGGATTAACATGTCTGCCAAGGAAGCCGGGAATGGCGGTGCAGACCGGGTCACTGCGAAACTGGTTGCCGCCGGATACCGGCCTGATGGAAGTGGGTGCGCGGAGAGATACCGGAAGGCTTATGAGGAAGGCCAGAAGGTGGATGGGCGTTATATACGGCTTCCGCAGGAGACGTGGCTGCGGAGCGCATGAAAGGAGGTGAGAAGGATGAATAAGAAGATGACAACGCTGGAGTATATCAGAAAGTCCGGATGCACTGATTTCGGGACGGCCTTTGCAAGGGCTGCCGGGAGTATAGGCATGGACGCGGAATCCAACCCGGATGCATCCTATTCGGTCGCGGATATGCGGGACCTGATGGACTACCTGTTTGAGCTTCAGGCCAGGGCGGGGCAAAAAAAGATGGACCCCAGCGGCGGCAACCGCAAAGAGGCCCAGGACAAAATCTAACACACCCTTAGTATAAGGGATTTAAAAGGAGATTGCAAGATGATTAAAGCTGAAAAAAATGTTACCACTGTAGAAATCGAGGTTAGGGATGAAGGTGAAAAGCGTGAGGTGTCCGTTGTTGTCGTAGGAAAGTGTAATGACATCATGGATGCAATGGCCCATCTGTTGGCAGACTCAGTCAATGCTATGTGTGATGCCTTCGTGATTAACAGGAATGCATGTTTTGGGATGTTGTGTGGGGTGGCATCAAGGATGATGGATGAATGTGACCAGAATGCCGGTCAACATGATAAGGAGGGCTGATATGTTTGTTAACAGTACACAGCTTAAGAAGCTGATGAAGCGTGAGTACAAGGATGTGCGGCTGACCATCGGCAACATCGATGGCGGTTATTCAATCATGGGAAGCACATGGATTGTACATATCATGCATGATGGGATGCCGAATATCGTGAAGTCACTCATCATCGAGTTGGCCGGGATCCTCCCTGCGGAAGGGGAAATCCTCACGATTTCCAAGGAGAACCCCAGCCCGCAGTATGAGATGGATACCGGGGAGGGCCGCAGCATCCATGTGGTCCAGCGGTACCGGATGTCCGGGCGCCCGGCCTTCTGGACCAATGTCTATGAGGAACACAATGAAGAGATGTACGGACTGATACAGTCAAACCTCAACGGGGTACTCTGCCACGTCAGGAAGGAACTCCTGGACCTGATTGACCTGGAGGCCATCAACCATGACCAGGAGGACCTGCCGGGGAACCCCTGCTATAAGGAGGACATGTCCGGGGGCCTTATCTGGCATAACGGGACGACCACGTTGCTCCTGCTGCCAAGCCGACAGGATGACCGGGTGGCGAATGCGCTTAAGCAGGTCATATTTAACCCGTATCTGGACGGATTTTTAGAAGATGAGGAGGATGAAGATGAAGATAGATGAGACCATGATGGAAGAGGAGGCCCTGGCCCTGCAGGAACAGGAGTGGGATGTGTTTGTATCCGAGGAGATGGAGAAAGCTGCCGCAGCGGACGATGGCCAGGAAACACCACAAGAGAAGAAAGCTTTTGTGATTGATGATGACAATAAGGCAGACTGGGCTATCCGGAAAATAGATGAGGAAAAGCAGGAGTTAAACCGTATCCGGGAGCTGGCCGATGAGCAGACAGCCAGGATTGAACAGAAGGTTGAAGCAGCAGAGCGGCGTTTCAACCAGAGAACCTCCTATCTGCGTTCCCTCCTTGGCAGCTATTTCATGCAGGTCCCCCACCGTAGGACAAAGACACAGGAAAGCTACCGTCTGCTGTCCGGGTCGCTGGTCCTGAAGCTGCCAAAGGTCAAACCTGTCTATGAAGAGGATGAACTTGTGGAATACTTAAAGGAAAACGGGATGCCGGATTACATCAAGACAGAGGAGAAGGCAAGATGGGGTGAATTTAAGAAACTCCTGGACCTGTCGGCAGGCGTTTACCCAGTCATCAAGGATACGGGGGAAGTGGTGGACTGCATCAGGATTGAGGAAACACCAGCAGAATTCAAGGTGGAGGTGTAGCTTATGGGGAACTTTCAGGAAGTTGTACGTGCGAGAAGCAAGCTCCGGATGGCGCTCACCGGCGTATCCGGTGCAGGAAAGACCCTGGGTGCCCTGTATATAGCATATGGTCTTACCGGGGACTGGGGCAGGATTGCAGTCATTGATACGGAGCATGAGAGGGCACGGATGTATGCCAGCAGGACTGACCTGGGAACCGGGAAATTCCTGTACTGTCCCCTGTACCCGCCTTATACGGCGGAGCGTTATACAGCCCTGGTGAAGGAGGCGGCAGGTCTTGTGGGGCCGGATGGTGTGGTGATTGTGGACAGCTTCTCACATGCATGGAACAATGAGGGCGGTGTCCTGGACGTGAAGGACCGGATTGCCGCACAGGCAGGGAAGAACAGCTACACGGCCTGGAATGAGGCAGGAAAGGTGCAGAATAACCTGGTCAACACAATCCTGGCCGTGGGATGCCACACGATAGTGACCATGCGCTCCAAGATGGATTACGTGATGCAGGAGAACGAGCGTGGGAAGACCCATCCGGTAAAGGTGGGGCTGGCGCCGGTACAGAGGGATGACACTGAATATGAGTTTGATATCGTCCTGGATATTGCCAGGAGCCACATTGCCACGGCCAGCAAGGATGTGACCTTCCTGGATAAATATGGGGAGGTGATTACCACTGAACTGGGGCGGCAGCTGAAGGCCTGGCTGGATGACGGCGTGGATCCGGTACAGCTGCAGGGGGAGAAGCCCATCACGAAGGAACAGTGGACCGCGCTGTCAAAGCCTTACAAAGGACTCCCTGAGGTCCTGCAGGCAGCCTATAAGGCATTCGGCTATCAGGGCCCGACAGAAATCCGGCAGAAGGACCTTGAGGCCATCAGGGCCAAGGCAGCGGAATTTGAAGCTGCGGGAGGTGCGCCTTATGCTTAATGTCATATCGTTTGAAATTCCAGGCCCGGTCCGGGGAAAGGCCCGTCCGCGGGTCACCCGGGCAGGGATTACCTATACGCCGAAGGAAACCGTCCAGTATGAGAACCTGGTAAAGCTATGCTTCCGGGAGGCGGCTGCCTCCGGTACCGTGGATTTATTCGACAAGCCGGTGCGGGCCCAGCTGGAAGTGTATCATGAGATACCCAAGAGCACCAGCAAAAGCCGGCAGGGAGCCATGCTTCTGGACCGCATCTATCCGACCAAGAAACCGGACGCGGACAACATTGCCAAGATTGTCCTGGACAGTTTGAACGGGATAGCCTACAAGGATGATTCCCAGGTGGTGGAACTGATTGTGAATAAGTCATACAGCAAGAGGGGGCAGCCATACGTGTTTGTCAGACTCTCCGCCATGCCGGAAGGGAGGCTGGAACCGTGAGGATAACAGTGGACAGCGTGGTCAGTATAGAGCAGCCGCCCCAGGAGCTTATTGCCTGGTGCAATGACCATCTGGTGATGGCGAACCCGGCTTATGCAAAACTTCTGAACATGGGGCGCCGCCCGTGGACCATACCGTCCAGTATTGTGTTTTATACCTGGTATGATGGGAGGCTGGTTCTGCCGAGGGGGATGCTTAAAGACATCTGGGATATGTATCCGGACCTGCGCCTGTATGACCACCGCATGAATAAGTGCCAGCCGGCCGTGTTTCAGTCAGGTATCCGGCTGCGCCCATACCAGCAGCCAGCCGTCCAGGCTGTGCGGGCCGGAAAACAGGGAATCATTGTGATGCCCTGCGGGGCAGGCAAGACAGAGACAGCCCTGCAGGTGATCGCGGAACTGGGGCAGCCGGCCTTGTGGATTACCCACACCAATGACCTGCTGAACCAGTCCCTGCTCCGGGCCAGGGAAAAGCTGTACCTGCAGGAAGGTGAGTACGGAGTCATTGGCGGCGGGAAATATACAATAGGCAGCCATATAACCTTTTCTACCGTCCAGAGCCTGAAAGGCAAGGATCTGAACCGAATCGGGCACCGGTTTGGGACCGTGGTGGTGGATGAATGCCACCGGGCATTTATGAGTGATTCCAAACTTGGGATGTTTGAGCATGTACTGGAGCATCTTCCGGCGCTGTACCGGATTGGCGTCACAGCCTCAGAACACCGCTCAGACGGGCTTATCAAGGGGATGTATTACCTGCTGGGAAAGAAACTTTACGAAGTCCATCAGGAAGAGCTGAACCAGGCAGGGAATGTAATAGCGCCGGAGGTATTGGCAGTACCAACCGGATACCGGTATGAAGGTGACACAACACTGGAGTTTGGCGCCATGCTGAGCGATATGGTGGACGCGCCGGCGAGGAACCTTGCCATTATGGAATACCTGTCAGCCGAAAAACGCCCGGCGCTGGTGCTGGGGGACCGCCTGGAGCAGCTGCAGCGCCTGTCCGGGGAACTGGATGGGATGATGGACGGTGTAGAGTATATCTGCGGCCAGAGCAGCCGGAAGGCCAGGATGGCGGCCCTGGAGCGTATGAAGTCGGGAGAGTCCCGTGTGCTGTTCGCTACATATTCGCTGGCCAAGGAAGGGCTTGACATTCCGCGGCTGGAACACCTGTACCTTATTACACCCCACCGGGATAAGGTAGCCATACAGCAGTCTGTTGGACGTATTATGCGCCCCGCTGAAGGAAAGGGTAAGCCAATTGTGTATGATTTTGTGGATGAACAGGAAGGGCTGTGCATGAGCCAGTACCGGAGCAGGAAAGCAGTATACCGAAAATTGGGATGCATAATTGATGAAAGCAGGCTTAAGGCCTATCAAGTAAAAATAAAAGGAGCGTAATTGTATGAAAGTAGATTATAAAAACACGGAACCCAGCAGGATAGCCCCAGGGCAGTATGAGGTAACCGTTGCGGCATTTGATGTAGTGACCAGCACTGGTGGGAACCAGCAGGTAGTGCTGGACTATGAGATACGTAAGGATGTGCAGCAGGAGTACCAGGGGATGCGAATCCGGTTTGACCGGTTCACGTTTACGGACAATGCGGCATGGAGAATCAACCTGATTGCAAAGGCAACCGGGGTGCCGGATGGCTATGACTTCCCGTCCCCGGAGTGGTTTGGCAAGGTGATGATGCACCGGAGCTTCCTGGCCACGGTGGAGGACCATACTTATAATGGGAAGACATTCCCGAATGTCACACGGTTCGACCCATCCAGGCAGCCGGCGGCCCAGCCTGGGCTCCCTGTGGACATCGGGGGCGGCTTTACCCCTATCCCTGATAATGTGCAGGATGAAGGGCTGCCATTCAATTAATAAACCGGCCGGAAGGCCGGCCGTCAGGAGCAGAGCGGAATGAATAAAACCATTTTTGACAACACGATACGGACAGAGCCGGGGGAAGACCGCCTGCTTTTCATAAATGATGATGTGACATTGTGCGGGCAGATTATAGCCGCCGGCCGGAATGCGGTTTTTATTGGCAGGGACCGGGTGACAGAACAGTATTTTACACTGGAGAGCTTCCGGGAGTACATGGAAGGGAGAGCCAACACGGGCACATGCATGTGTGATTATACATATGTTCTGTCCTGCTACCGAAAAGGGGTGAATGAGGAGCTCCGGGAGCTGTTCCGGCACATCGGCGGGATCACGTACAAAGAGGACGGCTGGAAGCTGTTCCGCGGGAAGGAATACCTCTCGCTGCCGGAGAACCTGGGGGAACTGAAGACGGACCTTGACCGGTATGCGGTGCGCATCACCGGCCCAGGCAGTGAGGCCCAGTTCAAACGCCAGTTCCATCAACTGGACAAATATGGAAACCCCAGACGGGTCATTGACAAGGCCGTGGTGGATTACCTGATGCAGGAGATGGACATGTTCGTCATGAACGGGGTGCTGTACATCTATGAATGCGGCGTGTTCCGCGAGGACCGGGACGGGACACGCATCAAGAACCGGATACAGGAACTGCTGTATACGGAGTTCATCAAGTCAACGGCGTTGAATCAGATATACAGCCTCCTTCTGGTGCAGGAGGGCCTCCAAAAGGAATTTGCTGACCTGAACCGGTATCCAGTGACATGGATTAACTTTAAGAATGGGATGTACGATGTGATGGGACATAAGCTCCGGCCGCACAGGAAGGAATATTTCTCAATCAACCAGATTCCCCATGAGATCCATCCGGACCTGGATATGGAGGACGGATGGCGGTTTACGGACCGGTTCCTGACGGAGATATCCGCGGGGCCGGATGACCGCCGGATGCTGCTGCAGTATCTTGGCTACTGTATGACCCGGGATACCAGGCAGCAGAAGTTCATGATCATCAAAGGTACCGGTGGTACCGGTAAGAGCCGCATCATCAACCTGTTCGAGACAATCATAGGAGGGGACAACTGTTCCAACATCCCGCTGCAGGACCTCAACAAGAGGTTCTACGCGACCAACCTGTACTGCCAGCTCCTCAACTCCTGTGCGGACATCCCTTCCAGTGCCATGGACAGCATCGATGTCATCAAGAAAGCAACGGGTGAGGATGCCCTGATGTATGAGAAGAAGGGACGCGACCCGGTGACCTTCCGCAGCTATGCGAAGCTGCTGTTTTCCGCGAATAAGATACCGCTCAATCTGGACGAGAAGTCAGATGCGTATTACCGGCGCCTTCTCATCTTTGAGATGAACAAGAAGCCGCGGAGGAAGGACTACGGACTGGATGAGAAGCTGGCCGCGGAGGTGGACTGTACAATCCTGGCTGCAGTTAACGCCCTGGGGGAGCTGTATGCCAGTGAGAGTGGGGAACTGAAGGCGTCAAGGAACAGCGAACGGCTGGTGAATGATTTATACAAGGAGGCAGACAGCGGGAAGGCATTCCTGGAAGACTGTCTTCAGAAGGTGGCAGGAGGCCGTATCAAGCGGAGTGACCTGTTTGAGGAATACAGGCGGTACTGCGAGGAAAACGAGCGTGTCATCTATAAGAAGAACATATTCTTTTCAAACCTGCGGGAAAAGGGGTTTGAGGAAGTGAAGGTAAAAGGAATCATGTATTTTGTGGGGATTGAGCTGAAAAGCGATTTTATCCAGGTAGATGAAAATGAACAGCAGACGCTCCCATTCCCTCAAATGTAGGAAGGGGGCAGCATGGGGCAATTGGGGGG
>PPYE01385555.1_pt1 | contig 25827 bp, 19 predicted proteins | sample 1559881 | NCBI WGS metagenome assembly PPYE01 (sample SAMN08240022, study PRJNA423297) | Human gut metagenome, whole genome shotgun sequencing project. | reverse complement strand
GACCTATGGTATGGAGCCCCTTGATGATTTGCTCGTTGCTTCCGACCTCGATGCCGAGGATAAACAGCAGCAGCCAGATAAGCAGGGTGATGATTGGATGAATCTTCTTTAAGTCCCGTTTCCGTAAGAGGTAGCCCAGCAGCATTCCTGTGAGCATTAGTCCGATGATTGTAAACATTGTCTGTATGGTTTTGTGAATAGATGGAAAGCTGTCTTACCCTCAAAAGCGCCTCCTGTTTAAAGAGGGGAAGGCGCTTCTGAGGTTTGACAATTGCAAAATTACTTCATTTCCAAATATCTTTGGTTCTCTTTCACTCCTTTTTCTTGTGCAGGGCATAAGCGGAATGAGAATTCCATCTTACGGGCAGGAATCAGGTATGGTTGATGCGGGTAGGCTCCCCAACTGGTATCTCCACCCACACCCATCTGCTTGAAGTCTATGTTCCAAGTCACCATATCTTTGGGTTGGATGTCTGAGATATGGCGTTGTGACTTGCGTGTGCCGGGTTCATCCAAATCTTCTGTCGGGAAGAGGTAGGCACTGCCGCTGATTGTGGGTGCACCGATAACCATCAGGCCATTGCCTTTCAAATCGGTGAGGCTCATCCAACGTACATCGGTCTTGTTGCCGTTTTCTTGTGGACGGTCGTAGGCGAAGTACTGTTCGGCTACGCTACCTTTGTACAGACCCACGAAGGAAGAACCGTTGCGGTCGCAATAGTTCTCGTGCGGACCTCGACCTAGCCATGCCATTTGGTCGTATTGCTTGTTCAGGGTGATGCTCACACCCATGCGGGGCATCAAAGGTAAAGTGTCGTTGGCAGGAATGAAAGTACAGTTCACATCGAGGCTGCCTCTCGGTGAGAAGCGGTAGCGGACAATGAATTCCGAACCGGCAACTTCTTCGGGCAGACGGTAGTGTGACACTACTTCATAGCCATCTTTGTCGAGCGCTGTTTTCTCCAATGAGGTGAGTTTGGCGCCACGTCCGGCTTCACGCCACGGGCGCAGGGTCTTGTTCATGTCGTTGCCCATGTCATTGTCCGTCACCGGACGCCAGAAGTTGGGACGCAGTGCTTCCTTAATCATCTCTTCCTTGCCTTCCTTGAACGAGCAGAGTGCTCCGGTGGCTTTGTCGAATCCTACACTGACATTTCCGGCAGTGAGGACAAGTAGGGCTTCGCTGTCGCTTGCCGTCACGTTGCCTGAGGCAGCTTTGGGGGTAACAGCCTTATAGAAGGGAAGCTTCACTTGTTCGGCAGCCAATTGTGTACCGGCCTTCAGCAGACCCTCGTCGCGCTTCTGGCTGGCATAGAAATTCAGGTAATATTCTACTCCTTCGGTGGAATGTATGGTGGGGAACTGTGTCCGGAATACGCCTGTCTGTTGGGCGGGCAAATCTACATTATCTATGCGTCCTTGTGCCAATACTTCGCCGTTGCCTTCCAAACGCCAAGTGAAGTCAAAGTCATTCAGGTTGGTGAAGAAGAACTTGTTTCTAAGCTCTACCAATCCTTCGTGATAATCGAGCAATCTGAAAGCCATATTCTGGTACACCCGTTTCACTTCATGTATGTGGGGCTTCAATGTGCGGTCTGCGGCAATCAGGCCGTTCATGCAGAAGTTGGCCGAGCTTGGAGTGCCTTCGGGGGCAAGGTCGCCGCCGTAGGCCCAGTAGAACTTACCGTCGTCGGTCTTGTTGTAAAGACCCTGGTCCACCCAGTCCCAGATGTGACCGCCTTGTAGAGAAGGGTACTTCTCGATGATGTCCCAGTAGTCTTGCAGATTGCCCACACTATTACCCATAGCATGAGCGTATTCGCAGAGGATGAGGGGCATGGTGGGCAGATAGAGAGCATGGTTTATCAACACGTCTATCTTCTTGTACATGGGGCAGAAGATGTCGGTGAAAGGACGGTTTTTGCCAGAGTCCTCGGAGTGTACGGGGCGTTGGGAACGGTCGTGGGCATGAATCCAAGCATAGGTGGCTTGGAAGTTACAGCCTGAGCCGGTTTCGTTGCCCAATGACCAAATAATGACGCAGGGGTGGTTCTTGTCGCGTTCAAACATACGTTCTGTACGGTCGATGAAAGCCTTCTGCCATTCGGGTTGGTTGGCGAGGCATTGGTCGGGTTTGTAGCCCATGCCGTGGCTTTCGATGTTGGCCTCGTCCACTACATACATGCCGTAGATGTCGCACAGTTCATACCAGCGCGGGTCGTTGGGGTAGTGGGAGGTGCGCACGCTGTTGATGTTGTTTTGTTTCATCAGTTCCAGGTCGCGTATCATGGAGGCTTCGTCCACTACATGGCCGTGGTAAGGGTCGTGTTCGTGGCGGTTTACGCCCTTGATGTAGACGGGTTGCCCGTTGACGAGTAACTGTGCATGTTTGATTTCCGATTTGCGGAATCCGATGTTGCGGCAGATGTACTGTGTCTGGCCGTTGGCACGCAGTGTAATCATCATCTGGTATAGGTTGGGCTTTTCAGCACTCCACAGTAGGGGCGTTTCGATGTGTTTCAGGAAGTGCAGCTTGTTGTCTTTGGCGCGTTGGCGTTCAGTGTAGATGACTTTTCCCTCTTTGTCCGTCAGGCTCACTTCCACTTCGGCACCTTTTACCTTGGGCGTTTGAGTACGTTGGGAGTTTTGGGCATTGTCCAGTTCCACATAGAGGTGGAAGTCGGCGTCCTTATACTCGTTGTCGAGGTCGGTCACTACTTCAAAGTCGCGCACGTGGATGTTGGGACGGGCATAAAGGTACACATCACGTTGTATACCGGCAAAGCGCCAGTAATCCTGATCCTCTAAGTAGTAGCCGTCGCTGAACTTGAATACCTGCACGGCAATCTCGTTCTGTCCGGTTACTGCATAGGGGGTGATATCGAACTCACTGGGGGTCTTGGAATCTTGCGAGTAACCCACCTTTTCACCGTTGACCCACACATAGAAAGCTGAGGCCACGCCTCCGAAGTGGAGGACGATTTGCTTGCCTTTCCAGTTGGCAGGGACGTTGAATGTGCGTTTGTAGGAACCTACGGGACTGTTTTCCACGGCAATGAGTGGCGGGTTGCGCTTGATGCCGTAGCCGGCACCTACATAGAAAGGATGGCCATAGCCTTCCATTTCCCAGTTGGCAGGCACTTTGATGTTGCCCCATCCGCTTACATCGTGGCCTTTTTCAAAGAAGTCCATCGGGCGCTGGTCCGAACGGGGAACAAACTGAAACTTCCAGGTACCGTTCAACGACTGAAAATATTCCGATTGACTCTTGTCGTTCTTCACTGCTTTCTCTTTGGTGGTGTAGGCCATGAAGGTGGCGGCAGAAGGCAGACGGTTGATGTGCAACACATCAAAGTTTTCCCAATCGTTGTCCGAGTGAGGATATTTGTCGGTTCTTACGGCGGTTTCCGCTTTCTTGGTGTCGCCCGTCTTGTTCATGGGTGTACCGTCGTACTGTGCAAATGCGCATAACGGTAGCATCAGTGCGAGGGTGCAGATTGAATGTATCTTATTCATATTCGTATGCTTTTAATGATGTATAATCGTTTGTCTTTTCAGACTTTTGAGAGTTGTTTTGCGTGAGAGTTACTCATCGAGCAGCATCTTGATGATACATGCCGAACTCCAGCCGAAGTTAGGCGAATTGAGCGCTTCGCCGGTCAGCGGGTTGTAGTTCTCGTGGATAGGGCCGTCGGTGGTGAGTCCTTGGGCGTTGTTGATGAACTTCTCAGTCAGTATGTCGGCTTCCCGGTCGAAACCATAGTTGCGCAGGCCGGTGATACCGAAGTACACTTGGTCTACCCAGACCGGGCCGCGCCAGTAGCCGCGCACGGGACGCAGGCGAGGATGGCTGATGTCCAAGGTACCCAATGGAAGGGTGGAGTTGAACTTCTGCGGGTCCATCATCTTCTGCATCACCTGTTTGGCCTGTTCGGGAGTGGCGATGCCTGCCCAGAGTGGCAGCCAGCATTCGGCACCCATCACTTTGATGTGCTCGCCGGTATCGATACGGGTGTCGTAGAAGAATCCGGTTTCCTTGTCCCACATCTTTGTCTGTACGAACTCCTTGATGACTTTGGCTTCGGCATTAAGCTGTGCCGCCAGTTCGGGCTTGTTCAGGAGGGTTGCCATTTCGGCGAGGATGGTCTTGTCTACGTAGAGGAACGAGTTCAGGCAGATGTTCTCCTGGTTCATGGACCATGCCTTCTCGCTGTTTTTCTGCATCACGGCATCGTCAAAGCGTACGCCGTTGTCCATGCCGCTTTCCCAACAGGCAGCAATGAGAGTGCCGTCGGTGGAACCGTATTCGCAGATGCCGTTGTGATTGTGGTCGCGCTCGGCATACCACCACTGATGGAACTTATAGAGCTTGTCGAACATTGTTTCGAGGAATTTCTTGTCGCCGGTAGCTTTATACACGTTCATGGCTCCCCAGGCGGCTACGGGCGGTTTGGCATCGCGCCAGTTATTGTATTTCTTGTTGTAGCTGATGAAGTCGGGTACCATGCCGTTGTCGGCTTGATAGTCGAAGAGGGTAATCATTTCGCTTTTGGCTATCTCCTCGTTGAAATGTACGTTGCCCGAAGCAATCTTCCAGGAGTCCCACGACCAGATGCCGTTGATGAATCCGTTGTACGACGGGTTGCTGCCGCCATGCAGGATGTCACCGGCAGGGGTGCGGTAGTTGCTGTTCAGGGTCATCATTGCTTTTACGAGTACCTTGCGGTATTTGTTGTCCTTGAGGTACTTGCTGTTTCCGCTCAGCAACGAAGCGATTTGTGCGTTCCATTGCTGTTCGTTTAGTTCAAAGCAATTGTCTATATTCAGCGTTGCTATGGCAGCCAGTTCTTTGGCTGTGTCTTCACCGCGCAGCGTCAGGGTTTGAGTCATCTCCGACTGATAAGTCTTGCCGGGTTCCAGGGTCATTTCACTTTTTTCTGTGACGTGCAGGCTATCGCTCCCCACAGCCTGAATCTTGTCTGCTGTGAGGAATCGGATTACCGTGTTCGTGGAATCTTTGGGGCGGATGAAAGAGAGACCTTTATCTATGCTGCTTACGACAGAGGTAGGCTCGTATACGCCTCCGTTCCAGTCGAAGCTGACCTTTACCGGTTTTTGGCTCATATTCTTCACGATTGAACGTATGGCTACGGAACGTGAGGTGAGGTAGCACAATTCGGTAGTGAAGTTTAAGTTCTCATCGTTGTATTCCTGTATCAGTTTGCCGGGGAGGTATCGGGTGGTCTGTACATTGTACACCATCCTATACTGTTCGCCGTTCACCCACAGCGTAGGTTCGGCGAGTCCGGCAGCTATCCATCCGCGTCCGGTCATGACCATAGGTCCCATGAAAGCACCGGCATGGCGACGGTTTTCGTTGTCGGGCAGTGAGTATGCCATCCAAGCACCTTTGTCGGCAAAGACGTAGGCATCCCAGTCTACGGCTCCGGCGGGAGTGTTCTTTATGTTGATAAGATTACAGAAGTCCGCTTGCTTGGATAAAAGCGGTTCTGAAGAAGTGGGAGCTTTGACGCACGAGGCCAGTATGCAGGCAACGATGCCAGTCAAAGCGATGTTTTTATTTGGATGTCTCATGGTAAATTAAGTATATGATGAAATGAAGTCTTGAAACAGAGAGTTCTATTAAAAGCAATCTCTATCGGATGGGATCCCGTTTCCGGCATTTCGCTTCCGATAGAGACTGAGTTGTAGGGTTATCGGTTATTTTGTGTAACCTTCGTTTTGCACCCAATCAGGATTCATCAGGAATTCTTTGTGAGGGATAGCGAGTCTGATATGCTTGGTCGATATGAAATTGCTTGCGAAAGGCTTTTCATGACTCTTAAGTGCGTCTTCCACAATGCCCCAACGGATGAGATCATACCAGCGTGAGCCTTCGAGGGCCAGTTCGCAAGGACGTTCCACATCCTGCAGGTGCTTCAGCACTTGTTCTTTACTTAGGGTGTCGGACAGTGGCGTTACGTGTACACGGTCACGTACTTTGTTGATGTATTTGATGGCTTCTTTAGAGTTTCCTTCATCGTTCAGACACTCGGCATAGAGCAACAGGATGTCCGCATAGCGGATGAGGGGGATGTTGAAACCGGAATAATCCCAGTAATCACCCAATGACTTGTCGTAAGTCACATATTTGCGCCAGTAGATATTGTCTTCTTGGTGGTAATCACTGAATCCTTTGCCGTCTTCGTAATAGAACGGACGGGATTTGGGATCGTCGAAAATGATAGTCTCATACAATCGGTCGCTGTATTCCCCATCTTCGGTGAGGTCTTTCTTCAGTGTATTGAATAACCATTTGGACGGATATGCTTCCTCGTATGCGCCACAGCCACTGTCGGGACCCAAGTGCAAGGTAAAGAGATTGTATTCGTAGTGCCCGCCTTCCAGACTTCCGGTGAACTGTACTTCAAGGATGGATTCCTTATTGTTCTCGTGTAGTCCGTTGAAGTTGTCGCCATAGTTCTCCATCAGTTCATATCTGTGACTGTCAATGACTTTCCAGAATTCTGTTTTGGCTTTGGCCTTTTCGCCGATGAACATATAGTATTTGCCTAAGAGTGCTGCGGCAGTATATTTAGTGACGCGTCCGGCCATGTTTGTATTCCATTTTTCGGGAAGGTTGGCTTGACATTCACTCAGTTCTGTCTCGATGAAAGTCTTCAGTCTGCCGGCTTCTACCTGAGGAGGATAGAATTCCTCTTCGGTACCTTCGAGTTCGTGCTCGAACATTGGTAGTCTTTCACCGAAGTTGATGAAGAGACGGTAGTAGTAGAAGGCTCTCAGAAAACGTGCCTCGGCAATACTGGTCGCTTTGGTCTGCTTGATGCCTTCGTCATCGTTGTCGGGCACATTGGGAATGTTGTCCAGACACTGGTTGCAATAGTTGATACTGGTATAGAGGTTGGTCCATTCATCGTTGGGCACGTAGTTGGTCGATTCGTTGTTGTACATGGCCAGTTCCATCCAGGCGGTCACGTCGGGGCGGTAGTCCAGCTCGTCGCTGCGGTAGTTGTCTATCACAATGTAGCGTTCGAAAGGTTGCGCCCATTCGATGGTAGGCTGTAGTCCAGCGTAGGCTGCGGTAAGTCCTTTGAGGATGTCGGATTCGCTCTTCCAGAAGTTTTCGGGGTCCAGTGAGTTGGGGTTTCTGTCTTCATCCAGGAAATTTCCGGTACATGAAGAGAGTGCCAGGCCTCCTAAGACTGAGGCGCACAATAATATATTCTTTAATTTCATAATCATCTTTTTTAAAGTTTTGGTTCAATTAAAATCCGAATTTAATACCGGCCATGAAAGTGCGGCATAGAGGTGATGAAGCATAGTCGTAACCCATGCGGTCAATACCACCGTTGGTAGAGGGGTCATAGCCACTGTAACCGGTGATGGTAAAGATGCGTGTACCACCTACATAGAAACGGAGGTTGCTGATGCCCAACTTACCACAAACTGTAGCAGGCAGGTTGTAGCCCAGTTGCAAGTTGTTCAGGCGGAAGAAGTCGCCTCGTTCGATGAAACGGTCGGAAGTGCGAGCATTCTTGTTCGGGTCGCCGTATACGGCACGTGGAATGTTGGTGTTGGGGTTCTCCGGAGTCCATGCTTTCAGTGCGTTTCTGCCATAGTTGAACTTGGTATCCATACGTTCCAATTGATATTTGGTATAGTTGTAACGGTCTACACCGAGGTCACCGTAGAAGTTGGCTACCAAATCGAAGTTCTTGTAATTCAGTGTTACGTTGAAGCCGATAGAGGCCTTGGGGCAACCGTTGCCCAGAAGCTTCTTGTCATCGCTGTCCAGCATGCCGTCACCGTTTTGGTCTACGAAGCGGAGGTCACCGGGTTCTGCGTTGGGCTGCATGGGAATCCAGTTGCCTTTGCTGTCCTTGCGTCCGTGTGATTCTTTCCAAAGTTTGGCTTCTGCTTCATTTTGGATGATGCCTGCGGTTTCGTAAGCCCAGAATTCACCGAAGTAACCACCCACGTAGGTACGTGAAGCACCATATTCGTACATATAGTTGGGGTCTGCCATTGATTTCAGTTTACTCTTGAAGTGGCTCAGGTTGAAGTCAAGGTCATACTTGAAGTCCTTACCTGCATTACCGTGGTAAATCAGTTGCATTTCCATACCGGTGGTGCGCAGTTCACCGTCGTTCACCGTCAGTGCACCGTAACCGGTAGACAGACTGATGTTCTTTTCGGAAAGCATGTCCTTGGTGTCCTTGATGTAACCTTCAATCGAGAATTCCAGTTTGTTGTTCCATAGGCTCATGTCCACACCGATGTTTTTGTAGAAGGTAGTTTCCCACTTGATGTTCCTTGAGGGGAGGCTACGTACTGCATATCCCTGGTTTACGACTTTGCCGTCGAAGGGGTAGTTGATGTTGTCGGCGTTGGAGTCCAATTTGGGAATGTAGAGATAGAGAGGTACCGATTGGTTACCGAGGGCGCCGTAGCTCATACGCAATTTGAAGGAGCTGACTGTTTCTTTCATATCTTCCCAGAAAGGTTCGTTGGCAATGTTCCAGCCTACTGATACAGAGGGGAAGAACCCCCACTGGTTACCGTCGGCAAAACGTGAAGAACCGTCATAGCGGAACGAGGCCATTAACATGTAGTGCATTTTCCAACTATAGTTCACACGGCCAAATACGGAACGCAAGCCGCTACGGGTCTTTTCACCTTGCACACCATAGTCTTTGCGTGCCTGGCCCAGAATGCCCATGTCGTTGTTCTCGAATTCGGAACCCGATGCACCCAATAGGTCGTAAGTGCTTTCTTCTTGTGAAGCTCCCAGCAGGAAGGCGAAGTCGTGACTGTCTTTGATGGTGAAGTTGTAGTTGGCAGTCAGTTCCAGCAGGTCGTTGACGCTTCTGGTGCGGGTCTGTGATAGTGAGGCGCTTTCGTTCCACTTCATGGCACCCAGTTCGTAAGTAGGTTTGAATACGCGGGTTTCGCGGAAAAGGAGGCTACGGCTTGCTTGTGCCTTGATTACCAGTCCCTTGATGGGCTCATATTGCAGATAGCCCGATCCTTTGATGTAATCTGTGGCGCGGGTGTTCTCAATCAGGTTATTATAACCTACCATGTTGGCAGCATCGCTCATGTTCATGCCGGGGATGGCACCACCGTATCCGCCGTCACAATTCTCGTCATACAGACGTGCGATAGGTTCCATGTTGGTCACTTGGTATATGCCGGGAAAACCTGAGTTGGCTTCCATTTCCGATTCCCAACGGCTGTAGTTTACTGATTCGCCCACTTTGAACTTGCCGCGTTTCATGTCTGAGTTTAAGCGGAAGCCATACTTCTCGTCACCCGTGCCGGTCACGATGGCTTCGTTTTTTGAATAGAATACGGACAAAGCTACGTTGGCATTCTCACTGCCACTAGTGTACCCCACATTGTATTTCTGTGTGAAGCCGTTGCGGTAGTATTCGTCCTGCCAATCGGTGTCGCCAAACTGTGTGGGGTCTTGCTCATAAGCCGCAATGTAAGCAGGCCAGTTTTTGGGGTTTTGACCGGCGTTTGTACGGGCCATCTTTGCCATGTGGATAAATTCTTCGGCATTGCAGACGTCCAGTTTCTTGGCTATCTGATCCACTCCCCAATAAGCTGAGAACGTGATTTTGGGTTTGGATTTGGTACCACGGTAAGTCTCAATCAGGATAACGCCTGCGGCGGCGCGTGCTCCGTAAATAGCGGCGGTGGCAGCGTCTTTCAATACAGACATTGACTTGATGTCTTCGGGGTTCAGAAAACTCATATCACCCGGAACGCCATCGATAATTACCAACGGAGAGTTGTCTGTTCCATAAGTGGTTACACCGCGCACCTGCAGGCTGGGAGTGGAGCCGGCGGCACCGCTACCAAAGTTAACTATCAAACCGGGAGCCATACCCTGCAGGGCAGTTTCGGCATTAGCGGTAGGTATGTTGTTTAGTTTATCGCCCGATACGGAACTTACCGAACCGGAAACATCCGATTTCTTTTGTGTGCCATAACCGATAACGACTACTTCGTCCAGTAGTTCGGTGTCTTCTTTCAGCACCACTTTCAATTCCTTGCGACCATTGAGGGCGATTTCTTGTGGAGCATAGCCCACGTAAGAGATAATAATAGTGGCTTTTGGGGAAACGCTGAGGGTAAAGTTACCGTCGATGTCAGTGATTACTCCATTTGTTGTTCCTTTCTCTAATACACTGGCTCCGATGACAGATTCACCGGAAACATCGGTTACGGTACCGTTCAGCTGAATGTTCTGTGCCAATGCGCCCATAGGCAGCATAAAAGCAAAGAAGAGAAGTAGCTGAATGACTCTTTCTTTGTAGTAGTTACTTTTACTCATTTGAATAAGTTTTTAAGGTTAATACTATTGGTTTTTCACAATGCTAAATTAAGCTTCATAAACAGGAATTGCTAATGAATGTTATCTACAAGCAGACTACAAGAGAGGGATATTCTTTGTTTTATTATCTACAAATAGTTTTGTAAGTATTTGATAAATAGGAGTAAATGAGATATTCTATATCTACAAAACTATATCCACATAAACTTTTTCCGATTTACATTAATTATTGAGTTGCGCAAGTAAACGGTGATTAGATGAAGAAGGAAACCAACTCTTTTAGAAATATCAAGCAACTCAAGTTTCGCAGGTCTTTTATAATCATTGATAAACAGTAGTATCTCAACTCTCCTCCCCGGAGGAGAGTTGAGATACTACTGTTTATCAATGATGTCCCTTGCAGATGGTTTGCAGATGTTTTATCTGCAAGCCATCTGTAAAAGAGGAAGTCGAGTATAAGACGGATGACATTCATATCTTATCTCTTGCAAAATACGGATAACTTATTAGTTCATAGTGATGAACACTTTGTTTCTGCAGTACAAAACACTTCGTTCATGTAGTATAAAACGTTTTGTTTGCACAACATAAAACAAGGTGTTTATATAGTATGAAACAAAGTGTTCACTATAATGGAACAAAGTGTTCGCCCTAATGAAACACATTGTTCTACACGTCGAAACAAACCGTTCTGTGTGTTGAAACAAGCGGTTATATTGGGGGAAACAAAAAGAAAGCTGTCTTTTCCTGATTTAACTAGACGCTTTTTTCTTTATAAACGTCATCCGTAGACGGTTCTTTCATTTGCATACTGATACAGTAGTCCCTTCTTCCGGACTTGCGAGCCTATGCTTACTTGTTCGATGCCTTGTTTCTACTGAGACAAAGTGAGAGCAAACTTTACCCTCACCTTTTTGAAATTGCCCTTACTCACCTCTGAAAGTCCGATGAATAAAGACTTTTAGGTAAGCAGTGAGGGCGGTGAGGGTAGAAATGCAAAATAAATATTTTCAGCCTTGAACTGGGTTATATGTTCTGTAGATAGTCGGTCAAGTCTTCTTCGGAAGAAAGGTTGAGGGATTTGCGCAGGCGGTAACGGTTCATGTTGATGGTTTTAGGGGTAGTACCGGTCAACATGGATATTTCTTTGGTAGACAAATTTACCCTTAGCAGGGTGGCAAGATATTTCTCGCCTTGTGTCAGTTTGGGATGAATCGCTACTAGTCTTTGGAGGAATTCATTGCTTTTATCATCGATGTTTGTCAATAGGGCACTGTTGGTTTTGTCTCCGCTTTGGCTCTGGCTGATGAATGCGTTGATTTTCTTCAGGTGGGGCGTGATGGCTTGCGCGTCCATCTTATATCCTTCTTTCACCATTCCGCGTATTTTGTCCAGCAGTTCATTGCGGCTTTTCAGGAATACGGCGAAGCTGGTTGCCTCCTGCCGACTGGTAGCCAGTTCATTGTGTACATTTTGAAGTTCCAGCTCTTGCTGATGCATCTTCAGTTCGGCCACTTCTTTTTCGGACAGTTGCAATTGGTAGCGTGCTTCTATCAGTTGCAAATGCTTGGGCATAGTCACCTATAGCTGCATATACCATGGACGAATATTCGTAATTGTCGCAAATCAGTTCGCGGGCTCCGATGTTGTGGGCATACTCGTAGGCTTTATGCAAGGCTTCCAAGGCTTTGGAGTATTGCTTGTCATAGTAATACTGTTTCCCCATGTTGTTGTAGTTTTCGCCAAGAGACCATTGGGCGTCCAGATTCTTGTTGATGGTGATGGCTTCCTGGATGAAAGAAAGTTTCTCTTCCGTATTTCCTCGGTACAGACAGAGGTTGTTCAAGTTGGTTGCAATCTCTTTCAGGTTTCGTTGGGCACGGTTGATGGCCAGCGCACGCTGGAAGAAACGCTCGGCAACGGTAAATTCACTCATGAAGTGGTGCATTACTCCACGTTCGTTATAGCATCCGGCCACAGAGGTGGAATCGCCGATGGATTTGAAGATGGAGGTTGCTTTGTCGTTCAGTTCAATGGCTTTGTTGTAATCGCCTAGTTTGCTGTATACACGCCCCATCAAGGAGCAGAGTTGTGCCATTTGTTTTTTGTTGGTGGGATGGATATATTTTTGGGTGTCATAAAGATTCTTGATACTTAGGTCGAAGTTCCCCAACAATTGTTCGGCTTGACAGTAGAGAATCATAGCTTGTGCGCGGACCTCACTGGGCTCATCTTCGGGAAACAAGGCAGAAGCCTGAGCTGCATAGTAGGAAGCTTGTTTGGGGTTGTTGTACAGGTATTTCTGTGCTTGGTCAATCAATTTCTGTGCTTGCTGCATGTCTTGAGCTTGCAGTGGGGCAGCTGCTGACAGAAGACATACGAGTAGTAGACATAGGTTTTTCTTCATGGCATCGTCTTGTTTCTGCAAATTTAATTAATTCTTCTTAGAAGTCCGGTTTCCCTCCAAAAAGATTTATCTTTGTGCCTCAAAGATAGCGATATATATGTTATTACCTTATTTGAATAAAGATTTGATAGAGGCAGGATGCGATGAGGCCGGTCGCGGCTGTCTGGCCGGTGCGGTCTATGCCGCTGCTGTTATTCTGCCAACGGACTTTAAGAATGAACTTTTGAACGACTCCAAGCAGCTGACGGAAAAACAACGCTATACCTTGCGTGAAGTGATTGAAAAAGAGGCTCTGGCATGGGCGGTGGGCGTCGTCTCTCCCGAAGAAATTGACAAAATCAATATTCTCAATGCCTCCTTTCTTGCCATGCACCGTGCTGTTGACCAACTGAATGTCCGTCCGCAACATCTGCTGATAGACGGCAACCGCTTTAAAAAATATCGGGACTTGCCGCATACTACCGTAGTGAAAGGAGACGGGAAGTACCTTTCCATCGCTGCCGCCTCCATTTTGGCAAAGACCTATCGTGATGACTACATGAACCGCCTTCACGAGGAATATCCGTATTATGACTGGAATCGTAACAAGGGGTATCCCACCAAGAAACATCGTGCCGCCATTGCTGAGCGGGGTACTACACCCTATCATCGCTTGACGTTTAATCTCTTGGGGGATGGGCAGTTGTCGCTGAACTTCGGACAATGATGCTGTTTAGAACCACTTAATCCTTCTGAACCATACGAATGTCACTGCTGATAATATTGCCGACAAAAGTATGATGAAAATAAACGCGTGCGGAAAACTCTCCAGGTGGATGTCCACATTCATGCCGTAGAAACTGGCTATCAACGTGGGAATCATCAGTGTAATGCTGAGGCTTGTCATACGTTTCATGATGGCATTCACATTGTTGGAGATGATGGAGGCGAAGGCGTCCATGGTTCCCGTCAGGATATCACTGTAGATGTTTACGGTATTGTATGCCTGCTTCAACTCGATGACCACGTCTTCCAATAATTCCAAATCCAGATAATTGGTGTCTTGAAAGATGTTTTTCAGCCGTCCTATCATCACTTCATTGCCACGGATGGAAGTGTTGAAGTAGACCAGCGTCTTTTGCAGCTTCATCAGTTGCAGGAGATCTTCGTTGCGGATGCTTTTCTCCAGCTCTTTTTCGGCGGTGGCCACATCGTTGTTTATCTGTTTCAGATACTTCAGGAACCAGACGGCGGAAGAGTAGATGATTCGCAGAATCAAATCCAGTTTATTGTTGACGACTATGTTCTTCCGGCGGGTGTGCTGAATGAAGTCCGGTATCAGCTCCGTGTGGTGATAGCAGACAGAAACGATGATTCCGTCATTGGTGATAATGCCGATGGGCACAGTGATGAACGGCACGCCGCGTTGGTTGCTCTGCATCGGGATGCGGAGGATGGTCAGCAGCCAGTTGTCTTCTGTTTCCGTACGTGGGCGCTCGTCCACGTCGGCTATGTCTTCCAGGAATGATTCGGGAACTTTCAGCTCTTCGGTTAGGAATTTGAAATCATCGTTGTCCGGGCATTCTACGTTGACCCAGCAGTTGGGTTGCCATTCGGCCTTTTCAGTGAAGCCATTTTCACTGTAGAGATACTTTCTCATTGTTTGCCTCCTTTCTAGTTGGAACAGAGGCATTGCAGTCAACGTCTCCGTTCGTTTTATTGGTGAATACTATTGCACGTTCGTGGGTTTGAATCGTCCATATTTCTTGTTTTTTTATTTTTTAAGCGTGGCAAAAGTACATAAATCATTTGAAACAGTACGCTTTAACGGCTGTTTTTTGTACCTTTGCAACGCAAAAAACAGGTTCCTACTATAAAAGAACGTTTGTATCATACAAAAAGATTATACAATTAAATTCGATTAATATTATGAGTAAGAAAGCCCTTTTAATGATTCTTGATGGCTGGGGCATCGGCGATCAAGGCAAAGATGATGTGATTTTCAATACACCTACTCCGTATTGGGACAGTCTGTTGGCAGCTTATCCGCATTCCGAGCTTCAGGCAAGCGGTGAAAACGTTGGTTTGCCCGACGGACAGATGGGTAACTCTGAAGTAGGTCACCTCAATATCGGTGCCGGACGCATCGTTTACCAGGATTTGGTGAAGATTAACCGTGCTTGTGCCGATGGCAGCATCCTGAAGAACAAGGAAATTGTTTCTGCTTTCTCATATGCAAAGGAAAACGGCAAGAATATCCACTTTATGGGACTGACCAGCAACGGTGGCGTGCACAGCTCTTTTGACCATTTGTTCAAACTCTGCGATATTTCCAAGGAATACGGCATCGAGAATACCTTCATCCACTGTTTTATGGACGGTCGTGATACCGACCCGAAGAGTGGTAAAGGTTTCATTGAGCAGCTGACTGCCCATTGTGAGAAGTCTGCCGGCAAGATTGCTTCCATCGTGGGACGTTTCTATGCCATGGACCGTGACAAACGTTGGGAGCGTGTGAAGGTTGCCTACGATTTGTTGGTAAACGGTGAAGGCAAGGTTGCTACGGATATGGTCCAGGCTATGCAGGAGTCCTACGACGAAGGCGTTACGGATGAATTCATTAAGCCGATTGTGAACGGTGGCTTCGACGGTACCATCAAGGAAGGTGATGTTGTAATCTTCTTCAACTACCGCAATGACCGTGCCAAGGAATTGACCGTTGTCCTCACCCAGCAAGATATGCCCGAACAAGGCATGCAAACCATTCCGGGCCTGCAGTTCTACTGCATGACTCCGTACGATGCCAGCTTCAAGGGTGTGCATATCCTTTTTGATAAGGAGAACGTACAGAACACATTGGGCGAATACCTTGCTGCCAATGGCAAGACCCAGCTGCACATTGCCGAAACAGAGAAGTATGCACACGTGACTTTCTTCTTCAACGGTGGCCGCGAGACTCCCTACGATGCTGAAGAGCGCATCCTGGTTCCTTCTCCGAAGGTTGCCACTTACGACTTGAAGCCTGAAATGAGTGCGTACGAGGTGAAGGACAAGTTGGTTGAAGCTATCAAGACCCAGAAGTTCGATTTCATCGTGGTGAACTACGCCAATGGTGATATGGTGGGACATACCGGTATCTACGAAGCTATCGAGAAGGCAGTGAAAGCCATCGACGAATGTGTGAAAGACACCGTTGAGGCTGCCAAGGCAAACGATTATGAAGTAATCATCATCGCCGACCACGGTAATGCCGACCATGCTCTGAATGAGGATGGTACTCCGAATACTGCCCACTCTCTGAACCCCGTTCCTTTCGTTTACGTTACTGCAAACAAGGACGCCAAGGTTGAGAACGGTGTATTGGCTGACGTAGCTCCTTCTATCCTGCATATCTTGGGTATGGAGCAGCCGGCCGAAATGACTGGTAAGGATTTGATTAAGTAAGGCGTCAAAGCCGTAACAATATTTAGACGCGGATTATACGGATTCCACGGATGCTCTTAAAGTTGAGTCTGTGCAATCCGGATAATCCGCGTCTTTTTTCAATAGAACGATTATGATACAGATTGGTGATGTTGTGGTTTCTTTCGATGTCTTGCGCGAGAAGTTCTTGTGTGACTTGGGTGCCTGCCAGGGGATTTGTTGCATTGAGGGCGATGCCGGTGCTCCCGTAGAGCTGGACGAGGTGGAGAAACTGGAAGAGGTGCTTCCGCTGATTTGGGACGAGCTTTCTCCCGAAGCTCGCACCGTGATAGAGGAGCAAGGTGTGGTCTATACCGATTGTGAAGGTGACCTGGTGACTTCTATTGTGAACAACAAGGATTGCGTCTTTACCTGCTATGATGATAAAGGCTGTTGTTATTGCGCCATCGAAAAGGCTTACCGTGAGGGTAGGACCAACTTCTACAAACCCATATCCTGTCATCTCTATCCGATAAGGGTGGGGAACTACGGACTCTATAAGGCAGTGAACTATCATCGTTGGGATGTCTGCAAAGCCGCTATACTGTTGGGGCAAAAGGAAAATCTGCCCGTGTACAAGTTTCTGAAAGAGCCGCTTATCCGTAAGTTTGGTGAGGACTGGTATGCAGAGCTGGAATTGGTAGTGGAAGAGATGAAAAAACAAGGAATCCTATAGTTCTTCTGTGCGGAGACGGGCCTCTTCTTTGGAGGAGAAGAGGGATAAAGGAAAAGCCCCGGTCAGCAGGATTATCCTGCCCGTCCGGGGCTTCCTCGTTGTAAGATGTGAGGTTGGTTATTTATTATTTATTAAGCGTCAATATTTGCATACGTTGCATTCTTTTCGATGAAATCGCGGCGCGGGCCCACGTCTTCACCCATCAGCATGGAGAAGATATAGTCGGCTTCGGCTGCATTTTCAAGATGCACCTGCTTCAGCATGCGGTTTTCCGGATTCATGGTGGTTTCCCACAACTGTTCCGGGTTCATTTCACCCAAACCTTTGTAGCGTTGGGTGTGTACTGCGTTTTCCGAACCGCCGCCGTAAGTGTCGATGAACTTCTGGCGCTGCTGGTCTGTCCAGCAATACTCTTTCGCCTTGCCTTTGGTGCAAAGGTAAAGGGGAGGAGTGGCGATGTACAAGCAACCCTGCTGGATAACTTGCGGGAAGTAGCGGAAGAAAAGCGTCATAATCAGCGTGTCAATGTGAGAACCATCGACGTCGGCATCGGTCATGATGATAATCTTCTTGTAGCGCAGCTTGTCAATGTTCGCTTCTTTGCTGTCTTCGCCGTCCACGCCGAAACGGATGCCCAGCGCCTGGATGATATTGTTTACTTCGTCGCTCTCGAATGCCTTGTGCCACATGGCCTTTTCCACATTCAGAATCTTACCGCGAAGCGGCAGGATAGCTTGGAACGCACGGTTACGGCCTTGCTTTGCTGAACCGCCTGCCGAGTCACCCTCGACGAGGAACAATTCGCATTCTTCCGGGTCCTTGCTGGAGCAGTCGGCCAACTTACCGGGCATGCCACCGCCGGACATCGGCGATTTGCGTTGTACGGATTCGCGTGCCTTACGTGCGGCGATACGTGCCTGGGCGGCAAGAATCACCTTGTCTACAATCAACTTGGCTTCCTTCGGGTGTTCCTCCAAGTAGTAGGTGAGGGCTTCGCCCACAGCCTGGTCTACGGCACCCATCACTTCGTTGTTACCCAGCTTTGTCTTGGTCTGTCCTTCGAACTGAGGCTCTGCCACCTTGATGGAGATAACGGCAGTTAATCCTTCGCGGAAGTCGTCGCCTGCAATCTCTACCTTGGCTTTCTCCAGCATCTTGTTGTCTTCGGCGTATTTTTTCAATGTACGGGTCAGTGCACGGCGGAAACCTGCCAAGTGGGTACCCCCTTCAATGGTATTGATGTTGTTTACGTAAGAGTGTACATTTTCGTTATAAGAAGTGTTGTACATGATGGCTACTTCCACCGGTGTGCCTTGCTTCTCGGTGTTGATGTAGATTACATCGTTCATGAAGTGTTCGCGTGAGGAGTCCACGTAGCGCACAAATTCCTTCAGGCCTTCTTCCGAGTAGAAGATTTCCTTCTTGGCATTTCCCTCTTCGTCCTTTACGCGAAGGTCGGTCAGTGAAATCTTGATGCCTGCGTTCAGGTAAGCCAACTCGCGCATGCGGGTGGCAAGAATATCATAGTTGTAGACTGTTTCCGTAAAGATGGTATCGTCCGGCCAGAACTGCTGGCGTGTACCGGTAATGTCTGTTGTGCCCACTTCCTTGACGGAGTAGAGCGGATGTCCGCAGGAATATTCCTGCTGATAGATTTTTCCGTTACGGAAAACCTGGGTAGTCATGTGTGTAGACAAGGCGTTTACGCAAGATACACCTACACCATGCAGACCTCCCGATACCTTGTAGGAACCTTTGTCGAACTTACCTCCGGCATGCAGTACGGTCATTACAACTTCCAGTGCGGATTTCTTTTCCTTTTCGTGATAGTCTACCGGGATACCACGTCCGTTGTCTTGTACGGTGATGGAGTTGTCCTCGTTAATGGTGACTTCGATGTGGTCGCAATAGCCGGCAAGTGCCTCGTCGATGGAGTTGTCCACAACCTCGTACACCAGGTGGTGAAGCCCTTTGCTGCTAATGTCGCCAATATACATCGCGGGACGCTTTCTCACTGCTTCCAAACCTTCCAGTACCTGGATGTTTTCGGCAGAATAGCTCCCGTTATTGGAGTGAATCTGTTCTTCAGTCATAATCTTTTTTCCTTATTGTAATAACAGAGCAAATATAGTGAAAATCCTCGGGATATGGTGCTAAACAAACGGATAAATTCGGGTAGTTTACAGCTTTTTAGCACAGAAAAGAAACTTGTGTGGAAGCAGGTAAATAGAGAGGTATAAATGAGAAAGGCCGGACTAAAAAGTCCAGCCTTGTAATATCTTTTGTGTAACAGTCAACTTAAACCAGCTTGTTGATATAGATAGCCAATTTTGACTTCAGGTTGTTAGCCTTGTTCTTGTGGATTACATTAGTCTTAGCCAATTTATCCAACAGTTTTGTGATACCCGGATACATTGCTGTTGCTGCAGCTTTGTCTGTAGTAGCACGAAGCTTACGAACAGCGTTTCTCATGGTCTTGCCATAATATCTGTTGTGAAGTCTTCTTGTTTCTTCTTGTCTGATTCTCTTCAGTGATGATTTATGATTTGCCATCTCGACTAATCTTTTTTAATTCGTTTATTTTTTTTTTTTTTGTAGCTTTGTTATCAGATTGAAACCAGATAAAGAAATCGGGAATGTTACAGAAAACACTGGGAATTGTGCTGCATACCTTGAAATATAAGGATACATCTCTCATTGCAGACATCTATACGGAGGTGGCTGGCAGGGCTTCCTTCATGGTGTCCATACCCCGTTCGCGCAAGGCGGCGGTGAAGCCGGTACTCTTCCAGCCGCTGGCATTGGTGGAACTTGAAGCCGATTTCCGTCCTAATGCCACTATATATAAGGTGAAGGAGGCGAAGTCTCTTTATCCTTTCGCCACGCTTCCCTACGATCCCTACAAATCTGCCATCGCTTTGTTTCTTTCGGAATTCCTTTATCGCGCCGTCCGGGAGGAGGCGGAGAACCGTCCGCTGTTTGCTTATCTGTATCATTCCGTCATCTGGCTGGATGAATGCAGGGAGGGGTTTGCCAATTTCCATCTGGTCTTCCTGATGCGCCTTTCCCGTTTTCTCGGTTTGTATCCCAACCTGGAGGATTATCATGCCGGAGATTACTTCGATTTGCAGAATGCTTGTTTCACTCCCTTGCGTCCGCAGCTCCACTCCAATTACATCGCTCCCGAGGAGGCGGCCCGCCTGACACAGCTGATGCGCATGAATTATGAAACGATGCATCTTTTCACCATGAACCGGTTGGAGCGTACCCGCTGCCTGAACATTATGAATGAATATTATCGTCTGCATCTGCCGGATTTCCCGGTATTGAAATCACTTGAGGTATTGAAGGAGCTTTTTGATTGATTATCGTCGATGTAACGGCCCAATAAGTGTGCGCTGCCTTTATTATAGGAGTAGGGAGTTTTACTTACTGCTGTAAGGGTCGTTACGATAAGCTGTAACGGTCGTTACAATATAGGGTAACGACCGTTTCAATATAGGGTAACCGTCGTTACATCATTAGGTAACGGCTTTTACATCTTATGGTAAACGGTCGGTAAATATAATGCGTTGATAGATAGCGTATAATCTCTTGTGGGGGAGGATATGGATTGGTATGTAAAAAGCCGTGTTCAACAGACTTTGGACGCTGAGTCCCTCTGTTGAAGCACGGCTTATATGATAGGGGAAGTGTATTTCTTTATCCCAGCAACTCTTTTACTTTGGCTGAGATGGCGCGGCCTTCGGCAAGTCCGGCAAGTTTCTTGCTGGCTACACCCATCACCTTGCCCATGTCCTTGCCGCTGGTGGCGCCGACTTCGGCTATGATTTCCTTCAAGGCTGCCTCCAGTTCTTCGGCGCTCATCTGCTTGGGCAGATAGGTTTCAAGCACCTTTACTTGTGCCAGCTCATCGTCTGCCAAGTCCTGGCGACCTTGCTGTACATAGATTTCAGCGGCGTCTTTGCCTTGCTTGGTCAGTTTTTGGATAATCTTCAAAGCATCTGCATCGCTCAGGGTATCGTTGGCTCCGGGAGCGGTTTTGGCTTCAAGGAATACTTTCTTTACGTTTCTCAATGTTTCGAGAGCCACTTTGTCTTTGGCTTTCATGGCTGTTTTAATGTCTTCGCTGACTTTTTCAAATAAATCCATATTGTTATAGGTTTACTCCTGTTCCCCCGAAGGGGAGGAGGATGGTTTTACATATCGGGAACGGAAAAATCAGAAGGTGATGACTCCCCCTGCACCGCCTTCTGCCTCTTGCGCGGCTTCGGTGGCGAGCTGCCCTTCCTGCTCTGCCTTCATCTTGATGCTGTTCAGCGTGCTTTTGTCACGCAGATAGGTCGGAGAATTCTCTACCATGCTGATGATGTCGGCGTTGTCCATGTCTTCGGGATTGAAGAGATAGATATGGCGACGGCGGCTGCGCTGGGAACGGGCATTGGCATCCTTGCCATAGTACACTTCGCGGCGGTTGCGTCTCTGTTCCTCTTCCTCCTCCAGCTCGGCAAGGCGTTGCTGTTCTTCGGCGGTGCGCTGGGTGATGCGGTCGTCCATTTCCTTCATGTGGATGTCCTGGATACCGAAACCAGTGGCAAGCAGGGTGATTTTCACTTTCTGTTCCAGCTTGTCGTCAATGGCCATACCGAATTTGGTTTCGAAGTCGCGGCTGAAACGGTTCATGAACTCCTTCACCTCGTCCATCTCGCTCATCATCAGCTTGTATTGTGCACTGTAAGAGATGTTGAGGAGTACTTTCTTGGAGTTGAAGATGTCGTTGTTGTTCAGCAACGGCGAGTGCTGCGCGTTCTTGATGGCTTCGCTGACACGGTTGTCACCTTCGCCGTAGCCGGTACTCATGATGGCTACGCCGCCGTCCTTCAGCACTGTTTTCACGTCGTTGAAGTCGAGGTTCACCTTTCCATGCAGGGTGATGATTTCGGCAATACTCTTGGCGGCTACCGAAAGGGTGTCGTCGGCCTTGTCAAACGCGTCGTCTACGGATAGCTCGCTGTATATCTCGCTCAGCTTTTCATTGTTGATGACCAGCAGGGCATCTACGTGCTTGCTGATTTCCTCTACGCCATCCAGTGCCTGGTCTATCTTCTTGTCGCCCTCCCAGCGGAAAGGGATGGTGACGATGCCGATGGTCAGGATGTCCATTTCCTTGGCGGTTTGTGCAATGATGGGTGCGGCACCCGTACCGGTACCACCGCCCATTCCGGCAGTGATGAATACCATCTTGGTGCCGTCGTTCAGCATATTCTTGATGTCTTCGATGCTCTCTTCTGCTGCCTTGCGGGCACGGGCAGGGCGGTTTCCGGCTCCCAGGCCTTCTTTTCCAAGCTGTAACTTCACGGGCACGGGAGAGTCCTTCAACGCTTGGTTGTCTGTGTTGCACAGTACGAACGTCACGTCGTGTATACCTTCCCGGTACATATGGTTCACGGCATTGCCGCCACCTCCACCTACACCGATTACTTTAATGATTTTCGGTGAATCGGTCGGGAAATCGAATTGTACTATATCTTCCATAATAACTTAATTTTCTGGCACATTATCACATTATTACTTCATATCGTCGTCCGAGAAGATTTCGTTGGAAAGCTTGTTGAAAGTCTTTTCGAACCAGCTGGGGCCTTCTTTCTTTTTCTTCTTCTTTTCTTCCTTTTCGCGCAGCTCCCTTTCTTTGCGCTCACGCTCCTTGCGTTCTTTCTCTTCCTTCTCGCGCTGTGCCTTGGCGGCGCGTGCGGCGGCTTCCTGCTCTTTCAGCGCTTCGTCGTCAACGAATATGTCGACCGGTTTGGGAGGAACATTGGAGGCAGGCTGCTGCACCGGCTTCACCTCTTGCAGGCAGCAATTCTCGTTGCCGGCAGCCAGCAGGCCCAGCAGTGTGTTGTGCATGCCGTCCTTCTTGGGCTCGTCGCTGCGTGTGTGGACGGTGGTCTGTACGAACTTGGCGGTCTTTACCTTTTCAATCTTGCTCACTCTATGGAAGGCTTTCTCAAGATTCTTCAGATTGGCTCCTCCACCGGTGAATACAACACCGGAGAAAAGTTTGTCCTCGTAGCCGGAAAGTTGCAACTGGTTCCATACGTTGGCAAGAATTTCTTCTGCACGTGCTCCGATAATATTGTTCAGCAGGGCCAGTTCAAAGGTACGGCCGTCTTCCGACGTGCATACGGCAGGGGTCTCGGCGTCTTCTTCCTCCTCGTAGAGGGCATCACCGTATTGCAGTTTCAGCTTCTCGGCATCTTCCTCTTCCATTTGCAGGGAAGTGATGTCGTGGGTAATGTTGTTTCCACCCAGCGGCAGTACGCTGAGGTAGCGCAGGATATTGTTCTTATAGACCAGCACGGTGGTGGTGTCGGCACCGAAGTCCACCAGTGCACAGCCTGAACGCATCTCGTTTTCGGTCAGCACGGCTTTGGCCAACGCAGTGGGAGCCACGAGCAGGTCGTCGGCAATTTCCACTTTGGCTTGCTCGAAGCTGTGTTCGAGGTTCTTCTTCAGCGAGGCACGCGCCACGATGTTGAGGAACTGTCCGGTGATGTATCTTCCGGCAACTCCTACGGGCTCCACATGCAGCGTGTTGTCTATCTTGTATTCTTGCGGGGCTACATCCAGCACACTCATGTCTACCAGAGGTACATCACGGTTCTCGTCGCAAATCTCGTCTACCAGTTCTTGCGAAATGATGCTCTCTTCCTCCAGCGTACGGCTTACCGCATTCCTCACCGTGCGCAATGATTGTCCGCCGATGCCTACATATACTTTGGCGATGGAGTTGTTCAACTGGCCTTCCAGCTTGTTGATGATGGAAGTCAGCGCTTGTGCGGCCTTGTCAATGTTGTAGATGGCCCCTTTGTGTATAAACGGGGATGCATCTTCGCGTGCATAAGCCAACACCTGGATACTTCCGTCACTGCTCTTCTTTCCTGCGATACCGGAAATCTTGGAAGAACTCAACTCGATAGCGGCGATGAAATCTGTTGTTGCCATATCTATTTATTTACTATTTTACTATTTACAATTTACTATTTGCTGCGCTTTGATAAAGAAGGACTATTAGTAAATCCCTTTCTCTACTCTCTCTTTGTGCAGATGATTTGATTATCAAATTCAACGCTGATACGGGAGTATTTGTTCCAACCCACCTGGTTCAATCCTCTTTCGTAGAATGCCTTTACACGTTTCAGCTTCTTCTCGAATCCGGCAATCTTGCCTAAATAGATAAGATGGTCGCCGACACGGGGCACTAACTCGATGTTCTTGCCGGGCAATACGTGAATTTGCTCTATCTGTGCATTCCAAAAAGAATTCTTTTGCAAAAATACACCAAACTTATATAAATCCCTCATGGCAAACGACTTTTCTACATTTCCGGTTACAACGGCGAGATGTGCAACGCACTTTGCATCGGGGGGCATCACGGTACCTTTGTTGTCCAGATAGTAGTTTTCGCCGTTGGCGCTCATCACGCGCAGGATGGGGATGCGCTGGGTCACTTCGATGCAGAGCTTGCCGCTCGGGGTTTTGTAGCACTCCACCTGGTCGATGAGGGGATGCTTGGCAAGTTCGCGCTCCAAGGTCTTGGTACGCACGCGTTCCAGGTCTTTCCCAATGGGGCTGATGCCTTTCTTTTCCAGCAGGGTAGCTACTTCCTTCTTCGTGATGAAGCCGGCATATACCGTGTCTTTTATCACCAGTTCCACGTCTTGGCACACCTGCGAGGTGGGCTTGCGGTTGAAAGCTGTGACAGCCACTACCAGGTAAGCAATGACAAGCAACAGAACGATAGAAAGTAGAATCCTTTTAACCATGATATTTTTCTGATAATAGTTGGGTGATTTGGGGCGCATAGTTGTCCAGGTCACCGGCTCCCAGCACTACCAATACTTCGGTCGGCGGTCCACTCCGCGGAAGCTTGCCATGCCTTGCTTGATTTCTTCGTCGGTGGCACCGCTGAGATGGGCGAGTGCCATGGCGGCAACACCATTCTCGATGTTGATACTGACGGGAACCCCCAACTGAATATCATTGATGCGGGTATCCGGTGCTACAAAATCGATGAAGATTTCACCGTTTCCGATGCGGATATTCTCGGCATGGAAGTCGCCTTCGTTGCGCGAGTAGGTATAGGTGGTGACGCCCGGTTGTACGTCGGCTTGCATTTCCAGTCCTTTGTGCAGAATCAGGGCGCCGCCCGGCTGGATAAGCGTGGTGTAGTGGCGGAAGCTCTCGAGATAGGCTTCTTTGGTGCCGTATATATCCAGGTGGTCGGGGTCGGTGGCAGTAATGACACTCATCCAGGGCGATAGCCAGTGGAAGGAGCGGTCGAACTCATCCGCTTCGATAACGGTATAAGGGCTGGTGGCGGAAAGCAGCAGATTCGTACCGTAGTTCTTCGAAATACCTCCGAGGAAGGCGATGCAGCCCACGTGTGACTGGTGCAGCAGGTGGGCAGCCATGGTGCTGGTGGTAGTCTTGCCATGCGTACCTGCCACGCACAGGCCTTTGCTGCTGCGGGTTATAATGCCTAATACTTGGGAGCGCTTATGTATGTCGAAACCGTTTTCACGGAAATAGGTCAGTTCTGCATGCTCTTGCGGCACGGCGGGGGTATAGACCACGAGCGTGCTTGCCTTGTCTTTGCACTCCTCCGGAATAAGGTTGATATCCTCTTCGTAGTGTATCTGTGCTCCTTCCGTAATCAGACGTTCTGTCAGTTCGCTCGACGTACGGTCGTAGCCCGCTACTGTCTTTCCTTTGGAGAGGAAATAGCGTATCAGAGCGCTCATGCCGATGCCGCCGGCACCGACGAAATAAACGGAGTGGATGGCTTCAAGCCTCACCCCCTGCCCCTCCCCCGTAGGGAGGGGAGATGAGTTACTATTGCTTATATTTTTATTCATATTCAAATTTTTTCTTCAAACTCTT
>PPYE01158012.1_pt1 | contig 25856 bp, 19 predicted proteins | sample 1559881 | NCBI WGS metagenome assembly PPYE01 (sample SAMN08240022, study PRJNA423297) | Human gut metagenome, whole genome shotgun sequencing project. | reverse complement strand
GACTGGAGCAGCGGGACTTCTTGGCCCGACCGGCCCCACAGGCCCGACTGGAGCAGCGGGACTTCTTGGCCCGACCGGCCCCACAGGCCCCACCGGAGCAGCAGGACTTCTTGGCCCGACCGGCCCCACAGGCCCGACTGGAGCAGCGGGGCTTCTTGGCCCGACCGGCCCTACTGCCCCTGTTATTTAAGGAAAACCTTTGATTCCGCAGGAAAAGGAAAACACCAAAACAGGACACCAACGATCACGTTACATTGAACATCACCAGTTGAACAAAATGGGTAAGATTTCTGTAAAATAGCTCCACACCTCCACGAAGTAAGAAACGGGAGAAATTTCTTGCTTATATTTTGGAAGAGCTTTATAATAAATATAGGCTTTCACATGAATGCTCGGGATTCCTTTTGCAGAAATCATAGGTGAGGCGAGAATGATAAGAACGGTGTGGGGCCTGCGAAACCCGGCACCAGTTTGAGATCAGATAATACAAAAAGTGTTGATTATCTTCTTCTCAGTGTGGACAAACTATCCCCCGCGGATGCTCTGAAGGGTTAATTCATAAACAGTTATCGAGTCCAAAAGGAAGGTGTGCTGTTTGCCCGACAGGCAAAAAACAAAAAATGAGAGCTTGACCGATTGAGCTATTAAAAAAAGAGAACTGTCAGTTGAATATTAGTGAAGGGAAATTCCTCAAATAACCAAAGGGTGGGAGTTATGAATATTATTCTGTTGTCCGGTGGTTCGGGGATGCGGCTTTGGCCGCTGTCGACCAGCACCCGTTCAAAGCAATTTTTAAAGCTGTTGCAGGATGAGAACGGCAGACCGGAATCAATGGTGCAGCGGGTTTATCGTCAGCTTTTGGACGCGAGGCTGAAAACGAATCATATCTTGATGGCAACCGCCGCTCCTCAGCAAGAGGAGATTCTGGGGCAGCTCGGGAATGGGATTGAAATTGTTGCGGAGCCAGAGCGCAGAAACACTTTCCCCGCCATTTTGCTTTCGGCCGCTTATCTGCACTTTGAAAAGAAGTGTTCTCCAGAAGAAGTGGTTGTCGTCATGCCGGTGGATACCTATACGGAACCGGCATATTTTAATGTTCTCCGCCGAATGGCGGAGGCTGTCGGCAATGGCCTCGCCGACTTGGTGCTGATGGGAATCAAACCATGGGAGCCTTCCGAAAAATACGGTTATATGCTTCCGAAATCCGGACAAGCAGCTGGGGTAATCCCAATTGATCGGTTCGTGGAAAAGCCGAGTGCAGATATTGCACAGAAGATGATTGCGGACGGCGCAATGTGGAACGGCGGCGTATTCGCCTTTCGGCTTGGGTTCCTGACGGAAATCACCGAAGCGATAATCCATCCGGTCAGTTTTGAGGATATCCGATGCCGATACCATGAGTTAACCAACGAAAGCTTTGACTACGCTGTGGTGGAAAAAGCCAAATCTGTCGCTATGATCCCTTTTGACGGGCTTTGGAAAGATCTTGGTACATGGAACTCTTTAACAGAGGAACTCTCTGCCGAGCAAATTGGGAAAGCGATTGTAAGCGAGGATGTGCAAAATACCCATATCATTAACGAGCTGAATATTCCAATTGTGGCAATAGGCACCAGCAATCTCGTTGTGGCGGCCAGCCATGAGGGAATTCTGGTTGCAGATAAGGAAAAAAGCGCTTCTCTTAAGAAATACATTCCCTCCGCCCCGCGCCCTATGTACGAGGAACGCCGCTGGGGTGAATATCGCGTGATCGACCGTACTGAGCTGCCAGATACCAACAGTCTGACGAAGCATCTGTTTATCAAAGCCGGGTCAGCCATCAGTTACCAGCGGCACGCCATGCGCGATGAAATATGGATCTTAATCGACGGTGTGGGCGAGCGGGTGATTGACGGACAAAGAAAGAGGGTCGGCCGGGGGGATTTGGTACAGATCAAGAAAGGCCGTCTTCACGCAATTTTGGCCATTACGGATCTCCAGATGATTGAAGTGCAGATCGGTACAGAGCTGACCGAAACAGACATAGAACGATTTGACTGGGATTGGTAAGGAGTTGCCTCATAAAATATCAGGGATGCAGCAAAATGAGAATTGCTGCATCCCTGTTTTATGTACCGAAGACAGTTGCGATTTCGCCAAATGGAGTCAGGGTCATACGGTGACGGATTTTTTCGGCAAGCACCTCGTCTGTTTTGGGTTGCGATTTCACTTTTCCTTCGCGCGGTGTTTTTGTTTCTCAAGCTGTGAGCTTATAAAAAAACAGAGCCATTGCGCGTGCTTTCACGCTCGCTTTGGCTCTGCTCTTTTCAGCCTGGTATACCGTAACTTCTCTTTTCCGGCAGACTATCTGCCGTTGTCGTCTTTGCCGAAATCATCTTCGATATCTTTGGGCGCCTCTTCCAAAGCCCTTCCGGCGTCCTTGTTGATCGTTTCCATCTTCTTTTTCGCCTTTTCAAACCGGCGGGGGGTTCTGTAAACCTTAATGATTAAAAGGATGATTGCTAAGACAAGAATCAAAATGGCAAGCAGCCCTCCCCGGGAAATACCCGTTGCCCGGACGATTTTACCGAGGAAACGATCTATACTGAACGGAAGATTTTCCGCCGCCTTGCCAACGGTGCTGTCAGCAGCCGTAACGTTTGTCACTGCCTTTTTCCCATCAATCAGTGAGATCGTACCGCTCAGTTCATTCAGAGCTTTGCGTTCCGAAACGAACTCCTTCAGAACGCCTTCCATCCCGGGCGGGCAGGTGACGACATACACCTTTCGATAGAAGTTCCAGGGTGAACGCACCGCCTGTATGATAATTTTGTTTTGCAGCGCTTCTGCTGAAACCACAGGATCTTTGGAAAGAGCAAAGCCGTCTTTCTGAGGCACAACATTCAGAAGATCGGAGATTTCCTTCGGAATTTGAAGGTTGTCATTGGTGCCGAGGATTAAAATATCGGAAGACTCTTTCAGTTTGGAGTCCAGATTGTTCGCGTACTCCCAGCGGTATGCACCGGAATTCTGCCCGGCCCGGCAAACCAGCCCGACCGCAGCTTCCATCATCTTCTGAGAGGTATTCGAGGGAGCACAGAGAATCGCCGTTGGCCAGCTTTCACCCGAAGGTCCTCCAAAGCTTGGAAGCGGCTGAATGGTGGGCGGAATTCCCGCATCCCCCGGCTGAAAGTAAACGACAGAATCTTTGTCGATCACCGTCCACGCGACATCATAATAATCCTTCGAGCAGTCTACCTTTCCCAAATAGTTGTAGCACTCCACCTTAACGTCAAAGGAGCTCTTATCCAAGGCTGCGGGCGGGATTTTCACCTTGATGGAACCGCCCTCCGCGTTGGAGTCCGAAAGCTGAATACTGTCGACCGCGGTTCCATCCACATGAACGGTAAGCAACGAAGTATCCCCCACAAGCGCCTTTGAATGGCGGAAATGAATCTCCAGATAAGAATCCGGCCCGCTTTGAACACCCTGCGGCTGCTTCAGCGTGTAGTTGACCTCCTGATGGAACGCTCCTGCCAGACTGGCGGTGTCGTAGCCAAAGTCAGAGAGCTTGTAATACCCATCCTCATTTTTAACAAACCCCGTTCCGACATTACGCAGATCGGTGGAGATTGCGGCAGTGCCGCCGGAAAGCTGTGCGAGATAGTCCCTGTGAGTGAAGAAAGCCGCCGTTTTGGATAATCCCGCCGCATTCGCTCCGTAAAGAGACAAGTCGCAATACTGATTGTTTCTTGTAATAGAAAGATATCCGTTCTCCCCATTTAGGGAAGGTATCGCAGCCATATCCCGGGGCTTTTGGGAACCAAGCCCGATACGAATCCGATTTTGCTCAGTTGCGGCGGAGCTGCCCTGCGACACGACAAAGCCAACGGTGCTCTTTGACGGATATGCCGCGCCGATGGCAGAAGCGGCAGTCAGCATGGCGGAGCGGACATCCGAGTTCTCCCCGGATGGAAGAATAAACTCGGCGGCGAGTCGATCCCCTTGATTCACCTTGTCGAACATGTAGGGCAGCGCAGTGCCAAGAACGGGATCGCCCATCCGCAAAACGTCCAAATTCAGCCGGGAGGTTGTTTCCAGCCGCACCCAGTTTGCGGGGTTGTCAATATCGGCGCAATCGCCAAGAATGGTGCGCTGTGCGGTTACAATCCGAAGCTCATTGAGCGTGCCGTCTGTCTTCAGGCTCTTTGCAGGGATGGGCACCACCCACATTCCCCCCCGCTTTTTGACAATATCCAAAATGCGTGCCGTAGCGATCTGCTGATTCCCCAGGAACAGCGTCACGGTGGAACGGTCATCGATCAGCGTCTCCGCAGCGGTCATACCCAGAGAAAGGCTGCATTGATCGCCAAGACTGGTACCGTTTGGTATCCGAAACCAAAACGAAGTGATATTGCGCGGCAGATTCAGAGACTGCGGCTCGTCAAACAGAGGAGCCGAAACCTTTTGCGCATCTGCGTAAGGCGCCGCTGTTTCGGAGGCGGCATAGGCCGTGCCCGCGCCCGAAAACAAAAGAATGGCGGCCGTTAACACAGACAGAAACCGGGATATTCCCTTAATGCGATTTCGTTTCATGCAATGTCCCCTTACTTTCCAATGAATTACTTGGCACTCTTTTATCCTTCCGGTTTTTAACCTGTTCTTCGGTGAGCAGTTGTTCAATGTATTGCAGGTGAGCAACGTCGGAGTGCTCCGTCAGGCCGTGGTGGGTCTTTTCCCAATAATGGGGTTTAACGATCAATTGAATCAACGCCTTGTAGGCTGCGACGCTCATTAAAATCCAGTACAGCGGGGTCAGCAACCCCGACCGAATCAATCCGTAAGAAAAGGGTTGATCTTTCTTAATCGCGCAATCACGAATCACATAATACGTACCGACGATATTCATGTACATAAAGATAAAGTTGCCAAGAATCAGCTGAATCACCGAGATATAGTAAATTGGCCCCGGGAAAAACATCTGTACCCAAAAAGGATGAAAGATCAGCCAGACCACCATCATGCCCCAGAAGATGGGGTTGAGCAGCGGAAGCAACGGAGTTCCCAAAATCATGGCCAGATACCCGAGCATTCCCCGGAACCCTACCTGGCGGTAAAATTTAGCCGGCTCACGCATATGCACGAAAAAGGTTTGCATATAGCCCTTAATCCAGCGCGAGCGTTGGCGCACCCAGTTCCTGACATTGCTGTTGGCTTCCTCCCAGGTGCGGGAATCCAGTATCGCGGTTTTATACCGATGCTTGTAGAGCCGGATGCCAAGATCCGCATCTTCGGTTACGTTGAAAGGATCCCAGCCGCCGACCTGCCTCAAAAAGTCCATTTTGAAGTGATTGGAGGTTCCCCCCAACGGGATGGGAATATCCATCTGCATAATGCCCACCAGCAGCAGCTCAAACCACATGCTGTACTCCTGCGTAAACAGTTTGGTGAGCAAATTTTGCCGGCTGTTGAAATAATTGAGCTTGGCCTGAATGCACACATATTCCTCCGGCAGCTTTTGAAAGGCCAAATAAGCTTTTTTCAATTGATCCCTCTCAGGTCTGTCCTCCGCGTCGTAGATGACTACATACTCCCCTTTCGCCTGCAGCAGCCCATAGTTGCAGGCCTTTGGCTTCGTCTGCGGCATGGATGCCGGTACGACGATGGGGGTAAAGTAGCTGGGCAGCCGCATCGCGCGAACCAATTCAATGGTTTCGGGATCATTTTCCTCCAGCAAAATACGAACGTCTAATTTGTATTTGGGGTAGTCGAGATTTTGAATTCTTTTCAAAAGATGAGGCAGCACTTCTTTTTCCTTATATACCGGAATGAGCAGGGTGTATACCGGCAGCTTGGTCTCATCCACAGCGGCCACCTCTTCCGGTGAAAAGCGCAGCTGCGCATTGTGACGGGCGCCTTTGATGACCATCCAAAATTTCGCGATTGCCATCGCAAGATAGATAATTTGAAAAATGATCACCAGTATGAGTAGTGTGACAAACCAGTTTGCCGCCAAAGACACGACAAACACAGCGAGGAGCACCAACAGCGTAACCAGCTGTGGAGTGGTAAAGGTCTCAATCGCGGAGTTTTCAGGCTGTTCATCGTAGAGGGCGAACACGCTCCCCAGAATCTCATCACGGCGGTAAGCCTGCTCCCAAAACCGCAGCCGTTCCGCATTGGTCATCAGAACCTGCTCAATGGGTTTTTCCAGATATGCCTCAATGTCCTTAACGGCAGCTTCGCTCAGCTTGGATTCAACGGCAACAACGGTATACTGCTTTTCTTCCCGAATTACAATGGCTGCGTACCGATTGGCAAGCCCGTAGGGCAGAGCCTTCACATCCGACAAGCGCACATCGCTGCCCAGCCTGCCGATTTCCCCTTGTGTTGCCAGAGCGCGGTATAACTGCTCCTCCGTAACATATTCCAAAAAGAGCAGAATCTCCCCCAAGCGCCCGCCGCTGCGCCTTTGAGTTTCCAGCGCGGTATCCAGCTGTTCCTGCGTAATAATACCCAAGCGCAGCAATTCATCCCCCAGCCGGCCCTTGGGCGCAACACGCTGCGCCAGCGCGGAATCCAACTGCTGAGCAGTCAGAAAGCCGAGGGAAACGCAGATCGCACCCAATCGTCCGCCATATTTTTGCTGGTAGCGAAGCGCCTCCGCCAATTGTTCACGGTCAATATAACCGTGACCGATCAAAACTTCGCCCACTGTCGCCCCGGGACTGGTGAAGATGAAACGAAAAAGCTGTTCTCCCGTGATGATTCCGTGATTGACCAGAGTTTCGCCCAGCAGGGTGTTCTCCTGCTCTTGCCACAAAAGCGCGTCGGCCAGCTGCTCCTTGTTGATCAGGCCAGCCCGCACCATTCGTTCCCCTAATCCATGCAGATTTTTTTCCATCCCAACACCCCCTTTCATTTGAGTACTTTGTAAATCTTATATCCCTCAATAGAGGTGACTTCTTCACACCATTTCTCCCCGTGCCAGTAGAGGTTGGGATAGGCGATGTTCAGAGCATCCATATTGCCGTAGCCCCCTATCTGCGGCACAATCACATAATCAATGTTATGCCCCACAGGGTCCGCCACCGCCTCCGCAAATTCCGGTGTACAGCTGATCACCAGCTGATCCACGTTGTTCACATTCATAATGGCGTAATAGGTCAGATAGGAATCCATCAGAACTCTTTTGTCCTGCAGATGAGTATTAATATAATCCGCAATTTGCTCGGTGTGTGCCGGAACCATATACAGAGTATCCTCTCTCATCAGGGAAGAATGCTCAAACGCCCAGGCAAAATAGGCGCCGTTAAAAGCCAGCACCGCACAGAGGATGCCGACAGCCACCCTGCGCGCCGCTTTTTTCAGAACAGAAAGCTGGTAGGGCATCCACGCCGCGGCCAGCATCAAAGGATAGCAGAGATACCGCACATAGCCACCCGACGAGCCCTTGGCAATCATAAAAAACTGAAAAAGAGAAAGTCCCAGCGTTACCGTGACCATAATAGCGGTATCGTGGCTCAGGAAGGAGCCCGTCATCAGTCGTACCAAAAGCAGCCCGGCAAGGGCAAACAGAAACGGCCAGATTCTGGCCCACACATAGGATATTGCCCCGGCTATGCCGCCATAGTCGGTATAATAATCGGAATAGGCGTTCATGGAGTAACCCGAGTTCAAAAAATACAAAGGATTCCCGGTAATGGTCCAGTTAAATAAGATCCAGACCAGCACCGTGTAAATAAGCGGCAGAAAGGTAACCCACATCGTTCCTTCCACATAAAAAATTTTTTCTTTCCAGTTTCCTTCCGGGTAATATCTCTTCTCCCTCTGACTGAACAGCATGTGGAGGAACATTCCGAGACCCAGAGACAAGGCGAAGGGAATCGCTTCATAGCGGGTGAGGAACATTCCCACGCAGCCAACGCCCAAAGCGAGCAGATGACTGGCTCGCCCCGTCCGCATCCAGAGGGAAAGTGCACAAACTGCCTGTATGGCAAAGGCGGAAGCAATTACTTCCGTCATGCCGTTTGCCCCGTAAAAAAATATGTAAGGATGGAAACAGAACAGCAAAGTGATCAAAAGGGAAGGTACACGTTCCACCTTTAGCAGTTCAAAGGTACGCAGAAGCGTTTTTCCCTGCCATGCGGCAAAAAATGCTGTTACCGCCGCCGCTCCGATTCCCTTGGTGACAATGGGCCGCCAAAAATGGGCAAGCGCCACAAAGGGGAGCTGTAATGCGCTGGGCAGCGGATTCCACACAAGGCCCATGGAGGTGAAGCGATACGGCTTGCAAAACAGCACATAAAACGCATTGGCAGTGCGGCTTACGGCGTCTCCTAGAAGAACGCCCTTAAAATAGCCTAAATATACACCATAGGAAAATTCAGCAAGAAATACCAGAGCAAACACGATTCGATCCATACGAATCTGACGGGGAGCCACATATTTCGGTTTATAAAACAGCATGAGGTTCTCTCCCCCTTATCCTCCATAATCACCTGCCGGATATATTATATTGTAGCATAACCGCAAAAAAATTTCGACAAGAACTTAAGGGTTAAAATAATGGCAAATACCGGCAATCGGCTTCCATCTGTTATGGTCTGTGAAAGTCGAACAGCGCAAAACAGATGTGCGCTCACCGCAAGCGCATTCTGAGCCTCCGGCGAGGTTGATCCAAGGGCAGTTCTGCGGCCCGGAAATGAATAGACCGGACGGAAGATTATTCTGCAAGAGCATGACAAGGAACCACTCTCCTGTCGTTTTCTGCTATTTTTCATGGGACAATCCGAGCCGCTCATATATATGGAAAGGAGGGGGCGACTGTGATTGAAAAAACGGATTCCAATTTCAGCATTGGCAAGCGTGGACATAGAAGCAGTAAACAAAAAGGATTTGGTTGATGTGAGCGGCTTCACCTTTGATATGACCGTACCGCAGGAACAGCGTGCGGCGAAAGTCATAGCGGCGGTTAAAAACCCATATTGTTTTCGTGTGGGCGATATGGGCGTAAAGCTGGAGTTTTCAGAGAATGCTCCCCCTTTGCAGGATGTGTTTGCCGACTTTCTCAAACGAAAGAAAAGTGGCCTGTAAAGTCTGCTTACAGGCTGCAGTAACAGCTTTGCATTATGCTGAAATCCGAAACAGTCAATTATAGATGCAATCAGAAAGGAGGACACATGGCACGAACAAAAAACAGGGGCTCTGAGGAAAAAATATCCGCCCCTCTAAATATCCGCTGGAAACTTGGCGAGTATATCCGCTTATCCAAAGAGGACTTAAACCGCGGCAAGGACGACAGCAACAGCGTTATTAATCAAAAAGCGTTACTTGATGATTACTATCGACAGCATATGGACGAGTTTGAAAGCGTCCAGCCACCCTATGTGGATGATGGATATACCGGAACGGACACCAACCGGGACAGCTTTCAAAGATTGCTTTCCGACATATACGCAAAAAAGGTAAACTGTGTGATCGTCAAAGACCTCTCCCGCCTGTCCCGTAACTATACGGACGCAGGGAGCTTGATTGAAAATCTGTTTGTACAGATGAATGTACGGTTTATCAGCCTGGCAGAGGGTATTGACAGCTACTTGAACCCGGACAGCATTTCCAATCTGATTGTACCGATTACCAATGTGATCAACGACAATTTCTGCTACCAGACTTCAAAGAAGATACGGCAGGTTTTTGATATGAAGCGGCGCAATGGTAAGTTTATCGGCGGCTTTGCCGCCTATGGCTACTTGAAAAATCCAAAGGACAAAAACGCCTTAATCGTTGATGATGAAGCCGCCGAGATTGTAAAAAACATTTATGAGTGGTTTCTGGACGGTATGAGCAAAAATGCTATTGTACACAATCTCAATGACCGTGGCATTTTGTGTCCGTCCGAGTACAAGAAAAGCAAAGGCCTAAACTATCAAAATCCGAGTGGTTCGGAAAGGCCCTTATGGAGTGCAAAAACTGTAAGCGACATTTTGAAAAACCGCCTTTATGTAGGGGATATGGTACAGGGCCGCCAGCGTGTGAAGAGCTACAAGATCCATACGCAGGAACAGGTTCCCGAAAATGAATGGTACATTGTGCAGAATACCCATGAGCCAATCATAGAACGGCCTATCTTTGAAAAAGTGCAGGAGTTGCTAAAGCGTGACACCCGCACCGCTCCGCAGCAAAAGAAGCTCTATCTGTTCAGCGGTTTCCTGCGTTGTGCGGATTGCGGCAAGGCTATGAGCCGAAGTCAAGTAAAAGGAATCGTGTACTATTTCTGCCGAACCTACAAAGATCAGTCCAAAACGGCTTGCACCAAACATTCCATCAAGCACAACCAATTGGAGGCGGCCATCCTGTACGCGATTCAGCAGCAAATATATCTTGTGGTACATTATGCAAATATTCTGGAATATATTCGCGCAGCTCCGCTTCAAAAAAATCAGTCCATGCGGATTGATGCATTGATAGAAGCAAAAGAAAAGGAACGCTCCAAAATCATGCGTTATAAGCAATCCATTTATCAGGATTGGAAAGACGGAGAAATCACCCATAGCGACTACCGCCACATGAGCGAAGATTACGAACGGCAGATGGCCGAAATCAACGCAATTTTAAATCGCCTGACCGAAGAACGGAAGAAGCTTCAAAATAATGCTGATCCTGAGGACGCTTATTTGACAGCATACAGAAAATTCAAAACGCTTAACAAGCTGACAAGGGAGGTTCTAATGGAACTGGTAGACCATATCAAGGTACATGAAAACGGCAACATCAGTGTAAAATTTCAGTTTGCCGATGAACTGCGCGAGGGAATGGAACACATAGAAATCGACGCCCAGTCTGAAGCAATTTAACAAACCGCTCAAAAAAGGCAGTTCGTTTTCCTAATATTACCGGCTCCACCGGTCCGACCGGCCCCACAGGTCCAACCGGCGCCGCCGGCAATGGCGCGATTATTCCCTTTGCGTCTGGCATTGCCGCAGCATTGACTACAGTTGCGGGTGGATTGATAGGTACAACCACTGCAGTAGGGTTCGGCAACTCGGTTACGGGCCTCTCTGTGCTTGGCGGTGCAATTGATACCACCGGTTTCACCAACATGGCCTTCTCCGTCCCGCGTGACGGAACGGTTACGGCCATCGCGGCTGATTTCAACCTTACGGCAGCGGCAGCTTTGGTTGGTACTACCGTTACGATTACAGCGCAGTTGTTCTCTGCTGCCGCAACAAGCAACGTGTTTACGCCGGTGGCGGGCGCGCTTGTCACATTGGCTCCCCCGCTTACCGGAGTGGTTGCCGTCGGCACTTTCAGCAGCGGCCTGACAACTGGTATTGCCATACCGGTTACAGCCGGCACCCGCCTCATGCTGGTTTTCTCGGCGCAGGTAACTGCAGGTATCGATATTGCCACGTTGATCTCCGGCTTTGCCAGCGCCGGGCTTACAATCGAATAATACAGTCCGTTTTTTGGGAGGCTCGGAATTTTCCGGGCCTCTTTCCTGCGCTTCTGTTTTTCAGAGAATACAGCAATTACATAAGGAAAGGGAGTGTCCCGCAGGAATAATGGACAAACGAGATCACATACGATGATAGCGGATCGCGCGTTCAAAACCACAGAAAAGGGGGAATTGCCTAACGCCTTACTTGGTCTGCGTCTATGCCATTTGTAAAAATGAGGAACAGTTTGTAGACCGGTGGATGGATTCTATGCGGGAGGCGGATCAAATTATTGTAACCGACACCGGCTCCACCGACAACACCGTACAGCGTCTGCGTGAAAGAGGAGCCGTGGTGTATGAGGAGGTTGTACGGCCCTGGCGGTTTGACCGCGCGCGCAATCTCTCGCTGTCCCACGTTCCTGAAAATGCAGATATCTGCGTGTGCACCGATCTGGATGAGGTGCTTTCTCCCGGATGGCGCGCCGCTTTGGAACGGGCCTGGCAGCCGAATACAACCCGCGCCAAGTATCTGTATAACTGGAGCCACCATGCGGACGGATCGCCGGATCTTCAGCTGTATTACACGAAAATCCATTCCCGGCGCGGCTTTTTCTGGAATTACCCGGTTCATGAGTATTTGGCCTATACCGGCCCCGTGCCGGAGCACGTTGTTTTTGTGGAGGACATGGTACTCGATCACTACCCTGACCCCATTAAATCCCGGGGCTCCTATCTGCCCCTGCTGGAAACCGCCGTGGAGGAAAATCCCACGGACACCCGCATGCTGTATTATCTTGGCCGCGAATATATGTACAAGAAGCAGTGGCAAAGCTGCATTGACACAATGAAGAGGTATCTCGCCCTCTCCCAATGGGAAGAAGAACGCAGTGCGGCAATGCGCTGGGGCGCCTATTCCTGGAATATGCAGGGAAAGCCGTGGGAGGCCGCGCGATGGTATCTGCGCGCGATCGCTGAAGCACCTCAAATGCGCGACCCCTACGTGGAATTTGCACAGATGGCCTACCAGCAGGAGAACTGGCCCCTGGTATACTGCTTAACCCGGCAGGCACTTTCCATTTCAGAGAAATCAAAGAATTTTGCCAATATGGGTTATGCCTGGGACCATACCCCGGAGGATTTGTGCGCGATTGCCTGCTGGAATCTGAAGCTTACAGAGGAGGCTCTGGAGCATGCGCGCCGCGCGGTGGAGCTGACCCCCGGCAACGAGCGCCTGAAGAAGAATCTGCAACTGATTTTAACCGCCATGGGGAAAGCGCCGCCGGATTGACCGTCCGGATATCGTTTGGCCCAATCCCCCAATGTTCCTCCAAAGTCTTTCCGCCGGAGCGCTTCCGTGCGGAAAGACTTTTCTTTTTCTCTTTGGGAATCGTGCGTTTTTGCAACGACTTTTCATGCGATGGGGGAACAATACCTATGGATGGATGATTTTTCTTTAGGGATGGACTGGCCTTGTAAAATCACTCCTGACACAACAGGAGAGGAGGATGCGCCCGCTTTGCCCCGCGCGGGTTCGGATGCCCGTATATTTCGCGGAGCGCATGTTTCTTTTGATTACGGGTATTGACATTTCGAATGTTTTTTAATATCATTAAATCATATAGTATAAGTATGAAATGAGGTTTTGCTTCATGAGGATTTCTGCCAAGGGCCGTTATGCTCTTGCCGCAATGGTCAGCATGTCTGAATCCTATGCGAGCGGAGAATATATTACCGTCATCAGCATTTCGGAAAAGCTGGGAATCTCTAAAATTTATCTGGAGCAGGTATTTTCTCTTTTGAAAAGGGGTGGGCTCGTCAACTCCATCAAAGGGGCACAGGGCGGGTACCAGCTGTCGCGAATGCCGCGGCAGATCACCGTGTATCAGGTGCTGTCCGCTGTGGAGCTTTCGCTGTTTGAACCCGCGGAAGACACGGTGGCGGAAAAAGCCCCGGACATTGAAAAAGCCATGCGGCTGAGCGCGTTTGAAAAGCTGGACAAGGCCGTCGCCGACGCTCTTTCCGCCGTTACGCTGGCAGACCTGGCCACGGAGGCCGAGCGCCACCGTGAGGAAAACAGCTTTATGTTCTATATTTAAGGTTTGATCATCCCCGGCCGCTTTGGCCGGGTCATCAAAGGCCGGGATCCCTCCCGGCTCACACACCGCGGCTCTGCCCCAGGGCAGGGCCCGTTCTTACAGGCAGGAGCATTTTTATGGAATTCAATACGATTTGTGTACACGGTTCTTCTCAGTCCTATGACAAAACCGGTTCGGTTTCCGTGCCGATTTTTCAAACCGCCACCTTTGCACACCCCGGCGTGGGGCAGAGCACCGGGTATGATTATTCCCGGGTGCAGAACCCGACCCGGGAATACCTGGAGGAAACCATGGCCCGGCTCGAGCAGGGCAAAGAGGCGCTGGCGTTTTCTTCCGGCATGGCGGCGATCTCCGCCGTTATGGAGCTGTTTTCCCCCGGAGACCACCTCATTTGTTCCGACGATCTGTACGGCGGCTCGCACCGCCTGTTTCACCATATCAACGAGAAAAACGGCCTTTCGTTCACCGCGGTGAATACCTCGTACCTTGAGCAGATTGAGGCCGCCATTCGGCCGGAAACGAAGGCGCTTTTTGTGGAGACCCCCACCAATCCCATGATGCAGGTGACCGACTTGAAAAAAACGGCGGAGCTTGCGCACGCCCACGGGCTTTGGCTCATTGTGGACAACACCTTTTTAACGCCGTACCTGCAGCGCCCGCTGACGCTGGGAGCGGACATTGTGGTGCACAGCGGCACGAAGTACCTTGGCGGGCACAACGACGTTCTGGCCGGCTTTGCGATTGCAAACGACCCGCAAATCTGCGAGCGGCTGCGCTTTGTTTATAAAAATACCGGAGCGTGCCTTTCCCCGTTCGACAGCTGGCTTTTGATCCGCGGGATCAAAACGCTGCCCCTGCGCATGGATCGACAGGAGCAAAACGCCGGTAAAATCGCCGTATGGCTCACCGGGCAGAGCAAGGTGCGCCAGGTGTTTTATACCGGCCTTTCTGACCACCCGCACTACGCGCTGTCGAAACAGCAGGCCAGCGGCTTCGGCTCGATGATCTCGTTTGAGGTGGACAGCAGCGAAACCGCCGAGCGCATCCTGAACCGGGTGAGCCTGATTCACTATGCGGAGAGCCTCGGCGGCGTGGAAACGCTGGTCACCTACCCCATGTTGCAAACGCACGCGGAGATTCCCGCAGAGGAGCGTGAGGCCAAGGGCATTACGGACAGGCTCCTGCGCCTTTCCGTCGGAATCGAGGACGCCGACGACCTGATTACCGATTTGAACCATGCCTTCGGGCAGGACTGATGCCCGCTTTGCTACGCCGATTCACCCGACAGGAGGAACCCTATGTCTTTTGATACCATACATGACCGCAAGAACACCAATTCGCTCAAATACGATTGCGCCGCCCGTTACGGAAAGCCCGAGGGGCTGCTGCCGCTTTGGGTGGCCGATATGGATTTTCCCGCGCCGGAGTGCGTGAACGAAGCGCTGGCCGAGCGCTGCCGGCACGGAATCTACGGATACTCGGAGCCGGACGAGCGCTATTTTCAGGCGCTGCAAAGCTGGTTTTCCACACGCCACGGCTGGAATGTGGAAAACGGATGGCTCATCAAAACGCCGGGCGTTGTGTTCGCGCTGTGCGCGGCCATTCGCTCGCTGACCCGGCCCGGCGACTCTGTGCTGATTCAGACCCCGGTTTACTATCCTTTTACAGAGTCCATCCTCGCAAATGACCGCAGGCTGGTGCGCAATTCGCTGGTCTATCGGGACGGCGGCTATTCCATCGATTTTAAAGATTTTGAAAAGAAGATCGAGGACGAGAAGGTCAAGCTGTTCCTGCTGTGCAATCCCCACAACCCGGTGGGCCGTGTGTGGACGGAGCGGGAGCTGGTGCGGATGGGTGAAATCTGCCTGCGTCACGGCGTGACCGTGGTTTCCGATGAAATCCACGCGGATTTTGCATATCCCGGGCACCGGCATCTGGTGTTTGCATCCCTGCGGCCGGAGTTTGAGCAGATCGCGATCACCTGCACCGCGCCGACCAAAACGTTTAATCTGGCGGGTCTGCAAATTTCAAATATCCTGATTCCGAATCAAAAGATTCGCCGCGCCTTCCGCGCCGAGCTGGACCGCGCCGGATACAGCCAGGCCAACGTGATGGGCCTGATTGCCTGCCGGGCCGCGTATGAGGGCGGCGCCCAGTGGCTGGATGATCTGAAAGAGTACCTTGTCGGCAATCTGGATTTTGTGCGCGAATACCTGCGCGGGCATCTTCCGACGATCCGTCTGGTCGAACCGCAGGGAACGTACCTGATCTGGCTGGACTGTACTGCCCTAGGGCTGGACGACGATGCCCTGAACCGCCTGATTCTTGAAAAAGCGGGCCTGTGGCTCGATTCGGGCTCCATGTTCGGGGAAGAGGGCAGGGGCTTCCAGCGCATCAATATTGCCTGCCCGCGCGCGGTGCTTCGGCAGGCGCTGGAGCAGCTGGAGCGCGCGGTTGCGCAACTGTAAATTTTATTTTTCATAATTATTTTTATAAGACAACGGTCTGCGTTCGTTGGAGCGCAGACCGTTGTCTTTGTGGATTTTTTGGCGGTATGCGTGCAGGGGGCGGCCTTTCTGGGACGCAGGGCTTGCCCCTCCTGCCGGGGCGGGCACTTTTTTTTCTTCAACTTATTTTTTGGGAAAGAGTTGAGTTTCAGCGGGTGCCCCCGCGTAAGCGGCTTCAACCTGCAGTTAAGTTTGGCCAACTCCTTCGGGCTGCTTGACGCGGCCAAAAAGTTTTGCGCACCGGAGCGGCTTTGCGCGGTGGTTGGGGACGGCGCCGCGTCCGATGGATTCGTAAACGCAGGGGATGGCATGCATGGTTTGCAGATCATAGCAGTTGCGGCCGTCCAGCACAACCGGGCGGCGCATGAGCATGGCGTAACGACTTGGGTCGTAATCGAGGATTTCCCGCCACTCAGTCATAATCAGGCACAGGTCGGCGCCCAGAACGGCTTCGTCGATGCTTTCGCAGCAGGTGGCTTCGGTGCCGAAAATTTGCCGGAACTGATTGTATCCGGAAGGATCCCACACATATACGCGGGCACCCTCGTTCAAAAGAATCCGGATGCTCTGCACGGACGGGGCCTCCCTCAGATCGTCGGTGCCCGGCTTAAAGGACAGGCCCAGAACCGCGACGACAAGGCCGTCGAAATCCGGATAATGCTTTCTGGCCTTTTGAATCAGGCGCAGGCGCTGGCTTTCATTGACTTCTATGGCCGCTTTCACGGTTTTTATTTCATAATCGTGAAATTTTGCCATCCAGTGCAGCGCCTTGGAGTCCTTTGGAAAGCAGGAGCCGCCGTAGCCGATGCCGGCTTTCAGAAAGGTTTCCCCGATGCGGCGGTCCAGCCCCATGGCGTAAGCCACGGTTTCAATGTCGGCGTTGACCAGCTCGCACAGGTTTGCGATTTCATTGATGTAGGAAAGCTTCAGCGCCAGAAAATTGTTCGACGCGTACTTTACCATTTCCGCGCTTCGGCGGTCGGTGACAATTTTTTTTGTGGGGAAGGACTCGTATAATTTTAAAAGAATGCGGGCAGCGCGCTCCGATTCCGACCCGATCACAATGCGCTCGGCCTCCATGAAATCGTGCACGGCCGTGCCCTGCGCCAGAAATTCCGGGTTGGAAACCACGTCCGCGGTGATGCCCGCCGGCACTTTCAGCCGAAGCCGCTGTTCGAGCTGGTCCACGGTTCCGATCGGCACGGTGGACTTAACCACCACCACACAGTCGCGCCGGATGCCGGAGGCGATCTGGTCGATGGCGCGATAGACGTCGTTCAGGTTGACCGAGCCGTCTCCCCGCTCCGGAGTGCCCACACAGATGAAGATCACGTCGGCCTGCGCGCAGGCGGTCTCCTGCTGGGTTGTGTATTGAAGCCTTGCGGCATTTTTCTTCATCAGCTCCGCGACCCCGTTCTCCAGAATCGTGGGGATGCCGGACTCCAGAAGCCGGATTTTACTCTCGTCGGAATCCAGGCAAATCACCTCGTGCCCCGCGTTTGCCAGACAGACGCCCGTGACGAGCCCCACGTATCCGGTTCCGAAAATGGCGATTTTCAGGGGCCTGCTCTCGCTGCGGGCGGCTTCCAGAACCGATTCGTACTGCCGCATCAGCTTGTCGAAGATGCTTTTCCAGCTTCTGGAGTGTGCGGTGGACACGGAGGTGCTGCCAAGACGCAGGCGCAGCGCTCCGCTTTCGATCATCCCGGTGATTTCTTCGGCCAGGCTGTCGGCGTTCCCGCACCGGAAAACAGAGGCGTTGATCCGGTCGACGGTAAAATCGGTGACGCCGCCCTTATCGGCGCAGATCACGGGCAGTCCGCTCGCCATCGCCTCCAGCACCACATTGCCGAAGGTCTCCGTCCCCGAGGGAAACACGAACACGTCGCTGCTGGCGTAAAGCTCCGCCAGCGCCTCGCCCGTGAGAAAGCCGGTAAAGACGGTATTGGGGAGCGCCTGCTTTTGCAGCGTTTCCAGATAGGGGCCGTCGCCGGCAAAAACAAACAGAACATGGTCGGAATACTTCCTGTTTACGATGCGGATGCTTTCCGTCAGAGTGTCCAGGCCCTTTTCAACGGAAATCCGGCCCGCGTACAGAAAGATCAGGCGGTTTTCTCCCCCGAGCGATTGTCGGAGAGACTCCCTGCGGTAATCGGGGGAAAACTGCGAGATATCCACCCCGCGGGACCAGATCCCCAGGTGCTCAAAGCCCTGAGCGGAAAGACGCCGCCTGGTATCCTCAGACGGGCAGAGCGTGAGCCGGGCAAAGCTGTGGAACCACTTCAGATAGGAGCCGACTGGCTTTACCAGATGCGGCATATGGTAAAAATTCAGGTATTGGTCTATGTTAGTGTGGTACGACGTGAGAAATGGAATGCCCAGCTTTCGGGCGGCCTTGAGACCCGCGTAGCCGATTCCGAATTCCGTCACCACATGGATGATGTCCGGCCCGAACGCCTGAAGCTGCTCTTTGATCTCTGTAAAAACCGGGAACGCCAGACAGCACTGCGGATAAAAAATCGGGTGAACCCCTTTAAATCGAATCACGTGGGATTCATATGCCGACGATTCGCCGGAATAATCCGGCGCGAAAATCAGGAAATCGACCTGATGCTCGGAAAAATATCCGCACAGCTTGGTCAGCGTATTGGTCACGCCGTTGATCTGCGGGGCAAAGGTGTCCGTAAAAATGGCAATTTTCATATGCGGTTTGATACCTCCCAAAGCTCATCCATGCCGTACAGAGCGAAGGGCTCGCACGTGCGGTTTTCGAGGGTGTAGAGGGCGGCCTGCCCGGCAAGGCTGCACGCCGCGAGCGCGCCCAGAATTTCTGACTCGAAGCTGTGCGGCTTTGACTGAAAATCGTCATTGAGCCGCTCTATGCGTTTCATGGCCTGCTCCGCCGTGCCGCTTTGAAGCGGGAGCCGCGGAAAATCTGCCCTTTGCAGAGCACGGTAGTGTCTGCGGCAATACAGCTCAAGCCGCCGCTCGTGCGCGATATGCTTTGCCAGCCCGCCGTGAAAATTCGGAGTGTGTGCATAACAGAAAAAATCCGCCAGAAAGTGACAGACGATGCCGAGCCGTACGTTGAGCCGGCGGGTGCTTGGCTGCGGGACGCCCTTCCCTCTGTGAGAAAGCTGCCGAAGTGTCTCCGCGGCTGTTTCCCAATAGTTTTCTCTGGTATGTACCGCGCGCAGCAGGCTCAGGTCGTAATCGGGCGCGATATTTCCCCACAGAAACCGAGATTCGTTCAACCGAATATTTAAACTTCTCTCAAAATAATCGTACAAGATTTTGCCGATCAGTAAATGATTCGTTGTATTCATGTTCTCACCTCCATTTAGATGATAGCAGGATATCGTTTCATTCAAATCAGGTTCAAGTAAAATCTTGATGATATCTTTCGAGGACTGGAGAAGCGTCCGGCTTTTAGAATGCAATTCCCGCAGCGCGCCCACCGGCGCAAGGTGACTGGATGCGGCAACCGGGCCGACGGCCCGGTTGCCCGTGCGCTTCTAAACGGTCTCATTTTGCAGTTTAATTAGTATCCTGGTGGGGGCGATGAAAGGGCGGACGCTGTGCAAAAAAAAGTGCGCGCCCGCCGAAAAAACCGGCGGGCGCGCATGCGCTCAGAGTATTAAAAAAATGGTGCAGCCGCAAAAAACATTCTCTTTTGCGTCCGCGTTGGTTGCACTCGCAATATCGGGCCCATACGGCAAATAGGCTGCCGCACTGGCGGGTGGCCCGCCTTGCCCTTCATGGACTTTGTCCGCCTGTGGGCCGGCTGCGCCTTGCTGTGAATACGGGACGCTATTTGCAAAAATCTTTTTTTCGGAATCGCGCTCGCAGCAAAATCAGCACTCCCCACGAAATGGAGAGCGTGGGCATGCAGGCGAGCAGAACGGCCCGGAGCGGGGGAATGTCTGAAAAACAAATCGGGCCAAAGAAAATCATAAAGGTGATCACCATCAACAACACCAAAATAATTCTTTCTTTTTTGGTGTTGGGCGGCGTGAAAAAGATTTTGGCCAAATCCATTTTTACGATTTCCTGAGCCTGTTTTTTCATAATAAAGACCTCCCGATGGTCTGTTCGGCGATTTCAGCCAATCTTCCGGAATGGATGAAATTTCGCAGGAATTCAATGTGCGGGTGTAGAAAGACATCCTGTTCAATGGTGGGTACATGCCGGCCGATTTCGGCCAGTATTTTAGCGGTGACCGAGCTGCGCGCGAGGGAGGAATCGAGAAACACCTGCGACTCATACGCGGAAAGCAGCTCGATCGCCAGAATGTATTCCAGCTTTTCGGCAATTTGAACCGATTTTTTCGCGGCGTTGTAGCCCATTGCCACGTAATCCTCCTGATTGCCGCAGGTGGAGGTGTTGTCGATGGTACAGGGGGTGGAGAGTACCCGCATGTCGTTTAAAAGACCCGCCTGTGTATACTGGGGGATCATCAGCCCGGAATTCAGGCCCGGATTTTTGATCAGGAACCACGGATTGCCGGACAGCGTTTCGTCGATCATGCGGTTGTTGCGGCGTTCCGACATCTTGGCGAGGCACGTCGCCGCGATGCAGGCGCTGTCCATTTCGATGCCGACGTAGGAGGAATCGGGGTTGCAGGCGGAGATCACATCCTCCTCGCCCGGCTCGCTCCAGATGATGGGATTGTCGCAGCAGGAGTTGATCTCGATTTCAAGGGTTCTGCGGGCGTCCAGCAGAGTTTTTCTGGCGGCCCCATGCAGCTGCGGAACACAGCGAAGAGAGAGCGCGTCCTGAACACGGGCGTTTCGGCAGTGATCGATCACCTCGGAGCCCTTTGGAGGCTTCTAAGGTGATTGCGGCGATCACGTCCGCCGCTTTGGCGGCGCCCAGCAAATCATACAGGGCCAGGGAAGCCAGCGCAGTGGCGGAGGTAGTTCCCGAAATCAGCGCGAGCCCTTCCTTTGCGCAAAGCTCGATCGGCTCGATCCCGGCCTCCTCCAGCGCCTCGGCCCCCGGGAGCAGCCGGCCGTCAAAGTAGGCCTTGCCCTCGCCGAGCAGCACCAGCGCCATGTGAGCCTCCGGGCAGAGGTAGCCCACGGAGCCCTCCCGGGGAATCCACGGCACCAAATTGCGGTTCAGAAATTCGCGGTATTTTTCCAGTATGGCCAGCCGCACCCCGCTGTATCCCCGCCCCAGATTTTGCAGAACCATCAGCATGGTAGCGCGGGCCTGCTCCTGTGTGAGGGGCTCGCCCACGGAGGTGGAGTGCGAAAGAATAATGTTGCGCTGCAATTGGGATGTCTCGTCCTTCGAGATCGCTTTTGTGCAAAGAGCCCCGAAGCCTGTGGTAACACCATACATAACGCGATTCTGGTCTACCCATTGTTGCACCAGGGCCCGGGAGCGGTTGACCCGCTCCCGGTACTCCTCAGAAAATTCCACCCTGGCGCCGTGGCGCGCCACGCTGACCAGATCCTCCAGCGTAATATCGGGCCCCAGCGTAATGCTTTTAAGATAAGGCTTCTGCACGGGATTGCTCCTTTCCGGCTTCCTGGTCGGTTTCTTCGCTTCCTTCAATCAAATCCTCGCTGTCTACAATATCCTTCTTCGTCTCCTTATCCAGAAAGAACACCTTGAACGTAGACGCTACCTGAAGCACGAACACGAACAGAACGGCAAAGCCGCCGCAGGCCGCAAGGTATTTGACACCGTCAACGCCCTGCTCGCCGCCGCCGAACGCCACCATGATTGCGGAAATGACGCCGATGGTGACACCCCAGAGAATTTTGAGCCACGTGGCCGGCTCTTCGTCGTGGCGCGCGCCCTTTGTGCAGATGGAAGAAATGGTGGTTGCCATGCCGTTGGCCGTATTGGCATACTCGGCAATCAGCGTGACGATGACGATGGGGATAAATACGGCGCTCAGCGGGATGTGCTTTAAGAATTCCCACATTCCGGCCACGGCTCCGTTCTGCTGAATCACAGAGACCATGTCCGCCACGCCGGTGGCCTGCCATTCGAGAGCGGTGGCTCCCCAGATGCTGAACCACACGATGCTGAAAACAGCGGGGGCGATCCAGTTGACGACCAGGAACTGGCGGATTGTGCGGCCATAAGAGATTATGGCGAAGAAAATGCCCATCAGCGGCGCGTACGCAATCCAGATGGCCCAGTCGTACATCGTCCACCAGGTGACCAGCGCTTCGCCGCCCATCACATAGGGATCAAGGCCCCAGGACCAAAAATGATCCAGCCAGTAGCCCATGCCGACGTTCATCATGTTGAGAATGTACAGGGTCGGCCCGATGAGGATGAGGGCTGCCACCAGAGCGTAGAAAATTTTTGAGGTGAGGTCGGCAAGCCATTTGATGCCCTTGTCGATTCCCTGAACGGAAGAAATGGTGAAAGCCGCGGTGATGACTGCCGCGAGGACAAACCAGAGAACGGGGCCCTGCGCAATGCCGTACGCCGACTGCAGGCCGCTGCCTATCAGCGCAAGCCCCGCGCCGAGGGAAGAGGCCAGCCCAAGAACGATGGCCAGAACAGAGAGGGTGTCGATTACGTCGCGCGCCAGGCCCTGCGTTACCTTCGGCCCGAACAGGGGGGTGAGGGAGCCGGAGACGGAAAGCTCCTGACCGCGGTTATAGTATAAATACCCGATGATGACTCCCGAGAGAGCGTACATGGCGTAAGGGATGAACGACCAGTTGTAGAACACGCGGCCCATCGCAAAGAACGACGCTTCGGGCGAGCCGGGCTGAATGCCCGAGGCGGTGAGCTCGCCGTAAATATTGCCGTAGTAGATCAGCGGCTCGTTGGCGCCGTAGGTGATCAGGCCGGTCGCGATGCCGGCGGTAAGTATCATGGCGAACCAGGACGCGAAGGAATATTTTGCCTTGGCCTTCGGGCCGCCGAACCGGATTTTTCCGATTCGGGAGAAGCACATGATGGCGATCATGACGAGAGTGAACATTGCGACCAGCTGGTAGAGCCATGCGAAGTTTTTCAGCGACCATTCAAAAACGGTATAGGTCGCAGAGGTTAGCCACTCGTTGTTTACGAGCCCGAGAATGGCTGCGCCGCCGGTGATGACGAACGAGGGGATGAAAACGCCCATTTTCAGAGGCTTTTTCTGTGTGGTATCGGTTTCTTTCATTCTGTTTTCCTCCTTTTTATCATGGCCTGGGTACCTCCGGTTCGTATCCGCAATTTTTTTTATTCCTTTGGTACCGGGCCTTTTTTGCTAGCAATAAGAATATAGTAGCATATTCCGTGCCAAGTAAAAAATACAAAAAAAAACAGAATCTTACAGAAAAAATCCGCTGTTTAAGCCGTTTTTGCGGTAAAGTAAAAAAGCGACTGTTGGGCCGTTTTCTGCCTTAGCGCCAAATTATTTGGCACCTAGGCAAGTCATTTTGCACTTATTGACCAGCGGAAAGCCTTGTGCTATGATTTGAAGAAAGTGATTTTCCATCATATGAAAACCGGGGAGGTGCCAGTTATGAATATGGCCGATGTCGCCATTGCTCTGGATCGCGAAAAGAGGATTCAATCGTTTGAATGGATGGATATGGCGGCGAAGAGCAGCTGTGCGCATATATGGTCGTCGTTTTTGCACCAGCCGTTCTCCGTTTTATTCCCTCAGGCAGATTTCAGCCGGAACCAGGGAGAGCTGAGCCGGAACGGCGAGCTCTATGACTTTCTTCGCTGGGATTCGGGCAACGGTATGGTCTACTACCTGAAAAAGCATACGGACGTCAATTTTCTCTACCAGTCTGCGCTCGAGAGAGTGACGGACGGAGTACAGATTTATGACAAGGACGCCTGCCTGGTGTATCTGAACGAAAACAGCAGAAAGATTTCCGATATTCCCGACGGCCTGTCCGTGCGGGGAAAGCATCTGCTCGATATGTACGATCTGGACGAGTCCATCAGCACTGTGCTGACGTGCCTGAGAACGGCCGCGCCCGTTTTGAACCGCTTTGATACATTCAAGACCACAACCGGCAGCGGTGTGGCCTCCGTCAATACGGCATACCCGATTTTTCAGAACAAGGAACTGGCGGGGGTAGTGGTTTTTGAGCAGAACCTGGAGGTAATTCAGGCCCAGATCGCCTGGCTGGAAAAGATACGCGCCGCTCTGACGGACCAGGAAGAAAAGCTGCCGCCCGCAAGGTTTTCGGGGTACACCTTCAATAACATTATCGGCACCTCGCAGAAGATTGCGGATGCGATAAACCTTGCCAAACGGGTTGCGGCTCAGAACAGCAGCGTGCTGCTGGTGGGCGAAACCGGAACCGGAAAGGAAGTTTTTGCCCAAAGCATCCACAGATTCAGTCTGAGAAAGGATAAAAAATTCGTGGCCATCAACTGCGCCGCCATCCCCGACACGCTGATTGAGGGAGTCTTTTTCGGCACCCAGAAGGGCGCCTTCACGGGAAGCACCAACTCCGTCGGCCTGCTGGAGGAGGCCGACGGCGGCACGCTGTTTCTGGACGAGCTGAATTCCATGAGCCTTTCCATGCAGTCGAAGCTGCTGCGCGTGATTCAGGAGGGAACCTTCCGCCGGATCGGCGGCAGCCAGGACAAAAAGACGGATATCCGCTTTATCTCGTCCTGCAACGAGCCTCCCGCGCAGCTGCTGAAGAACAATGTTCTGCGCAAGGACTTATATTACCGCCTTTCTACCGTGACGATAGATCTGCCGCCGCTGCGGGAGCATCCGGAAGATATTCCGCTGCTGGCGGAGGATTATATTTCGGCGAAGGCCTATAAATACGCGAAATCCATTGAGAGCATCGGCTCCGATGTGATCGCGCTGTTTTCGCGGTATAGCTGGCCGGGCAATGTGCGCGAGCTCCATAACGTTCTGGATTTTGCCCTGAACGTGGTGGACGGCCCGGTGATCGGGGTCGCTCATCTGCCGCGCTACCTGCAGGACACTCAAAAGCCGCAGATGCTTTCCGCCGGGGAGCACCAGAAGGAAAGCTGGCTGCACCAGGATTTGCAGTATACGATAGACGCCTATGAGAGCCAGGTGCTCAGAGCGGTTCTGGAATATTACGGCGGCAATATCACGCGCGCCGCCGACTCCCTTGGCCTGCGCCGCCAGAGCCTGCAGTACCGGATGAAAAAGTACGGGATCATACAGTAGAGCGAAAACCCCCGCCGGCTGGGCCGGCGGGGGTTTTCTGTTTTGCGGGAGCGGAATCAGCGGTCGAGAATTTCGATCCAGTATCCGTCGGGATCGTTGATGAAGTAGAGATCCATTTCGTGGTTCTCGTAGCAGATGCAGCCCATGCTCTTGTGCAGCTCGTAGGCCTCCTGCTTGTCGGGCACGCGCACCGCCAGGTGAATCTCGTTGTCGCCCAGATTATACGGTTCTTTGCGGTCGCGCATCCAGGTCAGCTCCAGCTCGAAATCGGTGGAGCCGTCCGTGAGGTACACAAGAATGAACGAGCCGTCCGCCGCGGTTTTGCGGTGCTTTTCCGTCAGGCCCAGCGCCTTGCTGTAAAAGGCCAGGCTTTTTTCCAGATCGAACACGTTGAAATTGAAATGCAGAAAAGTGGATTTCATAAGGGTTCTCCTTCCCAGTCCGATTTTTACTTGTTTGCAAGCCGGTAAATTTCCGCCATGTCCTGGCGGTTCAGCTTCTGGAAGGTGCCGATGGTGCGGGTATTCTGGAAGGAGCAGCGCCACGCGAGGTCTTCAATGACCTCTTCCGGCTGTACGCCGATGCCCAGCTCGGTAAAGTTTGTGGGCATGCCGAGGGAACGGAAGTAACGGTTGGTTGCTTCGATTGCGGCTTTCGAGAGCTCCTCCGTATCGTTGCCGGTCAGCCCCCACACG
>PPYE01320293.1_pt1 | contig 25871 bp, 36 predicted proteins | sample 1559881 | NCBI WGS metagenome assembly PPYE01 (sample SAMN08240022, study PRJNA423297) | Human gut metagenome, whole genome shotgun sequencing project. | reverse complement strand
ACATAATGGGGATTGTAAAAACGGAGGCCCAGAGGAAGGCGAACCGGCTGCGGAGAGAGCGGGCAGTAGCGGCCAGTGATGCAGAGGCGATCCGGGGGCCTAAGCTGGATGAGTGGTCAGCCCGGATGCCGGCCTATGCGTATACGTCGTTATGCCCGGATGAGAGATACAGGAGGTGATACCGTTGGACAAGATAAAGAAGAGAGATATGAAATTAAGCGATTATAACATATCCCGCGCCAAATACAATGAATTGAAATACTTCTGTATGCAGTACGCTGAGAAAAAAAGAGAACTACAAAAAGGATACGGCTTAAATGCGATTGTCAATGATGGAATGCCTAAGGGGAATATGTCTGGAAATCCTGTAGAAAAAGCGGCTATACATAATACTATGTTGCGGGCGGATATTGAATTGATAGAGCAGACGGCCATAGAAGCAGATTCAGAAATTTATCCATGGATACTTAAGAATGTCACTGGTGGTTTGCCATATGAGTATATGGATGTTCCTATAAACAGAACAGATTTTTATTGCATCAGAAAATACTTTTTTTATTTACTTTCCCTGAAAAGATAAAAATGTGCACTAGAAGGGGGTATATCCGTGATATTATGGTAGCATGGAAATGGGTAAAAGAACTGCCATACTCTCATTTTTGAAAGCCTCCGCGTTATTGCGAAGGCTTTCCACTTATCAGCATATTGTACATAAGATGTTGATAAACACAAAATGTAGAACAAAACTGCCAAAAAAGAATCAGGTTTGCTCATCACGGCATAATTCATCCAGAGTTACCCCAAGAGCATCGGCCAATTTAATCGCTGTTGATACCCGGCCATCACCGCGGGACTCTAAATCCTGAATCGTTCGGCGGGGTATTCCAGAAAGTTCTACAAGCTGGGGAACCGACAGGCCTTTTTGAGTACGTATTTCTTTCAATCGCATTTTTTTACCCTCCTTGAACAGATGAAATAAGTGACAGCACAGATAAGCCAGGCAAGCCATTTGAGCCAGTCAAAAAAAGTAGGATCATAGAACTCACTATTGAATCCTTCATAGAGAAAAAGGATTGTAAGTATGATTAGAATATTGCGGTAGATTTTCATGTTTATTTTAACAAATGATTGTGCTATATTATAAGTGAGGAAGAAAGGGGCCGAAGCCCCCGGCATAGGCCCTTGTTCTTACTTCTTTTTTCTTTTAGACCTTTTGGATTTGCTTTCCTGTTTCGTCTTGACTATCAGGCAGATGGCGGTGACGATTGCGAGAAATGCTTCCGAAAGGTCTTTGATGATCTCACTTATTGATTCATTCATTTGCTCTTCCCTCCTTTCTATGGTTTTATTATAGCACGTATTTGCGTGCTTGTCAAGTATAAATAATTGATTTTAAAGGATAGTCGAATCTATCCTTTTTTTGATGTAATGATTGCGGAGGAAAAGGCGAGAAGGCTGCACTACTCGTTGCGTAATGATTGCCCCATCTAGCAGCGTAATGGGGTAGGTACTTCCATGCACCCCCCCCTACCTACGGGGCGCGGAAGGCCCGGCGTTTTTCTCTGTACAAACATTTTTTTTATGGTACTTCCTTCCGCTTTTTGGGAGCCGAATGGAATTGGAGGGGGATTAAGTGTAAGGGAATAAGGAGGAGATGAGGAGGCATGACTGTAAATCAGAAAGAATTGGCGCAATGCCTTGGAATATCAAGCCGCCGCGTTCGCGCACTGCGGGAAGAGGGAATGTTTCAAGCTGTTAAAAACGGGCGGGGATATCCTCTGGAAAACTGTATTCAGGAGTATATAGAATACAAGGTAAATGCGGAACTGGGACGCAGTGCATCTATCTCTAAAGAGAAAGTGCAGGCGGAACATGAAGAGGTTAAGCGGCAGATATCACTTTTAAAGCTCCGCAAACTGCGCAGAGAACTGCATGAGGCGGCGGATGTAGAGTTTTACCTTTCCGATATGTTAGTCCGCTTTAAGAATCGTCTGCTGGCTCTTCCGTCAAAACTGGCAATGGAACTTGCAGGCGTTAAAGATATTAACGATGTTATCCAGACCATCCAAAAGGGGCTTCTGGATACACTGGAAGAATTATCGGAGTATGACCCTGATGAAATTGATCAGGGGGATATATATCTGCCAGAAGAGGACGAAGAGGAAGAAAACGAAGAAGATGAGGAGGAATAGCGGTTGAGCCAGAGGAGCCGGTCAAAAAATAAGACCAAGAATCTGTTTAAGAGGATTGTACGTCATACCCTGGCAAGACCGGAAGAACTGACGGTTAGTCAATGGGCGGAGAAATATCGTGTATTAGACGATTCCAGCAATATCTCTGGGAAATGGTCTAACAGCGTCACTCCGTATCTGACAGGTATCATGGATGCAATCAATGACCCTTATATCCGCGAGATATACTTCTGTAAATCCTCGCAGATCGGGGGGACGGAAGCACTTATAAATATTTTGTGCTATCTTATCATGGAGCAGCCGGCCCCAACTATGATCGTTTATCCCTCGGACGATCTGGCAAAAGATGTGTCCAATGATAAATTAAAGCCGGCGTTCAGGCTGATCCCTGAAATACGGAGACAGTTTTTTGAGAACAGTTCAAAGGAACTGCGTTTGAAGTTTAAGGCGATGGTGCTTTATCTTCGCGGGGCAGGATCACCGGCTAAACTGGCGTCAAAGGCAATTAAATATTTATTTTTTGATGAGATTGATAAGATGGGCGGAGCTTCCAAAAAGGAGGCTTCGCCTTTTAATTTGGCGATGGAACGTATTAAGACTTACAAATCGCAGAGTAAGGTATATGCCTGTTCTACCCCCACGTTGTCCACTAATTATATATGGACTCTTCACGATAATGCAGATGAAGTACGGCATTATTTTGTGCCATGTCCACACTGTGGCGAAATGATAGAACTTAAGTTCAGCAATGTTATCTTTGAAAAAGATGAAGAGAAGAAAATGAGCCCCTATGACCGTGCTAAAACAGCGACGTATGTTTGTGACAGGTGCGGGAGCCTGGTTGCAGACAGCGATAAGCCTGAGATGCTGAAAAAAGGCGAGTGGAGAGCAGTGAAAAGACGTGGGATCGGGAGACCAAAGAGTGTTGGGTACTGGATCAATTCCCTGTACAGCGTGTTTGTAACATGGGCGGATGCGGCAGAGGAATATTTAAAGTCAAAGGATGACCCGGAACTGCTTCAGAATTTTGTCAATTCATGGCTGGCGGAGCCATGGGAGGATACCAAGTTGAAAACAAGCAAAGACACTGTGATGGAGCGTCAGACAGAACTCCCAGCGTTAGTAGTTCCATCCTGGGCGAAGATGCTGACAGCAGGAGTCGATGTACAGGAGACCAGTTTATATTATACGATCCGTGCTTTTGGCATTTATACTACCAGCCAGAATATCGCCCATGGACAGGTCTTGGATTTTGCGGGAATTGAACGTCTTATGGATGGGGAGTTTCAGACGGAAAACGGAGAAAAGATGGTGGTAAGCCTTGCGCTGATCGATTCTGGATATCAGGCGGATGATACGTATGATTTTTGTATTGATCATTCGGACTGGGCCCTTCCATGCAAAGGAGCGAGCAATCCCATGAGGGATCGCTATAAGATAGGCAAAGTGGATAAGCGGGAGTCAAAAGCTTATGGTATGCAGGTGGTTTTGGTAGATGGAGATAAATATAAGGATTCTATCGCATCGAGAATGAGGCGTGAGAACGGCACAGGATCATGGATGGTTTACAAAGGATGTGATGAGGAGTATGCATTACAGGTGACATCGGAGCATAAAGCCATGATCCGGGCTGCGAATGGCACCAGGGTTATGCGGTGGGTACAGAAACATAGCCATGGCGACAATCACTATCTTGACTGCGAGGTGTATGCGATGGCTGCAGCGGAGATTATGGGAGTCAGGGAACTGCATCTTAAACCGGATAACTGGGATGCTCGATCGGCACAGCAGAAAGAGACAGAGGGGGAACATACACCGGAGGAAACATGGATCGAAAAACAGGAGACATGGCTATCATAGGGAGGAAAAAGGATGGAAGAGAACCTGATTTCGTTTGGTTCACCTGAGGAACAGCTGGCTACGGTAAACCAAGCAATTTACAACATTCTGGTAGGAGGACAGTCTTACCAGATTGGTTCAAGAAGGCTGACAAGGGCAGATCTGGCGCTTCTACAGGATATGCAGAGCAAGCTGCAGGCCCAGATTGCGGCAGGGAAAAACCAAGCGGCTTATTTGCGGATACGGTAGTGGCAGTTTTTGAAGGGAGGTAAGGAGATGAACTGGATTGATCAGGTGATAGGCTTTGTTTCGCCCAGGGCGGGATATGAGAGGGAGGCCTACCGGAGGGCATTGGAAGAACAGCGCAGTTATGACGCTGCTGATCATGGAAGGTTAAATGTAAACTGGCGGGCCTCCATTGAGTCTGCGGAAATGACAGACCGATATGGCCGGGACATCGTAAGGGCCAGGGCTAGGGATATGGAACGCAACTCGGACATCATGAATTCGGTGATCGGCGCATACAAGCGGAATGTATTTGGCGGCGGATACCGGCTGCGGGCATCGGCTGGCCAGGAAAAACTTAACGGACAAATCGAGCATTACTGGAAGATATGGTGCAAGAAGCAGAACTGCGATGTAACAGGCACCCAGAGCTTTAATGCCATGATGCGCATGGCAGTACGCAGGAAAAAGGTGGATGGGGGGATCCTGTTTTTAAAACGTTATTCGGGAGGCGGGCTGGTGCCGTTTAAACTCCAGGCGCTGGAGGTGGATGAACTGGATCTTACATCCATATCACCCAGGCATCAGGGGAATAAGGTTGCGGGAGGGATAGAATATGATCCATGTAATAAACCGGTAGGATACTGGATCAGGCAGTATAGCATTGATGGTATGGATGCGATTGATCCAGTTTATATCCCTGCCAAGGATGTGATTTTTTTCTATACGAAAAACAGGCCCTCGCAGATTCGGGAGATATCTGATCTTACGCCGACTATAACCCGGATCCGGGACGTAAATGAATTTATGCGGACGGTGGGGGTGAAGGAACGGGTTTTGGCTTGTCTGTCGGCGTTTATTAAGCGTGCGCTGCCACAGTCAGGGCTTGGCAGGCCTGGTACAGTAGGAAACGGTTCTGGAGAACAGGATGAGGAGCGTTATCAGGGAAAAACACTGACACCGGGAATGATCCAGTATCTGAACCGCGGAGACGAGGTTCAGGTGGTCAATCCTAGTGGGCAGGCCACGGACGCCACATCTTACATGAAACAGGAAATACGCCTGATTGGAGCCGGTCAGGGCCTTAGCTATGAAACGGTAAGCCGTGATATGTCGGAGAGCAATTACAGTTCAGCCAGACAAGGGATGATAGAAGATGAACTGACCTATGAGGAGGATCGGGAACAGCTGCTGGAGGTCATGGATGAGATTTATGAAAGCTTTGTGATATCACTGGTTTTGGCTGGAAAGGTGGACATACCGGATTTCTGGGGAGAAGGCAAGGAAAGGTACCTGTCTCACAGCTGGATCCATGCGCCGAAACGGTGGATTGATCCGGTGAAGGAGGCGAACGCCAATAAGACGGCTTTAAATACCGGGCAAAAGACCTGGGCGGATATGGCGGCGGAAAATGGAAAGGACTGGAAAGAACAGGTAGATGAGATGGCTGAAATAATGGAATATGGCAAGAGCAAGGGAATTGATATGGGAGGTGTGATATTTGGGAAAACAGTCAAAACAGACACAAATGAAGGGCAGTCTTGAACGTTTCCTGCCTTCGGGGGCGATTCGATCCGTAGAAGGGCAGGAACGGGTGGTAGAACTGTCGTTTTCTTCGGAGGAACCATACAGCCGATGGTGGGGTGTGGAGATTCTGGATCATACAGAGGGATGCATGGATCTAACGCGGCTTAATGAAATTGGATGTGTGTTGTTTAACCACAAACGGGATCAGGTGATTGGACAGGTGCTGAAAGCCTGGAATGAAAATGGGCGTGGGATGGCCCAGATCCGGTTTGATGAGGATGAAGCTTCGGATGTGATTTACAAAAAAGTACAGTCGGGAACCCTAAAAGGGGTTTCTGTGGGGTATAACGTTGATTCGTGGGAGGAAATAATGCCGGGTAAGAAGTCGGCTGATGGGCGCTTTATCGGGCCTTGCGAGGTTGCCAAAAAGTGGACGCCTTTTGAAATATCTATTGTGTCTGTGCCGGCAGATCCTACGGTTGGAGTTGGCAGGTCTTATGGCGAAGAGAACAGATCCATGGAGTATTTTGAACGCCAGCTGCAGCTAAATAAAAATAGATACAGCGAATAAAATGCTTGAAAGTTCTTTTATGAATTTGATGTGTGATACTGCATAGGGGAGATGTGATGATTAAAATTGAATATCGGGGAGAAGTCCTGCCAGGGTATGTTCCTGGACTCCCCACAGACCAGATGATGGTTCGGCGAAATGCCGAGCCTTTTTGATTTCACGAGGTAGGCGTGAAAAAGATGAAAAACCTCTTGACTTTTGTGTCACCATATAATATTATATATGTGTCACCAAAAGAAAGGAGGGTAGAAAATGTCGCCAAGAACAGGCAGACCAACGGATAATCCAAAAAAGCACGAGACTAGAATCAGAATGTCAGATGAAGATATAGAGATTTTAGAGTATTGCTGTAAAGAAACAGGAATGTCAAAATCCGATGTAATTCGTCAAGGAATCCGTGAAGTATATGCCAAAATAAAAAAATAGAGATTCGTTCCACCTACCAAGTATCACGAATCTCTAATACACCAAAGAGGTTTCTCTCTGATAAATATAGTATATCAGCAAAGGAAGCCTCTTTCAAGAAGAATTTGAGAAAGGAAGAATTTGCTATGAACGATTTAATGTTTTTTGAAGGTCACGAAGTAGAAGTATTTGAACTGAATGGAACTGCACTTTTCAATCCGTATCATGTAGGGGAGTGTTTGGAACTTGGTAGCGAAGCAGTAAGAAAAGCTATGTCAAGAATGAATGAGAAGCAGGTTGTTAAGGTTAAAAATTCGGATGTGACTAATAGTAACATCCGAAAATTGAACAACGCAGGCGAGAATTTCCTTACAGAGAGTGGGGTCTATAAGCTGGTATTTAAGAGTCGTAAGCCCAATGCGGAGGTTTTTACGGACTGGGTGACGGATGAAGTTCTCCCTACACTCCGCAAGACTGGCTCCTACGAGATGCCCAAGCAGAAACCCGAAAAGAAGAAAAAGAACCTTTCCGCCGCCAATATGCTTGTAAAGACCGTCAGCGGTATTTTTAAAGACGCAGGAGTTGACCCGATGTTCATTGCGGCAGAGGCGAAACGGCTTTACAAGGAACAGGCGGACATTGATATCCAAATTCCACTGATTACAGATAGTGCTACACAGACACTTTGGGACTGCACTACTATGGCGAAGAAACTCGGCATCTATTCTGAGTCCGGCAGACCACATGATAAAGCAGTAAGCGCCATCATCCAGAAAATCGACCTTTTTACAGATGAAATTGTAAAGACAGCTTACAGCCGGAACGGCCATGACGGTGTGACCGTTCAGTACAAAGAAAGTGTTCTTGAAAAGGTTCAGGAATGGTTGGAAGAGAATGGTTACCCCTCATTGATCGAGTTCCGGCTTGCAAACGGCAGCGTCAATAAGTGTCGGGTATGTTATCAGGAGGTGGCGTAAAATGGATAAACAGAAGATTAGCGAGTATTACGAAACTTTTCTTGAAGATGTCCAGGAGAATGCAGATGAAAAAGTGAGAACAGCATATAAGGCATATAACAGGGCACTTGATGATTACATATCTGCGATACAAGAGGATTTATTTCATCAGGCATTTCGATATGGATATGAACAGGGTTTAAAAGCAGCAAAAACAGTATAACGATAATCAGAGCGTCTTTCTTCGGAAGGGCGTTCTTTTTATACACGCACGCAGGTTTTTCTGGGTGCTATTTTTATAAAAAAAGCAAGAAAATGGAGGTCAGTGATGAACAGAGAAGAAATTTTAAGAAGGCAGCAGGAACTTTTGAATGCTGCGCGAATCGGGGAAAGAGACCTGACGGCAGAGGAACAGCGGGAGTTTGATGACTTGCAGAGGGAACTTGAGATGCTGCCAGAAGAGGGAACTTCCGCAGGAGTTCCAGCATCTGGACAGAGAAGTATGGACGAGGGGGAAGGAGGAAACAGGGAAACACCTGCTGATGCAGCCCGGCGGGCGATTGCACAGGAACGCCAGAGGGTGGCGGATATCACAGCACTTTGCAGGAACTTCGGCCTGTCACCGGACGAATACATTACGCAGGGATATGACATGGGGCGGGCCCGACAGGCGGTGCTGGATCAGTTGCAGCGCACCGGAACACCAGTAAGTGCCCGTGTAACAGTAGACGAGCAGGATAAATTCCGCGATGCCGCATCGGATGGACTGATGATGCGGGCTGGTGTTGCAGTGGAACGCGCGGCAGAGGGGGCACAGCAGTTTAGAGGCATGAGCCTCCGGGATCTGGCGATTGAGTGTGCGGCCCGGTCGGGAGAGGATACGCTGACTTACCTGCGGATGGACACAAGCGAATTGTACAGTGACCTTTGCAGACAGTTTTATAATCCGACAGCTGCATTTCCGGCAATCCTGGATTCCACAATTAAAAAAAGCGTAGTGCAGCTTTATAATCAGGTGCCTACTACGTTCCAGGCATGGACAACAAAAGGCAGCCTCAGTGATTTTAAAGAAAGCCCGGATCACGAGTATCTGATCGGCGGCCTGGGTGATTTTGAGGAAGTGCCGGAAAATGGGGAAATTAAGATGGATACTCCGAAAACGGAGCTTCTGCCAAGCCGTAAGCTTAAGACGTATGGAAAGCAGTTTTCAATGACCCGTCAGGCATTTATCAATGATGATATTGGATTTTTGACCAGGGTTCCGGGTCTGTATGCGACAAAGGCTAAGATGACGCTGGACAAGGCGGTGTATTCCACCATTTACAACAACAAAAAGATCTGGGATGGAAAGCCGCTGTTTGATTCAGCCCACGCAAATGTAATGACAGATGGGAACAAACCGTCTCAGGTGTCGATCCAGCAGATTATTTTACAGATGCAGAAACAGAAGGATCCATTTGGGGACGCTATTTATGTGACGCCCAGATGGATCATTGTGCCGGTGGGGTATGAGTTCGATCTTGCGGTTATCCTTCATTCGACACAGGTAACGGGCTCAGCTAATAATGATGTCAACCCGCTTTACAATTACCCCATCAATATCGTACAGACGCCGGTTTTGAATGCTCTGGCAGGGGATAAAGCGGCTCCGTGGTTCATGGTGGCGGATCCAATGAGCGCCAGATCGGTTCAGGTAGATTATCTGAATGGACAGGAGACGCCGATTGTGCGGCGCATGGAGTCACCGGGTGTATTGGGATATACTTGGGATATTTATACGGATTGGGGTATTTCTGTCCGTGATTTCCGGGGAATTGCGAAAAATCCGGGAGCAGTGATTGCATAGAAAGAGGAGGAAAGAGGATGAAAGCAGTATATGTACAGAAAGGGGAAAGCCTGGATTACCTCAATGAATCAGGGAAGGCGATTGATGCAGGAGAGGTGGTAGTGTTTGGGAGCAGAATCGGGATTGCAGGAACTTTTATTCCGGCAGGCGAGGTCGGGACGCTCCATATGAAAGGTGTATTTAAGGTTCCTAAAAAAACTGGTGAAACGATTGAAGCGGGAGCGGATGTGCATTATACGGAGGACGGCTTTTCTGCTGCTGTCGGAGTGGCTGTTTCTGATACGGAAGGTTCAGAGGTGGGAACGGCAAAGGTAGGAGAGGCTACAGTGGGCGCCAGGGCTGCTTCTGGCACATCGTCGGCTGTAGGATATGCGGTTAAAAAGGCAGAAGCCGCAGATAGCATTGTAATGATCAACTTATGATAGGAGGAAATGAGGATGTCATATACACCACATAAATGGACAGAAGGGGAAGTGCTGACAGTTGAAAGGATGAACGCACTGGAGGAAGGCGCAGCAGAGCCGGGGCCAGCAGGGCCAAAAGGAGACAAGGGTGATCCGGGAGCAGCGGGAGCCAAGGGTGAGAAAGGAGATCCAGGGGCAGCGGGACCAAAGGGGGACAAAGGAGATCCGGGAGCGACAGGGGCTAAAGGCGATAAAGGTGAAACCGGTGCAGCCGGAAAGGGAATCAAGAGTCTTGCGCTGACAACGAATGGAGAAGGAAAGGTAACGGGAGGAACACTGACGTTTTCTGATAATACGACGTCACCGGTCACTGTAACAACTGCATAAGGAGACACAAATGGGGCATGGATTTAAAGATATTATCCGGTCAGACAATATGTCAGTATTTCTCAATCCAGATGAATTTGGGGAAATGCACCTCATTGGCGGCCGCCCGATGAATATCATTATTGACGATAATGAGATGGTGGAGCGGGAGAAACGTCAGTCTGGAATGAGGGATTACCGTCAGGGCGTTTATAACCGCCAGATCCTGTTCTATGTGCTGGCAAAAACCTTTGGAGCACTTCCTGTGGTGGGGAGGAGCCTGTCACTGGACAACCGACTTTACATGATTACAGATGCGGTAGATGAAGATGGGATCTATTCAATCAGTCTGGAGGCGGTAAGGCCGTGAGTAAGTTGGTTGCCATAGGCGTTGATGCGAGCGGCGTCAACGCCGTTTTTAAACGCCTGGAATCAAAAGAGCAGGCTAAGGCCCTCCGTTCTGCCCTTAACCTGACTGCGAATCAGGCCAGAACGAAACTGAGCGACCAGGCTCAGAATACTTACACGGTTAAAAATGCTGGGTTTAAAAAGTCGATGCGCATCAGCGCCACCAGTAAATATGCGGTGATACGGGCAGAGGGCGCTCCGTTGCCCCTGAAAGATTTTAAGGTAAGTACGCGGGGCAATGTTGTCAGGGCACAGGTGTTGAAACGGGGGCGTTTGAAACCCCTGGTAAAGGATGATATTAAGGCTTTCGTGAACAATATAGCAAATAAGCATCAGGTGAGGAAGAAGGATTCCAAAAAGGGCAAGGCCGGATCGAGAGTAAGGCATATCGCAGTAGCACAGAGAGAGGGGAGAAAGCGGCTGGGAATTGAGGCTAAGTTCAGTAATTCAACTCCTGTGATGCTTGGTAGCGCAAAACGTGTGTATGGCGTAGTGGAACCTGAAATCGGTAAAGATCTTCAAGACAACCTGCGTATGTTTATTGATAAGGCAATGGAGAGGAACGTATGACATTAAATGAACTGCAGGAAAAGCTGATTGACGAAGTGGAGGGTATTTCTAAAGATATGTGCCTGACAGACAGCCGGGGACAGCCTGCAAGGCTGAAAGGATATCCGCAGTCTATTCCCGTTATTTCTCTGTTCCGGGACTGGAAAGAGGCGGACGGACAGGAGGACATGAATTTTGGCGCACAAAGGGATGTGGAAGATTTGTTCCCCTATTTTGTTGTCCGCATTGATGGGGCGGAATATCAGGTGGATGATAAAGACGGACAGGGGAACCGGGCCAGAGTGTTTCTCGTGTTTGCCGTGGCGGATGAAAGCCCTGAGATGAAGGGATACTATACGCTTACAGCCCTTATGGAACGGGTGATACAGCGGTTCCAGGAAAATCAGGCTCTGGGGCCGTTTTGGTGCAGCCGGAAAATGAATGTGGTGTATCAGGAAGATGATACATTTCCTCAATTTTTTTCGGGAATCGAAATGCTGTGGTATTTGCCTGAAATGGAACAGGAGGGATTTTGGTAATGAGGGAGACTATGATTTATATTGGCCCGTCAATCGACCATTTGATACAGACTGGGGCTGCGTTCGCAGGAGGATATCCGCCGAAGGTGGAGGCGGCTTTGAAAAAAGAGCCGTTTTTATACGATCTGATGATCCCGGTGAGTCAGCTGGCTGAGGCCAGGAAGGAACTGAGCAAACCGGGCAGTGGTCTGGCGGCACTGTACCGCCGGGCAGAAGGAGGAAAACATGGCATATAAACATGGAATTGAAGTAACTGAGAAAGCGACGTCTGTCCGCAGTCCCTTATCTACCCAATATGGGGTTCAGGTGATTTTTGGAACTGCGCCGGTTAACCTGGCAAAGAATCCGGCGGCTGCGGTTAACAGGCCTCTTAAAGTTAATACATTTGAGGAGGCGCAGGAAGCGCTGGGATATAGTGATGACTGGGAGCATTATACGCTCTGCCAGGGAATGTACGCAAGTTTCCAGCTGTTTCAGATTGCGCCGGTTATTTTTATCAATGTTCTCGACCCGGAAAAACATAACAAGGAGCTGGACGCAAAGGCGTATCCGGTACGCAATCATCGGGCCGTGGTGGATACGGCGGGCGTTCTGATGGATACGGTGGCTGTTACAGCCAAGATGGATCAGGCGCGGATCGGATCGGCTGTAGTGGGCGCAGCTGTGGTGGCAGGCGGCTCTGCAGAGTTGGAAAGAAATAAGGATTATATTTTAGATTTTGATGATTCCGGCAGGCTTGCGGTGACGCTTCTCAGCACAGGCACAGCGTATGGCGCGGCAGAGGTTACGGTGACGGCAAAGGTGCTGGCTCCTGAAATGGTGACAGAAGATGAACTGATCGGCGCGTATGATGTGGAGCATGGGACGGAAACCGGAATGGAAATTTTGCGTCAGGTGTACCCAAAATATGGGTTGGTTCCTGCGATCCTTTTAGCGCCGGGATGGACGGAGAAACCGAATGTAGGAGCGGCCCTCCAGACAAAGTGCCAGGATATCAATGGTGCATTTCGGGCTGTATGCCTTTTGGATCTTGATACATCACAGGCGAGGAAATATACGGACTGCGCCAAGGTTAAGGCGGATATGGGGTATGATGATCCTCATGGGCTTGTTTTGTGGCCAAGGGCAGCTGTGGATGGTCGGAGCATGAGCTATTCTGCCGTGTATGGGGCTATGATGAGTTATAATACGGCAAATAACAGCGATGTACCATATCTGTACCCCTCCAATCGTACTCTGAATGTAGAGGGGGCGGTCCTTGCAGATGGAACAGAGGTATATCTGGATCAGGTTCAGGCGGGAAATCTGAATGGTGACGGCGTGGTGACGGCGTTCTGCGATCTGGAGTGGAAGTCCTATGGGAATAATACGGGATGTTACCCGGACAATACAGATCCAAAGGATCGGTGGATTGGATGCCGGAGGATGTTTGACTACGTAGCCAATTATTTTGTAGTAGAGTACAGAAGCCGCCTGGACAGCAATATGAACCCGAGGACGGTGGATGATATTGTGAACCGTTTCAATATCTGGGGGAACAGCCTGACGGCATCGGGTATGTGCGCGGGATTGTATGCCGAATACCGAAGGGAAGAGAACACCGTAGAGGATATTCTGGCAGGGCGAATGAAGCTTAGGATTTATTTTGCTCCCTATACACCGGCAGAGTACATAGGAGCTACCATGGAATTTGATGTTACCACATTGGAAAATGCAATGGCAGAGGAGGGATAAAAGATGTTTAAAACACATTTGGTCAACAGATACAATGTCTATAAGGGCGGTAAGCAGCTGATCGGAGTGGCGGGGGAATTGACGCTCCCTGAGGTGACGAACCTTACGGATACCATGGAAGGGGCAGGCACAGGCGGAAACATGGATATTCCGGTTATTGGCCTGTTGGATGATATGGAGATGCAGATCGGTTTTATGTCTCTGTGTGAGGATATCTTTTCGATTATGGACCCAACGGAGGCGACAGATCTGACAATGAACGGGGCCTTACAGGGCACAAATGCCGGGAGCGGAGCAGTGCAGTACCGGAACGTGAGCATTTCTGTTCGCGGTATTTTAAAACAGTTTTCTCCCGGAACTATGAAATCAGGGGGGCGCATGGATTCCAGTGTAACCCTTGGACTGAGCTATTATAAGATTGTCCTGGGGAGCAAGACAATGCTTGAAATTGATCGTCTGAATGGCGTGTATATTATCAACGGCAAGGATGTTTTAAAAGAAGTCCGTGATATGTGTTAAAGGAGGAGCGTATGGCAGAAAAACAGAAGGAGAAAAAGGATTTTTTAATACTGGAGCTTACATTCCCTGTGGAATGGCAGGGGAAGGAGATACAGGAACTGGATATGACGAAGCTGAGGGAAATGACAGGAGAGGAACTGAATGTGGTGTATGATCTGTATGAGACCCAGGGAGGGGACGGGATCATTATGCAGGAAGGGAAACTGCGTTTTGCTCAGCTGCTCGCTTCCCGTGTAACCGGATACCCGCTGGAGGCGATTCAGAAGATCAAGGCAAAGGACAGTGTTGCATTAAAGAGCAGAGTATACCGTTTTTTCTACCTTACGGCATAGCCTGCTTTTCGGATGTCAGGGAAGCGAACCGGGCGTTTATATCTGCGGGACGGTATACAAGATCCGGCCCGCAGTTCTTTTTGACATTGACGCTTCCTAAGGCTATGCGTTATGTGCGGGATGCGGTGGAGACGGCCAGACAGGAAAAGGAAGCAATGAAAAAAAAGGAGCGGTGACGGATGGCTGGTAAAAAGAGCAAGTATGAGTTAGAAATCATGATTGCAGGAGAGACGGATCGGTCTTTAGGCGCATCTATTAAGAGGGCACGCAAAGAAATCGACAGTCTGGAAAAATATGCCGGTTTGTCAGCACAGAAAATAGGGGATTCCTTTGGCGGGATGAGTGTTAAAGGAATAGATAGCCTGGGAAAAGTGGCAGATCGAGTATTTGGAACTGTGGTGAAAGGAAGCCAGATGGCTGCAGCCGGGACGGCGGGCCTTCTGGGGGCGTCTACTATGCTTGGCATGGGATTTGAAAGCCAGATGAGCACGGTACAGGCTATTTCTCAGGCTTCGGGATCAGATATGCAGAGGCTTACGGCCTTGGCTAAGAAGATGGGAGAGACCACACAGTTTACGGCGGAAGAGGCTGGACAGGGATTAGAGTATATGGCATCTGCTGGTTGGACAACGCAGCAGATGTTAGACGGCCTTCCAGGCGTCATGTATCTGGCCGCAGCGTCGGGAGAAGATCTGGCGCTATCTTCGGAAATTGTTACTGGTGCGCTGACAGCATTTGGAAAAGGTGCAGATGAAGCGGTTCGATTTGCGGATGTCCTGGCGGAAGCTGCCGCTGCCTCTAATACGGATGTTGCAGGATTGGGAGGGACTTTGGAATATGTAGCGCCGGTGGCTGGTGTACTGAAGTATTCTTACGAGGATGTGGCAATCGCAGCTGGACTGATGGCGAATGCAAATATAAAAGGCGAAAAAGCGGGAACCGCACTGAGAGTTACGCTGACGAACCTGGCAAAACCAACGAACCAGATGCAGGGGTATATGGATGCACTTTCACTGTCCCTGACAGACAGTAATGGAAAGATACTTTCATTGCGTGAACTGTTGGGAGATGCAAGGGAGGGGTTTTCTAAATTATCAGAAGCCCAGAAAGCAGAATATGCCGCAGGTATTGCAGGAAAGGAAGGGATGTCGGCTCTTCTGGCGATTGTTAATGCATCTCAGGAGGATTTTAACAAACTGGCAGAGGCAATCGACCACAGTACCGGAGCTGCCCAGGAAATGTCAAAGGTTCGCTTAGATAACCTGAAGGGAGACCTGACGATTCTTTCGAGTGCTGCTGAGGGGCTGGGAATTGAGGCGTATGGAGGATTTTCGGAGGAACTGCGGGAACTGACCCAGGGTGCTACCGAAGGAATTGAAGATCTGACGGTATACCTGAAGGAAAACATACCGACAATTCGTCGGGAGGTAAAGGCGTTTGGAGAGGATATCGCAGCAGGGCTGAGCCCTGTTATGGCCTTTGGAGAATGGAGTCTGGATCATCCAGAGGTAATCGGGAGCACCCTTGTAGGGATTACAGGAGCTTTGGCAACGTTTAAGGGCGTTCAAACAGCACAGGCAGGAATTAAACTGTTGGGAAGTCTTTCAGGGATGATTAGTGCATGGCCGGTAGCATTGGCGGGCGTAGTTATCGGCGGGATTGCGGGTATTGTTACGGCCGTAAAGACTCATGATAGGCAACTAAAAAAAGCAGATCTGGCGGATCATTTTGGGGATATTATCTTATCCATGAAAGAATTGGATGAAACAGCCAGAATGATTGTTGATAATGGAAATATGGATAAAGCCTTTGCGTTCATAGAGGAAATAAATAAAGTTAAGGATTTATCACAGAGTTTCCAGCAGACAGGGAAAGAACTGGACAAACTGAACTGGAAAATTGGAATGGGGTTCGGGCTGGATGAAGGTGAAATTCAAGATTACGCATCTGCGATTGATGAGTCAATTCAGGAGGCACTCCAGATCGTAGAACAGTCACAATACACAACACAGATTAGTATACGTGCTCTGTTTGGAGAGGATAATGCAGCAGGAAACGAACTGATTGCCGGATTTGACAGTATGTATGCATCCATCAATACAGAAGTTCAGGAACTTGGCAGACAGCTGGGTGATGTGTATAGCACAGCTATGGAGGACGGGATCATAGATGTGGATGAAGCCAGAACAATCCAGGAACTGCAGAAAAAACTGGCAGATATTACGCGGCAGGTATCCAAAGCACAGTTTAATGCCAAAATGGAACGGATTGCCATGGAATACAGTGGAAAAGAACTGGATTCAGAAACGTTCCAAAATTTACAGACTGAGATCCAGTCTGCTACGGCAGAGCAGAAAGCAGCCCTGCAGCAGTCAACGGAATGGAGCCTTGCAAGTGTAGAGCTTCAGGCAGACCGGGAAGGAAAAGACCAGCAGTGGATTGCCGAGCGTAAACAGGAAATACAGGATGCTTTTACCTCTCAGCAAATGGAACTGGATATGAGTGGGATATCGTTTACAACCCAATCTATTAAAGATGCATATGGTCAGGAACTGGAGAACATTCTTCCAGAAATGCAGGAAACACTGAAACAGGCTATGGCATCAGCCATGCAGAATAATATACACGGCGATGAAGAACTGGCGGACTGGACAGTAGCCCAGATACAGCCTTGGATGGACACACAGGGGTTAAGCGATGTGTCACAGAAAACAATTCAGGATCTATGGGATACGATAGAGCCTCAATTTGAAGAGCTGGCAGAAATGAAACGCCAGATGGAAGAAAAAGGGGAAGAGATCCCTAAGGCATTTATGGAAAGCTTTCGGACATCGGCTCAGATTGGAGCTGTAGCAGGAAATACAGATGCTATCTATTCGCTTCTGGGAGGCATGGCGGAAGATGAAAGATACGCCTCTGTGCTGAACGAATATAAAAATGCAGGTGGAAAAGTGCCGGAGGCACTGGGAAGTGGAATTTTAAATAGTACCGACCAGATGATACAGGCAGTTGGAGCATTAAAGAATGCAACACAGGCTGAACTTGACAGGCAGTTTAGCGACCTTTCAGTAAATGGAAAAGTGAATGTGAATCTATCTGCATCTAAAGGGACAAAAGCGGGAGATGAGATCCCTCATTATGCCTCTGGAGGACTTATAGAAAGCCCTACGCTTTCATGGTTTGCGGAAAAAAGCCCGGAGATGGCAATCCCGATTGACGGATCCAAACGATCGCTGGGATTGTGGCGTCAGGCGGGGGAATTGCTCGGAGCTTACAATCAGAATAACTATGGACGCATGGCTGGGGAGTTAAATGCAGCGGGAGCAGCATCACAGTCCCAGACACAGGCTGTTTCTGCGGCTCCTGTATTTTCTCCTGTAATCCATGTGCAGGCTGGGGAGAATGTAAAAGATCAGGTGATGGAAGGACTCAACGTATCCTATGAGCAGTTTGTGGAATACATGGAACGGTTTAGGAGAGAGCAGTACCGGCAGGCGTTTTAGAGAGGGAAAGACCGCCAGGGAAAGGCGGTCTAAAAGGAAATGGTAAGAGTTTTTTTAAACAGCTTTATTATTATACATTTTCCGATATGTCATAGTATCGCAGGAAATAAAATTCACAAATTCGTTTTCAGATACCTTGAGAGATGCAGGAGCAGATGCTTTGGGGATTTCTCGCCCGTCTTTTTCATACCCATAAAGAGTGAGAGCCAGGGTATCCTCGGCCATTTCGATTCCATCCTCCAGACTGTCTCCGCAGGTATAGCAACCCTCTAAATCTGGGAAAATAATGGAATAGGCACCGTTTTCTTCGGGAGTAAAAACTGCGGGATAAGCATATTTGGACATAGTTCATTCCTCCTTGTTATTTTGCTCCCGGCATAGTTCGTCTAGTGTAACGCCGAGAGCATCAGCCAGTTTAATAGCTGTGTCTACTTTGCAGCGGTCAAATCTTTCGATATCCTCAATGGTACGCTGTGGAACATTGGACAGTTGAGAGAGAGCACGGACACTGAGAGATTTCTTATTCCTTATTTTCTTTAAGTTCATGTAGCAGCCTCCTGATATTGGGTAATGTAATAAATAAACAGTAAATAGAGGAGCAGATAACAAAAATACAAGCAGGAATAGACCAATCTGTTCCAAAGGCAAAGATAATAGTAAAGATAAGCAGTATGGTATCAAACTTCATTGATATTATTGGGCTAATGTGGTAAGATGGGAAAGGGAGAGAGGAGATATCCCCTCTCTGTTCTTTTATTTGAGAGCTTGTATCAACTGTGCTATGGAAGATATTAAAGCGGCGGCGGCAACCATTGCTTTAATTATCTGGTTGAACAAGTTCTCTTTTTTCTTACCCATTGGCCGACCTCCTTTCCTTTTGATGACTCTATTGTACCACGTTATAACGTGGAAGTCAAGAGGGGGAATATAAAAATAGTCCAGTAAAAAGCTGGGCTTTTTTTGATGTTTAAATGCTTTCGCAATTCTTAGAAAGGTGCTGATTCCGTATGAATGAAGTCTATCAGACGATCCAGGGGGATACCTGGGATATAATTGCAAAAAAAGTTTATGGAAATGAAAAATACCTGGACTATTTGATGGCAAATAATTTTCCGCTGCTGGACTACTTTGTGTTCCCGACAGGGGTCGCAGTCAGCACGCCTGCACTTCCTGTATCAGTACAGGATGATTTGCCATCGTGGCGTAAGGGGGTACAGATGTGAGCAAAACACGCAGAAAATCGGTGAGCCTGGTTTACAATGGGACAGAGGCATACAGCGAATTGGCCCCATACCTGGAACAGATCACCTATACAGATTCAGTAGATGAATCTGACATGATATCGCTGGATCTGTTGGATCGGGATCTGAAATGGAGAAATGCATGGATCCCTAAAAATGGGGATGTGCTGATCCCGTCCCTTACCTTAGAGGACTGGAATTATGAAGGGGAAAAAATGACGATACAGTGCGGCTCTTTCATAGTGGATGATTTTGGTTTTTCCTCGCCTCCTGCAAGAGGGAGCATCAATGGAGTGTCTGCCCCGGTCGATACAGGATTTAAAGGGACGGAAAATACAAAAACCTGGGAGGCTGCCACGGTGCAGCTGATAGCTGCTGAGATAGCCGGAAAGTATGGGCTTGAATTGGTTTATGAGGCGAAGGATATTTCAGTGGCAAAGACAGAGCAGGATAAAAAGGCAGATAGTGATTTTTTAAGATCGATCTGTGAAAAGTATGGTCTGGGCCTTAAGGTTTTTTATAACCGCCTGGTAATCTGGGATTACAGTGTGTATTCGGCTCAGACGCCTGTGATTACAATAACGCCGGATATGTGTTCTAAATGGTCTTACCGAAGTTCTATGCAGGGGACTTATACAGGGGCGCGGGTGAGCTACAGGAATCCAAAAACGAAGAAAACGGTGGATGTTATGATAGGAACAGAGGGACGGCTTTATAAAACGAACCAGAAAGCGGACAGTGAAGCGGATGCACGTTTGATCGGGGAGGCAGCTATTCAAAATGCGAACCGCAAAGAAAGCACGATGCAACTGACATTGCCGCCTAAATTTTCTCTGATGGCTACATTAACGGCGCAGCTACAGGGCTTTGGACAGATGGACGGGAAATACTTTATTGAAAAGGTTACGCACCAGATCGGCCGGGCGTCCTATAATATGCAGGCATCACTTAGCAGAATACCGGACGGGGGCGCAGAGGGGGCCGCGGCACCGTCTGGAACGGGAGGCACATACATAGTACAGAAGGGAGACAATCTGTGGGATTTATCCCGGAAGTTTTATGGAACGCCGTCGCGATGCAAAGATCTGTATAATGCCAATAAAGACAAAATCGAGGCAGAGGCTAAGAAACATGGAAAGACCAGTTCAAACCGTGGCTATTGGATCTGGCCGGGAATGTCGCTTAACATACCATCATAGCGGGAGGTGAAAGCAGTGCAGGATATTGCAAGAGTAGGCGTGGTATCATCTATAGAAGAGGATGGAGGAATCCGAATCTATTATCAGGATCGGGATCAGACAACTGCTCCCATGCAGCTGTTTGCGGGGCGAGGGGAGTATGCGCCGCCGAAAATAGGGGATCAGGTAGTGGTTTTGCATCTGTCAAATGATACCAGCAGCGGAGTGGTACTGGGAAGCTTTTGGAGCCAGGAGGACGCCTTGCCGAAGGAAACATTATATCGGAAAGATTTGGGGGAAGGGGCATATGTGGAGTACAGGGAAGGCACAGTGATTGTTCATGGGCCGGAGATCCGTCTGGAAAATGCGAACGAAAGCATGAGCCTGTCGGAGTTGCTTGAACTCGAAAAACGTGTCAGACGATTGGAGGGCGTGGAGTGATTGGAGTATTGGGAAATGTCCTGTTTCGGGTATCGGACAGCCGAGTATTGACGATACGCAATATGAAACAGGAAATCAGCGCATCGTGGGAGACAATGGACAGGATTGGTTTGAAACCTTTGACGGAGTACAGTGGGCCGAACCTTCAGACGATATCATTTGAAATTACACTGGACGCTTCTTTGGGAGTGAAACCCAGAATGATGCTGCAGACGTTGGAACGGATGGCAGAGGGAAGTGAGGCATATGATCTGGTGCTGGGAAGGCGTCTGATAGGAAAGAATAAGTGGGTTATTACGAAATGTTCGGCAGCCTATGATGTGATTCTGAGGGGCGGGGAGATATATAAGGCAACGGCCAGCCTGAATTTACAGGAGTATGTGTGAGGTGGGAGACGTGAACCAAGAATATAAAATCAGTGTCGAAGGAACGGAGAATGAACAGGAATTGCTTCGCACGCTGACGACGCTTTTTTCTACACGTGCAGGAAGTCAGCCGGCAGATCGGGATTTTGGCATTTCGTGGGAGTGCCTGGATGAACTGCCGGAGGTGGCGGAAAGTCTGTTTGCGTTAGAGGCATATCGAAAAGTGGAGAAATATGAACCGAGGGTGGAAGTGAAAGACATTGAGTTTGAAAATGCTCAGGGGCTGCTGATCCCGCACATTTATTTTACTGGAAGAGAGGGACGCTGATGGAAGGAATCGAGAGGCTGAAAAATTATCCAGATGTGACTTTTATTGAAGCAGTCAGCTTTGAGGAATTAAAGGAACAGCTGATTAAGGATTATGAAAAACAATATAAGGAACTGACGGGAAATGCGGTCACGCTGGCCGCAGCGGATCCATACCGTTTGATTCTTTATGCCTGTGCCGTGGCGATTTACCAGGGATATCAGTATGAGGATAAGGCTGGTAAGATGGGGCTGCTAAAATACAGCACAGGAGAATTTCTTGATAATCTTGCGGCGCTTAAAGGTGTGGTTCGCAATGAAGCTGCACCTGCTAAGACCACTATGAGGTTTTTGCTGTCTGCAGAGCAAAGCCGGAAGGCGGTTATACCCAAAGGAACCCGCGTTAAAGGCCAGGAGTTGTATTTTGAGATCATGGAAACGGGAGAAATACCAGCGGGGGAGTTGACAGCAGATCTTCCGGCTGTATGTCAGACTGTGGGAACCGTAGGAAATGGATATGCCAAGGGTGATATCACAATGCTGGTGGATCCGCTGCCGTTTAATGCCAGCGTCTCCAATATAGATATCACTAGCGGAGGTGCGGACAGGGAGACGGACGATGAACTGGCGGAGCGTATTTATCTTGCACCTTCCAGCTATTCTACGGCCGGCCCGGAATCCGCTTATGAATATTGGGTCAAGACGTATAGCTCTGCGATTGGGGAATGCCGGGTGATCACAGAGTCTCCAGGAGAGGTAGACATCTATATCACTGTGGATGGGGAACTTCCGTCAAAAACGTTTATGGACCAGCTGACAGCATACATAAAGGACGGGGAGCGGCGGCCATTAACGGATCATGTGATAATCAAAGCGCCGGAGGCTGTAAAGTATGAGATTGATTTTACCTATTATATCCGGTCTGCAGATAAGGACATGGTATCGACAATCCAAAAGGCAGTACAAGCTGCCTGCGATAATTTTATATCCTGGCAGAAAAAAATTGGGCGGGATATCACCCCGGCCCAACTGATCTGTGAGATTATGCAGGCGGGTGCCCAGTCTGTGGAAGTAAAAAAACCGCTATACGCGGAACTTTCCAATTCGCAGATCGGCATAGCTTCTGCGCCAGTGATTACTTATGGAGGCTTGCGGGATGGTTGATTTTTTGCATGGGGAGATAAAGGATATTCTGCCGCTTAACCTGCTCACGCCGGAATCACGCGCTGTCAGCTTTGCAGTAGGAGAGGCGATGAGGCGCCTGGGTCGCTTTTCTGCGGGAATCCATCTGTACGCCCAGATCAGTCAGGTACCGGAGGAAGCGCTGGATCTGATGGCAATAGAAATGAATACCCAGTATTACGATCAGTCCATGCCACGTAAGATGAAAGAACGTCTGATTATGCAGAGTCTGGTCTGGTATATGCGGGCAGGGACGCCATCTGTTTTAAATGAGTTCCTGGCAACGGTTCTGGGAGGAGGGTACATTGAGGAATGGATGGAGTATGGGGGAAAGCCGTACCATTTCAGAGCGTATGCCAAAGTGGATGAGGATGTGGTGGTTCCCCTGGGGTATGTGACAGAGGTTAAGCGGCAGTTAAACATATATAAAAATGTGAGATCCTGGCTGGAAGATTTTTTTCTGATTCTGCAGACAAAAGTAACAGAAACGGTGGATACGGATAGCCGTCTGGAAGTTTTTTCGGAGTTTTATGCCAGAAAAAACAGAGCTTACCTGATGATCGATGGCACATGGCAGCTGGACAGCACATACCGGTTGAATGGATACCGAACGGAAGAGATAGAGTTTTGCCCGGCCCGCTTGACGGTTTCGGCAGAAATAAAGGCCCAGATAGAACTAAACAGCCATCTGAGGATAGAGAATGACCTATGGTATTTGGATGGGACATACACCTTGAACGGTGAGAAAATGCTGGATGCCGAGATTTTTGATTATGATTTATAGGAGGAAATAAAGATGCCACATGGAGTAATTACAGAAATTGGACGAAAGAAGCTTTGCAAAGCGCACGCAGGAGATATGAAACTTCCTAAAATAACGCAAATGGCATTTGGAGGCGGCGGAGTTGATTTGCAGGGTGAGGTTATTACGCCAACGGGGACAGAAACAGAATTAAAGAAAGAATTGCTTAAAAAGAATATTGATAAACATACATACACGGACAGCAAGGAAACAACTTGCCGGTATACAGCAAGCTTAGGCAAGAGCGAACTGATAAATCAGAATATCTCTGAGCAGGGACTTTTTGATGAAGAGGGTGATCTGGTGGCATATAAAACGTTTTCTCCCAAAGGCAAAGACGATGATATGGTATTTGTTTTTGACATGGATGAGATATTTTAAGGAAGGAAGAGGGACATGGCAAATTTACCAGTTAATGATAATCCGCAGTTTTCAGAAACAATGGAGGCACTCACAACGCAGGACCGTGCGGAACCTAAGACGTTTGATAGCCGATACCAGATACTGTTGGATAATGACAACTACTTGCGGAGAAAAATGAATGGGCGGAAAAATATCATTTTTCTGGCAACCGGATGGACGGGAAACGGCCCTTTTGTACAGACTGTAAATGTGGATGGGATTACGGAAGAAGATGCGCCTACGCCCGCGTTTGTTGATGATGGGAACAGCGAGACGGATAGCAAAGCCAAAGAAAGGGCGTATGGATGTATAACGTATTTTGACAGCGGAGATGGAACGGTAACAGCCACTTGTAAATATAAAAAGCCGGCAACAGATTGTACCGTTGAACTGAGAGGGGTGTAGCTATATGGCAAGATTTTATCCAACAGGCACAACAGGCGGGGGAGCAGGAAGCGATGGGTGTACAGGCACACCGGCAGAACTGATGAAGGGATACACAGCAATCCTTAAGGGATCCGGGGATGAACCTGTGGAAGGGCAACTTGAACTTACCGGAAATGCTCAGGCGGATCACGTTTTAAGCGGAGAGACATTCTATACCACAGATCCGAAGAATAGGCTTACCGGTACGATGACCGTAAATAGTATACTGTCTTTTGAGGTTGCGCCGTATTCTGGACGGCGCGTACTTGCGAAATGGCAGAATCCAAACCCCACCCCAGGAAAGCCATTTGGTGGGGTTATTATCAAGTGTATGGCAGGTAGATATCCGGCGTGGAATGAGCCAGATGGTAATTTAGCTACCGCTGTCTATGCTGGTGTTGGTAATAATACGGCCCCAGGTGGTTGGTCACAGGTATTCATGGACATGCCAAACCTTAATACAACATACTATTTTACATGCTTTGGATATGCCAGAACCAGTTTCGGATATATATATAGCCCAGTATATGACCAAGCATCTATTAAACAGGCCACGGCTGCTATTGGCGGTACATTGAATGTAACAATCACTGGGACACAAAATTATACGATCCCTGGAGGCTTTTCGATGATGGATTTGTTTGGAATTGGGGCAGGAGGGAGCGGATATCAAGCTTATAACGGCAGTGGTTCAATAAGATGCTCAGGGGATGGTGGAGGCAGTGGCTATACACAAACAGTAAAAAACATCCCCATTTCTGAAGGACAGGTTTTAGCGTGTGTTGTTGGATCAGGTGGCATTAGTAGTAATGGTGGAGGGACATCTGTCTCACGCTCAGGTGTTACACTTCTTTCTGCTGCAGGCGGAGGAAAGAGTGGCGGAGGTCTTGGTGGTAATGGCGGTTCTGGTGGAGGTGGAGGAACAAGAGAACTCTCCAGCGAAAATTATGGAAGCCCTGGAAGCGGCGGACAAAACGGAAACAATGGTTCGTCAGGATACGTTAAAGGAGGAAAAGGACAAGGAACAACAACGCGCGCATTTGGAGAAGCTTCGGGCACATTATATGGAGATGGCGGAGGGGCCGGAGGAGCTTATGGAACTGCTGGAGCTGTAGGAGGCTCTGGATTAGGTGGAAGGGGAGGCGAACGGGGAAATCCCGGTATGAATGGAACTCCCAATACAGGAAGCGGCGGAGGCGGTGCTGGTGCATCCGGCGGCTCTGGTGGAGCTGGTGGCAGTGGAGTTATTTTATTAAGACTGTATTAAAGAAAGGTGAAAGTTATGACAGCACATGAAGTATATGCAATGATTTGTAATGAAACCGTTCAAAATGTATGTGTAGCATACAGCTATGAAGATGCAAATCGAGTGGCAAGAGCAGTTTATGGAAGCAGTGCATTTGCGGTAGATTGTTTACAGTATCCTTGCGAAAATGGAGACAGATACATAGCTGGAAGGTTTTACAAGGCGGATGGAGTAACAGAAATTCAATCTGTACCTACCCAGGAGCAGAGAGTAGCACAGATTGAAACGGAAAATGCAGAACTTACGATTGCTTTGGCGGATCTGATAGGAGGTGTATCTGAATGATTGGAAATACCCAGAAAAACAT
>PPYE01090689.1_pt1 | contig 25871 bp, 20 predicted proteins | sample 1559881 | NCBI WGS metagenome assembly PPYE01 (sample SAMN08240022, study PRJNA423297) | Human gut metagenome, whole genome shotgun sequencing project. | reverse complement strand
GTAATAGCAAAGCCCGGGCTTGCGAAAGTCTGGGCTTTGTGCATAAAAAAGGTTGTGCCAGAGTTTTGACACAACCTCACTCTACTGTTTCTTTTCTTATAGTCCTTTCTTCATTCTCATCATAGTCCTTTCACCGTTTTCATCAACTGCTCACCTAAGCCAATGGTATAACCTTGTGAAACAAACACCACACGGTTGAAGGTATCGGCAATGATAAATATGGGCAATGTATCTTTGTGTTTCAGCTTCATATTCTTCACAATCTGCTGGACAATGTCTTCTGTGTCGATTCCATAAATCACAGTATCGGGTAAACCGGGAAAGTCAGCAGCACGATATTTGCCGACTTGTTCCTGATTCGGGAAGAGTAATACAAGCTTTCTGCCCCATTTCTCCAAGTCGGTTTTCAAAGCAGAGATATCCCGTAAGGCATGGTTTGTAGGCTCCTGGTTCACTCCAAGAATACCGACAACGAAATATCCACGGCCACAGGCTTGAAGCAGGCTTTGCTTATTACCACCTTCCAATGTTGTGAACAAGCTCTCCGAATTGAAGTTTCCGATAACCTGTACTTCATCTTTGTTTTCACGCATCACCAGTTTCGTTTCTGTACGTCCGCCTGCTTTCACATTCAATGATGTCATTTGCGCCAATACACCACCACTTGCCAGGCGGGTACCGGTTACCAGAATATAATCTCCGGCATCCAGAGACGTTCCCTCCTTCAGCAAACTGCTCCATGTAACGCCGCCACCCATGTCTGTGTCACCCTCATCATAAGACAGTAACTGCAAATTACCCTGCGGAGTTACTTTGGAAATAGTGAAATGAGAATAATATTTCGGATTATCCAATGACTGAATCGGTGTATATTTAGCTGCAAGCCTGCCCCTCTGCGCAGATGCCTGTCCGGCTGCTTCGAAGTTCACATCTATGGCTCCATCGTCAGTTATCAGTTGTACTTTACCCGTCACCTCATCAATGCGTGCAGGCACTCCCATGCTGCGTGCCATGGACACGAAGAAGATATCACGACTGTGGGCATCGGCCAAACGTGCTTTCCACACACCTTCGGGAGATACAGGAGGTGCCCCCAGATTACATTCCTTGTTCACCTGGATGTTCTTTGCCACCCATGCAACCATCTTCATAGGCTCTGCCACATAAGCCTCAACATCTTCTTTCGAGATCACCTTGCCAAAGAAAGTCTTATACGGAGTCAACATTTCATTGCTTACGCGCGGGTTGCGTACATATTTACGGAAATATCCGGTATTCGACGTGCGTACACGAGACTGCATGTGATCTATCAACACATCCAACCGGACATCACGAAGGTCTTTTGCCGAAATCTGCTGCAAAAGGTCTATTCCTCCTTTCCTGGAGTTCTCAGAACGCAGACGAGTCATGAACTCATAAATTACTCTGTAGTTCCCACGGGCGGCAATAAGAATCTTAGCTACTGCATCCCGATCTAATTTATAATCTCTCGCAAAGTTGCGTGCCGCCTCTTCCGAAATGAATTTACCGACATAGGCATTACGGATAGAATCTTCTATCGCCAGTCTGCGGTCATTTTCCGCCCGCTGTTCCGGCGTCACTTCGGGCAAGTTGGCACTCTCTGTAGGAGGCACGATATCAATATCTACCGTGAAACTGTCACCCGCTTCCTTATCAAGGGTTACGGTCAGCTCCGCTTGCTTGCCAAAGGAAAGTTTAGAGAAACCGAAACGGCCATCTTTGGAGGCCCAGACAAGCATATCCCCTTTTCCGGCAGTCAGTCCGCACACACCACCATCGTCGGTATGTTTCGTTGCTACGGTATAGAATTCCGCATAATTGTAGAGTTTGAACTCCACACAGGCGTCAGGAACCGGATTTCCCGCTTCATCTTTCACCATAACCTTGGCTTGCGCTGTAGGCGCATAATTATCAATCACATTGATTTCCGTATACGTGGGGTTAATGGACATAACTTCTTCTTTTCCTTCATAACGTCCGAAAACCTTTGTATGCATCAACATTCCGCGACTGGCAGGGGCATTGAACCAACCAAGATCCAGTACCGGTTCCGGTTCGCAGGCACCCAAGAAATGCCATTTACCATCTGCCCAGGCTTCCACCCATGCATGGTTATCGTCCGTATGTGCCCATCGTGGTGTATAAACCTGCCGTGCCGGAATGCCTACCGAGCGAAGTGCCGCCACCAGCAAGGTAGATTCTTCGCCACAACGCCCGTAAGCAGTACTCACTGTTGCCAGCGGTGAACTGGTACGGGCATCGGAAGGCATATAGACGGCTTTCTCATGACACCAATGGTTCACTTCCAGGATGGCATCGTATAAAGAAAGGGACTTCACACGATTTTTCAACTCCTTATAGAACACTACCCGCGCACTATCCAGTTGTTCGTTGTTCACCCGCACCGGAAGTACAAAGTGTCGGAACAAATCTTCGGGAATGGTCTTTCCCCAAGGCATTTCCTCTGTGGCACGCTGGGATGCGCGGATATTCATTAAGTGAAATTCACCGGGATAATCAGTAATATCCGCCAGTGGCATATAGGCATAAAGGAATTCCAAGGCTTCCTGCTCATAAGTGCTCAGCGAAGCATCATCCAGTATCGTAAATAGTTCTCCCTGCGGCATCAGAGCCTTCTTTTGCTGAAAGTCCTGCTCTACGCGCGAACGATACGAGGCATCGGTCATGAAATGGGATTCTCCACAGGCAGCAAGCAGACAAAGTAGCCAGCATATTCCGAAAAGTTGTGTAGCTCGTCTCATAATACTTACATTAATTAAGGTGTGAGCTACAAAGTTAAAGAATTATCTGAAGTTTATTTCAGATGTACCACTAAAGTTGTATCCTCAGAGAAAGTAATACTGCATTTTTCGTAGGAAGGGGGGCCCATAACACCTTCAGCATCATTGCTGAAACCAAACTTCTCCACAGGAATACCGAAAGCACCGGTATCCAATTTACCATTTCCATTCTCATCCTGATACATGGAGAAGGCATAAGTTCCTGCCGGGAGTCCTTTACAGGGGATAGACACAACTTTATCCTTCACCTCTACTGCAAAACCGGCAAGCGGCTTCTTCATGAATGTCTCCTGAGAGTTGTAGATGGCGACATAGAGTTTACCAGTCACATTTTCAATACCACGTACTTCCAGAGTAAGATTTTGTGCAGACAGACTTTGAGTTGCAAAAGTCAAAACACATACGAAACTAATAATCATTGCTTTCATTTGAATTGTTTTTAAAGAGTTTATAAATAGATACGCGGACAACACGGATTAGGCGGACGAACGCGGACCTTTCTTTTTAATTAAATTAGAAATTAGAAACATCATAAGCCGCCTTCTTCCCAAGTGTGATAAACACCCCGATATAGAAGAAATGATCGTTTGAAGCCAGAATAGCTTTATTATTCACCCGCCCAAACTCATTTTTCCGACAAAGGATATTGGTAGCAGAGGCATGGATAATCACTTTCTTACTGGGCAGGAATGTCAGTCCGAGATCAAGACTGTTATAAGGCTTTACATGATCATTCATCAAACCCGGCAAATCCGGATTATGATAAGGACGCCCACTGCTGAAACGGTTCGTCAAACCGACTATCGTGCCGATTCGCGGAATGGAATACTTCAGCACTAGGGATGCATTGTGCTGAGTGGCATATTGCGGAGTAGTCAGTTCCGTATATTCCTGAAACTTCCGCTTGGCAATATTATATGTATAGGAAAGTTGGTATTCCAGATTCTTCAGCAGGACACGGTCATTAAAGAATAAGTCGAAACCTTTACTGTAGCCATAACCACCGGAAGTCAGTACTTCCGCTGCATCTACCGTTCCCTTTTCAACCAATGCCAGACGGTCATATTTCTTATAATAAAGTTCAGCTTTGTAGAAACGCCCATCACCCTCATACTGCGCACCCAGATTATACTGAATGCATGATTCCGATTTCAACTTGTTCTCCTGAGCCAGCAATCTGCTAACCGGCAACTGTGTATATCGTCCCGCCGTAGCAGAGAGTACTACATCTCCCAAATAGTAATTAACAGCCAGACGGGGTGAGAAATTCACCTTTTCATTCAATGAAGTATATTCTGTGCGGACAGAAAGTTCCGCCTTCAGTTGCTCCACCGGATAGTAAGTCGCCGAAAGAAAGCCTGCACTGATCGTCGGATTGATTTCATGATGGCTATCTATTCCCTCCGCCTCTTTCATCTGATATTGATAACGATTCTCATACCGGCGGATAAAACTCTCCACTCCCATATCCAGACGAAAAACCGGAGAAATACGCTTGAACACTTTTGCCTTTGCATGAAGTTCCTGTTGTTGTTCCATCCAATGATCTGTCGAAAGTGATACATTACCTATCTTCTGTTCAAAGAAAGAGAATGCTACACCTGCAAACCAGTTCCATCCACCGGAAGTACGCTTACGGAAAGTTGTATTGAGATAGAAATTATTCTCATTCAAATCGAACAGTCTACGTTCAGCACCTTCATAATTGGAAAAATCAGTATGATCATAGCCGCCATAAATCTTGAAAAGCGTAGCATCATCGGGATGATAGCGAAATTGTGCCGATCCGGTCATCATCCGGTAGGGATCTTCAAAATCCGTACGTCCTGAATAGATATGATCATAGACACATAAGTCCTGATAATCCAGGTTCACCGAAAGCGAACCTTTATCGAAAGCCCGTGTACCTCCTCCACCGAAGCCTACCGTAGAGGCATTGATACCTAACTTATTGATAGGGCTCTTATCCTTTGTCTCCAACGGTAACACAGCCGAGAGTGCATCCCCGTATTCCAACGGAGCCCCGCCCGATTCCAGATTGACACCACTGAACATAAAAGTGGAATAACGTCCTCGTGCCGGCGAGTTTATACCTGTAGCCGTATAAGGATTCAAGACGTGCATTCCGTCAATGTATGTCTGTGTTTCATCACTACTTCCGCCGCGCACCAGCAGACGGCCACTTTCTCCTTGTACCTGCGTGCCCGGCAGTGTCTGCAATGCCTGATACAAATCACCGTTTGCACCTCCCACAGTCACCAGTTCCACTGGACTCATATCACTCCAACGACTGTTGGCAACAGGCGTTCTTTTACCTTTCACTACCACTTCCTTCAAATCTACACTGTCATTGTATAGTTGCAAGAAAATGGTATCCGTCACAGCTGTCTGCGCCTCCAAGTGCTGCACCGTCAGCAATACACTTACACTAAAAAGTAGAATCATTCTTTTCATTTAATCTATGTTCTTTACGATTTCCGTCAGCAAACATAGACTATGATTTTCAGGCAAAAAAATATCCGGGACAGACTACCCGGATATGTGACAAACAGCACTCCTCCTGTGACGAATGGCTGTATTTTTCTTTATTCTGTGACGAATGACTACCCTTCCGCACCTCCTTCTATCAGCGTTTTTATCTCTTTTGCATAGCCTCTGGAAACCGGAATTTCTTCCGTACATCCTTCCAGTCGCAAACGGTATCCTTGTGAGTTTCCATCTACTTTTACCACAGTGCGTATGTTCACCAGAAAGGCCCGGTGACAACGGACAATGAACGAACAGGCGGCAACTGCTTCTTCTGCCTGCTTCATAGTAGCCCGCACTAACTTTTGCTGCATCTTATCCGCACTACTGTAAGCTACTCTTATATAATTCCCTTCTGCTTCTACATAAAATAAGGTATGGGCATCCACTTCCAGCATTTCTTTCGTTCCGCCGGAGAAAACCAACTGCATAAAAGTTTCTTCTTCTGCTGCTCCACCCTCTCCTATCTGTTCCTCATTCCTTGTCCGAATCTTCTCCTTCTGGGTATTCTCTCTTTTCGCAAGAGCGTAGTTGATCTCCGTTGCCTCCTTCAGATTACGTACCAGCTGCAAATTACGATTCCACATCAAAAAGAAGACAATAGGGAAAGGAGCAAGAACCGCCACCCAAGCCAAACTTATCAGAAATCCTTTCCAGCTCAGTAGGAATGAACCAAATACCCAAGCCGTATAGAAACAGTTACCTATCGCAATCAGCAAACAAGCTCCTAACGTTCCTAACAATTCGCGGCCTAATGTCCAGTTCTTCTCACTATGATAACGGGGAAACAAAGCAGGAAACAAATACGTGGAGATACTCAGTGCCAATGAAGAAACCACTCCATAACCTAACACTACCCAGAATTTATAGCCTCCCATCATAGAAATGCCAAAAGGCTGCAACACAAAAAGGATCAGAAACACTATAAGTGAAGGTATTATCACGCTTTTCCATCTCTTCACCAATGATGGATAAGGGCTTCGTAAAAGTGTCAACAGTTTATTTATCATTATGACTTCCTGTTTGTAAGGGTTGATTATGTGTAAGATGCTACAAAGGTATACAAATTATTAATAGATCGTACATAGGTCATTTATCCCATTTTTAGTCACACTTTTGTAATATGCATATAGCAAAACCGGGCGTTTCTAAAGAAAAACGAGGAGAAAGTGCATTATTTTATGTTTTAAAACATGTTTATCGTGAACAATTCGTATCTTTGCAGCGTTAATAAGATAAAAGAAAAGATGTAAAACCCGCTTTCCGAAACGCGGAAAGCACAAAAAGATGACAATTATGAAAAAGAATGCAAATGAAATTTTTATGTTACAGTACCGTATTAAACGCTATCAAGCAATGGGAAACGGAACTATGTGCCAGGCTTTGAATGGCAAACTTCAAAAACTGCTCGCAAAGCAGGCTACCATGTAAAATAACACCTTTAAATAAAATGAATGAGGGCGGAAAACCGAAAAGTTTTTCGCCCTCTTCTTTTATCAGTCGCTTATGATGTCTTTTCCAAAAGGCGTCAAAGCTAATCCTGCCAGTTTGAAATGCTGTAGCCCGAAGGGGATACCAATAATGGTGATACACAGCACGACACCGAATGCCAGATGAGAAAGGCAAATCCAGATACCTCCCAGAAATATCCACAACACATTCATCAGTATATACAGGCAACCAGCCGAACGTTCGCCACTCCGCACCGTTTTACCGAAAGGCCATAATGCAAGTGAAGCCATTTTCAGAGTTTGCATACCGAACGGAATACCGATAATGGTAATCATCATCAATAAACTGGCAACAAGGTATTCTATAGCGGTAAAAATACCTCCGAACACCAGCCATAATAAATTCATAAAACATCCCATAATTTTGCGTTTCTTGTATTCTAATACGCAAATATAGTTTTTTTATTTAATAACAAACTTATACTTACCTGTTAATCGCGCATCTTTATCTTTCAAGGCAATACGGTAAATCTCCGTTCCCCAAACATTAGAAAGACGTGTATCAGGCAAATTGATCGTTTCAACGGTTGCTATGAATTCACCGGGATATTCCAAAGTTACTTTCTGTCCCTGTACGTCTATCGTCACCTTTCCGGGCACGGAAATATCCACCTTTCCCCAAGTGAGGAAGTTCACCTGATTAGGTTCTTTCGCTGATTTCAAGGAGAAATTATCGGTAATTGTCAGTTGCTTATCACCTAATGAATAGGAACGTGTCCAGTTATTTACCTCGGCTTCCTCCGGATAAGCAGTCGCAATGTTCGCTGAGAAGAAACGTTTTTTCGGTTGGCAGACAACATCCGTAGCCTTATAATTCTGACCGAAACTCTGGGGTACTCCGTTAATCATCGGCAGGTTATGGTAATTACTTTGCATGGTCCAGATGGTATAACGTTCACTACTGAACGTCTGACGTGTATAAGTTCCTACCCCCGCATCAATCAGCACAGGTATCGTATTGACATACAATGAAAATGTGCCTACATCATTATGATTATGACTTTCATTATTGAATCCGCCTTTCGTAGCCAGGAACCAGCCGGACTTATTGGTCAGATAGCAGAATTCCGTTTCAGGATACCAGGTACAAGCAGGTATGGTATGGGCAGCAGTCGTCTTTTCCAATTCTCCATTCCATAATATGGACTGCAAGGAGCGGAAAGTGTCATTGCCCAAAGGCACAGAAGGACGCTTACCATCCAACAGATAGGCAGCAAACTGCATCATTTCCTCACTGCCGACCGCACGGCCATAACGGTAAATCAACTGTGCATCGCCTCCACCCTTGGCAGAAGCATCCGCAAAGTTCACTACCCAACCGTTTCCTACATACGTACGACTGATATATTCTCCCATCCGGCGAATCGTCGATTCATTGAAAAGAGATACTTTTCCGGCTGTTCCATCCGAAAGTATCTGAAGATAGTCATACATTTTCCCGGCTGCATGTCCCCAATAAGACGGTCCTTCTTCACAAGCACCGTCAGCCTTTACAAAATTGATGAACTTATCTACCGACTGCATGCTGCGCCAAACAGCCTTTGCCAGGCGGTCACGGTCATTCTCTAATAAAAGATAGCATTGCAATACATTGGAGTTACACCATGGATTCCAATTATTGATAATCATTCCCGGTTTCCATTGGAAAGCCATCCACCATTCCCGGTCATTGTTCATATAAGGATCGAGAATACGCTCCTGCAAAGTATGACGCAAGCGCTGAGAGATTACAGGATCTATTTTATCGAAAGAATCATGGAAGAAGTAATATACCCACGACAACATGGAACCGAAGTTTCCCGAACCCAGATCAATCACCTGTTCGCGATAATCGGGCAGAGAGCGTTTGGTGGTCTGACGTACCAGATGGGCAGAAAGTACCCAGGAAGTCATCTCGCAACTATAAAATGCTCCATTTATCAGTTGGTCGATAAACCGCCCTTTTCCTTCGGCAAGTTCGGCAAGCATCAGGATGTTGATTGCTTTCCGGTTGGCCTCATAGGGATTTTGCATAATGTTCCGTTCGCCACTGCGTTCATATTCCAGATAGTCGGTGGCGCGGATTACTTTCCATTCGTAATTAAGCATTTTCTCTCCGGAACGAATCAGATTTTCTTTATTGGTACCCAGCAATTCGTCCCAACCAGCACGGTCGGTATAAGCAGGATAAGGTACCCATTTCTGATTCATCACCAATACCTCCTTCAGCAGTTCTTCACTACCGGCAGCTTTTTGCAAAAGATTTCGTTCTGTATATGCATGTGCGGAAATACCTGCCATGAAAAGCAGGCAGAAGGAAATAATAATACGATAAAATGTGTTTCTCTTCATGATATTAAAAAGTTAGATTTTTTTTTTGTGATGAGGCAAAGATACGTAAGTTACGGTAAAACGGAGGTATTCAATTATCCGTAGTTGGGTACAAAATCATCCATAAAAGAAACTATAAACGAACAAGCCCGCAAATAGCCACCTACTTCCAATCACTAAATTCAAAGCTCAACTGTTCCCAAACGCCTTTTTCCCCGGTATCTTCCCGTGGATTGGAAACGGAAAGCCCTATCAACCGGATGGGATGATGTTCATAATCCACCTCCTTCAGCAGTTGTTTAGCCAAAGACAGGATCACATCAAGAGTAATTAGTTCTTTGGATTGGGTTATGCTCCGGGTTATCTGACTAAAATCATGGAATTTGATTTTCAACGTCAGTGTATTTCCCTTGAAATCATTATGTTCCAGACGTCCTACCAGTTCCACTGCCGCATGATACAGTTCGATAATAACCGATGAGCGTTGCGAAATATCCTTCTCCAAGGTATGTTCGCACCCAATGGACTTACGGATACGTACCGCCTCTACCGGACGAAGATCGATTCCCCGGGCACAATCATAATACAATGCTCCTACCTTCCCGAACTCACGCAGCAGCATAGCCTGCGAACATGCACGCAACTGTTCGCCGTTATGAATACCCAATGAGTGCATTTTCTTTGCCGTCACCGGGCCTACCCCCCAGAAACTCTCGATAGGCAGACGCGCAATAAAATCCATCGCCTGATCGGGATGGATGGTACACAGCCCGTCCGGCTTACGATAATCGGACGCTATCTTCGCTAAAAACTTATTGTAGGATATACCGGCAGATGCCACCAAGTTCAGTTCATTCCGTATTTTCTGCTTGATTTCCTTGGCAATATCTACAGCCAACAAAATACCGGGCTTATTCTCTGTCACATCCAGAAAAGCCTCATCCAGTGACAGTGGCTCAATGATATCTGTATATTCGTGGAAAATTTCATGGATTTGCCGGGAGACTTCATGATACACTTCCATCCGTCCGTGAACAAAGATAAGTTGTGGGCACATCCGTTTTGCTTTCGTCGACGCCATGGCCGAACGTACTCCATAGCGACGTGCCTCATAACTGGCAGCCGACACTACTCCCCGTTCTTCCGCATACCCCACTGCAATAGGTTTTCCGCGCAACTCGGGATTGTCACGTTGCTCTACGGATGCGTAAAACGCATCCATATCTATATGTATGATTTTTCGTTCAGTGCCTTCGCAACACATCATGCATGATCACCTTTCCATTTTACTATTCATTTCCTCACATAGTGGGGCATCTCTCCAGGTATCTCCATCGAAATCTCTACCAGACCTCCCACCACACCATCTTGTTTCCATGCCGTCTGATAAATCATCTTCCTGATTCCGTTCTTCTCAATGGTATAAGCATTGACACCTCCCGTTTCAAGCAGTTCACGTATCTTGTCCTGCGATTGCGGGTTATGACAATCAAATAGATTCTTACCTATCAGATTGCCATGTTTGGCAAACGTGCGACATGCTTTCTCATTCATATAGAGAATGACTCCCTCTGTATCACATACGGTTACGGCACAGTTCATTTCATTAGCCCATTCGTACATAGTTATTGCTTTTAAGTTACGGCTCATACCTTTTACTTTTATGATCCAAAGATAACGTTTTTCCCAATGCCACTCCTACTGCCTATAACAAAATTATATATTCACGCTATTTTGTACATACATATCTCCCATTCAAACCATTAACAAAAAACATCCAAACACTTAACAGAAAACTTTCTTATTACTTACTGAAAAAATTGTAAGTGTTAGGAATAAACTTTATCTTCGCACTTGGAACATTTGTTCCAAGCTTTGGAACTGACATCCGCAAAATAAGGACACACATCCGCAGCCTTGAAACAAACTTTGGCAAACAATATCCCAATAACTTAATTATCTTATCATTTCATGGCAGAATACAACATGCAGGAACTCAACCTGCCCAACGAAGAAGGCAAAAGAATCTTCTATCCACGCATAAAATTATACGGACAGGTGGACTTAGAAGCCATCGCCGATAAAGTGTCCTATGCCTCATCTTTCACCAAAGGCGATATCGTAGGACTGATACAAGCCATCACCGATGAAATTGCCTACCAGATGGGACAAGGTTACTCGGTAAAGATTGAAAACTTAGGCGTCTTTACCCCTGCCTTAGGACTAATGAAAGGGCGCGAACGGGAAAGTGGCGAAGAAGATGACACCAAGCGAAATGCCGTAAGCATCTGCCTGAAAGACATCCATTTCAAAGTAGATAAAGAATTACTGCACAGAACATCCCGCCACTGTCAGCTGAAGCGCTCTTCCGAGAAGTTCCGGCAATCATCACAAATGTTCTCGCCGCAAGAACGATTGGAACGAGCTAAAGAGTATCTACGCCAGAATGCTTTCATGACACTCTCCGACTATTGCCAGCTGACCGGATTGCTGAAGACCAGTGCTTCACGCGAATTGAAAGAGTGGATTGCGCAGCCCGAAACCGGTATTGATTACAAAGGAAGAGGAACACACAAAATATACATTTTGCGAAAAACATAATGCAAATAGCACAGACACCGGAAGGAGCTACAGAAATTATACTCACTGTTCTCTCCTCATCCGGAGCAACCTCCGATATACAAAAATAAATGCCGGCACCAGGAACAGGACAGCCGCAATCCATGCCGTCGGATCACCGAAGCAGACCGCAAGATAGCCGAAAGCGGGCACTGCATAAAGACTGACCAGCACACGTGCTATCATTTCGGAAACTCCGGAAAGCATAGCAAGATTGGTATATCCCGCTCCCTGAATGGTATATCGCAGAATACAAAGCAGTCCCAAAACCGGGAAGAAGGACACGGAAATATGCAGAAACAACTCCGTGTCCTTCAAGATTTCCAGTTCAGACGCTTCCACAAAAAGCAAGGCAAACGTACGTGCACCCAGCATCAATACGCAGAACGTAAATGCCCAGTAAATAATCATCATTAGCGCACTTACCTTTACTCCCATCCAAATACGTTCGGGCTTGCCCGCACCATAATTCTGTCCGGTATAAGTAGCCATAGCAATGCCCAGACTTTCAAGCGGGCACATAAAGAACATCTTGATGCGCATGGCAGCAGTAAAAGCGGCTACACAAGCAGTTCCCAATGCATTGTTGGCGCTTTGCAACATGATGCTTCCGATAGCGGTAATCGAGAATTGTAATCCCATAGGTACACCGATATACATCAGTGTCCGTGCCAAGGCGCCGTTGAACTTCCGTTCATCCGGTGTTCCCCGCAATATGTCAAAACGGCGCATCATGTATCCATAGCACAACACAGCCGATACGCCTTGTGAAAAGACCGTAGCGATGGCGGCTCCCGCCACTCCCCAATCCAATACTAGGATACAGAACAAGTCGAGCAGAATATTAAGTATAGTAGAAAACAACAGAAACCAGAAAGGCGTCTTGCTATCGCCCAAAGCACGAATGATGCTGGACAGCAAATTATAAAAGAAAGTACAGGGAACTCCGATAAACGTTATCAATAAATAATAGTAGGCATCCTGGAATATGATATCCGGTGTACGCATCATCAGCAGGATATCCCCACACAGAATACTCGTAACCACTGCAATCACTACCGACATCACCGCCGCCAGTTGCAAACTGACCGATATATAACGACGCATCGTGCTATAATCCCGCGCTCCGAATTTCTGCGCCACAGGAATACCGAAACCTCCACAACATCCATTACAGAAACCAAGAATAAGGAAAATCACCGAAGTACTTGCTCCTACCGAAGCCAGTGCATTAATACCCAAGAATTTTCCTACGATTGCCGCGTCGACCAGAGAGTATGTCTGTTGTAGCAGGTTTCCCATCAACAGAGGCATAGTGAAATTGAATATCAACGGCAATGCGCGTCCTGCCGTCATTTCTCTTGATGTTGCCATAAATTAATCCTCTGAAAATTGCACGCAAAGGTATGAAAAGATAAGATTACAGGAATTGACAAACGTCAAAAATATGCTTCGTAATGAAAAGAATTAAACTACAGTCCGTCTGCATCTTTTAAGACTGAACTGTGTGCCAGATAATCAGGAGTTTCAGCATAGATATACATCACACTTCCTCCTTTAATGGCATCAATGATAGGACGGGAAAGTTTTTGCGGAACAGCCGGACAGCCAAAGCTTCTTCCTAAACGTCCTCCTCTGCTGGCTACCGAAGGATCGGCATAAGCCGCCCCATGCATCACAATGGCACGCTCACGAGCCCGGTCGTTGATTCCTTTTTCCAAACCATTCAAAATAAGCGAATACCCATTCTTTCCCTGATAAGTAGATTCTGTAAGATAGAACCCCAGTGAACTTTTGTAGGAACCATATTCGTTAGAGAAGGAAGTGGCATAATTATCACCGCTATTCTTTCCGTGGGAAACAACCGATGAGAAAAGTACTTTACGTTCCCTCATGTCAAATACAAAAAGACGTTTTGCGGTAGAAGGACGGGAAAAGTCTATCAATGTCAACACCTCCCGTTTACGATTGTCTATTTTATAATAACCTGCTACAGCCTGCCGGAAAGCTTTCCAGTTAACAACTCCTTCCAACTGCATGGAACGGTATAAGCTCGCATAAGCCTCAACATCAGATGCAGCAGTCCTTTCAGCAGAGTCTGGAATGTTATCTGACGACTTGCCGCCCAGAAACAAGGTACAAGGAAGAAATAAGAATAAAATGGATACAATAAATCGCAACATAAAACTTTAGCCAGAGAAATAACGGCGGCTAAATTACAGTTTTTTCTCCAGACACCTATCACACAGATAGTTAAAAATGAGGATTCACTATTCAATCACCACAACCAAAGAGCATTCGGTAGGCGCCCAATCGAAAACGAACTTGGAATGTGAAGTAGCATTGCGCACACACATGTGCGAACGTGGAGTGGTTCCCAACGACCAGCTATACTCAATCATACTTGTACGCGGCGCATTCACCGGCACTCCGTGAATATAAGCTCCGTTCGTAAAACGACTGGCATAGGGGGCATAACCTCCTGTCTCCGCCGAACCATCTTTCAGGAACACCATACGCGTTTTCTTCTGTTGAAGCAGATACATCCCCAGTGGGGTTTCCTGAGCATAGGGTGGAGCATGCATTCCGGTAGTGGCGGGATTCATGCTGCGTATCTTCCACTCACCTTCCGAGACATGTTCCAAGGTAGTAATATTCTGATCCAGGCGGTCGACAAAAATCACATGATTAAAGACGGTGCTATCCGGCAATTGTTTCAGGTATCTGCGTGGTGCCAGCCATTCTTCTTCAAAAGTGGCGGGTAATATCCGGTAAAAACTTCCCTCCTCGCCTTTCAGATAAGCGATAGTACCGTCTCTACCATAACGTTCGGGCACCAAAGTATCAGCGGGCAGATACAGCGGCACCGATTGATAGCGCTCCACGCCCAATGTATCAGATACACGGCGATACACATTCCGCACGAACTTACGTACCAGGGGAGCTTCTTTATTCAGATTCTTATAATTCTGCAACACCACCCACCTTGCAGTAGTATCGCGCTGCATATTCTCGATATAAGCCAGACAGTTCCGGATGACATCCCATTTGAAAGAGCGTACCGTATCCTTATATGGATAGGTATCTTCGAGGGTATGCTGGTCATAGAGCAATTCTTTGGTAAGAGAAATATCAGCAGCGGTCAACTGTTTCTCTTTAGGATGAGGAAATTCCAGCACAGCCGTATCTTTAGGTTCAGCCTCCTGCACAACTACCGGCACAGGTGGTTCCTGCCGGTTACGACATCCGGCAAGAATCAAACCAACAACCACGCAGGCAAAAAGAACGGAATGTTTCATAAAATGAAATTTAACTATAACCTAATAACGACTACCTCCCTGTTATTGTTGACTCTTTATAGAAATCAATTACATAAGAAATAACAGCAGGTATCGTTTCATCTTATTCAGGTAATACGGATTTCCGCAAAGATAGAAATTTAATGAAAGTTTCCGAAAGATATTGACGGTATAATATTAATCATTCGTTTATGAACAGAACCTTTTATATTAAAATTAGACAAGTTAGAAAGGCTTTATTTATCAATACATTACAAGGCCTCAACTCTTTGCATACAAAAAGTTAACTTCCTGTTGACAAGAAGTTGAGACCTTGTCGACAGGAAGTTAACACCTTGTAAGCGAAATATTTATCCCCTTATCAAAGCATCGAAACCGATAGCTTTCTCAGATTACTCCAACACTTTCTTTTTCAGATTAAATGTTGACAATACTTTTTTGCCGGAATAGAGTGTCACTATCAAATCATATTCCTTTCCTTCCTCAACCACATCCTTAGCAGAAAGCAATATATCTGTTTTTTCATAAGGCTTCAATGCCGGAACCATACCGGAAGCTACCTTTATTGTTTTTCCTTCCTTTTTATACGCTACTTCCACCAATGCTTTCTTTGAGCCGACCTGACCGAAATTTCGTACTTCCACTTTACATTCCAATCCCTTCCCGGATTTGGTAAAGACTGGGGCACAAGCTGAAAGGATCGGTTCTATATAATCAATGTATGGCAAACGCGCATACCCGTAAAGCATTCTCCCATCTTTATATTTTCCAATCAATTTCGGGGCAAACTCATCTTTAGTGATACCATTTCCTTTACCATTGAAAGTTACAATCAAATCCTTGCCCTCATTTTCTGTGGTCAATACCTGACAACCCCTACCATAATTCACTTCTTCAGAAGCACCGAAGCGCAAGGAATTCACATCTATATCCGTCTGGGGATTGAAGCCTTCTTCCGCCTGTATCTTCACACGAATTGTTTTTGTACCCGAGGTGATAGGTTTCTCGTCCAGTATGGTAAGCAACAATCCAGGATTCAAGGGAATACTGATATTCTTTGAGCTATGGTGATCAAAAGGTTTATCTTCGTTTTTAAGCGTATCGATTACCGCGAAATTAGCCTGAACAGCACGTCCGTATTTATCCTGATACACTTTAAGGCGTTCATATTTGAACCAGTCTTCCACCTGTCCGTCTGCATGTACAGCAACTCCCGGCATATAAGCTTCACCCGGATCGACCACCCAGTTCACTCCATCCTTCGAACGAAGATAGAAAGCAATACGTCCCAGCCAATCATTAACAATCAGGTGATACTGAATATGATCGCGCCAGATTACGGGATCTTCAAACCGACCGTCTACATCCGGATAAACCCGTTTGTCGGTCAGTTGATTGTATTCCGATAGTCCATCTCTGCTGACCCAGATACCACCACCACGACAAACCATCACATAAGAGCTGTCTTCACGCTGGGCAAATGAAAGATTAGACAGACCCTCGATAATACGGCGGTCGCGTGCATTGAAATCAAACTTTCCATATTCCCATTTTCCATTCAGATCATCGGATACATAACGTCCATTGATCACATAAACAACATATTGCCCATTCTTAGCACGGAATATTTCAGGATTATGCCCTTTACCTATGATACGAATAGGCTTGAAAGGTCCCGTCAGATTGTCGCTTATGGTATGAAATACGTATGAATTAGGCCATTCCATGTGTCCTTTAGGTGAACATTCCAGCCAGCCGCAGGCAAATAGATGATATTTACCGTCTTCGCCTTTTCGAATATTTCCACCCCAATAGGACCAGATACCGTCTTCAATGCCATTATCTACATAACGCGGAAGCACACAGTCAGCGCCCCATGTATCGGATGAAAGTACATTTCCCTTCATCGGCAGGAAACGATCCATAAAGCGGGCACCTTTCACTAATTGTTTCCATTCCGCAGGACGTTCCCGTTCCGTTATTTGTGAAAAAGAGGAATGACTGATCAAGAGCATGACTCCCAGTAGAGCAAATTTAAAGAGGCTTCTTTCCATAAATATAATATTAGAATTGGTTTTAAATAGATTTACATGGCCAAAAGTAGAAGAATTGCATATAAAAGGAAAAGGAAAGAAAGTAAAAAGGTACGTAAACCTTTACGTAAACAGAGATTACAGCTTTACAGATGCTTTTCATTTTCATCACGTTATTGTATACGATTCGGTGACAACTACCTAAGTAGTTGGAAATTAAGAGAGAATATCTGGTAAAACAAAAGTCCTTGAACTTTAGCAGTTCAAGGACTTACCATTTTTATTTGTGGAGCTGGAGGGAATCGAACCCTCGTCCAAACGAGGAAATCATAAGCTTTCTACATGCTTATCTTTGCTTAAGTTTTCGAGCAACGGCAGAACCAAAGCCATCAACCATTGCCTTATCCTTTAAAGTTTCATTCTCGCCTCAAGGCCGACAAGAACTATCTCCGATGTAACTGCACCACTGGATCGGAATGCTTCGGAGCAACAGCTTCCGAGTGATGTCTCGTCCCAGCACCTGGTGCCGGGATTAAGCTAATCTACTATGATTCGATTAAGCAGCAAGAGCGTATTGTCTTTCGCCAGATAAAATTTTGAGGACTGAGATTAAAGTGCAAATCAACGACGCACTGCATGCTTACTTACTATTTCTACCCGCTGTCAAATCCAGTCAACCCCAGAATACATACGGTTTTTAGAAATCGTGGGGCAAAGATAAGAATTCTTTTGTTACTGTACAAAAGAATAGTGTGATTGCTTACTCCGGATTAATAAACCTTATCTTTTTATAAGACCCAAAGCAGTCTTGCATTACCATACGTACAATAAAAGCCAGTACTCCGGACGATTTTACCTTTCTTTCTCCCACATAACCCGTACCTTTGGCAACAGAAGATAATATACACAAAAATATAAATATCATGAAGAAACTAATTGCAATGACACTACTGCTCGGAGGCAGTACTCTGCTCTGCGCACAAAAGACCGTGAAGATACCGGCTGTATACAAACCCGTCAAAAGCGAGATGTACAAGAAAGGCTGGATTGATTTCAACAAAAACGGAGTGAAGGATGTATACGAAGATCCGAATGCCTCGCTGGATGCACGTATCGAAGATCTGCTCAGCCAGATGACACTGGAAGAAAAGACTTGCCAGATGGTAATCCTCTACGGCTATAAACGTGTACTAAAGGACGACCTCCCCACCCCCGAATGGAAACAAATGCTTTGGAAAGACGGCATCGGTGCCATTGACGAACACCTGAACGGTTTCCAACAATGGGGACTTCCCCCATCGGATAATCCCTATGTATGGCCGGCATCCCGCCATGCCTGGGCACTGAATGAAGTACAACGCTTCTTTATAGAAGAAACGCGCCTCGGCATCCCCGTAGACTTTACGAACGAAGGTATCCGCGGAATAGAAAGTTACCGTGCCACCAATTTTCCCACACAACTGGGATTGGGACATACCTGGAACCGCGAACTGATACGCCAGGTAGGATTAATCACCGGACGGGAAGCCCGTATATTGGGATATACCAATGTCTATGCTCCCATCCTCGATGTCGGCCGTGACCAGCGTTGGGGACGCTATGAGGAAGTATATGGTGAATCTCCTTACCTCGTTGCCGAACTGGGTATTGAAATGGTACGCGGCATGCAACATAACCATCAGGTAGCAGCAACCGGAAAACATTTCGTTGCTTATAGTAACAACAAGGGCGCCCGCGAAGGTATGGCACGTGTAGACCCGCAAATGTCACCACGCGAAGTGGAAATGATACATGTCTACCCCTTCAAACGAGTGATAAAGGAAGCGGGATTATTGGGAGTGATGAGTTCGTACAATGATTACGACGGTGTTCCCATACAAGGCAGTTATTATTGGCTGACTACACGTCTGCGTGGCGAGATGGGTTTCCGGGGATATGTGGTTTCGGATAGTGATGCCGTTGAATATCTTTATACCAAACACAGCACCGCCAAAGATATGAAAGAAGCCGTGCGTCAAAGTGTAGAAGCCGGTCTGAATGTACGTTGCACCTTCCGGTCACCGGATTCATATGTATTGCCTTTGCGCGAATTGGTAAAAGAGGGCGGACTAAGCGAAGAAGTGATTAACGACCGTGTACGTGACATTCTGCGTGTAAAATTCCTCATAGGGCTGTTCGACGCTCCCTATCAGACTGACCTTGCAGGAGCCGATAGAGAAGTAGAGAAAGCTGAAAATGAATCTCTTGCACTGCAAGCCTCACGCGAAAGCCTCGTCTTATTGAAGAATGAAAACAACGTGTTGCCATTGGATATCAACAACGTGAAGAAAATAGCAGTTTGCGGCCCAAATGCAGACGAAGAGGGATATGCACTGACACACTACGGTCCTTTGGCAGTAGAAGTAACCACAGTGCTGGAAGGCATTCGCCAAAAATCCGAAGGCAAAGCAGAAGTACTCTACACCAAAGGCTGTGATCTTGTAGATGCCAATTGGCCGGAAAGCGAACTTATCGACTATCCGATGACAGATAACGAACAAGCTGAAATCGATAAAGCAGTAGAAAACGCACGCCAGGCAGATGTAGCCGTAGTCGTATTAGGAGGCGGACAGCGTACCTGCGGTGAAAACAAATCACGCAGCAGCCTCGACCTTCCGGGACGACAACTGAAACTGCTTCAAGCGGTACAAGCAACCGGAAAGCCCGTCGTACTGGTGCTGATTAACGGTCGCCCGCTATCCATCAATTGGGCAGACAAGTTCGTTCCCGCTATTTTAGAAGCATGGTATCCGGGGTCCAAAGGTGGAACAGCAGTAGCCGATGTACTCTTCGGAGATTATAACCCGGGCGGAAAACTGACAGTCACTTTCCCGAAAAGTGTCGGACAAATTCCTTTCAACTTCCCCTGCAAACCTTCTTCACAGATTGACGGCGGAAAGAATCCGGGACTGGATGGAAACATGTCGCGTGTCAACGGTGCACTCTATTCATTCGGATACGGTCTGAGTTACACCACCTTTGAGTATTCCGGCATCGAAATCAGTCCGAAAGTGATTACACCGAACCAAAAGGCAACTGTGCGCTGCAAAGTAACAAATACCGGAAAACGTGCAGGCGATGAAGTAGTTCAGCTGTATGTTCGCGACATCCTGAGCAGCGTTACCACTTACGAAAAGAATCTGGCAGGCTTTGAGCGTATCCACCTGCAACCGGGAGAAACGAAAGAGGTAGTTTTCACCCTCGACCGCAAACAGCTGGAATTACTGGATAAGCACATGGAATGGGTAGTGGAACCGGGAGACTTCAGCATTATGGTAGGTGCTTCTTCCGAAGACATCCGCCTGAGTGGAAAATTGACAGTAGAAGATCCAAACGCCCCCATGCAAGCACAGGCAAAACCGGATGCTCCCGTAACTGCCAGCACCAATCCGGAAAGTGTAATGAACGTGCTCGATAAAAAAATGAATACTGTTTGGGAAGGAAATAAAGGAGATTATATTACCTTTGCCTTGGAGAACGGCTCCAAGGTAGATGGCGTTTCCATTGCATTCAGCAGAGGCAACGGTCTGCCGGCGGAGTTTGAAATCCAGCTTTCAAGTGGCGGCGGACAATTCCTGACAGTTTATTCGGGTACAGTCAGCGAATACGGAAAGTTGATTTCATATACGTTCAAAGGAACTACTGCCAGCGATTTGCGCATTGTGCTGAATGATGACCGTGTAGGAGTGGCAGAAATAGTGTACGAAGTACGCTAAAGAGTGATAAGGTGATAAAGTTATAGCGTGATATTTTACCACATTATCACCTTATCACTCTATAACATTATCACTTTATAACATAATATCATGAGAAAACTTCTTTTTTGTATGCTTGGATTAGCAATGACAGCCTGCGCACCCCGCAAAGCGGAAAACGTAAACAACGGAAGTGACGAACTTGCTATGCTGGTAGGTACGTACACCGATGGAAACAGCAAAGGTATTTACACCTTCCGCTTCAACCAAGAAACGGGAGTTGCCACCTCGCTCAGTTCTATCGAAGTGCTCAACCCGTCTTATCTCATCCCTTCGGAAGATGGAAAGTTTGTCTATGCCGTCAGCGAAATGAACGACACAACAGCTGCTCTCAATGCTTTCTCCTTCGATAAGGAAACAGGAAAACTCAGTTTGTTGAACCGGCAGCCCACTATGGGAGCCGATCCCTGCTACGTTGCCACCAATGGAAAAGAAGTACTCACAGCCAACTATAGCGGAGGTAGCATGTCTATCTTCCCGTTGAAAAAGAATGGTTCATTAGAGCCTGTCGATACGCTCTTTGAAGGCAGTACCGGCGGACCGGACGCTGAAAGACAGGCAACACCCCACGTGCATTGCACTGTCTTCTCTCCGGATGGAAAATATATCTTTGCCACTGACTTCAGTGCCGACCGCATCCTGCGCTTTGTCATACATCCGAAGAGCATTATCCCCCACCCTTCTGCCGAAGCCATTGACGTAGATCCTAATTCCGGTCCACGTCATCTCACTTTCAGCCCTAACGGCAAGTACGCGTATCTTATCAGCGAATTATCTGGTAATATCACCGCTTTCAGTTACTTGGATGGTAAACTGGAAAAGATACAGACCATTGCAGCCGACACACTCCGTGCACGTGGCAGTGCCGATATACATCTCAGTCCCGACGGGAAATACTTGTATGCCAGCAATCGCCTGAAAGGTGACGGTCTTGCCATCTTCGAAGTAAATCCGGGAACCGGCATGTTAGCAAAAGTAGGCTACCAGTTGACGGGGATTCATCCGCGTAACTTTATTATCACCCCGAACGGGAAATATCTGTTAGCCGCCTGTCGCGATAGTCATGTCATTCAGGTATTCCAACGAGATTCCGTAACAGGTCTGTTATCAGATACCCATCAAGACATCAGTATTGACAAACCCGTTTGCATCCAATTCGTAAAATAACCGGGTAAAAGCTTGACTTCCGGTTTTTAATGTCGTATATTTGTCATCGTAATCCTGATTTAGATTCGGGTTCACAGATAGTAACAGGGAAAAGCATTTGCTTCTCCCTGTTTTTTATATCCGATACCTTTTCAGGCGAAAAATAAGATACTTTGAGGCCAAATACATCATCTATTGAGGTAAAACAAACCATCTATCGAGATGAAACATACCATCTAATGATACAAAAGAAATGATCTATTGGGACAAAACATACCATCTCATGGAGCGAAAAGAGCCGTTAACTCACCCAGACAGCCTATTCTGTTAATATTCTATAATCTTACTCTTGACAAAAATAACTTCATTAACTTTGTCCCTTAACCGAAATTGTTTAAATAACGCGACTTATGAAGAAAAAAAATATAGTATTACTCTCAGCACTGTTGTTCTCCGTTTCTGCCATAGCGCAAACAGAAGTGACAACAGGTATCATGCGTGGCAAAGACTACGGCGTTACTTACGTACTTCCGAAAACAGAAATCGAACTTACCGTGCAAGCCACTAAACATATCTATACCCCCGGAGAATTTTCCAAGTATGCTGACCGCTATCTGCGATTAACCAATGTCTCTTCTGAACCGGAAACTTACTGGACATTGGACAAGATACAAACAGCAGTAGTTGGTATACCTGATAAAGAGAATGTATATTTCGTGAAGATGAAAGACAAAACCGTGGCTCCTCTTATTGAATTGAGTAAAGACGGCATCGTCTACTCCATCAACATGCCGTTGGGCAGCGGACAAAAGAAAGCAGCTCCTGCCACTCCCAAGGCAGCAGATAATGCTCCTAACGTCAATCCCCGTAGCTTCCTGACAGAAGAAATCCTGATGGCAAATTCAACGGCAAAGATGGCGGAACTGGTTGCAAAAGAAATCTATAACATCCGTGAAAGCAAAAATGCCCTGTTGCGCGGTGAATCGGACAACATGCCCAAAGACGGTGCACAACTAAAGCTTATGCTGGATAACCTGACCTTGCAGGAACGTGCAATGACCGAAATGTTTGCAGGTAAAGTGACCGACGAAGAGAAAATATATACCATCCGCATCGTCCCCAAAGAGATGAAGAATGAAGTCGCTTTCCGTTTCTCCAAGAAGTTGGGTATTGTAGCTAACAATGACCTGGCAGGCGAACCTATTTATATCACGGTAACTGACCTTAAAAGCATAAAAATCCCTGAAGTCGATCCAAAGAAGAAGGTGGATGAAGGTGTTGCCTACAATGTACCGGGCAGAGCTCACGTTACATTAAGCTATAACAATAAAGAATTGTATAATTCAGAAATCCCTGTCACACAATTTGGCGTAGTCGAATATCTCGCTCCTGTACTGTTCAATAAGAATTCCACAATAAAGGTATTATTCGATCCTGAAACAGGGGCTTTATTAAAAGTTGACAGAGAGTAATTTTATAAATCCATCCTTTCGTAATTGCATCACATAAGTTGTGACTCGTGAAGCATAATTCTCATCAGGATGGAAATGATCAGCAAGCTGGAAAACAATCTCCCGTACCGTACGCCGCCCGTCTATCAGACGCCACACTGCACTGCCGTGTTCTTCAAGGCGGACATGAATATCAGGAGACATGCTTTGCGGTAACAAAAGCCGGCGCATCCACTCATACTTGAAGCGGGGATAGGAGATTACAGCGTAATCTCCCTCCCATTCGGTCAAGATGTGGTCACAACGAACCGGAACAGCATCCAACAGACTGACTTTTCCTTCTGGTGTTTCCATACTCGTATCTGTTTACACTTATTTCTGAATATTGGGTTCTTCCAATTGATAACCAAACTTTTTATCGGCTCTCTTCAGCATAAAGGCTACCACAAGAGACAAACAAGCAATACCTGTAAATATACACATAGGTATCGTATAGTCGTACAGATTCGTTCCATCCGCCTTCTTGCCCACGATACAATAAAGATCAAGTACCTTACCAATCAGCGTAGGAATACCCCACAAACCAATATTCTGAATAAAGAAAATCAATGCATAAGCTGTACCCAACTGGCTTACAGGGAATATCTTAGCCACCGCAGGCCACATAGCAGAAGGCACCAACGAGAAAGCAATACCCAGAATAATCATCAAACCAATAGCCACTAACCAGTAATTAATGGCAGGAATGGCATAAATAAAGTGCACACCTATCAGCATTGCAGCACCCAGTATCATAATAGAAGCTGACTTACCGCGTTTATCTATAAATCCACCGAATATTGGAGTAAGAATCAAAGCACCCAAAGCCGGCAATCCGGCAAAAGTACCCGCTACATTCTCATTAATACCATATTTGATAATCATCAACTCGGAAGCAAACTTCTGGAAAGGGAATACACAGGAATAGAATAATACGCACAGCAAAGCTATCAACCAGAAGCCCGGGTTAACGAGGATATTCTTCACATCTTTGAAAGAGAATTTCTCTTCCTCCCCTTCTGTACCTGCTGCTATAGCTTCTGCTTCCATCTGCCTGTCAAGCTTCTTATCCATTACTGAAAAAATAAAGAAAGCAACCAGACCACCTAAGAGAAGAATCAATCCTACCAATACCGGAGTAGTGATACCGAAAGCACGTGCCAAAGGAATAGCCACTGCATAACCGGCTTGCGAACCGATACGTGCCAGTGCTACCTGTACACCCATAGCCGTAGCCAGTTCTTTACCCCTGAACCACTTGGCTATAATTTTAGAAACAGTGATACCGGCAACTTCCGCACCTACACCAAAAATGGAATAGCCGGCAAATGCAACGAATACGCCTGCTTTATAACCGAAAATCTCGTTAAGACCGAAAATCTGTGCATCCGGACCGGCAAGCCCTGTCATGGCATAATATTCAAGTGCCGTACCTCCCACCATCAAGATAGTTGATAATTTACCAGTGAAACGGATACCAAAACGGTCAAGGATTAATCCACCCCAAATCAGCATCAGGAAGAATACATTCAGGAAACTATATCCACCTGTGAAGAATCCAAAATCACTACTTGTCCAGGCAAGATCCGACTCCAACATTGTTTTCAGTGGCGCTACCACATCGTTTACATAGTAAGCTGCCATCATTGTGAAAGCAACAATTACCAATGCTCCCCACCGGGTAGCTTTGGAGTCATTCAATTTAAGTTTTAATTGTTCTGTCATTGTACTATTTAGATTAATTATTAGTCAGACTGCATAATCCCGACAAAGGTAGTTAAATCCGTCATAAAAAGAAAAAAGGCTGACACCTTTTCGGCATCAACCTCTTTCTTATTTCTTTTGCGGGATCATCCGCGCTTAGCTTTAGTTAGCTGAATCTTCAGCAGCCGGAGCAGTTGTTGCAGGAGTTTCTGTTGTAGCAGGAGCTTCTGTCTGCGGAGCAGCTGTACCAGTAGGCATGTTATACGGATTGGTCTTTTCTTCTTTTTGAGCTTGCTCCAGAATCACATCGCCTCCCTTACCGGAAGAAGTAGGAACCACATAAGCAGTAGCAATACTCATTACGACCATGAATCCTGCCAAGAACCATGTTCCTTTTTCCAGAAAGTCAGTAGTCTTGCGTACACCCATAATCTGATTGGAAGAAGAAAAGCCGGATGCTAAACCGCCTCCTTTGGAATTTTGAATCAATACAATGAAGCACATCAGCAAAGATGCAACCACCATTAAGATAACTAAGAATAAATACATTTTGTTATTTTGATTTAGCGTTAATAATCAATTTCTCCAAAAATCTGATTTGGTCTGCAAAGTAAGCA
>PPYE01157994.1_pt1 | contig 25881 bp, 22 predicted proteins | sample 1559881 | NCBI WGS metagenome assembly PPYE01 (sample SAMN08240022, study PRJNA423297) | Human gut metagenome, whole genome shotgun sequencing project. | reverse complement strand
AAAGGATCGGATTTGTTTCTGTGCGGCTATGACCTGGAGATGGGCATGACCACGACGCTGCCGGCCAAAGTGGAGCAGGCGGGCAGTAATGTGCTCTCCGCCCGTCTGTTCGGCGATATCGTGCGTCGCCTGCCGGGCGACGATGTTTCGCTCTCGGTCGACGAAAAGAATGTGGCTTCGATTCTCAGTGGGGCCAGCGAATTTTCCATTGCGGGCATTCCAGCGGAGGAATACCCCGAGCTGCCCTCCGTTTCGGGTGAAACCTCAATCGAGGTGCCGAACGGGATTCTGAAAAGCATGATCCGCCAGACTCTGTTCGCCGTTTCTGAAAGCGATATGAAGCCGGTACATACCGGAACGCTGTTCGAGCTGAGTGAAAATCGACTCTGCCTGATTTCTGTGGACGGCTACCGCCTCGCGGTTCGCGAGGAGCCGATCGCGTGCGATCAGGACACCAGCTTCGTTGTTCCGGGAAAAACCCTATCGGAGGTATTAAAGCTCCTCCCTGATAATGAAGAAAATCTGGCGCTGTCGATCGGCCGCAGGCATATCCTGTTCCAGATCGGCAGCTATACGCTGATTTCGCGCCTGCTCGAGGGAGATTTTCTCGATTACCGAGCGGCGATTCCGGCTTCTCACACAACAGAAATTCTGGTAAAAACCAGAACCTTTATTGAAAGCGTGGAGCGCGTTTCGCTCCTGATTACAGACCGCCTGAAAAGTCCGCTACGCTGCGTATTCGACGACAACCGGATTCAGCTCTCCTGCTCCACGGCGATCGGCCGTGCCAGCGATGAGCTGGAAGCGCAGAGCACCGGCGGAACGATCGAAATGGGCTTCAACAACCGCTATCTTTTGGATGCGCTGCGCAACACCGAATGCGACGAGGTGAAAATACAGCTCAGCGGAGCGCTCAGCCCCATGAAGGTTGTCCCGAAGGACGGCGGCAGCTTTTTGTTTCTGGTTTTGCCGGTTCGGTTGAAGAGCGGCGTTTGAGCGCGTAGGAGGAATTATGGAAATCATTTCAATTGATACGGAATTCATCCGTCTGGATGCGCTGCTGAAGCTGGCAGGCGCGGTGGAAACCGGCGGCCATGCCAAGCTGGCCATTCAGAACGGAGACGTTCTGGTCAACGGCCAGGTTTGCACCATGCGCGGCAAAAAGATGCGCGGTGGCGACCGGGCGGAATATCAGGGCAGAATCTACGAGGTGAAAACCCTGTGATCGTCAGCCGGCTTTCGTTTTTACACTACCGCAATCTGCACGAGGGGGAGTTTTTGCCGGATCCGCGCATGAATGTGATCTTCGGGCAGAATGCGCAGGGCAAAACCAATTTGCTTGAGGCGCTGTGGCTGTTTACGGGCGGCCGGTCGTTTCGCGGCTCGCGCGACAGCGAGCTGATCGCCTTTGGGCAGGACGCGGCGCGGCTGCAGATTGCTTTTTTCAGTGAAGAGCGCGACCAGAGCGCGGTTCTGACGATTCAGAACAAAAAACGCTCCGCCGCCGTTAACGGCGTGCCGTATGGCGGCGTGATGGAGCTGGTGGGGAAATTCCGGGCGGTGATCTTTTCGCCGGAACATTTGTCGCTGGTAAAGGACGGCCCCGCTTTGCGCCGCTCCTTTCTGGACGGCGCGCTTTGCCAGCTCCGCCCGGTGTATGCAAAGCTGTTGTTTCAGTATAACCGGGTATTGCAGCAGAGAAACGCGCTGCTGAAGGATATTCCCCGCCACGCCGAGCTGCTAGACACGCTCGAAATCTGGGACGAAAAGCTCGCCCAGCGCGGCGCGCGGCTGATTTTGGAACGGAGCGAATATGTGCGCCTGCTTTCGGAGCCGGCTCGGCGGGTTTACGAGGGAATTTCGGGTGCACGGGAGCAGTTTTCCGTTTGCTACCGCACGGTTTCCGGCGGAGAGCCGCAGACGGAGGAGCAGTGGTGCCGGCATTTACTCGGTCTGCTTGGCAGCTCCCGCAGGGAGGATCTTTCCGCGGGCTTTACGACGGTTGGCCCGCACCGGGACGATCTGGAGATTCTGGTGGACGAACGGCAGGCGAGAAGCTTTGGCTCGCAGGGCCAGCAGCGCTCCTGCGTACTGGCGTTAAAACTGGCGGAGGCGGAGCTTTTGCAGACCCTTTCCGGCGAGGCGCCGGTGATCCTGCTCGACGACGTGATGAGTGAGCTCGATTCCGGCCGACAGGATTTTCTCTTGCATCAGCTTGGAGAAAAGCAGGTGTTTTTAACGTGCTGCGACCCCGAAACGGCAGCCCGCTATTCCGGCGGAGGAAGATTTGAGATGGAGCAGGGACGGCTGACCGTCCGGCAGTAAGGATGTGTTTTATGTATCTCCACCTGGGGCAGGACACCGTCATTCAGACAAAAGACATCATCGGGATTTTCGATCTGGAAAATTCCACGATTTCAAAATATACCCGCGAATACCTTGCAAAAGCGGAACGGAGCGGCAGAGTGATCAATGTCAGTATGGAAATGCCGAAATCCTTTGTGCTTTGCTGTGACAAATCGGAACAAATAACGGTCTATATTTCGCAGATTTCTTCCACCACGCTGCTTAAACGGAGCAGGTTTATGGAAAACCTTTCCAACGTGTAGCGAAGTGCCGAACGGCGGAAGAAAACAGGAAAGGAATGGCGAAGGCCTATGAAGCTGCAATTGCCGGTTTGCCCCCACTGTGGGCAGAAGGTCGGTTATGTGAGAGCTTGGTTTTTAAAGCAGGAGGGCGAATATCGCTGCCCAAACTGCGGCGGATTTTCCGGTGTGTTTTTGAGTACCGCGGCGCCGATGTTCGGTTCCGTCGCGGTGGTGATATCGGTTGTGATATTTCTGTTACTCCGCCTTCTTACCGGCGGTCTGCCGTTCTACGGAGTGCTGCTCATGTCGCTCCCCTACGCCCTGTTCTTTCTCGCTGCCCCGTTCCTCGTCCGGCTGAGAAAGCCAGGCGTGCGCAAACGGCCCCCGGCTCCGCCGCGGCCCGGTACACCGCCGCCGCATCCTCCGGGCAGCCGCCCCGGCCAGGGCCCCGACGCAAACCATTCGTTCAGACGCTTTTAATTGATTACAATCTGTTGATATATAGGAGGGTTCTACTTGGAGTTTAGTGAAATCACGCAAACTGACCAAAATTACGATGAAAATCAAATACAGGTTCTCGAAGGCCTTGAAGCAGTGCGGAAACGCCCCGGTATGTACATTGGTTCCACCGGGCCGCGCGGTCTGCATCACCTGGTGTACGAAATCGTGGACAACGCCATCGACGAAACGCTGGCCGGCTTCTGTGACCGCATTGTGGTCAAGATTCTGCCGGGCAACATCATCAGCGTGGAGGATAACGGCCGCGGTATTCCTGTGGGAATTGAGCACAAAACGGGCATCCCCGCGGTCACGGTCGTATTTACCATCCTGCATGCCGGCGGTAAGTTCGGCGGCGGCGGATACAAGGTGTCCGGCGGTCTGCACGGCGTTGGCGCGTCGGTGGTCAACGCGCTTTCCGAATGGCTGGAGGTAGAGGTTTTCACCGAAGACGGCGTTTACAGCCAGCGCTTTGAGCGCGGCGTGGCCGTAACACAGCTGACGAGAACGGGCGACAGCGACCACACCGGCACCGTAGTGCGCTTTCGGCCGGATGCGGAGATTTTTCAGGAAAGCACCGAGTTTGAATACGATATTCTGCAAAACCGCCTGAGAGAACAGGCGTTTCTGAATGCGGGCGTTCACATTGAGCTCGACGACGAGCGTAACCCGGAGCATCTCGTTCACAACGTGTACCAGTATGAGGGCGGCATTCGCAGCTTTGTCGAATACCTGAACAAAAAGCGTTCCCTTGAGGTCATTCACGAGGACGTGATCTATTTTGACGCCGTCGCGGCCGACGACAGCGCCACCGCTGAGGTTGCGATGCAGTACAACAGCAGCTACAACGAGCTGATGCTGTCGTTTGCGAACAATATTCACACCACCGACGGCGGCACGCATGAGGACGGCTTTAAGCGCGCCTTAACCAGAATCATGAACGACTACGCCCGTAAATATAATATTCTGAAAGAAAACGATAAAAATCTTTCCGGTGAGGATGTGCGCGAGGGTCTGACGGTCATCATCAGCGTCAAGCTGAAGGAGGCCCAGTTTGAGGGCCAGACAAAGGCGCGCCTCGGCAATACGGAAATCGCCGGCCTCGTTTCGCAGATGATGAGCGACAAGCTGACGACCTACCTCGAAGAGAATCCCTCCGTCGCGCGCGCGATTTTCGATAAGGCGCTATCCGCCGCCCGGGCGCGTGAGGCTGCCAAAAAGGCGAGGGAGCTGGTTCGCCGCAAATCGGCGCTCGAATCCGCCGCGCTCCCCGGTAAGCTTGCGGACTGTCAGTCCCGCAACCCGGAGGAAACCGAAATCTATATCGTTGAGGGAGATTCCGCGGGCGGCTCCGCCAAGGGCGGGCGCGACCGCAAATTTCAGGCGATCCTGCCCCTTTGGGGAAAAATGCTCAACGTGGAGAAGGCCCGCCTCGACAAGGTGTACGGCAACGAAAAGCTGATGCCGGTCGTCACCGCGCTCGGCTGCGGCCTTGGCGAGGAATTCGACCTGAGCAAGCTTCGCTACGGCAAGATCATCATTATGGCCGATGCCGATGTCGACGGCTCGCATATCCGCACGCTGCTGCTCACGTTCTTCTTCCGCTTTATGCGGCCGCTGGTGGAGCAGGGGCACATTTACCTGGCGCAGCCGCCGCTGTATCGTATTACCCGGGGAAAAATTCACCGGTATGCGTATTCCGACAAACAGCGCGACACCATTATGGCGGAGCTGGGCGGCACCAATTACGACATTCAGCGCTATAAGGGCCTTGGTGAAATGGACGCCCAGCAGCTTTGGGAGACCACCATGGACCCGGCGACCCGCACCATGCTCAAGGTGGAGCTGGAGGATGCCGCGGCGGCGGACGAAACCTTTACCATCCTGATGGGCGACAAGGTGGAGCCCCGCAGACTTTTTATTGAGCAAAACGCCAGGTTTGTTTCAAATCTGGATATTTAACCCGCCGACGCCCGGTTTGGGCGCCGACCAAACAACAATCGGGAGGAAAATCAGAAATGGATGACAATCATCGAACCCGGTCCAATGAGATCGACCAGGCGGAACAGGAAGAAACCGCGGAACCTCCGCAGTCGGGCCATTCCCAAACGCTGAATCTGGTGGCGGACGAAGACGCCGCCGAATATGAGGAGCAGCAGACGGGCGTACGTTTTTCGTTTGTGCTTCGGCGCGAGGAATTCTACGAGGCGCTCAGGCGGCAGGAAAGCCACAGCCCCGCTTACAAAAAGAAGGTTCGCTGGCTGATGCTGGTCGGCGCCGTGGTTGTGGTCTGCCTGATTCTTGGAATCGCCATGCCGCAGGAGGGCGGACGGCTGCTGCGGGTTGCGCTTCTGGGCGCGCTGGCAGGCTTTTTCGTGTGGGTTTCGCCGCGCTTGCGTATAAACGGAATGGCAAAACAGCTGACGACGGGGGAAGAGATCAATGTGGCCGTTTACCCGGATGAGGTTGCGATTGCGGTGGGAACCAACCACTGGAACATACCGCTGGACGATACGGCAAAGATGGATTTGACCCAGCAGCTGATTCTGCTGCACAGCGAAGGGCGCAGCCTGGTGATCCCGCAGCGCAGCATTGACCCGGCGATTCGGGCGGATGTGCTCGCGATCCTCACGGCAGGCACGCAGAAATATGAATGAGCAAAAGAGTCGGGCCAAAGAGGTAACTTTCGGAAAAGGAGGCGGCGAAAATGGCGGAGCTTTCACGCGAAGCCCCGGTTTTGGTTCTGGAGCAGCAGCTCAGTGCGGAAGATTATGCACAGGCGGCTTTGCTGTATGAAAATACGCTGTTCCCTTTTCGCCGGTACTGGGTGCGGGCGGGAATCTGCGTCTGCGCGGCCGTTCTGGTAGCGTCGGCAATCCCGTGGTATTTGTCACAGTTCGCCACGGCGGTTGTTCCGATTTGTGCGGTGGTATTCTTTTTGGCGCTCGCACTGTATTTCTGGCGGGATCAGCCGCGCCGGCGTCTTCACGGCGCGGTGCTGCAGTTCTGCAGCAGCAGGCTGCTGTGCCTTCCTGGCAAAATTTCGGTTTATCAAAACGGAATTGTGCTGGAAAACGACGCGGAAACGCTGAGTGAATTCTGGACCGATTTTTCCGGCTGTGTGGAAGGGCACGCATATTATGTGCTTTGGGGCGGCATTTCCCGCCCGCTGCTCATTCTGAAAAAGAGTGTGCTTTCCTCCGAGCAGAAAGAGCGCCTGAGCGCTCACCTGAGGAGTACGTTTGCCGGGCGCTGCCGCCTGGCAAACGGCGGGAGATTCCGATGACCCGGCGGGAGCAGGGCGGCCACCAGGCGGTGGTCAGCTTTCTTCTGACCCGAGAGGATTATGTAAACAGCAAACAGGCCGCGGCGCGAGCGGCCTGCCGCCCGGCGGAAATTCATTTTCTTCGCTGGGCCGGATTCCTTTTGGTGGTTACCGGCATTGTACTGCGCGTCTTTTTCGCGGTAAACGGCTACAGCCGGGTTCTCTCTACCCTGACGGTACTGCTGGGCACGGCGATCGGCTTCGCCATCGATAGCTGGCAGCCCGCGCTGATCCGGTATCAGGCGCAGCGGTACTACGACACGCACGGGGAGCGAATGCTGGCCCAGACAATGATATTTGACGAAGAAACCATGTCCATCCAAACGGACCGATATCGGGTGCAGCTGCCCTATTCGCACCTGTACCGGGTGTATGAGGATGGAAAGATGTTTTTATTATATACGGCACAAAACGAGCTTTGGGCTCTGCCCAAGCGGGCGCTGCCCCCCTGGGACCTGGTAAAGGTTCGGGAGCTTTTGAAACGGAACGAAAATTACAAGCGGGAAGGTGTCCGATAAATGGAGGAAATGCAAACAAACCGGGTGATTAACGTTGACCTGGAAAAAGAGATGAAACAATCCTTTCTGGATTATTCCATGTCGGTAATTATATCGCGCGCGCTGCCCGATGTGCGCGACGGCCTCAAGCCGGTACACAGAAGAATTCTGTACACCATGTTTGAAAACGGCCTGATGCCGGAAAAGGGCTACCGCAAATGCGCGGATACGGTCGGCGCCGTGCTGGCCCGGTATCACCCGCATGGTGACGCGTCGGTTTACGACGCTCTGGTGCGTTTGGCACAGGATTTTTCGATGCGCTATATGCTGGTGGACGGCCACGGCAACTTCGGTTCTGTGGACGGCGACCCGCCTGCCGCCTACCGTTATACCGAGGCGCGTCTCGGCAAGCCCGCCGTGCGCATGCTCACCGATATTGAAAAGGACACGGTCGATTTTCGCCCGAACTACGACGACCGTTTGAAAGAGCCTGTGGTTCTGCCGGTTCGGTTCCCGAATATTCTGGTCAACGGCTCTACCGGCATCGCCGTGGGCATGGCGACGAACATTCCGCCGCACAACATGGGCGAGGTGATCGACGGCCTGTGCGCGCTGATCGACAATCCCGACGCGACGATGGAAGAGCTCATGGAGCACATCAAGGGGCCGGATTTTCCCACCGGCGGCATCATCATGGGCCGCAGCGGAATCCGCGCGGCATACGGTACCGGCCGCGGCCGCATCATCGTGCGCGCCCGCGCCGAAATCGAAGAGGAAAAGAACGGCCGTTTCAAGATTGTTATTTCCGAGCTGCCGTACCAGGTGAATAAGGCCCGGCTGATTGAAACCATTGCCGATTTGGTAAAGGACAAGCGGATCGAAGGAATCTCGAATATTGAGGATCACTCTGACCGCAACGGCATGCACGTCGTCATCGACATCAAGCGCGACGCATCGCCGCAGATTGTGCTGAACCACCTGTATACCTACACCCAAATGCAAACCACCTTCGGCGTCATCATGCTCGCGATTGTGGACGGCGAGCCGAAAACTCTGACACTGAGGGAAATTCTGCAGGAGTATATCCGTTTTCAGGAGAGTGTTATCGTTCGCCGCACGCAGTTCGAGCTGCGCAAGGCGCAGGAGCGCGCCCATATTCTGCGCGGTCTGCAGATCGCGATCGATAATATCGACGAGGTGATTTCCATCATCCGTAGCTCCAAGTCCATCCCGATGGCGAAAGAACGCCTGACCGAGCGCTTTGAGCTGGACGACATTCAGACCCAGGCGATCGTACAGATGCCGCTGGGCCGCCTGACCGGCCTCGAGCGCCAGAAGCTGGAGGACGAGCTTGCCGCGCTGATGGTCAAGATTGCCGATCTGGAAGATATTCTCGCCAATGTTCCCCGCCAGCTCGCCATCATCAAGGAAGAGGCTCTGGCGGTCAAGGCCGAGTTCGGCGACGAACGCCGCACCGAAATCGCGACGATCAGCGGCGAGGTCGATATTGAGGACCTGATCCCGCAGGAAGAGTGTGTTCTGACCATGACGAACTTCGGCTACGTCAAGCGCCAGAAGGTGGATACGTACCACATTCAGCGCCGCGGCGGCCGCGGTGTGTCGGGCATGACACGCCGTGAGGAGGATGTGGCGACCGAAATGTTTGTCATCAACAGCCACGATTACGTGCTGTTCTTCTCGAATCTGGGCCGTGTGTACCGCCTGAAATGCTACGAGGTGCCGGAGGGCTCCCGCACCAGCAAGGGCATTAATATTGCGAATCTGCTGCCGCTTTCCTCCGGAGAAAGTGTCACCTCCATGGTTCGCGTGCCGGAGTTCGACGAGGAAAGCTACCTTGTCATGGTTACGAAAAACGGCATCATCAAGCGCACCGCGCTCAGTGCCTACAATACGGCCCGCAAGGGCGGCGTGATCGCCATCGATCTCGACGAGGGCGATTCGCTGTGCTGGGTTCGCCGCACCGACGGCAACCGCGAAATGCTTGTGGCGACGAAAAAAGGTATGTGCATTCGCTTCCGCGAAACGGATGTGCGTGCGATGGGCCGTACGGCCCGCGGCGTAAAGGCCATCACGCTCAAGGAAGGCGACTGCGTTACCGGGCTTTCCACCATCCGCGAGGGCGGGATGGTGCTCACTGTATCCGAAACCGGCTACGGGCGTCTTTCCCCCATCACCGATTACCGCATGCAGTCCCGCGGCGGTAAGGGGCTGCTGAACTACCACGTGGAAAAATACGGCGACGTGGCGTCCATCAAGGTGGTTGACCCCGACGACGACGTGATCATCATTTCTTCCGACGGCGTCATCATCCGCATTCATGCGGCGTCAATCCGCGTTTGTGCCCGCCCGAGCAAGGGCGTGCGCGTCATGCGTGTGAATGGCGTGGAGAACCGCGTGGTCACTCTGGCCAGAGCACCGCACGACGACGAGGAAGAAACCGACGACTCCCTGATTGAGGACGACGGCTCTGCCGAAAGCGCCGAAGACCTGGTGGAAGAAGAGGTTCTCGACGAGGCGGTACCCGAGGATGGGGAGGCTCCCGAGGAATAACCCTGCACTGCCCCGTTTTCCAGCAGCTTTCTGCACTTTCTGAAAAAACAGCGCCTGTTTCCGGCGGTTTGCCGGAGCGGGCGCTGTTTTTTTTGTTATTCAGGAAAGTGTTTTTTACCGCGGAGGACACAGAGAAGTTTTTTTATCAATTTCACCCACGGAGCAGAGAAAAAAAGCAACCCCGGACAGAAAAGCAAACTGGCGAAAAATAAAATTCTGTGCGGCCTCGCCGCACAGGCCGTAAAGAAAAGCCTTTGACATTCTCCACCGCCAACGCTACAATAAAGCTGCAAAGATAAAAACACAGTCCCGGTTGGTAGTCCGGGCGCGGCGAGAGCCGTCAGTAACCTGCCTCCTTGGTTGTCCGTTCTTTGCAGGGCACAATAAAAGGAGGATGTACGATGGAACGGATTTTTTCCAGGCTGACCGTGTATTTTGAGAACCCCTTCTGGGTAGGAGTTTACGAACGGGAATGCGGAGACGCGTACGAGGTGTGCAAAATCACGTTCGGGACAGAGCCAAAGGACTATGAGGTATATGACTTTCTGCTCAAAAGCTATCCCCGGCTTTTGTTCGGCCTGCGCCGACCGCGGAGGCGGTTTTTGAAAAAATCAGGAACCCGAAACGGATGCAGAGAGAAATCAGCCGGCAGCTTCGCCCGGCCGGAGTGGGAACAAAGGCGCAGCAGGCATTGCAGCAGGCCAGGGAAGAAATGAAAACGGAACGCAGAGCCGTCTCTGCCGAACAGCGGGAAGCTGAAAAAAATCAACGGTATGAGCAGCGAAAGAAAAATCGCAAAGAAAAGCACAGGGGCCACTGAGCTCCTGTGCTTTCTGTATGGCGGCATCTTTGCGGTTTATGGATTCTGCGCGTTCTTTTTCTTTTCGTTTTCCAGCTTCCAGTTGAGCACTTTATTGTTTGCGTCCCGCAGAATCGTAATCACCGCGCGGTTGGAATCCTCCCAGTACTGATCCTGAATCCGCCGTATCATCTCGTCCAGCTCCGTATAAAAGCTCAGGCCCAGAATCAGGTGCGATAAAAATTCGGAGGTTTTGGGGCAGATGGTGTTGAACTGCATGTCCAGAATCTCACCAGTGGTTGTTTTGATCAGGAACGAGCCGATCAACAGCTGGTTGCCGATGACAATGGGGTTTTTATTGACCGCTTTGGAAAAGCCCACCACGCAGATCGTATCTTCTTTGTGTCGCACAACCGTTCCTCCCTTTTTATGGGTTTCTTTGATAAGATTCTCACGGCCCATTTGCCGCAGCCGATCGGTCACCTTTGCCAGCGCATCCTTCATGCACACGATCAGCGCGCGGCGGGAAAGGCCCCAGTAGCGGCTTTGAATATTTTCCATAATCTGAGGGATGTCCGAATATAAACAGTAGCCCACCAGCAGGCTTTTTATAAAGTTGCGGGTGGTACTGCAAATCATGTTTACCTCTGCGTCCACAATCTCACCGGTCTCCGGCTCAAAGATCAAAATGACCAGAAGCCGGTCGTAATTAACGGCAATCGGATTGTCCGGCGTAGGTCTTGCCACACCGGTTACATACACCAGACCGCTGTTTTTTTTCATCCTGTTCCCTGCCTTTCCATTGACCGCCCGCAAAGCGCTTTACAGGCTCAAACTGCTTTTAGGGTAGCATAGGAAAGGCGCAAAGTCAATCGCCGTACAGAGCATTTTGAAAGGCACTGTCGCCATATGAAATGAAAGTTATAGAAATGTAAAATTCATTCATAAATTGGTCATAAAGTTAGTTGCGGTTAATAATATTGATTTTTTTAGAGAATCTGTGTTATATTTTGAAGATTTATTATAATTTATTGATACTTCATACGAAATAGCGGATTAAGTATTGACGGCGCGATTCAACTGTGGTATTAATATATGCAAGACTTCTATTAAAAAATTTTTTCCACGCTTCTGCCGCCCGTTCGGAAAAGGGCATCCGAAACAACCTTTTCGGATTGAGCTTTACCGAATGGACGGCAAACCACACACAATGAAATCATGACTGACAAAGGCAAATGATTTGATTTACAGAGACCGGGTCTCCCCCGGTTTCAAAGTAAAAAGGATCCTAATGCGTTGCAATTTATTTTGTGACTGTTAGGGTCCTTTTGCGTTCCTATAGGGCGATTCTCTCGCACTGCCGTGCCAACGGAATGAACCTGACGGAAAAGATGAAATCTGTGCTTTCAATGCCTAAGACAAAAACAGTCAACTGACCGGGCAAGGAATAGACTTTCACATGTTTTAATATGCTTGCCCGTAAGGGACGGTACGACGGGCGCGCGGTGCGAAAGCCCGGCGCCAAATATTAACGGGAGGTGTTTTGGTTTTGTATGATCTGGTGATCAAGAACGGAATACTGGCAGACGGTACGCGCGCCAAACGAAAGCGGGCGGATCTCTGCATTGAGGGCGGAATAATCGCCGCTGTCTGTGAGCGGTTTGAGGGGGAAGCAGGGCAGGTGCTGGATGCGCACGGGCAAATCGTCGCGCCCGGGTTTATCGATATTCACACGCACTCCGACGCAAGCCCTCTGATTCAGGATTTTGAGCCGCAGGCAAAGCTGTTTCAGGGAGTTACGCTCGAAATTACCGGCAATTGCGGGGTTTCCACCATTCCGAGCAACGACCGGTACCGCAAAGAAATCAACCGCTATTATCAGGGGACGCTGGCGATTCCGATGGGGGCTCTTGAGCTGCGCGAGGACTCTGTTTCAGATGTGGCCAAACGGGCCGAACTGGCGCCGCCGTCGACCCATTACGGCATGCTGGTTGGCCACGGCACGCTGCGCGGCAGTGTGATGGGCTTTGGTCTGCGCGACCCCGAGCCGGCGGAGCTGGAGCAGATGGAGCAGGTGCTCGACCGCGAGATGAAACGGGGCGCGTTTGGCATGTCGCTGGGGCTGATTTACCCGCCGAGCAGCTTCGGCAAGGTAGACGAAATAGCGGCGCTGGCCAAGGTGGTAAAGCGGCATAACGGCATTGTTTCGGTACATATGCGCAGCGAGGGCCCGCGGATCTTCGAGGCCGTGGACGAGATGCTCGAGGTGACCCGCCGCTCCGGTGTACACCTGCAAATTTCGCATTTAAAGCTGATGGGCAGGCCGCAGTGGGGGCGTGCGGAAGAGCTGCTGCAAAAACTGGAGGACGCTCGCGCCGAGGGACTCACCATCACCTGCGACCAGTACCCGTATACGGCTACCTCCACCAGTCTGACGGCGCTTTGCCCAAAATGGGCGTTCGACGGCGGATTGCAAAAGCTGGTGGAACGGCTCGAGGAGCCGACGCCACGGCTCCTTTCCGAAATCCGCGCCGAAATGGAGAACCGGGGCGGAGCCGAGGCGGTGATGATCGTCTCCACCATGGACCATATGCCCGAGGCCAACGGCAGAAATCTGGCGGAGCTGTCAGAGCTTTTGGGCTGCCTGCCCGAAGAAGCGGCGGCCCGGTGCCTGGTAAAGAGCCAGGGCTCCGTGGCCTGCAACTATTTCTGCCTGAATCAGGAGGATATGCTGCGCATCATGAAGGATATGCGCATTGCGGTGGGCAGTGACGGCGTCAACTACCCGTTTGACAGCACTGTGATGGATGTAGAGGTGCACCCGCGCAGCTACGGTACCTTCCCCCGTTTCCTCCAAACGGTGCGTGAGCACCGGCTGATGCCGCTGGAGGACGCGGTATATAAGATGACCGGACTGCCTGCGGAGATTCTCGGCCTTACCGACCGCGGCGTAATCGCGCCGGGCAAAGCGGCGGATCTTACCGTATTTGACGAAAACGCCGTGGAGGATCGCTGCACCTATCTCGATTCCAACCAAAAGCCGGCGGGGATTACCCATGTGATTGTCGGCGGGGTTCCGGCCCTGAAAAATGGGGAACGCACCGCTTCCAAAACCGGAAAAATTCTTCTGCACACAACATAAATATGGTATTGCGGCAAAGAAGCGTTCCGTTTGCTTCAGAATGCTTTTCATTGTTGAGAGTGGCCGTCCTGCTTTTTCTTATTTTTTTCATTGCCAATAGGGCGTTCTCTTGCAGGCGGGAACAGAACTGAGATTGGGTTTCTCACGCCGTCCATTGCCGGTATGGCATCAGAATAGAAGGAGGTATATTTTATGGAAATGGGTAGCTGGGCACTGTTTTCCGCCCCATCCCTGCTGGCACTGCTTCCCCTGGTTGTTTACATCGTAATGGTGTTTATGGGGAAAGACAACACCTCTGGCATCATCGTGGGTATCGCCATCGCGGCGATCATGATGGGCCAGAACCTGAAAATGCTGGCCGCGGCCTTCGCGCAAAGCCTTGGCTCCACCACGGCGCTGATCGGTGTCATTATTATGACCGGCGCCGGGCTCGGTGTGCTGATGACGGAAACCAGAGTCACCCACACGCTGGTGTACTGGATCGTCAAGGGCATCGGCGTGAACACGCAGACAAAGGCAAAAATTGCCCTGATTGTCTGTTCCATTCTCATCTGCGGCCTGCTGGGAACGCTTGGCGGGGGGAATGCGGTCATCGCCCCCATCATGATCCCGGTTATGGCGTCGCTCGGCATCACCCCTACCGTGGTGGCGGCCCTGTTTAAGGTATCCGGTGAAATCGGCCTGATCTTGGGGCCGCTGACCGGCGTGACCCTCATCACGATGGAAGTGACAAAGCTATCTTACAGCCAGCTGATGCTCGGCGCTGCGCTGCCGTTTTCCCTCTTCTGGCTGGGCGGCATGTGGTTCGCGGTAAAGCGTACCCAAAAGCGCACCGAGGGCAAAGAGAAATATGAGCTCGGCGACGGCATCACGAATCTGGACGATATCGTGATCACCCCGAAGGAGCGCCTGACCACCATCGCGTTTTTGGCCTCCTTTGTGCTGCTGGTCGCGTATGGAATCATGACCAAGCAGGGCACCAACTACGCTTTGATCGTGATGATCCTGCTGGCGGTTGTCATCAGCCTGTTTGCGCGAATCAACATCGACCATGCCGTCAGCTCTTTGTGCAAGGGAATCGCAAGCCAGGCGCATATGTTTGTTGTGTTCGTCACCATCGACGTTCTGCTGAATCTGATAACTCTTGGCGGCGGTTTCGAAGCGCTTTCCAATTTGCTGGGCAACGTTGCGGGCGATAGCCCCACCGCGGTCATGCTGATCGCGTCGGTTGTCGGCGGCTTCGGCATTGAGGCGGCGGCCGTGGCTGAAATCAAGATCATTGCCGAGATGTTCGGCGCGGCGGCAGTTTCTGCGGGCCTGCCGATGAGCATGTTCGCAATTTCGATTCTGGCTGCGACGCGCCTGACCGGCTCCGTGTACCCCACCACCAATATGATCGGCCAGCTCGGCATCGCGCACTCCAACAACACCAAAGAGATGCTTCAGGCCTCGTGGATCGCTTCGGGAACCGTTGTGGTGTTCATCCTGATCTGGGCATTTATCGGGCCGATGATTCTAACATAAGCCGATTCCTTTTCATGGCTCAAAACAGCCATAACAGAAAATTCTCCTACAGAAAGGGCTGCGGGATCATTCCCGCGGCCCTTTCGTCTGCCGCTGCGCAACGGGCATACCAGCCCTGCCCGCCGCTAAATTCCTTTTCTTTGGCACTTGACTTAGAGTCCACTCTATATAGTATACTGAGACTACAATTATAAAAACAGGCGGAAGACAGGCACGGAGTTCCCGCGCGCCTTCGGCTCCGGAATCAGAAAATGAAGAGGGGGTTGTGTTCGTATGGCTACAAAAAAACTGGGCTTTGGATTCATGCGCTTGCCGCTGAAAGACCAAAACGATCCGGCCAGCATCGATCTGGACGCTGTGAAGCAGATGGTGGACGCCTTTCTGGAGAGAGGCTTTACTTATTTTGATACGGCCTATATGTATCATGGCGGGCAGAGCGAAAGGGCAATTCGCGAAGCGCTGGTGAAGCGGCACGACAGAGACAGCTTTACGCTTGCGACAAAGCTGCCTTCCATGTTCCTGAAAAACGAGGGCGACCAGGAGCGTATTTTTGAGGAGCAGCTGGAAAAGTGCGGCGTGGAGTATTTTGATTACTATTTGCTGCACAATTTGAACACATCGTACTATGAGGCGGTCAAACGGTTCGACAGCTTCGCGTTTGTCCAAAAGAAAAAGGAGGAGGGGAAAATCCGCCATATGGGCTTTTCGTTCCATGATACGCCGGAGCTGCTGGATGAAATTTTAACCGCGCACCCCGAAACAGAGTTTGTTCAGCTGCAGATCAACTATATGGACTGGGAAAGCCAGAGCATTCAGTCGCGCCGCTGCTGGGAGGTAGCGCGAAAGCACGGCAAGCCAGTCGTCGTCATGGAGCCTGTGAAGGGCGGAATGCTCGCCGCGCTGCCGGAAAAAGCGGAGCAGCTTTTGAAGGAGCACCAGCCGGAGCGGTCGCTGCCGTCGTGGGCCATCCGCTTTGCCGCCGGTCTGGAGGGCGTGATGATGGTGCTCAGCGGAATGTCCGGCATGGAGCAGCTGCTCGACAACACGGGCTACATGCAGAATTTCGAGCCGCTGAGCGGGGATGAGCAGGCGCTTTTGCAGCAGGTGGTACAATCCATCAACGAAACGATTGCGATCCCCTGTACCGCCTGCGAATACTGCGTCAAGGGGTGCCCAAAGAACATCGCGATTCCCAAATACTTTTCCATGTATAATATGGATAACCGCGAGAAGCTCAGAACGGGAGACCCCAACCGGTGGACGATCAACGAGCTGTACTATGCCAACATGGCCAAAACCTTTGGCAAAGCGTCGGACTGCATCGGGTGCAGAAAGTGCGAGCAGAGCTGTCCACAGCATATCGAGATCACAAAGTGGCTGCGCAAGGTAGCCGATGTGTTTGAAACGCAGCCTGCTTAACTGCGTCACACAAGCTCCGGGGGCCGATTCCCAATCGTTTTTTCGGCGGCGGCAGTCAAATCCAACAGATAAAAGCAAAAAAGTTTTCCACGAATTGCCTGGGTTTCGTGGAAAACTTTTTTGTTTGGGAAAGCGCCTGCTGTCAAAGCATGGAATCAGAAATCGTCTGTTTCCCCCGTCGGGGACAAGGGGAAAACGAATCTGGTCTTTTGGCCCTCCGCTTTAGAGGTTGGATTGGAGGGGCAGCCTTCCGGCGCGCAGCAGCGCGTCGATCTTTAAAATAATGGTCTGGGTTTTCGCGTCGGGCAGCTTGTTTTCCAGTACCAGCCGCACCGCCCGCTCCAGCGGAATGCGCTCCGCCTCCAGAAACTCACCCTCATCCGGGCAGCTCTGCCCCACGGTGTCCACACGGCAGAAATAAAGCCGAATAATTTCGTCGCAGTAGCCCGGCGACGGGTATAAATCACCCAAAAACTGGTAATCCTTTCCAATAACTCCCGTTTCCTCCAGCAGCTCCCGTTTCCCGGCCTCCAGAGGATCTTCCCCGCGCTCCAGCTTCCCGGCGGGGAGCTCCGTGACCACCTCTCCGTAAGGGTAACGGAACTGCCGCACGAACAGCAGCTCGTTTTTCTCTGTCAGCGCGCCGACGCACACGCCTCCCGGGTGCTCTACTACCTCGCGCAGCGCCGTGGCGCCGTTTTCGAGCAGAGCCTGATCAATCCGCAGATTGACGATTTTGCCCCGGTAACGATATTCCTGCTGCAAGGTTTTTTCTGAAAGCTTCATCGGTGAATCCCTCCATAGCCTGTTTGGCGCCCGTGTATTTTAGAAACGATGGCATGATACGGTCCATTCCCTTGAACACCGTCCGGTTTTCAGGCTGCGGCCTGCACAGCGAACCCTTCCGGTGCGAATCGACCAGCGGCGGCTCCCTGTGTGCGTTAAAACGGCTTCGTTTTAAAAGCAATTTCACACAGGTGCTTACCATTTTTCTCTCCCGCCGCGCCGCGAAAAGCGTTCTTCTTAATTATAGCGGATCTTTTGCGCAGAATCAAATCCGATCGGCCTGCCTGCGACAAAGTTTTTGACGGAGCGTCGCTTATACTGGGATTACCAGAAAAAGGGGGTTATGCGATGGAACAGCGGATTATGCCGCCGGATTATTGTATTCTAAAGCAGCAAATGCAGGAGCTGGGGAGATTTTCGTTCGCGAGAATCGGCTCGATTGGGTGCAGCGTGTGCAGCCGGCAGATTTTTTCTTTTTCGGTCGGCGCCTCTGCGGAGCGGGTGCTGTTTGCGGGTGCGTTTCACGGGATGGAATGGATCACCACGCTGATTTTGCTGCGGTTCGCCCGCAGGCTGTGCGAGGCGCTGCGCGACCGCACAATGCTGGCCGGCGAGGACGTGACGGCGCTGCTGCAAAAGCGGGGGCTTTGCATGATCCCCTGCGTGAATCCTGACGGAGTGGCGATTCAGCTGTGCAATCCCGAAAAGCGGTGGCAGGCCAACGCCCGCGGTGTAGATATCAACCACAATTTTGACGCCGGGTGGTGTGAGCTGCGCGAGCTGGAGATCGAATCCGGAATCACAGGCCCCGGCTCCACGCGCTACGGCGGCCCCTGCCCGGAGAGCGAGCCCGAAACCGCCGCGATGACCCGCCTGTGCCGACGGCACTGCTTTTGCCAGGCACTGGCGTTCCACAGCCAGGGTGAAGTGATCTATTATGATTTTGGAGAACATACCCCGCCCTGCTCGCTGGAGATGGCGCAGAGGCTGGCAGATGCAGCGGGATACCAGGTGGCGAAGCCGGAGGGCCTGGCGGTGGGAGGCGGCTTTAAGGACTGGTTCATCGAGTGCCTGCGGCGCCCCGCGTTCACGGTGGAGGTTGGCATGGGCGAGAACCCGCTGCCGATTGAGCAATTTGAGCCGATCTATCGGCAGCTGGAGCCGATGCTGGTTTTGGCTTTGCACCTGTGATGGAGTCAGGCGGAAACGGGAATCTTGCTGTTTCAGAGAATGGTCTTAAGATTCTAGTAAGATTTTTTTCAGGTTTGTGTGATTGAAAGACAGAGGATGTTATGGTAAAGTAAATTTGCCACCAAAACGAGAAGCGTTTGGAAATTTACTTTGGAAAGGATGTCATGGTGATGAAGAAAATGAAAACAGCATCATTGCTGATCGCTTCAATAATGGTTTTTTCGGTGTTTTTTGGGTGTAATAAAACCCCGGAGGACACGTCGTCCCTCGTGTCGGAGCCGGCACTGTCCGCGCCGGAATCTCAGGCGCCGTCAAAAGCGCCGTCCAGTTCCCCGTCTGCGGCGCCCTCGTCGTCCGGCAAATCGTCCGCGGCGGTGTCCGGCCCGGATGACAAGGCGACCTCTTTGAAGAATATCGTTACAAGCAACAAGGACTTCAACAAGCTGTTTGTGAACAACCCGATCGACAAGGCGTATCTGGCCGAGATGGAAAAAGCCACCTCTACCGCCGACATGATCAAGGTCAATGAAAAGTACACAAAGCTCTGGCAGACAGAGATCGATTCCGGCTACAAAAAGCTGCTGGCGAAGGCACCGGAATCCAAAAAGAAGAGCTACCAGAAACGCCAGGAAAGATGGGTTAAGGGTACGCCCGATGATTTGAAAAAGATTGCGGAAAAGGCACAAAGCGCGGGGGCGATGGCACAGCTGGAGGCTTCCGGCGAGACCATGGAATTCTACAGGGAGCGGGCCGCCGCAATCTATAAGAACCTGTTTACACACGATCCCAAATTCACTTACGCCTATTCCGCGAAGAAGTAATTGCTCTTCTTACTTTTAATAAAATAAAAAACCGGCCCGCGGGGAAAGAACCGCAGGCCGGTTTTTTTGTGGACTGGAGCCAAGTATATCAGCAGAAGCTTTTTGCGAAAGGGCGGCGGGATAAGCATTTTGTATTACAAAGCAAACGTATAAAGGTCGAAGCTATCGATGTCTTTGATACCTCACTGCTGGTAAAGCCCGTCCCGCATCCAAGCTCTCCGAAAGGGACGGAACGGTCTGTTTTGCGAACTTACAGCCCCGCCTGCACTGCGCCGTTTTCGGCAACGGTGGCGGTGTCCGCGATCAGGCCGGTGATGTTCGTCCCGGTCACAAGCCCCTGGGGCACTTGATCCACCACCGCCAGGTACCGACGGTCGCCGACGATATAATACTGCACCGTAACCGGCTTTCGGGCGGCGTCGTAGAAGCGGAAGCGCACCGTGAAGGCCGGCTGTCCGCTCATGGCGGTCGCCACCCCGTCAGAATCCGCGTTGGCCTCCTCCAGCAGCTGCACTGCCACAATGTTCTGGTAATACTTCTGAAAATTCGGCTCGTACGTGACCGCCTTGCCGTTGCAGGTGACGGTATAATCGTAAACCTCGCTGTCCTTGGTGGATTTTGAGGCGTTTTTCGTGCGGGCTTTTTCAAACGTGTACGTCTTGTCGTCCGCCGTTACGTCCAGCCCGCTGACATCGATAATGTTGGGGATCTGCACAAATTTGCTGCGCAGGCTGAACAGAGTCGCCGTGGCCCAAACAGAGGAGGTCTCCTCCTTGATGCCGAAGATGGCGTCGATGCTGTCGGCCATGATATACCGCATCCCGTTTTCCGTGTTGCCGGCCTTGAGCGTATGCGAGTGCTTGTCGGCGGTAAAGGACAGCGTCATGGAGGGTGTATCCAGTCCGTACTGCTTGATCTGCTCTGCCGTGGGGTGAATGGCGGTCACCTCATCGGCCGTTACGGTCGAAATGGCGGTGGCCAGGGTGGAATACTGGGTATCGTCCACCAATACGCTCTGCTTGCCGTCCGAAACGGTGACCGAGTTATTTTGGCTGGTGACGGTCAGCTGTTCGCCCAGGTGGGGGCTGCTGAGAGAGATAAAGTCAATGGCGGGGGTTTCTTGCCCGCTGCTGGCGTTTGTAAGGGAGTACAGCTCCTTCTGCACAAAATCCTTGACGCCGTTGAACATGCCGCCGTCCACAGAGACCACATACACGTTGTCGGAGCCTTTTCCGGCCATGTAGTAGCCGTCGGAGCCGGCCGCCTCGTTGCCCAGCAGGTAATCAAAGCTCGTGCCGTCTTTAAAATTCACCTGTACCTCGGCGGAGGGGTTATCCAGTCCGTAGTCCTTCAGGCTGCTTACAGAACCCACATTTTTGGACGCGACCAGGCTGAAGCCGTCTTTTACCACATTTTCCGCCGCGGTTTCATACAGTGGAAGGCCCTCCAGCCCCTGCACCGTATAGGTGGTGTGGGTGGAGCCGCCGGAGGCGGCGCTTTCAGCCGTCGTTTTGGGTACGATTACAAAGCCGCCGTTTTTATTTTTGACCTGCATCGACTGCACGTCCTCAATTTGCTTGGAGAGCAGGCTGATCGCGGTATCGTCGGCAGCGGAGGAAGCCGTTTGCGGCTCCTTCTCGGTCAGCTTCAAAGCGGCGAAGGCGCCGCCGAGCACGACGAGCGCCGCGGCCGCCGCCAGTAAATTTCTGGTAGAGTGTTTCATATTACAGGTGCCTCCTCTTCAGGAAAACGACGAAGCCCGCCGCCAGAACGCAGAGGGGGATCAAAACGGTAAACACGCCGAAGCCGAGAATCACGCTCGCGGCCTGTGAAAGGTTAATATCCACCTGATTCGTCTGCACCGGCATGACGAGAATGCCGGTGTTGGAGTCGGTTTCTCCCGTGGCGTAGCGAGCCAGATCGGTGACATATTTGCCGTTGCCGTAGGCCGAGGCGTTAATGACCCCCTCGGCAAACATGGGCGAGCTGCCCGCGACGATCACGTTCTGCTTGTAGACCGTTCCGTCCAGCGACAGATTCTTCTGTGCCAGCGCCACTGTGGTGTAAGCCTGCTGCTTCGCATTTTTCACGCTTTCCTCCGTGGAGCCGGAGTCCACCAAATACGAGGTGTCGTACGACTGCGCCAGCGCGTGGGTGGTAACGCCGCCGCGCGAGGTGAACAGCAGGTTAATCGGGCTGGATTGCGGCATCACCACGTTGTCGTACTGAGTGGAGTCGGAATTCAGGGTGATGGTGGAATCCACATTGGTCTTCGTCAGGATGAAGGAAGCGTCGGACTGCGCGACGCGGCTCTGGTCGCGCTCGACGACCACCGCGCGCGGAACCTCAATCCCCCATTCCTTTAAAAAGGAGGAAAGGTTCGGCAAAGCCTCTTGGCTGGGGTAGAAGGTGATCAGCAGGGAGCGGTCTGCGGCAAGCTTGCTGTTTTCGAGGAACGCATCCAGCTTTTTCAGCTCCTGCGGGGTGTAGTCGGTCGCGGGCGACGCCAGCATCACCATCTGGGCGTTCGCAGGAATCTCCTGCGTCAGGATATTAAAGCTTACGGTTTCAAAGCTGGCGTTTTTCAGCACGCTCTGCAGCGCCGTGGTGTCGTAAATTTCCTCATGGCCCGTTGCAAAGGCGATGACCGGCAGCTTCTCGCTGTTCACCTGACTGATTGCCGAGGCGAGTGCGGTGCCCACCATGGAATAGGTGCTGGCGGCCCCTGTGGTGTAATCAGTTTGTTGACTGAACAAATCGGTAATTTGCAGCACGCGGTGGCGCTTTTCGGTGCTGACGACAACGCAGCCGGCCGTCAGGTTCGTTTCGCCAAGCTCCGAGGCATAGGTCGGGTTCTTGTCCAGGTCAACGTATTTGACGGTGATGTTGGAGTTGCGCTCCTTGATCTTGTCGGACAAAACGGCGACCTGGCTGTAATTGAAGCCGTAGCCGGAATACAGCACGTTGTCGCGCACATCGGTCTCCGGCCCCAGAATCGTGATGGTGGTGGGCAGCTTGACCGCATCCACCACCTTCAGCGCATCCTGTGTCAAAGAGTTGGTTTTTTGCGCGGAAAGATCGAGGTTGATGGAGGGGAACCGCGAGCTCAGCATCGATACGACCACGTTGAGCAGGATGACCGCCGCGAGGAACACGGCGGTAAACACGGTGGAAATGCCGCGGCGGCGCAGCTTCTGCGACGAAAGCACGCTGCCGAAGGTGTGCCGCGGGGATTTGTTCGGCTCCCTTTCTGCGGAAAGGGAATCTTCTTCGGGTTCCGCTTCGTTTTCGGCCGCATCCTCTGCCACGGCTGCTTCCGCCGTTTGCTCTTCCGGCAGCCACTCCGCTTTCGGGGCGGTTTCGGCCTCCTGTGCGGGAAGCTGCGCGCCCTCCGCGGGTGCACTCGGCTCTATGGGTTTCTCCGCGCCCTGCGGAGTCTTTTTTTCTTCACTCATTCCGGTCGGCCTCCCTTCAGTTCCAGCGGCGGCTTTCGAGGCGCCGTGCGGTAAAGAACAAAAATACCGCCGCGACGCTCAGGAAAAACACAATGCTGGATACATTAAATACCCCTGTGGTAAAGGGGGTGTATCTGCTGTTAAACGAAATCCAGCCGATCAGCTTGGCGATGGCCGCGTTTGAAACGGAGCCGGAAAGCTGGTCGATGATCAGCAGAAACATCGAGGCGGCAAACGTGCCGATGGCGGAGATGATCTGGCTTTGGGTCAGGCTCGAGATGAACACACCGATCGAAATCATGGCGGCGCCGTACAGCAGCGCGCCGAATACCGTGCCGAGCACCGTGACCCAGTTGAGCGACGACACAAATGATATGACGAGGGCGGGCAGCAGGCTGCCGAGCAGCGCAATGCCGAACACGCTCACGCAGGCCAGAAATTTGCCCATCACAATGCCCGCCACGCCCACGGGGGCGGTCAGCAGCGCCTGGTCGGTTTTATTGCGGCGATCCTCGCTCATGGAGCGCATCGTCAGGATCGGGACAATCATCATGCACCAGATGAACATGGTGCCGTAAACGCTGGTAATGTAGGAGGTGGAGCGGGAATTCATTACCATGGCGTAATAAAACCCGAACAGCGCGAGAAGCACCGCCACACACACATAGCCGATGGGAGAAGAAAAGTACGATTTCAGCTCCCTCTTGAAAATTGCTTTCATGCGCTTTCTCCCTCCTTCTGTACGGGCGCGGCCTGTCCGTCGGTCAGGCGCAGGAAGACCTCCTCGAGGGTCAGGTCGTTCGTGCGCAGCGAAAGGATCGGCCAGCCCTTGCGGGAGGCCAGCGCGAACAGGTCGCGCCGCAGGTCTGCCCCCGGCTCGCCCTCTACGGTAAATTCAAACACGCCGGGCTCTTTTTCGCCCAGCGGATGAACCTCTTTGGCCTTGTGCAGGGTTTTCAGGCCCTGATTCAGCTCGGCCTCGCGGCCCTCCAGGCGAACCAGCAGCTTGTGGTTGCCGGTCATCTGGTGCGAAAGCGTGTCGGGTGAGCCGTCCGCCACAATGCGGCCCTGGTTGATGACCAGAATGCGCTCGCACACGGCCTGCACCTCAGAAAGAATGTGCGAGCTCAGAATGACGGTGTGGTGGTCGCCCAGCTTTTTGATCAGGTTGCGAATCTCAATGATCTGCTTGGGGTCGAGCCCGACGGTGGGTTCGTCCAGAATTAGAACGGGAGGGTTCCCCAATAGTGCCTGCGCAATGCCCACTCTCTGGCGGTAACCCTTCGACAGATTGCCGAGCAGCCGGGAATACACATCCTCAATTTTTACCAGTGCACAAATTTCTTTGATGTGCTTTTCGCGCGGCAGAGAAACCTTTTTCAGCTCGTACATAAAATTCAGGTATTCTTTGACGGTCATATCCAGATACAGCGGGGGCAGCTCCGGCAGATACCCGATTTTTTTCTTTACCTCGTTGGGGTAATCGAGAATGTTCTGTCCATCTACGGTCACCTCGCCGCCGCTGGCGGAAAGATAGCCGGTAATAATATTCATGGTGGTGGATTTGCCGGCGCCGTTCGGCCCCAGAAAGCCCAGAATGGTACCTTCCTCCACGGTAAAGCTGACGTGGCTGAGCACCGTTTTGGAACCATACCGTTTCGTGAGGTCTTTCACCTCTATCATAACAAACGTCCCTCCTTCAGACCGCAATGAAAAACAAAAGCAGCGCCCGACCGCCCTGTTTTTTCAGAAAAAGTCATTAACCCTATCATATCAATGCGGTACTTCAAAAATGTAAACAAAGTTTTAAGATTTTTCCGCTTTCCCATGAAAATGATAATTCGTCACAATTCGGCAGTTGGTTTGATTCGCTTGACGAAGCGGTGCGAAAGCCCTACAATAAAAGCAATTCCCAGGAGGATGCTCTGCGCCTTGAACGGCGGAGCGGAACAGGGACGATTTAGAAGATCCTTTCAAGGCAGATTTTCATCTCACAGTAAAATTGAAAACAGGAGTGGTATTTGTGGCAGAAATCAAAGCATTCCGCGCGCTGCGCTTTTGCACCGAACAGGCCGGCAATATCTCCGAGCTTACCTGCCCGCCCTACGATATCATCAGCGAGGAGGAGCGGCTCGCTTTTCTGGAGAAAAACCCGCACAACATCATCCGATTGGAGCTGCCTCGCGGCGAAGCTCCCTATGTCAAAGCGAGGGAAACGCTTTCGGAGTGGCTTTCGCAGGGCATTCTGCGCCGCGATACCGACCCCGGCCTCTATCTTTATGAGGAGGAGTTTGAGGCCTACGGCGAAACGCACCGCCTGAAGGGCTTTATCTCGCTGGTGCGCCTCGAGGAGTTTTCCGCCGGGGTGGTGCTGCCGCATGAGGAGACCCTCAGCAAGGCCAAGGCCGACCGCTTTGAGCTGATGAAGGCCACCAACTGCAATTTCAGCCAAATCTACTGCCTGTACATGGATGAGGAGCACCGCACGCTTGCGCGGATCGACGCTCTGTCGAAAGACACGCCCCGCTATGAATTCAGCGACGGCACCGTGACGCACCGCCTGTGGCTTGTGAACGATCCCGTTGCGATCCGCGCCATCTGCGAGGACTTTGCGGACCGCAGGCTGTATATTGCCGACGGCCACCACCGCTACGAAACGGCGCTCAACTACCGCAACGCCTGCCGCGAAAACGGCACGGCGAACCCCGCGCAGGACTACGTGATGATGATGCTGGTGGATATGCAGCACCCGGGGCTGGTGGTATTCCCCACGCACCGGCTGATCCGCGGCCTTGCGGATTTTGACTCCGCCGCTCTGCTGGAGCGCTGCCGCGGGCAGTTCGACGTGCGGGCCATGCAACGCAGGGAAGACATCGAGGCCGTCCTTTCAGAGCAGTATGCCCAGGGAAAAAAGGCGTTCGCCTTTTACGACGGCGGCGAGGGATGGCACCTTCTGGTGCTGCGTGAGCTCTCCGTCATGGCGCAGCTGCTGCCCGATAAGAGCGCCGCTTCTCAGGGGCTGGACGTCACCGTGCTGCACAGCCTGGTTCTGGAGCGAATGCTCGGCATCGATAAAGAAAATATGGCGCAGCAGATCAATCTGACGTATACCCGCTCCCTGCCGCAGGCTCTGGCTTCGGTGCAGTTGGGGGAAGCTCAGTGCGCTTTTCTGCTGAACCCCACCCGCGTGGAGGAAATCCGCGATGTTGCCGCCGCAGGTGAGAAAATGCCGCAGAAATCCACATATTTTTATCCCAAGCTGATC